>Ga0315904_10010964_pt1 | contig 11637 bp, 8 predicted proteins | sample LakEriMetagenome_6_FD_203529 | JGI IMG/M metagenome (GOLD analysis project Ga0315904, IMG submission 203529) | Freshwater fungal communities from buoy surface, Lake Erie, Ohio, United States - Buoy 12 MA120 | ecosystem: Environmental > Aquatic > Freshwater > Lake | place: USA: Lake Erie, Ohio...
GGCAATCGCCCGCACCGCATCGGGCGTAAACCGCAGCCGCACTCCATCCATCGCGAACAGCTTGGAGTACTGTTTGACGAAGGCGTTCTTGGTCCGCTGCAGGATGTGGACGAGATCATCCTCAGAGAGATGATCCAACACGGACACAATGGGGAGCCGGCCGATGAACTCGGGGATCATCCCGAAACGAATCAAGTCCTCGGGCTCCAGTTCGCGCATCAAGTCCTCGGGCCGCAGGACCGAATCCCGGCGCCGGGCCGCCGACGAGAATCCGAGCCCTCCCTGCCCGAGGCGCCGCTGCACCAACCCGTCGAGCCCCACGAAGGCGCCGCCGCAAATGAACAGGATGTTCTGCGTGTTGATCTGCACGTACTCCTGATTGGGATGCTTGCGGCCGCCTTGCGGCGGGACGTTGCACACCGTGCCCTCGAGAATCTTAAGCAGGGCCTGCTGCACGCCTTCTCCCGACACATCACGCGTGATCGAAACGTTCTCGGTCTTCCGACCGATCTTATCGATCTCGTCGATGTAGATGATTCCGCACTCCGCGCGTTTCACATCATAGTTGGCGGACTGCAGCAAACGGAGCACGACATTCTCCACGTCCTCGCCCACATAGCCCGCCTCGGTCAGCGTGGTGGCATCGGAAATCGCAAAGGGCACGTCGAGGATTCGGGCCAGCGAACGGGCGAGCAGCGTCTTGCCTGAGCCGGTCGGACCGACCAGAAGAATGTTACTCTTCTCGACCTCCACGCCGTCAAACTCGGGAGACAGCGCCGGCGAGTCTTTCACGGTCTGGCCGGAATCGAACATCAGCCGCTTGTAATGATTGTAGACAGCGACTGAGAGAACCTTCTTGGCGTGCTCCTGACCAATCACGTGCTCATCGAGCGTCCGCTTGATTTCCGAAGGCTTAACCAACCGAAAATCAGGCTTGGTCTCGCCCGCGGGCTGACGCACCTCGCGGTCGATGATCGTCTTGCAGACGTTTACACACGAGTCGCAGATGTAGACGCCAGGCCCGGCAATGATCTTCTTCACCTCCGACTGCGACTTGCCGCAGAAGGAGCAGAGCGTCATGCGGGAAGACTTGGCCATGGCAAAAAGAGTGAGAAGATCGGCGGTGACGTGTCGAGGGCGAACACCCTCTCTCATCGGCACGCCAGAGGGTGGACTGAGGCGAGGAGTCGTTCAGCGACCGACACCCCATCTAGGGTAATTCACCCCGGCGTCCTAGGTGAGACGCGTCGGGGACGAATCACTCGCGACGCGACCTCAAGCGGCGGGGGCGACGGTCAGCTTGGCGGCGTCACGCGTCGAAGCGACCACGTGATCGACCAAACCATACGCCTTGGCCTCTTCGGCCGTCATGTAATAGTCCCGGTCAGAATCCTTTTCCACCTGCTCCGGAGTCTTGCCGGTGTGCCGCGCGAGTGTCTCGTTCAGCGTGCGCTTCCAGCGCAGGATCTCGCGGGCCGCAATCGCGATGTCGGCGGCCTGACCGCCCGCGCCACCGCTGGGCTGGTGAATCATCACCCGGCTGTTCGGGAGGGCAAACCGCTTCCCCTTGGTGCCGGCAGCGAGGATCACGGTACTCATGCTCGCGGCCATGCCCACGCAGTAGGTGACGATGTCACACTGCAGGAAGTTCATCGTGTCGTAGATCGCCATTCCACCCGTCACAATCCCGCCCGGCGAATTGATGTAGAGATGGATATCCTTCTTTGCGTCCTCCATCTGGAGGAAGAGAAGTTGGGCAATGACGCTGTTGGCCACGCCATCGTCGATCGGCGTGCCGATAAAGATGATCCGGTCCTTCAGGAGCCGACTATAGATATCCATCGACCGCTCGCCGCGGCCGGTGTTTTCAATGACGTAAGGGATGTAGTACGAACTCACGAGGAGGACTTCGGGGTCTCAGATGCCTTGGTGGTAACCTTAGCTTTGGAGACCAAGAATTCAACCGTCTTATCCAGAATGATGTTCTGCTGCATCGCGCGCAGTTGCTCGCGGTCCTTCGACAACTGCTTCACCAGCTTGTCAGCCGACACGCCAGAGCGCATCGACTCACGGTAGATGAAGCTATTCATGTCGTTCTCGGTAAGCTTGATACCCTCTTGGTCCGCAATGCGCCCGAGGATCAGCTGCATCTTGACGCGGGCGGCGGCGGCCTTGCGGGCATTCTCGAAAAGCTCCTTCTTGTCCTTCTCAAACTGCTCCTGCGGCACGCCGCGGCGCATGTTTTCCTCGATGAACTGACGAAGCACGTCCTGGGTCTCGAGGTCGATCAGCGACGCCGGGAGTTCAAACTCCAGCTTGGAGACCACGGCCTCGGTGACCTGACGACGCTGGAGAGACCTGTTCTGGTGCTCTTTCTGCATCCGCAAGGAGTTGCGCACGTTGGTCTTCAGCGCATCAAGGGAGTCGGCTTGGTGCGACTTCAGGAACTCGTCGTTGATCTCAGGAAGGACGCGCTCGCGGATCTCGAGAATCTCGACCGCGTACTGGGCCTTGGCACCTGCCAAGGCCGGGAGCGGCGCAAATTCCGCCGGGAATGCGATCTCCACCGTGCGCTTCTCGCCGGCCTTGAGGCCACTGAGTTCGCGACCGAGGCCCGGAATCAACCCTTCCTGGCTGCCATCCACTTCTTCCCACGTCTGAGGCGCCTTGCCGTAAATGGGACGGTCCGGGGAAAGATCCGCGATGGGCTTGCCATCGACCGTGCCCTCGTAAGACAGCTTCACAAAATCTCCCTTGGCCGAGGCCCGCTCCGCGACTCGGAAATCCGCGCGCTCCGCACGCATCGCCTCGATCGTACGATCCACCTCTTCATCGGTGGCCTCGACCGGAGCAACCTCGGTCTCCAGAGCGTCGTAAGCCGGCAGATCGAACTGCGGACGCACATCGACCGTGAAACGGATCTCCGCAGGCTTGCCCGCGGCGAGCTCGCCCGGCACTGCGTCAACGAGCTGCATCACGTCCAACTTGGACTGGGTCAGGCCGGCTTGGTAGGCCTTCGAAACCACCTTCTGCTTGAACTCATCGGCGATATCCTTGCCGAAGCGCTTCAGCACCATGTCCGTCGGAGCCTTGCCGGGGCGAAACCCGGGGAGCCGGGCCATGCGGGCAAACTCCGCCACGGTGGCGGCGTGCTGGGCGCTTACCTCGCCCGCCTCGAGCGTCACGACGAGGCTCTTGCGGGTCACGGACTGGTCTTGGACTGCGATGTTCACGGCGAAGAAGAGAGGAAAGGAAGGGTCAGTAGTAAACCGGCAACGATGCGCCTCCGACGAGGGCCGGTCAATGACGGATTCTGCACGCTTGCCTCGGTCCAGCCCCCGGGCATTGGTCGCAGGGACGCATGCCTTCCCTGCGCTCGGTCCTCAACCTCCACGGCCCCGCCCTCGTCCTCGACGCCGCTTCGAGTCGCGTGCAGGTAGGCTGGCTGAAGGGTCCCGACGACGCGGGGGTCTGGCAACACCACGATGGCGAGGCCGGCGACACCCTCTTTCGCGGTCTCGAATCCCTTGGTTGCGACGTCCTGGAAGCGGGATGCTTCCTGTTCTGCGCGGGTCCGGGATCGTTGCTTGGCATCCGCACCACCGCAGTACTGCTTCGTACCTGGACCACGTTGAAACCTCGGCCCTGCTTCTCCTACCAGAGCCTTGAACTCGTGGCCCGCGGTCCCCACGCCCCCGGAATGGCGGTGATCGCGGACGCGCGGCGTGACATGTGGCACGTGGTCGCCCGCGATGCCGGCGGGGCCCCCCTGCCCGTACAGCGCATCCCGGCCCAAGACCTTCCCGCATCGCGGTGCATGCCGGAGCACTTCCGCCATTGGGCTCCCCTGCCCTCAGGCACGGCTCGCGTCCCGTATCACGTCGGCGAGTTACTGCGTGCGACCGCGAACGTGCCACTGCTCCACGAGAGCCCGGAACCCGATGCTTTCCTCCACGAGGATCCGCAGTACGTCACCTGGACCCCGCGGGTGCATCAGGCACCGTCTTCGTCGGCTGCTTCCGCCGACGCAGACTAGCGTCCGATCGCGTAGACGCGGAACCCGAGTTCGCGAAGGCGATCCGCCGGGAGGATATTGCGACCGTCAAAGACAAAGGCCGGCTTGGTCATGGCCTGATAGATGCGCGCAAAGTCGAGCGTGCGGAACTCATCCCACTCCGTGACCACCGCGACGGCATGCGAGCCCTCGGCGGCGGCGTAGGCGGAGTCAGCGATGGACAAGCGGCGCACATCCGCTCCTGCTGCCTGCAGGTCGCGACGGATTTCTGCCTCCGAAACTTTCGGATCATAGACCACCACCTGCGCCTGCTCGGCGAGCAACTCTCGGACCACGGCGATCGCCGCCGACTCACGGGTGTCGTTCGTGTCCTTTTTGAAGGCGAAGCCAAGGACCGCGATGCGCTTATCCGCGACGCTGTTGAAGAGCGTCTTCACGATCCGTGCGGAGAAGCGCTGCTTCTGCCACTCGTTCATCCGCACCACGTGATCCCAGTAGGCCCCGACCTCCGGGAGACCGAAGGTCTCGCACAGGTACACGAGGTTCAGGATGTCCTTGCGAAAACACGAGCCACCGAAACCAACGCTAGCCTTCAGGAACTTCGGACCGATGCGGGAATCGCGCCCGATCGCGTTCGCGACCTCGTCCACATCCGCTCCGGTCGCCTCGCACAGCGCCGAAATCGCATTGATCGACGAAATGCGCTGCGCGAGGAACGCGTTGGCCACCAACTTTGAAAGCTCCGAGGACCAGAGATTGGTCGTGATGATGCGCTCCCGCGGTACCCAACGCGCATAGACATCCACGAGGGTGCGGACCGCCGCTTCGCCCGCGGGCGTCCGTTCACCACCGATCAGCACGCGATCGGGATTGAGCAAATCCGCGATCGCGGTGCCCTCCGCGAGAAACTCCGGATTCGACAGCACCGCATGAACCAAACCGCGCGTCGTGGCGTTCGCTGCCAGGATGTCCTTGATCGTCTCCGCCGTTCGCACCGGGATCGTCGACTTCTCGACGATGATCTTAGGCGACTCAGCCACCTCGGCGATCGTCCGCGCCACGGACTCCACAAACCGCAGGTCAGCCGCCCGGCCGGCGCCCACGCCGTAGGTCTTCGTCGGCGTATTGACCGCGACAAAGATCAAGTCCGACTCCTTGATGGCAGCCCGGACATCGACCGAGAAGAAGAGGTTCCGGCCGCGACACTCGCGCACGATGCCCTCCAACCCCGGCTCGTAGATCGGCAATGCATCGGAGTTCCAGGACGCGATGCGCTCGGCGTTCATGTCGACCACCGTGACCCGGATGTCCGGAGCCTTGTGGGCAATCATGGCCATGGTGGGGCCTCCAACGTAGCCGGCGCCGATGCAGCAAATCTTCATGGGAAACAGCGCCACGCTGCCTTACGTGGAGCGCTAATCCAAGGGCAAAACGCCCGGCAGTCTCGCCGGGCGTGCAACGATCACGTCAAACCGCGGGGAGCCGCCTCCCAACCGTCCGCGGTTGCGCCCATCAGGCCGGATGGGGAGCCGGAGTCGGCGTGCCAAGAGTGTCCGGTGCCGACGACTGATCCGCCGCCTTCTTGCCGCTGCGCTCATCGGGCTTGGGCGCGGCGGCCGGGGCTTCGCGCACGATCGGGGAACGAATTTCGCCGAACTCCACAATCTCCTTCACATGGATACCATCGATCGTCTCGTGCGCAATCAGCGCATCCGCGATCTTGTCGAGCGCGACACGATGCTCGACAATGATCTGTCGGGCCCGCGCGTAAGACTCATCAACCAGCACCTTCACCTCGGCATCGATCCGGCGTGACGTCTCCTCGGAGACCGTATGCGAACGAGTGATCTCGCGGCCAAGGAAAACCGTGTCCTGATTGTCACCGTAAGCGATCGGGCCAAGCGGACTCATGCCCCAATTGCACACCATGTGGCGCGCCAGCTTGGTCGCCTGCTCAATGTCACCGGAAGCGCCGCTGGTGACATCATTCAACGCCACATCTTCCGCAATCCGGCCACCAAACAGCGCCGCCAAGCGATTCAGCATCTTCCGCTTCGCGTAATTGTAGGTGTCCTTGGTCGGGATGTACATCGTGCTCCCCAAAGAGCGACCACGCGGGATGATCGTCACCTTGTGCACCGGCATCGTATCGTCTCCGATCACGACGCTGACGAGGGCGTGACCGGCCTCGTGATAGGCGACGACCTTCTTGTCCTCGTCATCCATCACCCGACGGCGTTCGCGGCCGAAGAGAACCTTACTGCGGGCGTCGTCGACGTCCTGCATCTCGACCTTCTTCTTGTTGCGGCGAGCGGCCAGCAGAGCGGACTCGTTGAGCAGGTTGGCGAGCTCGGCACCAGAAAGGCCTGGAGTACCCCGCGCCACCACCGCGAGATCGACGTCCTCAGCGAGGGTGATCTTCCGGGCATGCACGCGAAGGATCTGCTCGCGCCCGATCAAATCCGGCAGATCGACGTAGATCTGGCGGTCGAAGCGACCCGGACGCAAGAGGGCCTGATCCAGCACGTCGGGACGATTAGTCGCGGCGATGATGATGACGCCCTCGGTCGTGTCGAATCCGTCCATCTCCACGAGCATCGAGTTCAGCGTTTGTTCGCGCTCGTCGTTGCCGCCACCGAGGCCGGCGCCGCGCTGACGGCCGACCGCATCGATCTCATCGATGAAAATGAGGCAAGGCGCGTTCTTGCGCCCCTGCTCGAACATGTCGCGGACGCGGCTGGCGCCCACGCCGACGAACATCTCAACAAAGTCGGAACCGGAGATGCTGAAGAAAGGCACGTCGGCCTCACCCGCCACCGCCTTGGCCAGGAGCGTTTTGCCCGTACCCGGGGGGCCGACCAAAAGAATTCCCTTCGGAATCTTACCGCCCATGCGGGTGAACTTCTTGGGGTCCTTGAGAAACTCGACGACCTCAGCGACCTCCTCCTTCGCTTCATCGCAGCCAGCGACCTCCGCAAAGGTGATCCGATCGCGATCGCGCGTGAGCAACTTAGCGCGGCTCTTACCAAAGTTCATCGCACCGCGACCCGCATTGCGCAACTGGCGGACAAACAAGAAGTAGAGCAGGCCGATGATCAGGAGAAACGGGATGATCTGCGAAGCAATCTGCGCCAGCAGGGTCGTCGCCGGTTGCTCGGTGAATTTCTGCGACTTCTGCAGTTTCTCAAGATTGGTGTCGGTCAAGCGTCCGGACGCCCGGAAAAAGGCCGTCTTGCCGGAGTCCGACGTGAGGACCGCCTCGGTCGTCTCGCCCGACACCACCACCCAATCGCGTCCCCCAGAGGTATCGGGGCGAATCAGCCCCTCGCGGATCTGACCGGCTTCCGCCAGTTCGACCACCCTCTGCAAGTTTAGCTGGGCGGGCGCCTTCACCTTGCCAGGGTTGAGGAAGAAAAGGGCGAGAACCGCCGCGACGATGGCGAGCCAGATCAGCAGCACCTTCGGCTGGAAGCGCTCCGGCGGCAGATTCTTGAGGGGACGGCGACGGTTCTTGGGATCGTTCTCGGACATTGATTGAGCGGATGGACTCCGCCGAAACGGTGGAGGTTCCACTCAGACAAGTCAATTGGCCCGGGTCGCTTTTCGCAGCTTTGCGGCTTTTTCGCCCGCAGACTCAAACCGAAGCCATCCACGTTCGACCTTCGCGAAGCCCGCTGGGCCGAGGCTCAATCGAGTCGCAGCACCGGATCGGGCCGCCCCCAAGACGGCCTCAAAGGTCTGACGGGAGACCTCACCCCACCGCGATCCGAGGCTCAAACGCCAGCGATGCAACACCCTGCGCGCGACTGCCGGCGGCAGGGCAGCAAGGTCGGCGAGCCGCACGCCGCGCTCGGGTGAAACGACAATGCCGCCCGCCCAGGCCTCCAATGCCTCGGCGTCCTCCTCCAACTGATCCCGCGAGCGGGAAACCCCCGCCAACACATCCCGCCCGGGCTCGGCGGCAAGCCAGCGGGGAACCACATCGTGCCTTAGACGGTTGCGCAGATGGTCACCCGACGCATTGGTGGCATCCTCCCGCCAAGGAATGTTCGCCCGCTTTAGGGCGTCGCAGATCGCGGACTTGGACAGGGTGAGCAACGGCCTCACATGAGTCCGTCGGCGGGCCAAGCAGTGGATGGGCCGAGGCGCGACAAGTCCTTCCAGCCCACTGCCCCGCGCCAGCCGCATGAGGATGCTCTCGGCGACGTCGTTCTGGTGGTGTCCAAGCCAGAGAATCCGCCGCCGCGACGCCATCAACGCCTGATCAAAAAAAGCAAACCGTGCCGCCCGCGCTTCGGTCTCGCTGGGCTGAACCCGCTCCCTGCGCTTCCAGCGCGCGGTCCGGAGGGGGAGGTCGAGCCCAGCACAGACCTGCCGGCAAAACCGCTCGTCCGCCTCGGACGCGCTGCCACGCAACCGGTGATTGAAATGGAGCGCCTGCAGCCCGCGGCGACGCGTCGGCCAGTGCGCCCAGACCAGAAGCAGCAGCGCCAGTGAATCCGCCCCACCCGAGAAGGCGACCGTCCATGGCCCCCTCGCGTCCTTGGCCCAGCGATGGACCGACGCATGCAGCCGGTCGCGCGGAAGGATCGCCGCCAGTGTCTGTGCCGCCGCCGGCCAGTCGATCCGGGCAGCTGCGGTGACCCTTCGGCGCGTCATCGGGCGGCCCCGGCAGGGACTCAGGCCGGAAAACGGAGATGGTCGCGGCCGAAGAAACGCACGAGCGCCGTCGGAATCCGCACCGAGCCATCGGGCTGGAGATTGTTCTCGAGGATCGCCGCGAGCACTCGGGGCACCGCCAAGCCCGAACCGTTGAGCGTGTGCACCAACTCGGGCTTGCCCGTCTCGCGGGACCGATACCGGATCTGCGCCCGACGCGCCTGAAACGCCTCGAAGTTCGAACAACTCGATACCTCCAACCAGCGCTTCTGGCCCGCCGCCCACACTTCCAAATCGTATTTCTTGGCCTGCGCAAACCCCAGATCACCACCGCACATCAGAAGGACGCGGTAGGGGAGCTCGAGCTTGCGGAGCAAACGCTCCGCATCGTCGCGCAACAGATCGAGTTCCACGTAGCTCTGCGACGGATGCACCCATTTGAGCAGCTCAACCTTGTCGAACTGGTGCAAGCGGTTCAGCCCGCGCACGTCCTTGCCGTAGCTCCCTGCCTCGCGACGGAAGCACGGGGTGTACGCACAGCGATGGACCGGAAGCGACTCCTCGGCGAGGATCTCGTCGCGGAAGAAGTTCGTCAGCGGCACCTCGGCCGTCGGCACCGCATAGAGGTGGTCAACTGCCGTCTCGTACATCTGGCCTTCCTTGTCGGGCAATTGGCCCGTGGCGGTCGCGCTGGCCGCATTCACCAGAATGGGCGGAGACACCTCCAAGTAGCCCGCGGCCGCCGCTTCCTCGAGGAAGAAGTTCAGCAGCGCGCGCACGAGGCGGGCCCCGTCGCCCACGTAAAAGGGGAAGCCCGCTCCGGTCACCTTGGCACCGCGTCCGAAGTCGAAGAGGTGATCAAAGCCCGGGATCTCCCAATGGGCCTTGGCCACGGGCGAGAGCGCGTCGATGTTTCCGTGAGAGGAGAAAACGGCGTTCTGTTCCGGTGTCCGCCCCTCAGGCACGCTGCTGTGTGGGAGGTTCGGAAGCGATAGCATCGCCTGTCGCCACGCCGTCTCGATCTCCGCCAACTCGGCTTCCCGCTGCTTCACCTCGGCCGAGACCGCCTTCATCTCGCCCACCTTGGCGATGAACTCCGGCGAGCCCTTCTTGAGTGCAACCATCTCGTTGTTCGCCGCCTTCTGCCGGGAACGCAGGGTCTCCACGTCGTGGAGCCGGGAGCGCCACGCCGCATCCACGCTCAGCACGGCGTCGATATCGACCTCAAGGTGCTTCTTTTGAATCGCGGCCCGGACAAGGTCGGGCGACTCGCGGAGGAGTTTAGGATCAAGCATGGCTAGTTAGGCGAAACCACGAAAGGAACGGGATGAACACTCTTTTTTCTCGGCTCCCGGTCCCGCTCATCGGCGGGCCGGGGTATCCCAGCGCTGGAAACGCTGAAAGACCTCTTTGGCGGACAGCATCGACAGGGCACCCACTGGAGCTTGGATGACGTGATTATTCGGGGCGTTGAGCGGATAGGGTCCGAAGCGGCGTGGATCCGTGGGGCCGAAGATTCCAAGGGTGCGCACGCCCAAGGCCGCCGCTAGGTGCATCGGGCCGCTGTCGTTGGAAATCACCCACCCTGCCCGCGCGATCAGCGCCGGAAGCGAGAGTAAGCTCGTGTTCCCAGTGAGGTTGAGGAACTGGTCGCGGGGAAACGCATCCTTGTCCGGCACGTAGTTATTGCCCGCCCAGACCACGTAGCGGGACCGGTCCTCGCGCAGGAGCATATCGGTGAATTCCTTGAATCCACCCCAGCGTTTCTCAGGACGCCGGGAGTCGGGAAAGATCACGATCGGCGCGGCACTGCGCCGGCCATCCAGAAAGCTCAGGTTGAAGCGCTCGGCGTCGCGAAAACGCAGCGCGCCCGCAAGTTCCGGCTTGGCACCGAGGACCGGGGCGAACTGGAGCAGGATATCCAACGCATGGGCTCCTTCGCCAGCCGGCGGGAGGGGTACCCGCTCCGAGTAAAACATCCCGGCGCATTCACGGGCATCCGTCCGGCCGACCTTGCGGTCCGCAATCGTGCGCCAGGTCATCAGACCGGTGCGCAGGAGGCCCTGAAAATCAAAGACGAGATCGAACGACGTCTTCCTGACCTCGGCCATCAGCGCTAAATACCCGCGCGCCCCCGCCATGCGCTGAAAGACGTAGACATGGTCCACCGCCTCACAGGCGCGCACGATGGGCGCAAAGATGTCCCGCACGATCCAGGAAATCCGCAGATGAGGAACCTGCGCCTTAAGCGACGCGGCCACCTGCAGTCCATGAATGATATCTCCAAGGGACGAGGGCTTGATGATGAGCAGCTGGGTCATTGCCGAGGCCCGGACGACACCGCTACGAAACGGCATTGCCCGCGCGAGGGCATCGTTTCATGGCTTTTAGGCACGGAACGCAAACGCTAACCGCAAGCCCGCCCGCACGTTGTCCCTGCTCCTCCTCATCAAAAGCCTCGGCTGGATCCTCGCCCACGCGCCGGAGAGTCTGCTGCGCGGGCTCTCCGCCACGCTCGGCACGCTGTTGCACGCCGGCTTCCCACGCCGGCGCCGACTCCTCCGTTCCAACCTTTCCCACGCGTTCCCGGAGCTGAGCGTCGCCGCCCGCGAGCGCATCGCCCGCGAGAGCTGCCGGCGATTGGTCGAGACCGGCATGCTGTCGCTCGCCTCTCCTTACCTCTCATCCACCCGCTTGCGCCAGATCCTGCGCGCCGGGCCAGGTCTGGAGGACATGCTGCGCGATCGCCGCGATCACCCCCGCCCCACCCTTCTCGTATCCGCCCACCTCGCCTATTGGGAGGCCCAGACTTGGATGGCGGTACTCACGGATCTGCCGCTGGGGGATTTCGGCGTCATTTACCGCCCCCTCGATCACCCCGGGCTCGATGACTTCGTCCGGCGCACGCGCGAGCGGTTCGGTATGCGCCTGCTCTCACGGAAGGCGGGGTTCGCCGAGGCCGC
>Ga0315904_10010965_pt1 | contig 11637 bp, 11 predicted proteins | sample LakEriMetagenome_6_FD_203529 | JGI IMG/M metagenome (GOLD analysis project Ga0315904, IMG submission 203529) | Freshwater fungal communities from buoy surface, Lake Erie, Ohio, United States - Buoy 12 MA120 | ecosystem: Environmental > Aquatic > Freshwater > Lake | place: USA: Lake Erie, Ohio...
CCACGTTGAGGCGCGCGAGCGCGAGCAGCGTGACGACGATGATCGCGGCCCGTGGCCAGCCGGACGAGGCGGCGGGCCAAAGATAGGCGGAGGCGAGGGCAAGGCCGTTGGCCAGCGAGGCCAGCGATGCGATGCGTGCGAGCCAGGTCATCCAGCCGACCTCGAAACCAACGAACTCCCCGAACGCTGCGCGAGTGTAGAGGAAGGCCGCCCCCGGCTGGTCGAAGTAGCTCGACGCCTCGGCGAAGCACAGCACGAGGAACGCGACGGCCACACCGGCGGCGACGACCGCCCATGTGCTGGAGGGACCCAGCAGTGCGGCGGCCGCGGCCGGGAGCAGGTAGACTCCGCTGCCGATGACGTCGTTGATGGAGAGTCCGACGATTTGCCAGCGGGAGATGCCGCGCACCAAGGTGGGTGCGGGGGAAGGGGAGGACGACATGGGGTAGCCGCGGGCGCGGAGCAGTCAGGCTGACCTTGCCCCGCTACGATTCAAGCTCCCGCGTCGGTTTGGGATGCATCACGCCGCCCGACGAACGGGGTCGTGATGCGCTTTGATTTCTTCGGACCGATCAGGGTGTGGGGCCGGATGCGGCGGGGGTGGCACTGGGGAGTTTATGGCCGATCGCGTGGTCGGCCGGTCGCACCCCCCGCAGATAGCCGCCGAAGCGATAGGGAGTGGGGGCGTAGGGATCGACCACCCGCGCGTCGGCCCGGCCAGGGATAAAGAGACCGAAGCTCCAGTACACGGAATTGATGACGAGACGTCGGAGATCCTCGTCGGTGAGATCCGAGGCCGCGCCGAGAGTGGTACACACGATGCGCTGGGGCTTGCCTCCCTCGCGGGCGCGCTCGCGGAACCAAGCGACAGGCATCATGGGTTCGTTCACCGGTTGACTCACTCCGTCAGAGGCACGGACCTTGGCGAACGTCGCGGGTGGGTCTGAGACCTTCATTCCGCTGAGAACCTGCCCGCGCAGCAGGATCGTCGCATCGGCGACGGGGTGCGCTTCGTAGACTCCGGAGTCGGCAAGAATCGGCCCGACGCCGCGGAGGATGGGGTGACGGGCGTTCACCGCCTCGACCACGCTGAGGGTGGCTCCTTGGCGATTAGGGCCCCAGTGGCTGACCCAGCCCTCGCCGAGGACGTCGCGGCCGAACGAGTTGAAGGCGCGAAATGCCGTGGGCGCCTTTTCGGGAAACCGGAATGCGTGCGTGCTGGTGCGCAGCGCGATGATCGGGATCCCGCGGTCGACGGCATCGGCGAAGCGTTGCATCACCGCATCCGGCCAGCGGCGGAAGCGGAGCATCATCACCAGACCGTCGGCGCTTTCCAGCGCCTCGCTGCCAGCGAGGCTGGCGGCGTTATCGGGGTTGATCGTGCCGTCGGGATCGAGGGGGAAAAGGACCGTGCAGCGGAAGCCGTGCCGCACGCTCAGAAGCTTGGCGAGCATGGGGAGACCCTCCTCGCCGCGGTACTCCTCGTCGCCGGTCAGGAAAACGAGGTGGCGTCCGCCGCCCCCGCCAGAACGCAGGTTCGCCGGGTAAGTGATGGAGTCAGCGGCGTGTGCGGTCGGGGTGGTGGCGGGAACTCCAAAAAAAACGACCGCGCACGCCAGAGTAGTTAGCAACCGGATACTGCGTAGGACCGAAGGGGTGCAGTGATTGAGCAATTCAAGGCGGGTTGATGGGATACGTGGCGAAGTCTCGAGGAAGCGCTGCATCATGCGATCACGAGAACGCATGAGTAGTCTTGAGTCGATGCCACGCTCAAGGGTTCACTCCGATCCTGAGCAATCAACGGGCGGGAACGTGACGCAGCTCGCAGTAAAATGGCCCGCTGCCGCGTGCTCCGCGAAGCAGCATCCGATGCCGGCCCAGCTTCAGGGAGTTTTGGGAGTGCTGCCTGGCGGCGCCACGAGCGGATAGTTTTCAGCGGATGTTTCGGGGATCAGAGTTACAACCAGCGGATTTGGCTTATGTGAGTAATTAGCGCCGGTTTGATAATCGACGATGTCGTTGATCACCGGGAGAAAAAGCAGGTTTGCGGCGGTACCGATGCCGAGCGAGGCGCCGTCGATGCTGGAGATCACAGCCGTCTCAAGCGGTTTGTAGCCAGCCTTCGAAATGGAGACAAAGATCGTGTCCTTACGACGGACCTCGACCTCGAATGGAGTCGTCCCGGACTGCCCCGTGGAGAGACGAACAGATGCGCCTGACGGCGAAGTCTGGATCATGAGTTTCTCCGATCCGCCGCGCACTATGCTGGCGCAGCCGCCGTGAAGAAGGAGTAGAGAGCAGGCTAGAGTAAGGCCAGCGATGATCTGGGCTAGGGAACGGTTCGATTGGATGCAGGGTCGGGAGGTTGTCATAGTCCCGAGCAGCCTAGCTTGGGGAGTATGACAACTGGAGGAGCACCCCATCGATTGGCACCTTACTTACGCCATCGACTTTGGCCCAGCCGCACGGCCTCCGATCTCTATGAGTAAACGAGGAGTCGCTGGCTGATCGGGCTGATCAGGTTGTGGTTCCGGATTTTCGAGATCGTGTTTGAGCTGAGCGTCTGGCCCTCGCCGACGAGCAGCAGGCCGTGTGGACTGTAGAGTCCGTTGGCGAGCACCATACCCGGGGAAAGCTCGTCGAGGAGCACTTCGCGGACCTGCCGGGGTAGATGCAACAGGTGAGTGACCTTGAGAAAGAGGCGCACGGCCTCAGGGTCCAGAGCGCGGCCAGACTCGGCGAGGATGAGCTCAATGGCCTGCTCCTTGGGCAGTCCACTCTCAACGAACCACACCGCGACGGCGAGGCAGCGCGCGGTCCACGGGATTGTCTCGCCCGCGAGCCCGTCGGGATACCCGGTGCCGTCGAAGCGCTCGTGGTGGCAGCGAATGGTCTCGCCGACTTCGGGGCTGGGATCGACGTGGGAGGCGAGGGTCTGGCTGTAGACGGGGTGGTGGCTGATCGCGAGACGCTCCGTCTCGGTGAGCGTTTCCGGATGATTGCGAAAGTGGCGGAGAACGTCGCGGTGTACGCCGATCAGACCGAGGTCGCAGAGCCATGCCGAGGCGCGCAAGGCGTGACGCTGGGCGTCGGTGAATCCGGAGGATTCGGCCATGCGTCGGGCGATCTCGACCATGGCCTTGGTCTGGCCCGCGAGGTGGGAATCAAACGTGTTGAGGATGCGGCTGCAAAGATCGAGCGAGTGCTCGTAGCTGGTTTGCAGCTGGCGATTGGCCTCGTCGAGAGCGACGCGTTGGAGCTGGAGATCCTGCACCTGAGCAGCAAGGGCGGCATTGGCGAGGCTGAGCTGATCGTTGAGGCGACGCGTCTCGCCGGTGAGCCGCTCGTTCTCCTCGATCAGCTGGTAACGTGAGAAGGCGTTTCGGACGGTTGCGGTGAGTTCCTCGCGCAGCCATGGTTTGGCGACGAAGCGGAAGATCTCCCCGCGATTGATTGCATCGACGATGGTCGGAAGCGAGAGGACCGCGGTGATTAGAATGCGGGAGGCGCGGGGATTGAGCTTGCGGGACTCGATGAGAAAATCGAGTCCCTGCATTTCCGGCATGCGCTGGTCCGAAAGAATCACGGCGAATTGCTGCGAGCGGAGCAATTCGAGGGCCTTAAGTGGGCTGGAGCAGGTGACCACATGGTACTTCTCCCGCTCTAACGTCTCCTTCAAGGCGGCGAGGACCACCGCCTCGTCGTCGACGATGAGAATCGGGGGCGGGGGGGGGCTAGCGGCGGGAAGGCTCATGGGAGTCGCAGCATTTGGGCCACAGCATCAGCTGCGTCTTGATCGTGGATGCCGGTGGGGAGGAAGAGATCGACCTGAGCGCGCAGGCCGGCGCCGCGTTCGGCGGCGGGGAGGGTGAGGTTGAGGGCGATGCGGAGCCCGGGGTGATCGCGCCGGAGTTCGGCGAGGAAGACCCGTAACGCGCCATCCGCTTCAGGTTGGCGGATGAGAATGAAGTCGATTCGGGCCCCCTCTTCGCGGAGCTGGCGCTGAGCGTGCTCAACCGTGGCAAGCGTTCGTACTTCCCATTCGCGACTGCGCAGGGCTTCCACCATGGGCCCTTCGTCTGTCATATCGCGTTCTAGGTACAGCGCCCGCACGGCGCGGGGGATGGCGGCGTCTCCGGGATCGCGCACGCCCGCGCGGTCCAGATCGGCGAGGGGAAGAATCAGATGGAACGTCGTGCCCTCACCCGGCGTGCTGCTGACGGAGATGCTACCGCCGCAGTCCTCCGCAAAAAGGCGGGCGTGATAGAGACCGAGTCCGGCGCCCCGCGCGCTTTCCTTCGTGGTGAAGAACGGATCGAAGATCCGGCTGAGGTGAGCGGGGAGGATGCCGACGCCGTTGTCGGCAAACGTGAGCTCGACTGCCGGCAGGGGCAGAGGCAGCGGGGTGGGGTGGGCATCGGGGGAAATTCGCTCGCCTGGTCCGAGAGCGCGCAGGGCAATGCGAATGTCGCCGGGTCCGCGCAGCGCGTCGCGTGCGTTCATGGCCAAGTTTACGAGCGTCTGGCGGAAGGCCGTCTCGTCGAGATGCACCGGCCACGCTCCGTCATCTCCCGGTCCGGTCAGTTGCGTGCCGCGCGGTAGCACCAGCTTCAGGATGTCGAGCTGATCCCGCACCAGACGACCGAGATTCAGGTAGCTACGTTCGCCCGAGGTGTCCGAGTTCAGCTCCAGGATCATGCGGACCAGTCGCTGCGCCTCCGCGGCGTTCTCTCGGATGAGGGCCAGCCCGTCCCGGAGCGGGTGGCGCAAGGGCAGGGTGCTGTGGTACAGTTCGCTGAGGGAAAAGATTCCGGTCAGCGCGCTGCCAAAGTCTTGGAGCAATCCGCGGGTGAGGGTGGAGAGAGATTCCTTCCACGAACGGCTGCTCAGGCGGTCCTCGGCAATTTTTTGCCGGGTGATATCGAGCCAGATCCCCTCATAGCCGAGGACCAGGCCACTGGGTGACCGTACCGCCTTACGGATGTCGAGGAGATAGACGTACGCGCCGGTCTGAGGATTGAGCACGCGATAGACTGAGGAGAACGGCCGCTCGGCCAACGCCGCGCGTTCCAGCTCCGCGTGGAACGCCCGCTCATCTTGTTCGTGGATGAGGCGCAACAGGGGCTGGCCATTCCGTGTCAGCGGCCGGGGATCGAGCCCGAGCAAGGCTTCAAATCCTGGTCCGACGAACGCAAAAGAGAAATCAGGCCTTTGGTGAAAGATGACGCCGGGAAACAGCGAGAGCATCTGCTCGAGCCGGGCCTCCACCGTTCGCAGGCGGAGAAAGATGCGCGCAAAGTTTGCCGGATCCTGCTGCAGCTCGGCCAAGCCGGCGGAGGACGAGAGGCCGCCCATTTCCTCTCCGAGGACAGTCTCAGCGGGGCTCGGGGACGGGGAAGAGGGGGGCTGATCTGTGGGGAGATCAGAGGCCTTGGGAGCGGAAGAGGACATGCGGTTCAGAGGGGACGCCGATAGACGTGGGGCGCCACGCGATGCGCCGTCGGTAGGTCGCCGTCGAGTGGGTCTGATCGGCCCACGATGAGGTATCCCCCTGGGACGAGCTGCGTCAGGAGACGATGAACGGATGCTGCGCGAGACTCTGCCGGCCACGCGTTCAGAGCGGACCGGCAAAGAATCACGTGAAAAGGGTCGCGGAAGGGCAGCGTCTCCTCCGTCCCAGTGAGGTCTCGGAAGGTAATGTTCTCCTGTAATCGAGAGCGCACGCGGACGCGACCCGACTGTGGGCCGAAACCACGCTCAAAGCCGACCGATCGCATTGCCGGAGGAATGCGTTCCAGCGCTTTCTCCGCGTAGACGCCAATTCGTGCTCGCTGCAAGGCCCGTGGCGACGGCTCCGACGCCTCGATCCGCCAAGGCCACGCCGGATCAAGGGGTGCCAGCGCCGCTTCGGCCGCGAGGGCGAGCGAGTAAGCTTCTTCGCCCGTACCGCATCCGACGCACCACAGGTTGCAGGTCCGCCAGCCTGCCGACCTCCGCCGAGCGGCCAGAACCGGGAGAATCCGCTCGCCCAAAAATGCGAAGTGCTCGGGGTCGCTGAAGAAAGCGTCAGAACAAAACGAATACACAACATGATCGGGCTCTTCAGCCGAAGCCCGAGGATCGTCTTGCAGAAACCGCCAGTAGTCGCCGATCGTGCCCGTGCTCCCGCCGACGCCGCGCGAACGGGTGGGGTAGGGTACTAGCTGGGGCTCCTGCTCGTGATCCGACATGGTCTCAAGAGCGAGTATCGACTCGTTCAACCGCGAATGAAGATGCGCACGGAAAAACTCCCGTCAGCTGACGCGCGGGAGGCCGGGCAAGAATTGCCGCTCGCTGCTCGCAGCGCGCTCGGGATGTTCATCGGTCGGTAGGAATCATTTTCCGTCATACTTTATCGCCTTTGTAATGAGCGATATGTGACGCAGCGAGTGCCGCTGGCACGCACATTGCAATCGGTGCCCCGCATGGTTGACCCGATCTTCCAGTCTTCGAACTACCAGCTCGCGCGCACCCTGTTGGATGCCTCGGTGCTGCGCCATTCGGCGATTGCCGCGAACATCGCTAACGCGGAGACGCCTGGTTATCGAAGACTCGATTTGGCTGCTGACTTTGCCTCCGAGCTGCGCGCGCAGGTCGCGTCCGGGGCCAGTCCCGCTGACCTACGCGGCGTGACTCCTTCGCTATCGGAGGACGTGCACGCCCGGGCGGTGCGTCCGGACGGAAACTCGGTTGAGATCGAGGAGGAGTTGCTCGCGATGAATCGCAACGCCGTGGAGTACGACTTTCTGACTGAGATGGTCAGTCGCAACATCAAGCAGCTGCGTCTCGCCATCACGGGTCGGCCCTTCTGATCGCGCCGTTACCCGCATCGCCGCCTTACCCTGGGTCCTCGCTCATGAATCTCATCAGTGGCATCGACGTTTCCGCCGGCGCGCTCAATGCTCAACGCACGCGCCTCGACATTGTGGCCCAGAATATCGCGAATGCGCAGACCACGCGAGGTCCCGATGGCCAACCCTATCAGCGTCGCTTGGTCACGTTTGAGAGTGAGTTGCTGCGGACGCAGGGCCAGGCCGGCAACTCCCTGCAGGGGGTGCGCGTCTCGTCGATCGTACCCGACACGTCGCGCGGACAACGCATCTTTGATCCGCAGCATCCCGATGCTGGCCCGGATGGAATGGTGCAGCTGCCGAACGTGAATCTGGCGTTTGAGATGGTGGATCTTATCACCGCCACGCGTGCCTACGAAGCGAACCTGAGCGTCGTGAAAAATGCGCGGCAGATGGCCGCCAAGGCGCTCGAGATTGGACGCTGATTTTGCCCGCCATGTCACCGCTCGGATCCGTTGGAGCCGTGGTTTCGCCACTTCTCGCCCGTGTCAGCCACGGCGCCGCGGTGGATGCACCGCTGACCCCGTCTGCGCTGTCCTTGGGAGCTCCTTCGGCCGGAGCCCCGGGCTTCAGCTCCGTGCTCGGCAGCCTCGTCTCCGCCGTGGATGCGAAGCAGGATCACGCCCAGCAGGTGACGCGCAGCGTCTTGCTCGGTCAGGGCGCGCAACTGCATGAGAGCGTGATCGCGATGCAGGAAGCGGGCGTGTCGTTCCAACTCATGGTCGAAGTGCGCAACAAGCTCGTGGAGTCGTACCAAGAGCTGATGCGGATGCCGGTGTAATTCCCCGCGACTGTTTCTCCTCTCATGCAATCCTTCCTCGGATCCCTCGTGGCCCTGTGGCGCCAGCTCGGACTCAACCAGCGCGTCTCGTTGATCGTCGCGGCACTCGCCGTGATCGGCAGCCTCGGTGCGTTGGTTATCTGGTCGCGGCAGCCGGACTATCAACTCCTTTACGGTCGCCTCTCCGACAAGGATGCCGCGCAGATCATCGGCAGTCTGCAAGCGCAGGGAGTGCCGCACCGCACGGGCAATGGCGGAGCGATGGTTTACGTGCCCGCAGATCAGGTCCACCGCCTGCGCATGGAACTGGCAGGGAAGGGGCTGCCGAGCGGGGACGGGGTGGGCTTCGAGATTTTTGACAAGGGTCAGTTCGGCCTGTCGGACTTCGTGCAGCGGACCAATTACCTCCGCGCGCTGCAAGGTGAGCTGGCGCGCACCGTCAGCCAGCTAGACGGCGTTCGCAGTGCGCGCGTCATGATTGTGCAACCGGAAAACCGGCTGTTGCTCACCGAGCAGGGCATCAAGCCGACCGCCTCGGTATTCGTCGAGTTGGCCGGTGGACGCCTCGAGACTGAGGCCGTGAACAGCATCCGGCATCTCGTCGCGAACGCCGTGCAGGGACTGCAGCCCGACCAAGTGGCGGTGGTTGATCAGAAGGGGCGGGTGCTGTCGGAAGACCTGCGGCAGGATCCGCTGCTGAGCACCGCATCGTCCCAGATGCGGTATCGCCAGCAGGTCGAAACTTACCTCGCCCAAAAGGTGGAGGGACTGCTGCTGCCTGTCGTCGGCGCGGGCAATGCCGTGGTCAAAGTCTCGGCGGAGATCGAGACAGAAGCGACGACAACGACCGAGGAGCGCTATGATCCGGAGGGGCAGGTGGTACGCTCCCAGATCGACACGGAAGATCGGGCCAATTCCTCCGAGCAGCGGTCGGGTGGCACCGTCGGCGTGGCCGCTAACACACCGGAAAAGCCCGGCGCGACAGCCACGGATGGGACTAGACCCACGACGGTCACCGAGACAAATCGCAAGAACCGCACGACAAACTATGAGATCAATCGATCGGTGACGAACGTGACGCGGCAGCCGGGCTCGGTCCGGCGGCTCACGGCCTCGGTGTTCATTGCGCGGCGCAAGGCGAACCCGGCCCCGGCGGACGCCGAAGCCGCCGCCGCGCCAGTCGCAGCCCCGGCTCCGCGCACGGAGGAGGAACTCCAGGCCCTGCGTCAGATCGTGGTCAATGCCCTCGGGGTACGTCCGGCTCCAGGTCAGACGCTGGAGTCGATGGTGAGTGTCCAGGAGGTGGAGTTCCAGACGGAGCCGGTCGCGGCGGTGACGTTGGAGCGCATTGAGAGCGCGACCCGTTTTCAGGGATGGGTGGAGGGGGCGCGTTCCTACCTCGCGGTGGCGCTCGCGCTGGCGGTGCTGGCGGTCTTTTGGCGGATGCTTGGGCGTCAGAAGCCCGAGGCGGTGCCGGTCGAACTGCTGACCGCCGCGGCGCCCGACCCGAGCCGTCCCCTCGGTGCGGGGGCCCTCACGCCGGAGTTGCTGAACGAGTTGATTCGTCAGAAGCCGGTGAACATTGGGACCGCCTTGAAGGATTGGGTCGCGGTGCGGAAGAACTGAGCTGAGCCCTCGCGCCCTCGTTATGTCCACGCTCCCTTCCCCCACCAGCGACGGCCCCGTCGCGATCGACTATGCCAAGCTGACGCGAATGCAGAAACTCGCGCTTTTCCTGATAGTGATCGGGCCCGAGGCGGCGGCAGAGATCCTGCGGTCGTTTGATGATGGCCAGATCGAGCTACTTTGCCGAGAGATGGGAGGATTTCCGATGGTGCCGGATGTCGTGCGGCGCCAAGTGCTGGAGGAGTTCGCACCCCTGATCGGTGACAGTGTGTCGTCCAGCCTAGGAGGCCTTGATTTCGCGAAGCGCGCGGTCGAGAAAGTGCGTGGGGATCATCGGGCCAACTCGATTCTTGGGCGAGCAGGCATGACCGACGGGGCGGCGACGGCTGACGCCCTGCGGGACTTCGGTGAAATGGAGGGGCGACAGATCTTCAACCTCCTCCGAGCGGAGCATCCGCAGACCATTGCCTTCGTGCTCTCACACTTGACTAGCGCGAAAGCGGCCGAGGTCTTCGGACTGCTGGTCCCCGAGGTCCGGGAAGAGGTCATCGAGCGCCTTGGCATCATTGATCGGACGTCCACTGCTCTGGTGGGCAAGATTGTCCGCAGTCTGGGCCGTCACCTTGAAGCGGGGCCGCGTCCGACCCTTCAGGCGAGCGGAGGTGTCCGTGCGGTCGCGGATCTGCTGAACGGCCTCGACAAGGCGACTTCGAAAACGGTGCTGACGCGTTTGGAAGAGCGCAATGCGACCCTGGGGGCGGCGGTGCGACGGAGACTCTTTAGCTTCGAGGATCTCTCGCGGCTCACGCCTTCAGACTTGCAGCGCGTCCTCCGCGAGGTCGATTCCTCGAATCTCGCCCTCTCGCTCAAGGGTGCAAGCGAAGGCCTCAAAGATAAAGTCTTCGGCGCCATTTCCAAGCGCGCCGCCGAGAGCCTCCGCGACGAGATCGGGATGCTCGGTGCGGTACGGCGGAAGGAAGTCGACGCCGCGCAGGACTCCGTGATCCAAGTCGTCCGCCGCCTTGAGGAGGAGGGTGCGGTCACCCTCGATGGCGATGCGGCGCAGACGCTTTCCTGAGCTGGGGAACCGCGCATGCCGACAACGACGCTGGTTGCTTTTGATCGTCCCCTTGCCGGAGCCTATGTGCCCGGCCGCGATGGGACCTGGATGACGGAAGGAGCCCTCGCGGCGATTCGCCTCGAGGCGTACCAAAAGGGCAGCGATGCGGCGCGGGCCTTTGCGGACCAACAGCTGGTTGAGTTCCGGCGCGACGTTCAGGATCTGCAGCAAGGCCTCCTGACCCAGCTTGCGGAGGTCGATCAGCGGATCACGAACCAGTTGCAGGCCACGTTGCCGGCGCTTGCCGTCGAGATCGCCCGACGCCTGCTCGCGGGTTACGAGCCCACGCCGGAACGCGTGGTGGCCGTGTGTACCGAAGCGCTCGATCAACTGTATCCCGACGTCGAAGCCCTTGAGCTGCTGGTGAGCCCGGCCGACGCCGAGCGACTCGAGCAGGTAGATAACATGTGGCGCTCCCGGTATCCGGGGCTTCGGGTGACCACGGTGCCCTCACTGCACGCGGGTGACTGCCAGGTCCGGAGCCGTTTTGGTCTCACCGACGCGCGCCTCGAGTCGAAGCTCAACTCCTTGCGACGGGAGCTGACCCCGGAATCAGCCGAGCAGCAGCCATGAGCACGCCTGCGATTCCCGAGTTGATCCATACGTTGCGTTCTCAGGTGCGGACGGCGCCCGCAGTACGCCGTGTCGGCCGCGTCACCGGAGTGGCGGGGCTCATCGTCGAAAGCGACGGACCGAACGTGGGGCTGGGTGAGCTCTGCGCGCTGCGTTCGGCGCGCGGAGACGTCGACGAGCTGGCCGAAGTGGTCGGGTTCCGAGGCCAGCGGGTGCTGCTCATGCCGCTCGGGGAAATGGCGGGGCTGCATGCCGGCGCAGAGGTCGTCGCGTGTGATCGGCCGCTCGTTCCGGTCGTTGGACCGCAGTTGCTGGGCCGTGTGCTCGACGCCCTCGGTCGCCCCATCGACGGCCTTGGGCCGGTCGAAATGGCTCGTCCCTCCGCATCGTCTGGCCGCCCTCCCCATCCGCTGCGCCGTCGTCGTATTCTTGAACCGTTCGTGACCGGAGTCCGCGCGATTGATGCCTTCACCCCACTGGGGCGCGGGCAGCGGGTAGGGCTGTTTGCGGGCTCTGGCGTCGGTAAGTCGACGCTGCTCTCGATGATCGCACGCGGGGCCAAGGCGGATGTTGTGGTCATCGGCTTGGTGGGCGAGCGTGGCCGCGAACTTCGGGAGTTCCTCGAGAAGGATCTTGGTCCCGAGGGC
>Ga0315904_10010967_pt1 | contig 11636 bp, 7 predicted proteins | sample LakEriMetagenome_6_FD_203529 | JGI IMG/M metagenome (GOLD analysis project Ga0315904, IMG submission 203529) | Freshwater fungal communities from buoy surface, Lake Erie, Ohio, United States - Buoy 12 MA120 | ecosystem: Environmental > Aquatic > Freshwater > Lake | place: USA: Lake Erie, Ohio...
CCAATTGACCGTTTCACCCCTGCCTCCTACCTAAATGAGGGACCATCATGAGTGTTGTCGTACGGAAATTCTTGAGGAATTTGTTGCCCGCCGCAGCGCTGGCGGCGGTGTTGGGATTTGGTGGATTTTCTGCAGGCGAACTGGATGCTGGCGTTATCGTGGTCAATCCGACTCCCACCGCTGGGGCTGATGTTCGAGCCCGCATCAGATGGGGGGGCGCTAATTGGGAGACGGCTCTCTTAGACCCAACTTTACCGACTCCTAATGACACTACTCCACAAGGCGGTGCCTCCAAAGATACGACTTGGACAACGATGCACGCATATCGTTTTGAAGTAAATTACAAAGCCAACACCGGAGTATTCGATTTGCAGGTCGACTACGACCGCAACGGCAGTTTTGCCGGTGACGGCTCAGAGAGAATTTCTCATCAATTTAACGCAATCGGAATGGGTTATTACGGTATTCAGATTTACGGTGCTGAATCCAGCACCGCAACTTCCCAAGTCACCAATTTGAGAATCAAAACCAATTTGAATATCGCTGGAACCTCCATTGGCACACTCACCCCGACGCCGACGGTAGGCACGAGTCGCCTTTTTCGTGCAGACTACAAAGATATTAACGACAGCCTGTTGAGTGACATTACTATCGAAGGGAATTTGACTTTCTTGACTAATGGGACAGCAAACGAAAGTCCATCGTGGAATTTTTCCTTGACAGGTCCCGCTGCCGTACCCGAACCGGGTTCCTTGTCCCTTTTGGCGGTGGGCTTGGCCGGCTTGGTCGGCGTCCGTCGCCGTCGTAGTTAGGTTGTCAGCTTGGGGCCGAGTGACGAGCGCGGTCGGCGCGAAGTCGCTGGGCCGCACTTGCTCCGCTGCGGGCCGAGCGTGCGAAGTTTTCTTCCCACGCTTTGGCCTGAGTGGCATCGAAGCGGTCATGACGTTTGTGAACACGAACACCCCGTTGGGAGTCGAACTCCGGACGGGGTTTTTTGATCGGCTCCGACCACGGGGCAGCAGGATTGCAAGGGCAGTGGGATTGCACGGGCAGCGGAAGTGCACGGCTCGGCCGCAAAGCAGAGGTCGGCTTTGCCACGCGAGGCACCGCTGCTTGGCAGTTCGCTGACTGCCTGCGTTCGAGCCGGCGGGCGTCACCCCCAATCGCCGCCACGGCATACTCGTCTCGGTTGGCCGCGGGTCGTAACCCCTGCCCAACAATTGGAACAAACGACGCCGGTGCTCCCCAATCGCGGTGCGAGCGTGGGGCTGGCAACGCGGAGTGCGTGCTGCCCGCGGCGGTCCAACCCGGCGGCAGCGGCGATTGAGACCGCGCTGCAACTGCCAAATCGAAAGTCTTGCCAGATGGCTGTCACTTCCCCCAGACCAGGTTGGGAATCACCGGATGAATAAAGTCGACACAAAGGGAGAGGCGGTGGCCGTGTCGGCCTCGCCAACGCAGGCTGGGTCAGCGGCAATGCCGAGTTGGGGCTGGCCTTGGGACGCGCTCACCCTGGTCGTACCGCTGGTCGCCACGCTCCCTTGGCTCCGCTTGGAATGGCTCGCCTTGCAGGCCCGGCAGGAACGCTGGTTCGGCGCGGGGATCGTCGGCTTGGTGCTGCTCGGCTCGATCCTTACCCAAGTGTTGGGCAAGCGCGGTGCGGACCAACCCGCCACCACCCACGCCCCGGGCCGCCAACTCACCCGCTCCCGCGCGCGAGCCGCCGTGGGGTTGCTGCTCGGCAGCGCCCTCGCCGCGCTGCTCGCCGCCCTCTGGCTGGCGCCTTGGCTCGGGGCGGTGGCCGCGCTGGGAAGCCTCGCCGCGTGGGCTCTGGGCCGATTCCCGGCGATCCCCGGCCCGAAAATTCTGGCTTGGGCCGGCGTGCTTCTGGTGGTGCTGCCACTCCCCGGCCGCTGGGATTTCGAACTCCCCGCCTGGCTGGAGCAATCGGCCGGTGCCCTCAGCGGCAGTTTTCTCGATCTCATCGGCGTCCCGAATTTGCAGTTCGGCAACTCGCTTGAAGTGCGCGAATTGAGCTACACGTTTCCCCTGGCCGGTCGCGGACCGCTGGCGTTCTGGGGCTTGGTCGGTTTGGTCGGCGCGACCTTGCTGCTCCGCCGCTCGCCGCTGCTACTGGCTCTGGTTTCGCTCGCCTTCCTCCCGCTGGTCGGGTTGGCGCTCTACTTCAGTCGCTTTGTCGGACTCGCCTATTTGCAGCATGCGTGGGGCGTCAATGCACTGGGTGGCAGCAGCTTCATCTTGTTTTGCCTTGCATGTTTGGGGATGGTTTTTTTGGGCTGGCTTTTGCTCGATTTGACGCTCCGGTTTCTGCTGGATGCGGCTCCGCCCGAAGTTCCTGAGCTCGCTCCCTTTTACGCTCGACTTAACACACTGCTTTGCTGGCCGCAGGAGCCGCCTTTTGACTTGCCTCAGGAGTACCTCCCGCCGCCGAAAGCGGTGGCTCCGGAGCCACCGGGAGATTGGTGGCAGGCCAAGGGACTGCGGGTTGGCGTGTTTGCCGCGTTGGGGTTGAGCCTGTTTGCGGGTGTCGTCTCGTTGGCGGTTTATGGGCAGAGCGGGCTCCGGCCGCTGGGCATCGCCACGCTCGCGGATTACACGGCGGAAAAGCTGCGCGACTTTCCCGATCGCGAGGTTTTGCCGGAAACGATTGATGGCTGGCAGCGGACTGAATTTGTCAGGCCGCTGGATGATGAGGGGAAAGTCCGCGTTGACGGCGAGCGATTGGATTTTCGCTGGACTTATCTCTCGGGAAAGCGGAGTCTCGAATTTGCCTTGCGCCTGCCGTTTCTGGGCGAGCCAAACCCGGAGCTGCTGTTTGAAGAGCAAGGCTGGGAGGTGACGGATGTCCGGATGCAGCGCGACGCGGATGGATTGGAGTCCGCCTGGTTGGAGTTGTTTTTGCGGAACAGCTCGGGAGGGCGGGCATGGGTTTGTTTTTCGAGCTTTGACTCGGTCGGTCGTCCTTATTCTGAATGGGCCGAATTGGCCCGCCTGCTCCCCAATCGGCCGGGTGCTCTGACGGCATTAAAGCGGATGGTGGGCGAATTGCCGCCGCGAACAATGCAGCTGCAACTGTACTGCGATGCGGTCGATGCCAACGACAAGCCCGAGTTGGCCCGGCTGCGGCGGATTTATCTGCAATTGAGGCAAAAGGTGCTGGAACACCGCACTCAGCGGAACTGGTCGCTGGGAAGTTGAACTCATTCGCCAGCTGGTCTGCGGGTCGACATTAGTTTCAGTGTTGAGGCTGTTTATGAATCGGATGATGTCGGAAGACGAGCCAGAGGGAATTTTCTGGCGGTATTTTGGTCGGGCCTGGGGGATGTTGGCGGCGTTGGCCTCGATGTACCGCAGCCGTTCCTGGCTGGCGATCCTGCCGCTCGGCTTCCTCGCCTTCTCGCTGCTCGGCCTGCCGCTGGTTGCGGGGATTGTCGGGCAATATTGGCCGCGACCGGATCGGCTGGTCAATTTCTACACGGGACTCGCTGAACAGGAGACTCGCGACTTCCTGGCCGCGGAAAAGCAGCGGACCGATTCCAAGCAGCCGCCGTCAGCCCCGCCGCCATCTGCGGCAGCGCCTCCATCTGAGTCCGCGTCCGCCGCAGCCTCCACTGAGACAAAAGAAGCCGCGAACGAAACGGGCGAAGCCAGCAGCGATGCGGCGAAGCCGGAGGGAGCGGGAGAAAAAGCCGAACCGACCACCGCGGAACGTCCGCTCGGCCTGGAGGAGATTCGGACGTCGGTCTACGGTGAATTGCTTTATCGGCGGTTGCTGCAACTGCAGGACGATGCGCCGGGAGTGAAGATGATGCTGGCCATGAAGTTGGCCCGCCAGGGAGAGCTGGGGCAGGCGCGGGAGCTGATTGGCGAGTTGGCTCCGGCCGAAGGAGGTGGCTATCCGCCGGGCCATAACTGGTTGGCGGTTGATTTGCTGACTCGCGATGTGCCGCTGAGCGAGGAAGAGCGCCAGACGCTGAAGGTCCACTTGGCTGAGGCGGACAAATGGGAGGGAACCGGCCCAGCCGTGCGGGCGGCCTATGCCCAGGTGCTGGCCAACGGCGGCGAGGGTGCCAAGGCGATTGAGGTCCTCGAGCGGGCGGTCAAGCAGGACCCCAGCCTGCGGGTGATGTTGACCGCAGTCGCGGCGAACGAGGGTGATAAACTCACTGCGGAGGACGCGGGCACACGGGCCGAAGTTGAGTTGTTGAAAAAGGTCGAAGCCAATCAGGCGACGGCCAACGACTATCTGCAGCTCGCCCAGCTGATGTTCATTCGCGAAGACGCCAAAAAGTGCCTGGAGTATGTGGAGCGTGGCCTGGCACTCAAGCCCGAGCAGCCCCAGGTCTTTTTACGCTTGGGATCTAACGCCTTCCTGGTTCAATTTCGGCAGTCGGTCGAAACAGCGACCGAGGGGAGCCAGTGGAACCTCGAGCTGCTGGATTCGGCCCTGAAGGCGGACCCGACGAACCCGGCGCTCAGCTCGGAGCTGGCGCGGGTGATTGGGTTTGGCGTGGAATTGCCGGAGGAGATCGATCGGAAGTTGAAAGATTATCTCGCCAGCGGCAAGGCGACGGCGCTGCTCCATTTCATGATCGCCGAGCGGGGAATTCGGGCCGGGCAGCTCCCTGAGGCGCTGACGCATTTGGAAATCGCCCATCAGCTGGCTCCCGGGTCGCCGGTGATCATGAACAACCTGGCGGTCGTGCAGATGATGGTCGACAACACGCAACTGGAGCGCTCGCTGCAGTTGATTGATGACTGCCTGCGAATTGGCGGACTGGACGTCGAGTTTGTCGATTCGAAGGGGCAAATTCTGTTGCTGGGTGGCAAACCGCTGGAGGCGATTGCGCCGCTGGAGAAAGTCCTCGAATTGGCGCCCGAGCGAATCGACACGCGGACGAGTTTGGTGGATGCCTACCGCAAGGTGGGAATGGAGGACATGGCCAAGCTGCAGGAGGAAAAGCTGGCGGCGTTGAAGAAGGAGCAGGCCGAGAAGGCCGCCGCACCCAAGAAGGATGACTAGAAAACTGGACCTGACCCCGTTTTCGATTTCGTTTGGGGTACAATTTCGGGATGGACACCAATCAACCAGCGGGCGAGGTCCAAGAGCCGGCGCTCGATGTCTTCCAGAGGATGTTTCGGGCAGTGGAACTCGTTCAAGAGCGATTGAATCGAGCCTGTGAGGCACTGCGCTCCGCGCAGATTCCCTATGCAGTGATTGGCGGAAACGCGGTCGCCGCCTGGGTAGCCACGGTCGATGATGGCGCGGTGCGAAATACGCGAGACGTGGACTTGCTCTTGGAGGAGTCCGATTTGCCGCGTGCGACGGTCGCCTTGGAGCAGGCCGGTTTTGTGCGCGACCAGGTGATGGATCCGATCATCTTTCTGGATGGACCGGCCGGTAAACCCAGCCAAGGCCTGCACATTCTGCTGGCCGGCCGCAAAGTGAAGAACGAGTACGCCACCGCAGCCCCCCACGTGGAGCAGGCGGTCGAGCTCAATCAAAAGCGGATTGTCGAACTGGCGGCGCTGGTGGAGATGAAACTGAACAGTTACCGAGACAAAGACCGCACTCATTTGAGGGACTTGATTCAGGTGGGAATGCTCGATCCCGATTGGCTGGCGCGACTCCCCGCTCCGCTCGCGCCGCGGCTGAAGGCTTTGCTCGATAACCCCGAGGGGTAGCCGCTCCGCGGATAAAGAAAGGGGACGGGGGTCAATTCACGAATTGACCCCCGTCCCCTTTGGTGCCGTGTTAAAAAGTGGACTCTTGCCAGTTTGCTGTTAACAAAAATCACCCCGGTCCGGCACTCCCTCCATGGGAACCGAAAAAGAAATCGAAATCCGCGAGAGAATGACCCGGCTGTGGCTCGGATCGGAGACTGCCGTCAGGGCTTTCGTCGCCGCCGCCGTCAGTCGGGTCTCCGATCGCGAGGATGTGGTCCAGCAAACGGCTTTAACCGTCGCCCGCCGGTTCGAAGAATACGACGAGAACCGGCCCTTTATTGCGTGGGTCCTCTGGTTGGCCAAGTCCCGAGTCGTCGACTACTACCGCGATCGTTCCAAACGACCACAAGCACTGAGCGAACAATTGCTCGACGCGCTGGCCGGGGCGCTGGTCGAGCGCCGCGATGAACACTCACCCCGGGCTGCCGCGCTGGAGCACTGCCTCGAGAAGTTGCCCGAGCGATCCCGCAACCTGATTCGCTCGAAGTACCACGAAGGCCAACGCATCGAACAAATTGCTGAAGCGGTTCGCTCGACGCCCGCCTCGGTCCGGGTGACCCTTTTTCGCATCCGCGAGTCGCTGGCCGAGTGCATTGAGCGGCGGCTGGCCCTGGAGGGCGGGGAATGATCTCCGATCGGCTCAAACAGGACCTCGACCGCTGGCTCGACGGCGAACTGCCGGAAGAGGACTTCGCCCAGTTGCAACGTGAGCTGGAAGACTCTCCGGAGACGGTCGCCTGCTTGACCCAGCGCGCAGTGCTCAACGAACTGCTCGCACGCTCATCGCTGGGCGCAGCGGAATCGTCGGTCCAGAGGATCCTGACGCCGCCCGCCTCTCGTCGCTGGGTCATGCGGACTTCGATCTGGGCCGCAGCCGTCATCACGATCGTACTCGCCTCGCTGGCCCTCCTGCCCAAAGCGATCGCGAGTCCTGCCGAACTGGTGCAACAGGCGCTAACGGCTTGTCAGCGTCTGATCGACCGCCGCTACACCCTGGTGGTCGAGCCGAACGCGACACCCCACCGCAATCCGTTCCGCCAGCGTTCGGCCAGTCCTCCGTCAACGCTCTGGGTGCGGGGCGAACGATTCGTTCAGATTTTCAACTCCAGCGAGGGCAAGTTGGTCTGGGGGCGCGATGCCGCGGGCTCTCTTTGGTTCACGACTAATGGTCAGGCCGGCGCCATCTTTCATGTCGACGATATTCCCGAGGTGTTGGAAGAGGTCTGCGAGTTGCGGACGCTCGATTTGCAAACGCTGCTCGAAAACCTGCTCCGCGATTTTGAACTGAAATCAAGCCAGCGAAAGCAGGGAATCGAAGTGATTGAGGCTCGACCTCAGTCGAATAAGCAGGACGCGAAATTCGGGCGGGTCGAACTGGAAATCGAACGCGGCACGTCGATCGTACGCCGGGCGACTCTGGAGCGGGTGAACAACGGACGCGCGGTAGCCGTCGTCAGCTTTAAGCTTGAAGAGGTGGCCGCTCGGGAGGATTCGACCTATGAACTGCAGACATACCTCCAGCCCAACGCGGAAGTGCTCGACCGAAATTCCCGTCGCGGTCGACGCTCGGAATTGCTCCGCGAGTTCATCCAGCGGATGCGTGGTCCGACGACAAGCAAGACTGAGAACAGCAAAAGGTAAAGACCGATGAATATGCTCAATGCCATCCCGTTCTGTCTGACTGCTTTCCTGCTGCTCGTCTCGGCCGGTTGGGCCCAGGAGCGTCCGGACCGAGGGAGTGGAACAGAAAAATCGCTGCTGCAGCGATTTGATACCAATGGCGACGGCGAGATCAGCGACGACGAGCGGCGGGGCGTCCGCGAAAAGATGAAGCAGATGCAAAATCGCCCGGGGGCAATGACTCCTTCAGGCAAGACGGAAGCCATCGGCAATCGACTCGTCACGGAATTGCAGTATCCCTCCAGCGACGGTCGGATGATCCCGTGTGTCCTTTCGATGCCCAAGGGGGACGGACCGTTTCCGATGCTGGTGACGATTCATGGCGGGCAAGGGAATCGCGACCTCGGCTACATTCGCACCATGGCGGCGCCCGGCGGCCTGTCGCCGACCATCAACGCGTTCAATGAACAACCCTGGGCGATTCTCGCCATCAGTTACCGCGCGGGGAACGGAGCGCTGTTCGGGATGGAACAAGACGACGTCGTGGCCGGGATACGCTTTGCCAAACAACTGCCCCAGATTGATTCGAATCGAGTCGGAGTTGTCGGTGGAAGTCACGGCGGCCATCTGGCGCTCGTTGCCGCCGAGAAGATGGGCCAGGAATTTCTTTGCGTCGCCGCAGGTTCGCCTTGGATGACCGACCCGCTGGTCTACATGCTCGGCGATCCAAACCTACCGCCGCTCTCTCAAGTACCCGCGCGGGCGCGAGAAGACCTGATGCTCAATGGCCGCAGATTGCTCAACGGGATGCAGAAAGGGCGGCGGATGTCCGACCCGCAAATCAAGGAATTCCTCACGCAGCATTCCATCGAGGCGAATGCAAGCATGATTGTCATCCCGACGCTTTTCCTCACCAGCCGTGGCGATGACCAGGCGCCGCATGTGCTGATCGAACCGATGATCAAGCAAATGCAGGCGGCAAAAAAGGACATCCAAGTTTACACCGCGGAAAAAAGCCCGCACGGGTTCTACTGGGCCCGCACGGTCAGCGCCGCCCGCGATCTCCGAGGCGAGAAGACGCCAGAGGAAGCGCAAGAGGAGTTGACCGCGCGGCGCACGATGATCGATTTTTTCACCCAACAGTTTGCCCGCAAAGATGCGAAGGCAGCCGCGTCGCCCGCATCCCAGGCTGCGTCGAAGTCGTCTGGCAAAAGTGGGCAGAAGCCGGAAGGGCAACCGAGCGAAACGCCCGCCACTGAAGAGGCCGGCGAAGCGATGCCCCAGGAAGAGGGACTGATGCAGACGCAGGAAAAAGACCAGGAGCAGCAGGAGCAACCACCAGGAGAGAAGATGCAACCGGGTCGCGGTGCCGGAGCGGGGGCTGGTCGCGGTGCGGGGATGGCACGCGGTCAGGGCTCGCCCCGCGGTGGTGGAGCAGGTGCCGCGATGGGCGGTGGAAGGGGTGGCGGCGGATTCGCTGGAGCTGATTTCGAAACGCTCGCGGGTGGCTCGGGAAAGGTCTCGCGCGAGTCGTTCCAGAAACAACTCAGTGGATCAGCGGCCTTTTCCAGTCGTCCCGAACTGGCGGATCGCTTGTTTGATCGCCTCGATGCCGATGGCGATGGTTCGCTCAGTAAAACTGAGTTCGAAGGGATGAGCGACCTCAAGAGTCAGTTGGGACGGGGCGGGCAGTCGTCGGGGCAAGCTGGCCCAGCAGGCCGCGGAGCGAATCGACCCGGTCGCGGCGCGAGTGGAAATCCCCGGCCGGATCTGCCGGCTCCGGGCGGTGGGGCGAATCCGGCTAGTCCGACCGGCGGCGGTGGGGGCGGTGCTGGACAAGTCAGAGCCAAGACTTCACCGTTGAAAATTGCAGCTGGCGAATTGGTCGGCGAGCTGGCGGGCGACGTGCGAATTTTTCGCGGCGTCCCGTACGCGGCCGCACCAGTCGGAGAGCGACGTTGGCAAGCGGCCGGGCCGGTTGAACCTTGGCAAGGAGTTCGCGAGGCGATTCAGTTCGGGCCGCTCGCACTGCAAGGCGAGACGTTTGCCCCGCGCAGCGCCCAGAGCGAGGACTGCCTCTGCCTCAATATTTGGACGCCAGCAAACGCCGCGGCGGATTCGAAGCTGCCGGTTTTGTTCTGGATTCACGGCGGCGCGTTCATTCAAGGATCGGGTGGCCAGCCGCGGTACGATGGATCGGAGCTGGCCAAGCGTGGCGCAGTGGTGATCACGATTAACTATCGGCTGGGGCCGTTGGGGCTGTTTGCCCATCCGTCGTTGACCGCCGAGAGCAAACCTGACGAGCCGCTGGGCAATTACTGCCTGCTCGATATGATCGCCGCGCTCCGCTGGACGCGCGACAACGTTGCGGCTTTTGGCGGAGACCCGGGGAATGTCACAATCTCCGGTTCGTCGGCAGGGGGAACAAGCTGTCTGTTTCTGATGGGAGTTCCACAGGCCGAGGGGCTGTTTCACAAGGCGATCATCCACAGCAGCGGGGGAATCCAGAACATCCAAACGCTGGCCGAGGCCGAGGCGGCGGGCGTTCGCTTGGCGGAGCAGCTTGGTCTGGGGGCACGCGCGTCGAGCGCGGAACTGCGACGCGCGGCGGCGAACGATTTGGCAGTGAATGTCGGGCTGATTCGCCAGTTGGACTTACCGGTCAAGCCGATCATCGATGGACGGCTGGTCGAAGCGGTTCCAGCCGATCTGTTTGCACAAGGTCGGCAGGCCAAGATTCCGGTGTTGATCGGCGCGGCCAATGGCGAGTCCGGCGCGAGGCAATTGAGCGACGAGGTCAGCTCGGGCGGGGCATTTGGTTTTCAGCGGCAATTGGCTGACCAGATGGTGCGGGCGGGACAAAAGGTCTGGATGTTTCAATTAACCTATGTGCCGCCGCAGTCGCGCGAGAGTCGTTTCGCGGCCAAGCATGGTGAGTCGGTCGCCTATGCATTTGGAACGATTGGCCAGTCGCTGGCGGCTCAGTATGGATTCCGCAATGAGCAAGTGGCCAATGCCGCGCGGATGCGCCGCGGTGAAGGGGGCGCGGGCGGAGGGGCTGGCGGCGCCGCGAGGAGTGGCGGGCGCGAGGATGACTCCCAGCCAGTCGAGGATTCGGAGCAAGGTCGAGCGATTAGCGCGGCGATGCTCGAGTACTGGATCACCTTCATGCGCGATGGCCAACCGAGCGGCAAGCAGCTGCCTGCCTGGCCGGCTCACACCGCTACTGCTCCCAAGACGATGGTCTTTGGCAACCACGGCATTGCGGTGAAATAGACACGGCAGTCCCCTCGAGTCGGGAAGAATCAGCGGAAACCAAGCGGAAAAATCGGCGTTTCCGCTAAACGCAAAAAAATGCGACTCTGAAGAGGGAAACAATTCACTGCTCTTGTTGACGTTCGGCCCGAGGGCGACATAAGCCTTTTAGAGCAGGTCCGCGAGTCCAGGCTCTGGCCGACGGGCGGTAAGTTCAAGGAGTAGCCCCAGAACTGGAGTTGATCCAGTTTCTCAGTTGCTTGCGGCGGATACCTCCGGAAGTTAGGTCGGTCGAGTGGAAACGGTGACCGCAACGAATTGAAGCAGAATTGAGGGGCTGGAATGTTCAGGCTGTTGACCTTGTTGATCGCGATTGGAGGTGGACTCTCATCCTCGCTTGCTGGTGAATCGAGCAGGTCGCAAGATGGATCGCTGGCGGTCGAAGTTGTCGATACCCTCTCGATCAAGGATGGGCGCGGGACAAAGGAACTGGCAGTAAAAATCTACTATCCCCGCACCGGCGGTCCTTACCCGTTAATCGTTTTCTCGCACGGCTTCGGTGGCGATAAGGAAGCGTTTGGCCCCGTGGGGAAGCATTGGGCCAGTCATGGGTATGTGGTCATCCATCCCTCGCACGGCGATGGCCTTGGTCGGACGCGAGGCGAATCTCAGAGTGAAAGCGAGGACGCTGAAAAACCTCGCGGGCGGGGACGTGGTGGATTGCTGGGCGGTCTGAATGACCCGAACAAGATCAGCGCTCGGGTCGCTGATTTGGTCTTGATTCTGGACAGCCTGGATGAGTTGCCGAATTTGGTTCCGGGGCTGAAGAACAAAATCGACCCAAATTCCATCGGAGTCGCAGGTCATTCGTTTGGTGCCTACACCGCGATGTTAATCGGCGGCGTCACGGCTGATCTCGGTCAGGAGAAAGGCAAGAGTTTTCTCGACAAGCGAGTCAAATGCATTCTCCCGATTTCAGCTCAAGGGACTGGTCAGCAAGGATTGACCGACAG
>Ga0315904_10010968_pt1 | contig 11636 bp, 4 predicted proteins | sample LakEriMetagenome_6_FD_203529 | JGI IMG/M metagenome (GOLD analysis project Ga0315904, IMG submission 203529) | Freshwater fungal communities from buoy surface, Lake Erie, Ohio, United States - Buoy 12 MA120 | ecosystem: Environmental > Aquatic > Freshwater > Lake | place: USA: Lake Erie, Ohio...
CACCAGTGTTACCTTGTATTGTCCGATTTCATTAAAATAATGAGCGGGGTTCTGCTCGATAGATTTGTTGCCGTCATTAAAATCCCACAACCATGAAACTGCGTTTTGTGACAGATCAGTAAACTGAACTCTACCGTTGAACACGTTCGTTACTTCAGGATCGGCAGTGAAATCGGCATCAGCAAGAGGGAAGAACAGAATATCCACATCCTGTGCAGCACTGTCGGTACAACCTGCTGAAGTGGTGATCACAAGCGAAACATTGTAAGTGCCGGGTTGTGAATACACGTGGCTTGGGTTAGGCAGGTTGGAACCGGTGGAATCTCCGAATGTCCAGGTAAACTGCGAACCTGCAGGATAGCTGGAATTATTGATGAAGTTAATTTTTGGGATGTCACATGTCAGACTGGTATCGTTAGTGAAGCTGATCACTGGTGTCTGGTTTACAATAAAGTTAACCACTGCAGTTCCGTTACAACCATTGGCATCGGTAACGGTAACAGCATAGGGCCCTCCTATGGTTACGTTAATGTTTGTGGACGAATTTCCGTTTGACCAAACATAAGAGGTAAAACCTGGAGTAGCAGTAAGTGTAGATGATTCTCCGTCGCAGATCTCAAGATCTCCTGAAATAGTCGGTTCCGGCAATTGGTTGACTAAAACTTCCGCATTCCCTGAAAGTGTTCCGGGGCAATTGGCATCGTTAATGGCTACCAGGTTATAATTGGCTGCCAAGGTCGGTGAAACCGGGATGATGGCAGGATTAGAAGAAGTGGTGAATGGACCCAGTGTATTGGTTCCGTTGAAGTAGGTATAGGTGAACGGCGCTACACCGGTGAATTCAATGTTGAGATTGGTTATATCTCCGGCACATATTTCTGCATCTCCGCTTAGGACAGCTGTCGGAATTTCGTTAACTGTTACACTGGCTATACCTGCTGCAGATCCTGTACAATTGGCATCGTTAATTGCAGTAACCGTATAACTAGTTGAAAATAGGGGTGTTACAGGAATGATCTCAGTGGTATTATTCGTTATAAAAGGACCATAAGTAACAGATCCGTCGGTGTAAGCATAAGTGAATGGTCCAGTTCCGGTAAAATCAATGGTAAATGAAGTTGAGGAGCCTAAACAAATTGATGGTGTTCCTGATACTGTAGCCACCGGCAACTGATTGACGACTACCTGAGCAACACCACTGGTGGTACCGGGGCATTTATCATCTGCCATATTAACAAGTGAATAGGTGGTGGTGATCGATGGATTAACCGGTATAATTTCCGGATTATTGCTGGTAGTTACAGGTCCGAATACGTTTGTTCCGTCAGTGTAGGAGTAGGTGTAAGGAGCAATTCCTGTGAAATCGATTGTAAACTCAGAAGGATCTCCGTTACAGATTACACCATTACCTGAAAGTATCGCTTCAGCAGCAGGAATGTCATTAACTATAATTTCCACCACTCCCGATGGTGTGCCTTCGCAACCGGCACCCGTAATGAAGGTGACATTGTAATTTGTAGTTGAATTGGGTGCAACCGGAATAGAAACACTGAAGTTGTTGGTGAGAATTGGTCCGGTGAGCACTGATCCGTCTGTATAGGAATACTCAAATGGAGGTACACCTACAAAGTCCAGTGTAAGGTTGGTGGATGAACCTCTGCAGATTTCCGTGCTTCCGGACAGTGTTGAACTTGGAAGCGGAATCACCGTAATGTCGGCAACACCTGAAACACTTCCGGGACAATTGGCGTCGCTAAGTGTGGTGAGTCCGTAACTGGTGGTTACAGTAGGTCCGACATTGACTAAAACCGGATTTTGATTAGTAGTGAACGGACCGTACACTGTGCTGCCGTCATTATATGAATAAGTATATGGACCGGTTCCTGTAAATAAAATGCTAAGGTCTGTTGAAGTACCGTCACAAATGGAAGCAGTCCCTGTCATGGTTGCAGAGGGCAACTGATTGACTGTGATTTCCGCTGAACCTGATACGGATCCCGGACAATTCGCATCGGCGATAGTTACCAGTGTATAAGTGGTAGTAGTGCCGGGCGTTACAGTGATTGTTTCAGGATTATTATTGGTAGTTACCGGACCGATAGTAGTTGCTCCGTTGGAGTAGGAGTAGGTATAAGGTCCGGTACCAACGAAATTCAGGGTCAAATCTGTACTGGTGCCGTTACATACGGTATTGTCGCCTGTGATCGCTGCCGTTGGAAGATCATTTACGGTCACTATGGCGGTGGCAGGGTTGGTGGTATTCACGCATCCACCTCCTGAAACTGTTGAAGTCAGCGCATATGTGGTAGTCGAACCAGGTGCGACATTGATGATTTCAGGGTTGGTAGTATTGGTAAACGGACCGAATGTTTGAGTGCCGTTAGAGTAGGAGTAGGTAAACGGACCAACTCCGGTGAAAGCAATCGACAGGTTTGTGTTATTGCCATCACAGATGGATGCAGTGCCGGATAGAGCTGCAGTGGGTAGAGGCGTTACATCAATGATTGCCTGACCGGAAACAGATCCTGCGCAGTTGGTATTGCTGATGCTGACCAGAGTGTAAGTTGTATTGGCAGTTGGAGAAACCGGAATGCTCACATTAGCTGCAGGAGTTGTAAATGGTCCCTGATTCGAAGTTCCATCAAAATAAGTGTAAGTATAGGGGCCTGGACCACTGAAACTGAAGCCGAGATTTGTTGACTGGCCGTTGCAGATGGTATTGGTTCCTGATATCGAAGCAGAGGGTAACTGATAAACCGTTATGGACTGCTGCGTTGAACCGATGCAACCATTGATATCGGTTACAGTTACCGTGAATGGTCCGGCAGTACCAACACTGATGGTCTGGGAAGAGGCTCCCGTCGACCAGGAATAATTACTGTAGCCTGCACCCGCATCAATTGTTGTGGTGGCTCCATCACAGGTAGAAAACGTTCCTGCTATTACAGGAACAGGATTCTGGTTGACCACAGTTGTGGCGCTGGTGTTATTTGTACAGCCGTTTGCATCTGTGACAGTGACTGTGTAAGTATTGGCGGTGCTGACAGTCACGGTTTGATTGGCACCAAGACCACCCGACCACTGATAGTTGCTGTAGCCTGCGCCTGCGTCCAGAGTGGTATTAAAGCCCTGGCAGAATGCAAGTGTCCCTGTAATTGAAGGAACGGGCAGCGGATTTACGGTTACAGATGTTGAAGCTGTGCCTGTACATCCAAATGCGTTTGATACAGTTACCGTGTAAGTGCCTGAAGTACTGACACCAAGTGTCTGGGCAACATTACCACCACCCCAGTTATAGCTGGCATACCCGCCACCGGCGTTCAAAGTGGAACTTTGTCCCTGACAAAATACTGTGTTTCCGGAGATTGCCGGAGCAGGATTGGGATTAACGGTAAGTGTGATATTATCTGTTCCAATACATCCGTTGGCATCGGTAACGGTCACTGTATAGGTTCCTGCAGTTCCAGTGGTGATGGTTGGATTTGTTCCAAGTCCACCCGACCATTGGTATCCAGCATAAGCACCTGCGTTAAACGTAGTGGTTGCACCCTGACAAACGGCAGTTACTCCTGTAATGTTTGGAACAGGATTTGGATTCACAACAGTGGTTGCGCTGGTGTTATTGGTACAGCCATTGGCATCAGTTACGGTAACTGTAAAGGTGTTGGCTGTGGCAACCGTAACGGAAGCGTTAGCGCCAAGCCCGCCAGACCATTGATAGTTGCTAAAGCCTGCTGTTGCATTCAAGGTGGTGTTGGATCCCTGGCAAAATGCAAGAGTTCCTGAAATAGCAGGGACTGGCAACGGGTTAACCGTCACATTCACAGAAGCGGTTCCGGTACAGCCTGCAGCTGTTGTAACTGTAACAGTATATGTTCCGCTGGTGTTAACACTCAGGGTCTGGGCAACATTGCCGCCACCCCAGTTGTATCCGGCATATCCTGCACCGGCATTGAGAGTAGAGCTGACACCCTGACAGAAAACCGTGTTACCTGCAATCACAGGTGAAGGGTTGGGGTTGACGGTAAGAGTGATATCATCGGTTCCGGTACAACCATTGGCATCTGTAACGGTCACCGTATATGTTCCTGCTGTTCCTGTGGTAATGGTTGGAGTGGAACCAAGTCCACCTGACCACTGATATCCGGTGTATACACCTGCGTTGAAGGTACTTGTTGCTCCCTGACAAATTGAAGTGGTTCCTGCTATGGCAGGTACCGGATTCGGATTAACGACTGTTGTTGCACTGGTGTTAGCAGAGCAACCGAAAGCGTTCGTCACAGTAACGGTATAGGTTCCGGCGCTGTTCACATTGGCTGTTTGACCAACCCCCAAACCGCCTGACCACTGGTAGCTTGAATAACCAACTCCGGCATCCAGAACTGTAGCGGTTCCCTGACAGAAACTCAGGGTTCCTGCAATAGCAGGAGTGGGAAGAGGATTAACTGTGACATTGACTGATGAAGACGCTGTACAACCTGCTGCCGTAGTAACTGTAACTGTATAAGTGCCTGTAGAAGATACAGAGAGTGTTTGAGCAGTATTTCCGCCACCCCAGTTGTATCCCGTGTATCCCGGTCCCGCGTTCAATGTAGTACTCTGACCCTGACACAATGTAGTGGTTCCTGAAATAACCGGAGCGGGTATGGGGTTTACCTGCAAAACAATATTATCTGTTCCGGTACATCCGTTGGCATCAGTAACTGTAACAGTATAGGTTCCAGCCGTACCGGTAGTGATGGTTTGCCCGGTGCCCAATCCGCCTGACCATTGGTAGCTGGCATATACACCTGCATTAAATGTTGTGGTGGTTCCCTGACAAATGGAAGTGACCCCGGTTATGTTTGGAACAGGGTTGGCCGCCACATTGACGGTGGCGGTTCCCGTTGAGACGCACCCGCTTGCCTGGGTAACGGTAACCGTATACGTTCCCGGGTTGGAGACGGTAATGGAGTTGGTGCCGGCTCCTGTACTCCACAAGTAGGTATTTCCGGCTGTGTTGCAGGTTAATGTAACACTGGCGCCGTTACAGATGTTCGGATTGGCAGGCACAATGAGAGCTTGAGGATTGGGATTGTTCAGGACAATGGTATCGGTAGAGGACCATGAGACGCATCCGCTACTGTCAGCGAGTGATACCCTGTAAACGAAAGTACCGTTGCACTGAAATCTTGGGAAAGTATCAAGATAAGTTAATAAGGCAGTGCTGTCAATGAGAGTCCACGTCCCTAAGGGGAATTCCCGGTGTATCAAATATCTTTGAGCATGTGAACTCAGCGGAGGTGTACAAGGCCTGTTCCAGTTCAGTACAGCTTCATTACTGCCGTTGAGTGCAGCGTTCAGTTTGATGGTTTGCAAGATGTTGGATGGATCCGATAAACTGTCGCCCCGGCATCCCGATCTTGTTACCAGCTGATAAAAAATGGATTGTGCTTGCGCGTTGGTGCCAAACATCGAATTCAGACTTGCCGGCGTTTGGGTATAGGAATACGTTAACGGGGAATCGTAAGGTGTATCGACACTGTCTACCAGCGTCCAGGGCCCTCCTGCTGCCAGTGATGCATAAATATCGTAAGAGTAAAAAGTGTTTTGAGTATCACGCGGTGTTGGCTTAGTCCAGGATAATGATACCCCTCCATCAAGATTGACTGATGCACATCGGAGTATTGGAGGGTCGAGTTTTGGAGCAGGTAAAATGACAATACTGATGGTTGCAACGTTCGAGGCATTGGCCGGACAATAATTATCTGTTGCCTTGATTACGAAGTTGTAAGTATTGGTGATTTTCCGGCAATTGGTATCCAAACCTTCCACGTGCGCACAGTCGGTGATCCACCGGAAAGTTGTTTGTCCGGCGATAGGGAATGACTGAACAAAGTTGGGATTGACTGCAGTGGGAGCAGCGGGTGTGAGAGTAGCACAAGGTGGAATGATACAACCGTTATTTTGGTTGGCAAAATTGGTTCCAAACTGACTACCTGATGCTTCAACAGTGATAATCTGTGAACTGAAATTATTGAAGAACTGAAAATCCTGAGCTGATAAAACAAAGTTGACCGTATCACCTGCGTAAACCGTATCAAGATAGGAGGTGAATAAACCGGTAACAGGGTCCACAAACGGTGCGTTTACTACCGGAGGCAGGTTTTGTACTCCGTTAATGGGAGGACAACTGTTGTTAAGTACGACATTGATCTCCCGGAAAATTTCGGCAACCTTAATACCGCATTTGTATGCTGATACTTTAACAACTGTTACAAAGTATCCTCCTGTGAAAGAGGTATAAGTCACTTCTCCTGTATTTGGATTGATGGCTGCAGCTACATTGTTGGGGTTTTGAGTGGCGGAGGGCAGCTGGCTATTGAGGTTGTAACCGGCTGAAAACGCCACATTGGCACCGCCGTCAGTAAGAGGCTGTCCCCATTCTGAAACCAGTGAATCCAACTCAGGGTCAATTGCATTAGGGTTGTATTTGTAAGGGTATCCGGTACAGATGATCGTGGATGGTTTCTCAGCAAAGAACGGAGATGAATCGAAGCAGGGATTTGTGTTTTGACCGTTGTAAGGATACATGATGGCCCGGTTTCTGAAGCCAATACTTCCCGGGTTGGTTACATTGGTAAGAGCATTGCTTCGGCAACATTCTCCCCAGTAGAATTGCCAACCTGTAGCAGGAGGCACGCCATTGAGCGTGACAGGGTTGGATTCATAAATATGTTCTTCAACCACACCTACGGCACCCCCAGGATTGGCACATGAAGGACAGTTTCCCACACCCGGTGCAGGGACTCCTTTAGGGGTGATGTCGTTGATCTGGATGCGGACCATAGGAATGTTTGGCACTCCGGGAACCGTTGTTGTCATATTGACGTTCGCGGGCGCATTGATACCGTTACAATCACGGTAAAATTTCATCCGGAACCTGAATTGTCCACTGGGAAGACAAGTCCATGTGATCTCTCCTCCCAAACCGTGAGAAGCTATGATTTCGGCAGATGGGTAAAATGTGCCGAACAATACCAGCAGAAGTAGAAATATTCTTTTCAAGGTTAAATGGTTTTAGGTATTCGTAAATTTATGAAATCGGGCGTGTTAAAAACTTTTAAAACAGACAAATATAATGATTTAGAGCCCTATCTTACAAGACTCTCGAGATGCAGCAGATTCCGGGATATCACTCACAAACAACAGGCACACTTGGTGACGTAAAAAGTAACTTGTCTGTTGCAAGTAGACACGGTTGGGTTGAATACCGATTAGTTATTGATAATCAGTAGATTGGAATTATAAAGTTATAAACAGCAATTGAAAACCTGCTTATGATCCGGAGATGATCTCAATCATATTTTCAGGGTTCAGATACCTGGATGCGATATCAAGGATCTGATCCTGGTTAATATTATTTAAAAGATCCAAATAATTCTTTAAATAATCATATTCAAGGCCGTATAAAACCAAGCCTTTGAAGCGGTCTGCTATGGCAAATGGCCCATCCAGGCTCCTCAAAAAAGTACCGGTCAGGTAATTTCTTACAATCTCCAGTTCTTTGTCAGGAACAGGTACGGTGGCGAGTCGCTGAAGTTCAAAACGGATTTCTTCGGCAGTTGCCTTGCATACATCTCTTCCAACTTCAGTGGAGATGGTAAAGCTCCCAGCATTGAGATAAGGGGTCAGCATGGAGCCAATGCCATAGGTATAACCTTTGTCTTCGCGGATGTTTGACATCAGCCTGGAGCCAAAATAACCGCCCAGTATGGTATTGACTATGGAAAGTGCCTGAAAATCCGGGTGGTTTTTTGTAATGGTTCTCATGCCCATTCTAAGTCCGAACTGAACACTTCCGTTTTTTTCAACCACCAGACTTTTCGGAAGAGAAGGCCAGATTACAGTATTCTGATCCACAATGCCGGCAGGTTTGCCTCCCTGAACCGGCAATGCAGTCAGCTGCTCACATGCATCCAGAATACTTTGGTCGACTTTTCCTGAAATAATCAGGATGCCATTGCTGATATCATTATTTGTTTGGTGGAAATGCCTGAGACTTTCAGCGGTCACGCTTTCATAATCTTCAATCTCAGGTGTAAAGCCATACGGATGACCGGGTCCGAAAAGTCCTGCAATCATGGCTTTTCTGCCTAGCCAAGCTACTTTTTCCCTGTTAACGGCAAGCGATTGTAAACTTCTGCGTTTCCAGTTTTCCACTTCCGTTTCCGGGAAAGTGGGGTTAAGCAATACATTCAGAAAAACCTGCAGTGATTCTTTGAAAAACCGGTTGATGCTGTAGAGAGTAAAACTTCTGTAGTCCGGACTGATTTCATTCTGAAAAAAGGAACCGAAAAAATCAAATTCTTCTGCGATTTCTTCGGCAGATTTATCTTTTGTTCCGGCATCGGCCAGTGAGTGAGCGGCTGAAGCAATCATAAATGAATTGCTGTCGGTTGCACTGTTTGGAATAATGATTTCCAGACGCACCACTTCATCTTCGCCTGCATCAATAACATATATGGACGAACCGTTAGAAAGTCTGTAAGTAACAGCTTGGGGAACATTTACAGAAACGGGTATGCTGACCTCAGGTGCGAGCGATCTGTTGACTGGAATCATTGGTTGTTTGTTGCTTTATAATAAATCACCGAACTGTTTTCCTCTCTGAATATTTCAGCTGCTTTGGAGATAATCATGTCACCGGTAACAGACCTGTATTTTGATGTTTCCAGGTTCATTTCTGCGGCATTTCCAAGCATTTCAAAATAAGCCATATTCAATGCCCTGTTACCGATATTCATTTCTCCGAAAATAAATGCCGACTCAGCTTTCTGAACCACTTTTTTCAATTCCCGTTCCCCTACACCGGTTGCAATCAGGTTGAAGAGTTCTTCATTGAGTGCCTGCTCCGCCTGTGTATGGCTGACGCCATCATAGATTTTCCCATCAGCAACAACCAGACTTGGGTCGAGTTCGCCAAGCAAATAGAGGTTAAGGCCGGAAAAAATTTTTCGTTCTTTCACCAGTCTGTTATACAGTCTGGATGATTTTCCGCCGGACAAAATATCAGTCAGCAAATCAACTGTGTGAAAATCGGAATCGGTCCTCTTTCCGCAATGCCAGGCCTTGTATAATGCATTGTGAGGAACCGGACGTTCCACTTCAAGGATTCTTTTTTCTGTTTGGGCCGGCTCAGCAGGAATATTAGACTTGATGGCAGCTTTCGGCTCAATGGGGCCAAACCATTTTTCACTCAGCTCCCTGGCTTTTTCCAGAGTGATGTTTCCGGAAAGGGTAAGAATAGCATTTGAAGGATGATACCATTTTGAAAAGAAACCCCTGACATCATCCATGGAGGCCTGTTCAATATGTGAAATTTCTTTGCCGATAGTCGGCCATTGGTAAGGGTGAACCTTGTAGGCCAGTGGCCTTAGCAGCAACCACGCATCGCCGTAAGGTTGGTTCAGATAACGCTGTCTGAATTCTTCCACAACAACCTGACGCTGTACTTCCAGACTTTTTTCGGAGAAAGCGAGGCTCAGCATGCGGTCAGATTCAAGCCAGAAAGCGGTTTCAACATTCTGGAATGGGATGGTGAGATAATAATTGGTGAAGTCGTTGTTGGTAAATGCGTTGTTTTCTCCGCCGGCAAGCTGGAGCGGTTCATCATAAACCGGAATATTTGCAGAACCTCCGAACATCAGATGTTCAAAAAGGTGAGCAAAGCCTGTTTTGTCCTGTTCTTCATTTTTTGCACCTACCTGATATAAAATATTCATGGCTACCAGAGGCGTGGAAACGTCGGTATTTACCAATATGCGCAAACCGTTAGATAGTTTCAGTCGTTCAAAATGTAGCATAAAAGTTATTTATAAATTGCATATTTCTCTCCTGGTTTCCAGAAATTCATTCCAGATTTCATTTACGATATCGGCAGCCGGGAGGATGGACTTAACGGAGGCCGCCACCTGACCGATTTCAAGTTCACCTTCTTCAAGATCACCTTCAAACATTCCTTTTTTCGCCCTGGCCCGACCCAAAATCGATTTCAGTTCTTCCACTGAAGCGCAGCGGTTTTCAGCTTCTTCAATCTTGTTGAAAAACTTGTTTCGGATCAATCTGACGGGGGTGAGTTTTTTCAATGCCAGTACTGTGTCGCCTTCACCTGTTTCGAGTACTTTGTTCTTGAAGTTTTCGTGAGCGGATGACTCCTCTGATAAAACAAATCTGGAGCCAATCTGTACTCCTTCTGCGCCCAGGGCAAAGGCAGCCATCATCGCTCTTCCGGAACCAATTCCTCCTGCAGCGATGACGGGTATGCTGACATTCTGTTTGATGACAGGTATCAGACAAAGTGTGGTTGTTTCTTCCCTTCCGTTATGACCGCCTGCTTCGAATCCTTCAGCGACAATTGCATCCACCCCTGCTTTTTCTGCCTTCACGGCAAATCTGGAGTTGGCTATCACATGTACTACCGTAACGCCTGCGTCTTTCAAAAAGGAAGTCCAGGTTGCCGGATTTCCTGCAGACGTGAAAACTATTTTCACTCCTTCTTCAACAATGATTTTCATCAATTGATCGATGTCGGGGTATAACAAAGGGACATTGACACCAAATGAATTTTGAGTAGCCGTCTTGCATTTCCGAATATGTTCTCTCAACACATCGGGGTACATGGAGCCTGCGCCTATCAGACCTAAGCCACCTGCATTGCTGACTGCAGAGGCCAGTTGCCAGCCGCTGCACCAGATCATTCCGGCCTGAATAATCGGAAATCTGATTCCGAAAAGATTACTGATTCTGTTTCCCTGCATAATGAGATTGATTATAAACCTGTATGGTGACGGAAGCAATCACATGTTGCTTTAATTCTAGCAAGGTATTCGCGTAAATTCCAGTACCTGTGATGATGTGGTACCGGTTTAGCCTCAAATCCTTCGGCTGAAATGCCGTTACACCATGCTATGAATAAAGACCTTTCCAGATGTGATCGTTGTGTGATAATTACAGTTTCATCAAGGTTAAACTGCTTCCTGATATTGGAGACAGACTCCCAGGTCCTGAAGCCTGTTGAGTCCCGGATAATGATTGAATCAGGAACGCCAAAAGTAATCAACACATTCCGCATTTCATTTGCCTCGTTGAACAAGCCAGACACATAAGTACCGCTTAAAATCAGGTTCCTGACTTTTCCTGCTTTGTATAACTCAACGGCAGCTTCCATCCGGTGATTGAATGAATGATTGATCCATTGTTCGGGTTTATATTGCCCGGCACCAGGAATCATCACATCATATTTCCGATTTAACGTTCCGGGATCACTAATCATTTTACCAGAAGCGGAAAGACTGATGATCTTGCTGTTTAGCCATATTAAACATATAAGGATCACCGGAGCGGTGAAAATCAGGAGAAAAGTGTACTTCAGAATTTTTCTGATCTTCATATAAATGACTGATATGCAAAATAAAGCAATAAAATGGTTAAGTGCCTGACTCCGCTTCCTGAATACACATAACCACTACCTTTGCAGGTAGAACAAATAAAACTCCCACGGGTTAGACCTTAATGAAGATTATCATACCGGTTGCCGGGATTGGCACCAAACTCCGGCCTCATACACACACACAGCCCAAGGCCCTGGTTCCAGT
>Ga0315904_10010969_pt1 | contig 11635 bp, 33 predicted proteins | sample LakEriMetagenome_6_FD_203529 | JGI IMG/M metagenome (GOLD analysis project Ga0315904, IMG submission 203529) | Freshwater fungal communities from buoy surface, Lake Erie, Ohio, United States - Buoy 12 MA120 | ecosystem: Environmental > Aquatic > Freshwater > Lake | place: USA: Lake Erie, Ohio...
TTTCAGAGAATGAATGAGTTTGGTTCTGACCCAGACAAGAAGTTCATTGTATTTCATTACTCGATTATGAGTGAGGGAATTAGTATTCACGGTCTGACTCATTGCATTATGCTTCGCAATCTTCCTTTGATTGAGATGGCACAAACTATTGGTCGGGTGATTCGAGTTCATAAGGATGACCGAAAGGCAATTCAAGAGGGTAAGATGAAAGCAGGTGAGTTTGCATTTTATCGCAAACCCTGTGGTACAATCACTGTTCCTGTGAATAACAACTACGGTGATAAGATTGCACGACAACTTCAGAGTGTTGTTGATACTATCTTTGTGAAAGGTGAAGTGCTTGCTGGATAAATCTTTATATGTCCCGCACAAAATACAATGCCCTTCACTAAAAAGTTTCCTAAATCAGGTGAAACTAAACACATTCGAGTTCCAGTCGTTTATGCTGACCTTGTGTTAGAACTAATGGAACTCTTTGAGAATAGATTTGAACCAGAAAAGGGAACACATCTACTAAGAAAGTACATTAACAATCTCAGTTGAGTCCAATGTGTCTGTGTGCCGCCTGTAGGGGTGGCACATTAAAGTCCCATTATGCCTCCTGATGCCCTATACTGATGGAATCAAACAAAGAATCAATGCGACCCAACCTTCAGAAAGTTGTTACTCTCTTTCAACCTGATGTAGATGGTTATTCTGATTGGGTGAGTGTGGATGATGTCATCAATGCTGGACTTTCTTGGTCAAATAATGGAAATGTGCGACGTGGTGTTGCATTTGCAGTGAGTGAGTATAATTGGGATTTCAAACGTGCAACCAATCGTCGCATTGTTGAAATGCGACTGAATGGATATAATCAGTCTGCTTCATTTAATCAACGTATCCGTAAAGACATTGTTGATACCTTGAGGCAGCAAACTAAATCTAATTTTGCTCCTGATTGTATTGTTCCTCTTGTTGAGAGTGATAAAGAAATTGACCATCGTTGGGGACGTAAAGATTCTCCCAAGTATGAATATATTAGCGATGTAAATAATCAATCTATTGATGATTTTCAACTGCTTTCGCATAGTCATAATCAATTCAAACGTGAGCAGTGTGTAAAATGCAAAGAAACTAATCTGCGATTCTCTCCTTCTAATGGTCAAGAGTTTAAGATTGGTTGCAAAGAGTGGGATGATAATGTAGGATGTCAAGGATGTCCTCTCGCACAACCTGAACTTTACCGTTGAATAATATGTCTTTAGATAGTGGAAAACTAATGTATTCCTCCGGGAATAATGATGAATGTTATACTCCTTTATACGGTGTAACACCCATTCTCAAGTACATTCCCAAAGATGCAAAAGTTTGGTGTCCATTTGATACTAAAGATAGTGAGTTTGTGAAACAAATTTCACAAACTCATAGTGTAGAATACTCTCACATCAGTGAGGGAAAAGATTTCTTTACCTATGAACCATTGCATTGGGATGTAATTGTATCCAATCCACCATTTACAAACAAACGTAAGTTCTTTGAAAGAGCATTATCATTTGGGAAACCATTTGCACTCATTATGACTAACACTTGGTTGAATGATAGTGCTCCAAAGCAGTTGTTTAAGGATAAGGATCTTCAACTTCTTATGTTTGATAAGAGAATGAAATTCAATAGTCCCGATGGTAGAGCAAATGATAAGATTACTTTTAGCAGTAGTTATTATTGTTGGAACTTCCTTCCTAAACAAATCATTATGGAAGAACTCAAAGTGAAGTGATGTGCCACTTGTAGGGGTGGCACAGTAAATGAGCACAGACCCCTCTGGGGTGCTATCATTACAAAGTAATCGGTTGAGGAGCAATGTTTAATCTGATTTCTGGTTTCACAATGGGTGAGTGCAGTGAGTTGATTACTTGTGCTTATAACTCTGCTGCTTGGTATCGCTACCTTGCACAAGATAGTGAGCAGAACCGTGATTATTGGTTGGAGCGTGCAGAGAAATCTGAACTGCTTGCCGATAAGTTGAATGATGCCTACTCCAAGGCACTTTATGTTGCTTGATGACAACAATGACTTACACTCCAATTCAATCGAATCTTCCTTATTTGCAGATTCCTGAAAACCGATTGAATCTCGCATTTAATTGGTACAACAGGCAGAAAGAGCATCCATTGAACTTTCCCTGTTTTGCTTATTGGATTCAACTTTGTGAAAATGATGGAACTGACTATTGAAACTATGCTCAACACTGTTCTGACAATAGAAGAAATCCTGACGGAGAAGCAACTGCTTGCTCTGCGAGATATGCTTTATCATTACAAAGAGTTTCAGTTGGAACTGTATGAGTATCCTTCTGAAGATACACTCTTCACTAAAACTCAACGAGAACTGTTCGACATCTTCGACATCAAATGACTTCTATTTCTTTCACTTCTGGTGAGTTGCTAGACATTATCTCTGCACTTGAGGAGAAAGAAAATCTTGCTTGCCTTGTGGATTATGACCCAGGACTTGCTGCTTATTATATGAATCTTGGAAATCAATTCCAACGGATTTATGATAAGTTGCAAGAATTGCCTGGAGAGAGTAGAGTTGCTAATCTTGTCCTTGCTATGAATTGATTATGGAGCAGCACAATCTGATTATTCTTTCCACCGCACACCTACATCCATTGGAAGCAGCAAAGATTGATGAGTATGCTTATGTTGGAAACAAAGAGTGTGCCCTTGTAAATACATCACCTGAAATGAGAGATTTCTATTGTCAGGGTGGTTTAGTTTGTATGTGCGATCTACTGAAACTTATGAGAGAAAAGCATAATGCAGATTATGTGCTTTTTGACCCTGATGCAAACACTACAGATGAACTTAAAATATATGGTTGGTGATGACTATGAAACCTAAGTTCCGTGCCGTATTAGAACTGGCAATCGAAGAAGGTGTAAGGTATGGATACCAACGTGCATTTAAGCACAATCCAGAACCTCACATTGATTCGATAACTGATACTATTGTAACGGAAATCTTTAACTCACTCGACACTTGGTTTGATGATGTCAATGGCAACTCTGAAGTCTAAAATGAATCCTGAAGTTAAGCAAATGATTCTGATTATACCTTTAATGAACTTTCAGAACTGATTGAACAACAGTTCTGAAATAAATTAACAACTGTCCAACCGTAAAGATTTTTTAATGAAGAAACTGATTGCTATTGTTTCCACTGCATTGTTTAGTCTCCCTTCATTTGCTACACCGGAAAAAGCATATCAACCATTCCGATATGAAACTGCTTGTGCTCTAGAGGTCGGAAATCAGGTGTATGATGATATTTGTGTAGTAATTGAAACTCGTGAGAGGGGTGGAGCACTACGCACAAGAAACATTTACTCGAATAAACATAGTCTTACAATCAAAGGAAGGTTTGATAATCAGAAAGGTTATATGACTTGGGATAGTCACAATAAATTTGAATATAAGTGGGACTATAAAGTTGGGGGTAATGATGGTTTTGGTGCTTGGACTTATGTGATGCCAGGTTTTCTTGTTCAGAACGTATCTTGGGACTAAATCTTTATCCTATGTGCCACTTGTTCTAGTGGCACACTAAAAGAGCACGGGGTCCGAAAGGTGCTATATTAAGAGGGTGGAGGGAGTGAGTCCCCCTGAGTCCAATTCTCAATTATCTACAAAATGGAACTGACTAATTCTTTCCCCCCTGTTGATTCTACTATCAACAAACTCAAGCAGTTTGATTACATTCAGTTTGGTGCTGATGCAATCAAGTTTGCTGCAACTGTTTCTGCTATTGTTGTTGCTGCAGTTTCCTATGGTTGGACTGCATTTCAACTTTGGTGGGATGACAATGGTGAAGCAACCCAAGTTAATTTCATTCGATTTGTTGTAAATGTAATTGACTTTGTTGCTGCGATTGTGATTGCTATTCCCAAGATTTATCGTTGGGTGAAACTGAACACCAATCGCCTGGTTGATTATCTGTTCTTTCAGGTTGCTTTTGCCTGATGCGATGTGCCACTTGTTCTAGTGGCACACTACACTCCCCAAACCGCCTCTGGTGGTGCTACAATTACGAAGTAATCAAGGTTAAGCAATGACTGCTACTCAAGTGGAACTGAAAACTGAAACTCAAGAACTGATTTCTGAACTTGTTGGAGATTCCTATGCCGTAGATGACATTTATGAGTTCATTGCGGAATACGGTGAGAGCAACTTTGTTGAGCATTATGAAAACTATGTTCAATTTGGTGAATCTCACTCTTATGGAGCAGTAGATGCCTTCATTGAAGAGTTTGGTATTGATAATCTCCAATCCTTTGAAGATGCTTATCGCGGTGTGTGGGAGTCCAAAGAGCACTATGCAGAGAACTATGTGACGGATTGTTATTCCATTGACTATCCTAGTTTCATTGAGATTGATTGGGAGGCAACTTTCGATAATCTTGATTGCACCTATGTTGATGGTTTTGTTTTTGATAATCAATTCTGATGCGACTTCAATCTAAAGATGGAAATATGGTGGTAGATTTCTACCCCATCAAAACTCCAATGGGTGATGTATCTAAAGAGTGGTATCTAAAGACTCTCACTTTTATGGGTGAAACTCAATCCAAGAAGTTTCTCAATCGAATTGAGATGAATCTTGAGATTGAAGAATACCTTAACAACATTCCTATTCCCTATGATGTTGTTAAGTTCAATACTATTCCACAACTTGCTAATCCTTTTGAATGAGTACTCGCTCTAGAATTGGTCTTGAACTGAAGAATAAAAGTATTATTTCTGTCTATCATCACTGGGATGGTTATCCCGAATGGTTGGGTCGGATTCTAAAGACTCACTACAACACCAGAGAGAAAGTTGCAGAACTGATTGATGGTGGTGATATGAGTTCTTGCTGGACTGATTCACGTTGGGATGATAGTGCTGATGGTTCTTATGGACCACAATACTATTCTCAACGTGGAGATAATTGTCCTCCACGTCTTGATGCTGACCTCTGTGAGTATCTACTTCCAGAGGATAGTGAAGATTACTCCTATCTCTTCCGAAATGGTGAATGGGTATGTTATAGTATGAATCAGTTTGATGATTCTAAACTACCCAAAATTGTTGAAATTCCTTCTGCTGCTCTTTTTGTTTGATTATGTCTGAAATTAACCGCGACCAACTTGTTCAAGAATACATTGACCGTGTTCTTGATAATATGAGCACCAAGGATTTGATGCGAATTGTTGGAGACCAACTAGAAGAGAACTTTTCTACCTATAGTGATGATGAACTTATCACTGAAGTGGAAGAATACTATCCTGACCTGCTGGAATCTGCCTGATTCTCAACAGTTTCAGATGGACCGTCGATGAGACTGCGGCGGATGACCTAGGGCACCTGTGATGCCAAATTGCAGGTTTTTGGGTTTTTGATGCTTCCCAAACCCCTTGCGGCGCAAGGGTTCTCGTTTGGGACTCAAATGAGTCTAGGTGCCCCTGGTGCCTTCTGCCCAAACCCTAGCACTGTGCCAGTTGGGGGACTGACCACTAAACCCCCTGCTGGGTCGGTTCCGTGGTATTGTATATGGGTGGTGAGGGAAGTTCGACAGTTTCGCACTGTCGGGTTTCTAGTCTAGAATGTCTCTTACGAGAATCTAGACACTTTCCACAAACGTCAAACTAAATCAAACTAAAATGATTGTTGATTTCTCTAAAGATGTGATGCTCGGTATGCTCCGCAAGGGTGCTACTGGTAATCAGATTCTGGACATTCTTGATGTGATTGTTCCTAATCAAACTGAACTCACCCGTGAGCAAGTTTGTGAAGACCTCGCTATTGCTGATTGTCCTGAGAATGATGATGAGATTGCTGCTTATATGGCAGCGGTCTGAGTTTAATTTGGGGGGAGATTTTTCTCCCCTCTGTGGGGCAATGTAGTTCAGTGGTAGAACAAGAGATTCATACCCTCTATGTCGGTGGTTCGATTCCACCCATTGCTACTCTATTCCTTTATTCTTGACTTCAATGTTCATTGCTTGTCCTGTTACATTCATTCTTGAAGATGCAGAATGGTTTGATGATGTTTTTGAAGCAACGGAATCTGCACTTGATTGGAGTGTGGAACTCTCAGGAGAAAATGTGATTGTTTATGAAGCAATCGAAGGAAATTATGGTTATGATTTCAAACCACTTTCTTCAATTTCTGCTTAATTTCACTGATGAGAACACTCACTTTCAGACCACCGAATAAGATGCGAACGATAATTCTTATCTTTGCAGTTGCATTTGTTTTCTCCCCTGGGGTGCGAAATGCAACTGCAAATACTCTTTACACTGTTGCTGACATTATTTCCTCCAAATGAAAGTCAAAGTTAATTCAATCGAAATTGATTTCACTGATGATGTCTGTGATTGTCCCCCTGATATGAATTATCAGAAAGGACTGATTCAATCTGTTCTTGATAGTGAGTGGATTGTTGATGATGAAGAGGAAATTGTAGATATGATTAGTGATGAAATTGGTTGGTGCATCTATAAAATAGATTACACAACTTCACCTGAAAACTGAAAGAGCAAGCGAGACATTAAATGAGCACGGTAACTTCGACACTGCAAATTATGAATCGTCAAATCATCAATTATCCTGAAACTCAAGCAGAATGGGATAATCTTCCTCAAGATTTTCTTAATTATCTTGATGTTTTGGATGAGGCAAAAATTGTAAAAGCAAAACATTCAAATAATCCAGTAGATCCACTTTATCCTACTTATGATTATGAGTGGGAACTTGATAGCAAACTTGCATTGGAGACTATTCTTTATTATTGGAATCAAGTCGATAAAGAACTTCCTTCTAACGATGAAATTCTTGATGGAATCAATGAAGGATACGCAGAGGCAGCATATGATGATTATGTAAGTTCTTTTTATTCTTACTAATGATGTGCCACTTGTAGGGGTGGCACACTAAACGGGCACTGGAACTTTTTTCTGGTAGATTAAGAGGGTGGAAGGGGTCAGTCCCATCCGAGTCCAATTCTTTACTTCTTGTTATGGATCGTTCGCAAGTTATCGCAAAGATTCAATCTATTCTGAAACTGCAGAATGGTACTGACTTTGAGGGTGAAGCATCTGCTGCTGCCCGAATGATTGATAAACTGTGCAAGCAGTATGGTGTAACTATCTCTGAAGCAACTGAAACTCAAGTTCTTGATGAAGAGTTTGTTTCTTTCAAGAGAATCAATGTTGCTCTCTCTACTCTTGCAAATGCGATTGCAACCTTCTATGATGCAAAAGCATATCTGAAGAATGGAGATACCAAATCTCTGCAAATCATTGGTAGTGAAGCACAACAAATCCAAGTGCGTCTCTATTATGATTACCTGGTGCAGGTGATGGAGAAAGAGGCAGAAGTTGCACATAAAGCAGAGAAAATCCTTTGCTCTCTGCGCGGTGATTCTGTTTCCCGTTCTTTCAAACTTAACTTCCGCAAGGCATTTGCGGATAAAGTTGCAGAACGCCTGCATGAGATGAAAAAAGCAGAGAACCGAGTTCATGATGATGCTGATGCAGTGAGTAATAAACTCTCCACAATGCGATTTGGACGTGCTAAGAAGATGAATGGTGCAAACGGTGCTGGTGCTTATTCTGGTGCAAACGTAGGTGCTGGTGTTTCTTTGAACCGTCAAGCATCTGGTTCTGTGACCAAACAACTCTGTGGGGTGTGAGTTAATCACCCCTTTCTTTTCCTTTATTCTTAATACAATGAACGCACAACTTTCGATTGATGAATGCAAAGTGATGTGGGTTGTTGGTGCCCTCGAACGTCTTGCAACTTTGGGTATGATTGGACCTGATATTCCATTGCAACTGTCTGCTGATGCAGTGGAAGATTATATGGAGATTGATAATCACCGAAATCTGCTGTTTGAATCAGACTTTGAGATTGTAAGTATTTTTAATGCACTTTCAAAAGATGAGTGTGTTCCTGAACCCGAACCTGATGATATTGATGCAATCATTGATTTGATTTTGCAGTATAAGAACAATCGCACAGAGATTGTGAAGTTTGCATTGTCGCATCAGACTGTGTGAGTCTAGTGTTGGGATGTGCCACTTGTACTGGTGGCACACTAAACGGGCACTGGAACTTTTTTCTGGTAGATTAAGAGGGTGGAGGGAGCGGGTCTCACCGTCCCACCCAAGTCCCATTCTTTATTTGAATTAAGATGACTTCTTTCATTGTTGAAAAGCAAGGCGAAGAGATTGCTTTTGATAGCAAGTTTGAGTCTCTGAATGATGCAAAAGCATATATCAAAGATAAACTGAACTATAATAATTTCGCAATGAATCTGGTTGAGAAGAAGAAAGTGTCTGAAAAGCAAATTGCTTGGATGCACTATCTTGCAACTCAAAGTGTGATTGATTCTCAAACTCCTGTTGAGAATGGTGAGTATATCAATCTGGTGGAGAAAATGTATGATGCAGGTGCAAACCGTCGCACCAAGTTTCAAGTGCGACTGCCTGGTATTACTCTCTCCACTGTGAATAAGGGTGCAAATATCGGTTGTGTTTATGTTTTTGAGAACAACCAATATGTTGGTAAGATTACTCAAAATGGTGAGTTGAAAGGTAATGTCTCTGAAGATGTTAAAAATCTTCTAGAGGACGCCAATGAAAATCTCCTGCAACTTGCAAAGATTTATGGGCACGAGTCTGGATCTTGCTCTATTTGTGGTCGCACTCTGAATGACCCTCTCTCTGTACAGATGGGAATTGGTCCTGTTTGTGCTAAACTGTTCGGTTGAGTTCTTTGATGATGACTGAAGATTTAATGCAAATTACATTGAGTAAAGAGAATTATAAGATTCTTCATCAACTTATTTGCAATCAAATGGAGACTATTTTTTCTCCATTTGATGATGATGAGGATTATGAACCAACGCAAGAACATCTAAAGATTCTTGACGCGATTACACTTTTCAGTTCTTACCAAATTACTCACAATGTTTGATCAACTTACATTTGTCCCGCATCTGAATGGTATTCCTGGTGCGATTGCTGCAAGACATAATTTTGAGAATGGTTGGGAGATTAGTGTAGTCTCTGGTCCTGGTGGTTGTGGATTATATGGAGATGTTAAAGATGAAACTTATGAGGTTGCAATCTTTCGACCGAATGGAAATATGACTGAAGATGTAAGTGGATGGAATACTAAACAGGAAGTGTCTGCGATGATGTGGGTACTGTCTCAACTCTAGTCTTTCAACTCAATTCACAATACACTTTCAAAAATGACTAAAGTTCAAACAATCAAATTTTTCATCAATCAAATTGAAGGTGATTTGGAAGACCTCTATTGGCAGATTCAAGAGGAAACTAATTTTGAAGATAATTCTGTTGATGATTTGAATGAAGAATATGATGAGAAGAAAGAACATCTAGAAAATCTCAAAAGCATTCTGTCTCAACTCTGACCTAAATTAACAAAAGGAAAAAACCAATGTCTAAAACACAACGCAAAGGTAATTATTCTGATTATTACCCATACCGCCGACCAAAGACATTTAATGAAATCAAGCAACTTGAAACTTTACTCCACGATAATGAGGTAGAACTTCGAAATAGGGATAAAGCAAAGATTCATAATCTTCCCACTGTTTATGATGACATTGTAAAGAGTGGATATTATGAGGATTATGATTGGAAGCATCATTGGGATAAAGAATCATAGTCTCAAGGTGAGTCGCAGACCCCTTGTGCCACTTGTACTGGTGGCACACTAAAAGAGCACAGCACCCAAAAGGTGCTATATTAAGAGGGTGGAGGGAGCAGGGGTGCCTGTCCCACCCAAGACCCATTGTTTATTTGAATTAAGATGACTGCTGCTCAACGAATGGAAAAGCAATTCTTCATCAATTTCATTTCTCTTATCAATGAGGTTCAGGGTAAGACTAAACTTCCTTCTCAAATTGTTAAGAATCGCAAGTCTGCTTGGGTAAAGCAAGTTTCCAATCCCAAGCAAAAGAAAGATGCACTTTCTTTTGTGTAGTTCTTTCTTTCCTTCCTTCTTCTCTTTTTTCAACCAATGATGAAACTCACCAAAGCACAAAAAGAAATTCTTCTCACTCTTGAGAATGGTGATGAAGTTCTGAATTGGTCTCAACGTATGCGAGCACTTCAACCACTGATTGATGCTGGTATTGTTTATATCAAGGTGACGAATGATAAGAATGGAATTACAGAAGATGTAAGAGTTGCACTGGTTGATTAGTTCTTTTCTTCCTTCCTTCCTTTTCTTTCTTAACAACAATGACTCAAACTCTCACTGAAACTATCTACTCTGATGCTCTGTTCTTTCTGACTCGCTACTTTAATCAGTTTGATGAATGTGAGTTGCAAGAGCACGGTGATTTGACTGTTCAGGACATTGTTGATGTTCTTGGTTATGCAAGTTTCGAAGATCATTATCATCCCGATGTAGCATATATTTCTGATGTTCGGAAACTGAAAAGTCTGCGAGATGAAATTCATAATCGCTTCTATCAATAGGTCTTTCTTCTCTTTCATCTGTCCCACATAAAAACAAACAATGCTGATCAAAACCACTTTCGACATTCAAGATCGCACTCCTGTCTATGCAATTTGTAATGCAAATCATCAGTGTGGTATGATTACAACTAGCATTATCAATGCAATCAAAGCAGGACAATGTAAGTCTTTTGATGAAGTAAAAACTCTGATTTCGCAGAGCAAGTGAGTATGTATATTCAAAAGCAAGTTCAAATTACATATCAAGTCCCTTACGACGATTGTGAGTGGAGGTTTCAATCATTCCCTGATGTTGAAGAAGCACAGAGAATGGTAGATTTTTATCGCTCCTGTGGTTCCCCTGCTAAAATCGTAAAAACAAAATGAACAAAGAACAACTGAATCTTCAAGCAGAAAACACTCTTCTGCAGATGGAAAAGCGAATGATTAAATTGACGAAGAGCAAGAAGAAAAAGAATAGGTCAAATGCAAGTGCTATTTTTATGGAATGGCAAGAAGTATTTCAACAACATAATGAATCAGTAGAACTTCTCTGGGTGCCTAATTTTTACCAATGACACTTTCATCTCAAACACTTCACAACTTGTCTGATGCACTTAAATCGGAAGTGCTTGATTATATCCGATACAATGATCGTTATGTTTCGACAATGTATGAATTGATTTCAGATGCAATTCATGATAAACTTGGTCCAGTTGATGATGATGTTTTAACTGAACTTACTTTTATCACTTTTGATTCTTTTACATTAAAATGATGAAACCCAATCGCACTCAAATGTTAATTGAAGCACTTGAGTATTATATTCAAGATCTCAAAGATAATGATTGTACTGAAGCATCTATTGAAGCATATACTAATCTTCTGAATGAGATTGAACAGAATGAAACGTAAAACTAAAATCAATTTGCTGTCAAAAGCAATTAACGGTAAAGAACTCCTGATTATCTTAAACTCACTGAAATGATTATTCTTCAAAAACAAGATCACGGTTGTGTTTATGCTCTTGATCCTGATGAGAATGAATTGTATTATGCTCCCATTTATAAAGATAATACGGTAAATCTTTCTGAATTTGCACCAGTTGATCTTGCT
>Ga0315904_10010970_pt1 | contig 11634 bp, 7 predicted proteins | sample LakEriMetagenome_6_FD_203529 | JGI IMG/M metagenome (GOLD analysis project Ga0315904, IMG submission 203529) | Freshwater fungal communities from buoy surface, Lake Erie, Ohio, United States - Buoy 12 MA120 | ecosystem: Environmental > Aquatic > Freshwater > Lake | place: USA: Lake Erie, Ohio...
GATGGCCAGCGAGAACTGCACGCCGAGCTTGCTGCCCCAGACCATACCGGCAACCAGCGCGGTGAAGCCGGCGACCGACCACACGATGACCCAGATGCGGTTCAGCGGGATGCCGATCGACTGCGCGGCCTGATGGTCGTCGGCCACCGCGCGCAGCGCGCGCCCGGTGGCGGTCTTCTGGAAGAACAGCGCGAGCACCAGCACCAGCACGGTGGCCATCACCGCCGCGACGATGTCGTCGCGGCTGACCATCACGCCGCCCTGGAACACGCCCTCGAACAGCAGCAGCGGCTCCTTGGCGATTCCGAGGTCGATCTTGTAGATGTCCGAGCCCCAGACGGTCTGGCCGAGGCCGTCGAGGAAGTAGGTGACGCCCAGCGTGGCCATCAGCAGCACCACGCCCTCCTGGTTGACGAGCTTGCGCAGCACGATGCGCTCGATCGCCCAGGCCAGGCCGATCATGATGAGCACCGACAGCGCGAACGCGATGCCGTTGGCCAGCCAGCGGTTGTCGAAGCCGAACCACTCGGGGATCCACTCCGACAGGCGCGCCATCGACAGCGCCGCGAACAGCACCATCGCGCCCTGCGCGAAGTTGAACACGCCCGAGGCCTTGAAGATCAGCACGAAGCCGAGGGCCACCAGCGCATACAGCACGCCGGCCATCAGCCCGCCGAGGGCCACTTCGAGGAAGAATCCGAGGTTCATCGCTGTGCCTGGCCTGAGGGTGCGGGCGGCTCAGTGGGCCACGCCGAGATACGCCGAGATGACGTCGGGGTTGTTGCGGACCTCGTCCGGGGTGCCATCGCCGATCCTGCGACCGTAGTCGAGCACGACCACGCGGTCGGAGATGTCCATCACGACGCCCATGTCGTGCTCGATCAGGACGATCGTGGTGCCGAACTCGTCGTTGACGTCGAGGATGAAGCGGCTCATGTCCTGCTTTTCCTCGAGATTCATGCCAGCCATCGGCTCATCGAGCAGCAGCAGCGTGGGCTCCATCGCCAGCGCGCGGCCGAGGTCGACGCGCTTCTGCAGCCCGTAGGGCAGCCGCCCGACCGGCGTCTTGCGATGATCCTGGATCTGGAGGAAGTCGATGATGCGCTCGACGTGCTCGCGGTGCACGATCTCCTCGCGCTGCGCGGGGCCGATGCGCAGCATCTGCGCGAGGATGCCCGACTTCATGCGCAGGTTGCGCCCGGCCATGATGTTGTCGAGCACGCTCATGCCCTTGAACAGGGCCAGGCTCTGGAAGGTGCGCGCCACGCCCATCTCGGCGACCTCGCGCGAGCTCATGCGCGCGAAGCGCTTGCCGCGAAACACGATCTCGCCCTGCTGCGGCGTGTAGACGCCGTTGATCACGTTGAGCATGGAGCTCTTGCCCGCGCCGTTGGGCCCGATGATGGCGCGGATCTCGTGCTCGCGTACGTCGAACGAGATGTCGGTCAGCGCCTTCACGCCGCCGAAGGACAGCGAGATGTTCTTCAGGTCGAGCACGACCTCGCCGATCTTCCTGTCGTTCATGGTCGGTCTCCGGTCGGCGGGCTCAGGCTGCCTGCCGCTGCTCGGCGGCGGCAACCGGGAACACGCGGGCGTCGGCCAGCTTCAGGGTGGCCGACACCGCGCCAGTGCGGCCGTCCTCGAACCGCACCTGGGTCTCGATGAACTGCTCGGCGCGACCCTCGTAGAGCGCATCGACGAGCACCTGGTACTTCTGGGCGATGAACCGCCGGCGCACCTTGCGCGTGCGGGTGAGCTCCTCGTCGTCGGCGTCGAGCTCCTTGTGCAGCACGAGAAAGCGCGCGATCTGGGAGGCGCCCATGACGGGGTCGGCGGCGAGGTCGGCGTTGACCTTCTCGACGCACTCGCGGATCAGGTCGTAGGTCTCGGGCCGCGAGGCCAGATCGACGTAGCCCGCATAGGAGATGTTGCGCCGCTCGGCCCAGCTGCCGCAGGCGTCGAAGTCGATGTTGACGAAGGCCACCACCCGGTCGCGGCCGTCGCCGAAAGCCACCGCCTCCCTGACGAAGGGGAAGAACTTCAGCTTGTTCTCGACGAACTTGGGCGCGAACAGCTGGCCGCCGGCAAGCTTGCCGACGTCCTTGGCGCGGTCGATGATGCGCAGGTGCCCGTCGGCATCGAGGTAGCCGGCATCGCCGGTGTGGAACCAGCCGTCGGCATCCTTGACCTCGGCCGTGGCCTCGGGGTTGCGGTGGTAGGCCAGCAGCAGGCCGGGACTGCGCACGAGCAGCTCGCCGGCCTCGGTGACGCGCAGCTCGACCCCGCGCACCGGCGGCCCGACGGTGTCGGCGCGCACCTGTCCGTTGGGCTGCACGCACACGAACACCGCGGTCTCGGTGGAGCCGTAGAGCTGCTTGAGGTTGATGCCCAGCGAACGGTAGAAGACGAACAGGTCGGGGCCGATCGCCTCGCCCGCCGTGTAGGCCAGGCGCACCCGGCTCATGCCCAGCGCGTTGCGCAGCGGCGCGTAGACCAGCAGACGCCCCAATCCATAGACAAGCCGATCGACCAGACCGACGCCGCGGTCGCCGTCGAGGATGCGCGGACCCACGCGCCGGGCGTGGTCCATGAACCAGCGGTACATGCGCCGCTTCGGGGCGGCCGCGTCTTCCATGCGGATCGTGACCTGGGTGAGCAGGGCCTCGAGGACCCGCGGCGGCGCGAAGTAGTAGGTGGGCCCGATCTCGCGCATGTCGGCGGCGACCGTCGCCTGCGACTCGGGACAGTTGACCGTGAAGCCGTTCACCAGCCACTGCGCGTACGAGAAGATGTTCTGTCCCAGCCAGGCCATCGGCAGGTAGGCGAGGACCTCCTCGCCCGGCCCGAGGCCTTCCATCCGGGAGGCGACCGCCGACATCGCGATCAGGCTGCGATGGCTGTGCACCACGCCCTTGGGTGCCCCGGTGGTGCCCGAGGTGTAGAACATGGCCGCCGGATCGTCGGGCGAGCCCTTCTCGATCTCGGCCTGCACGAAGCCCGGGTGGCTGCGCAACATCTCGCGGCCGGTCTCGAGCAGGCGTTCGAAGGACATCAGCTCGGGCTGGCGGTAGTTGCGCAGGCCGCGAGGGTCGTCGTAGACGATGCGCGCGAGGGCGGGCCTGCGCTGACGCACCTCGAGCAGCTTGTCGACCTGCTCCTGGTCCTCGACGATCGCCACCTCGATGTCGGCGTCGCCGCAGACGTAGGCCATCTCGGCGGCAGCGGCATCCTGGTAGAGCGGCACGGGAATCGCGCCGAGCGCCTGCGCGCCGAGCATCGCCACGTAAAGCCGCGGCCGGTTCTCGCCGACCAGCGCAACATGCGCGCCGCGCCGCACCCCCAGGCTGGCCAGCCCGGCGGCCACCGCTTCGGCCTGCGTCTTCAGGCCGTGCCAGTCGAGGGGCTGCCAGATGCCGTGGTGCTTCTGGCGCATCGCGCTGGCCTGGGGGCGGGTGGCGGCGTGGCGCCAGGCGAGCGCCGGGAACGTGTGGTTCCCGAGTTCGCGCACGGCTTCGACGTCGCTGCTGGCCTGGTTCATCGGAGACACTCCGGCATCGGGGGCGGGCGGGCACGGTGCCCGCCGGTGACAATCGCGGATTCGTGGTGGCCGCAGAATCGTGGTGGCCGCAGAACCTAGCCGCACAGCCGCGGCCGGCGCTGCTTGACCCTACTTCTCGTAGGTGTAGAAGCCGCGCCCCGACTTGCGCCCGAGCAGGCCGGCGTCGACCATCTCGCGCAGCAGCGGCGCCGGCCGGTACTTCGGGTCGTTGAAGGTGGTGTAGAGCACCTCCATGACCGCGAGCAGCACATCGAGGCCGACCATGTCGCACAGCGCGAGGGGGCCGATCGGATGATTGCAGCCCAGCCGCATGCCGGCGTCGATCTCCTCGGCGCTGGCCAGGCCCTCCTGCAGCGCGAACACCGCCTCGTTGAGCATCGGGCACAGGATGCGGTTGACCGCGAAGCCGGCGCTGTTCTTCACGCCGATCGGGGTCTTGCCGAGCGCGCGCGCCAGCGCCGCCACCTCCTCGAGCGCCGCCTCCGAGGTGCGCAGGCCGCTGATGATCTCGACCAGCGCCATCACGGGCACCGGGTTGAAGAAGTGCATGCCGACGAAGCGCTCGGGACGCCGGGTGGCGGCAGCCAGCCGGGTGATCGAGATGGAAGAGGTGTTGGTGGCGATGATCGCCCCGGGGCGCAGCACGCCGTCGAGCGTCTGGAGGATCTTGACCTTGACCGCCTCGTTCTCGGTCGCGGCCTCGATGACGAGATCGACATCGGCAAGGTCGCGCGCCTCGGTGGTCGTGCGGATGCGCCCCATCACCTGCGCCTTGCCCTCCTCGGTGAGGGCGCCCTTGCGCACCGACCGGTCGAGCGACGACGACACCGTGGCGAGCGCGCGCTCGAGCGCGGCCGCGTTCACGTCCTGCACCACCGCCTGCAGCCCGGCCGCCGCGCAGACCTGCGCGATGCCGTTGCCCATGGTTCCGGCGCCGACGACGCCTACCGTCTGGATGCCCATCCCGTGTCCTCCGTTGGTCTAGCCCGTTAGGATAGCGCGGACCCCGAAATCGCCGATAATCGGCCCCGGGCAGCAACCGCCGGAAGACCCCCCATGACCGACCTCTCCGAAGCGAAGAAACTCGCCGAGTACCGCGCCGCCAACAAGGTGCGCTTCGTCACCGCCGCCTCGCTGTTCGACGGCCACGACGCCTCGATCAACATCATGCGGCGCATCCTGCAGAGCATGGGCTGCGAGGTCGTGCACCTGGGCCACAACCGCTCGGTGCGCGAGATCGTCGACTGCGCGCTCCAGGAAGACGCGCACGGCATCGCGGTCAGCTCTTACCAGGGCGGCCACGTCGAGTACTTCAAGTACATGATCGACCTGCTGCGCGAGGCCGGCGCCCACCACGTCCAGGTCTTCGGCGGCGGCGGCGGCGTCATCGTGCCGGCCGAGATCCGCGAGCTCCAGGCCTACGGCGTGTCGCGCATCTACTCGCCCGAGGACGGCCAGCGCCTCGGCCTGGCCGGCATGATCGGCGACATGATCCAGCGCTGCGACCGCAATCTCGCGGCGTTCGCGCCCTCCTCGCTCGAACCCATCGTCGCGCCCACCGGCGGCGCCGAGGCGGCGCTGGCCGCGTCGCGGCGCGCGCTGGCCCAGCTGATCACCGCGCTCGAGAACGGCTCGCCGCCCACCGGCCTCGATGCCGCCGGCCTGGTCGCGCTGCGCCAGGAGCTGCACCGACGCGCCGACACCGTGCGCACACCGGTGCTGGGCATCACCGGCACCGGTGGCGCAGGCAAGAGCTCGCTCACCGACGAGCTGGTGCGGCGTTTCCGCCTCGACCAGGACGACCGCCTGCGGCTGGCCATCCTGTCGGTGGATCCCACGCGACGCAAGAGCGGCGGCGCGCTGCTCGGCGATCGCATCCGCATGAACGCGATCGCCCATCCCAACGTCTACATGCGCTCGCTCGCCACCCGCGAGGCCGGCAGCGAGATCAGCCAGGCGCTGCCCGACGTGATCGCCGCCTGCAAGGTGGCAGGCTTCGACCTGATCGTCGTCGAGACCTCGGGCATAGGCCAGGGCGACGCGGCGATCGTGCCGCTCGTGGACGCCACCCTGTACGTGATGACGCCCGAGTTCGGCGCGGCCAGCCAGCTCGAGAAGATCGACATGCTCGACTTCGCCGACTTCGTCGCGATCAACAAGTTCGACCGCAAGGGCGCGGCCGACGCGCTGCGCGACGTCGCCAAGCAGGTGCAGCGCAACCGCGAGCTCTGGACCACGCCCACCGAGCGCATGCCGGTGTGGGGCACGCAGGCCAGCCGCTTCAACGACGACGGCGTCACCGCCCTCTACCTCGGCATGCTGCCGCGGCTGCGCGAGCTCGGGCTGGCGCTGCCGCTGGCCAATGGCGCAGCCGACGCCGGCCGCCCCGGCCGGCTGCCCGCGGTGCAGGCGCGCCACTCGTCCAGCCAGGTCGTCATCGTGCCGCCGGCGCGCAGCCGCTACCTCGCCGAGATCGCCGACAGCGTGCGCGGCTACAAGCGCCGCGCCCGGGCGCACGCGGCGCTCGCGCGCGAGGTCCAGCAGCTGCGCGAGAGCTCGCGCATGCTGCGCGAGGCCAACCCCGACAAGCACCGCGCCCGCGAGGCGATCGAGGAGCTCGCCGCGGTGCGCGAGGCCAGGCTCGACGGCGACGCCCGCGCGCTGCTCGCCGGCTGGCCGGCGCTCAAGCGCGAGTACGCCGCCGACGAGCTCGTGGTCACGGTGCGCGACCGCGAGATCCGCACCGAGCTCACCCGCACCAGCCTGTCGGGCACCAAGATCCGCAAGGTGGCACTGCCCGGCTTCGAGGACCACGGCGAACTGCTGAAGTGGCTGCTGCTCGAGAACGTGCCGGGCGCCTTCCCCTACACCGCCGGCGTGTTCGCCTTCAAGCGCGAAGGCGAGGACCCCACCCGCATGTTCGCCGGCGAAGGCGATCCCTTCCGCACCAACCGCCGCTTCAAGCTGCTCTCGGAGGGCATGCCGGCCAAGCGCCTTTCCACCGCCTTCGACAGCGTCACCCTCTACGGCCACGATCCGGCGCTGCGGCCCGACATCTACGGCAAGGTGGGCAACAGCGGCGTGAGCATCGCCACCCTCGACGACATGAAGGTGCTGTACGGCGGCTTCGACCTGTGTGATGCGGCCACCAGCGTCAGCATGACGATCAACGGGCCGGCGCCGAGCATCCTCGCGATGTTCATGAACACCGCGATCGACCAGCAGCTCGACGCCTTCCGTGCCCGCGAGGGCCGCGAGCCCGACGCCACCGAGGCGGCGGCGATCCGCGCGCGCTCGCTCGCCACGGTGCGCGGCACGGTGCAGGCCGACATCCTCAAGGAGGACCAGGGCCAGAACACCTGCATCTTCAGCACCGAGTTCAGTCTGAAGGTGATGGGCGACATCGCCGACTACTTCGTGCGGCACGACGTGCGCAACTTCTACTCGGTGAGCATCAGCGGCTATCACATCGCCGAGGCCGGGGCCAACCCGATCAGCCAGCTCGCGTTCACGCTGTCCAATGGCTTCACCTTCGTCGAGGCGTATCTCGCGCGCGGCATGCGCATCGACGACTTCGCGCCCAACCTGAGCTTCTTCTTCAGCAACGGCATGGACCCGGAGTACACCGTGATGGGCCGGGTGGCGCGCCGCATCTGGGCGGTGGCCATGCGCGACCGCTACGGCGCCAACGATCGCAGCCAGAAACTGAAGTACCACTGCCAGACCAGCGGCCGCAGCCTGCACGCGCAGGAGATCCAGTTCAACGACATCCGCACCACGCTGCAGGCGCTGATCGCCACCTACGACAACGCCAACAGCCTGCACACCAACGCCTTCGACGAGGCGATCACCACGCCCACCGAAGACAGCGTGCGCCGCGCGATGGCCATCCAGCTGATCATCAACCGCGAGTGGGGGCTGGCCAAGAACGAGAACCCGCTGCAGGGCAGCTTCATCGTCGAGGAGCTCACCGAGCTGGTCGAGGAGGCGGTGCTCGCCGAGTTCGAGCGCATCGCCGAGCGCGGCGGGGTGCTCGGCGCCATGGAAACCGGCTACCAGCGCGGCCGCATCCAGGACGAGAGCATGCACTACGAGATGCTCAAGCACACCGGCGAGCTGCCCATCATCGGCGTGAACACCTTCCGCAACCCCAAGGGCGACCCCATCCCCGAGAAGCTCGAGCTCGCGCGCTCCACCGAGGAGGAAAAGCGCTCGCAGCTCGCCCGCCTGGCCGACTTCCACGCGCGCCACGCGCACGAGGCACCGGCGATGCTCGCGCGCCTGAAGCGCACCGTGATCGACAACGGCAACGTCTTCGAGGTGCTGATGGACGCCGTGCGCTGCTGCTCGCTCGGCCAGATCACCGAGGCCCTGTTCGAGGTCGGGGGCCAGTACCGCCGCAGCATGTGAGCCTGGTGCTGCTCAACCCGCGCGCCGCCGGCGGGCGCGCGGCTCGGCTGCACGGGCCGATCGCGGCCTGGCTGCGGGTGCACTGGCCGGGCGCCCGGCTCGAGGCGCCTCGGCATCCCGACGAGGCGATCGAGCTCATCGAGCGCAGCCCGCGGGGCGGGCGCATCGTGCTGATCGGCGGCGATGGCACCGTGCACCGGCTGCTGCCGGCGCTGGTCGACGGCGCCTGCGAGCTGGGGCTGGTGCCTGCGGGCAGCGGCAACGACACCGCCCGCGCGCTCGGCGTGGCCGGCCTGCGCTGGGACGGCGCGCTCGCGCTCGCGCTGCAGGGGCGCACGCGAGCCGTCGACCTCGGCGAGTGCGCCTTCGCGGGGCGGCGCCTGCTCTTCGCCAGCAGCCTGGCCGCCGGGTTCGACGCGGCCGTCGGCATGCGCGCCCTGCGTGCGCCGGCCTGGCTGGGCGGACAGCCACGCTACCTGTGGGCAACCTTGGGCGAATTGGCGGCGCTGCGAACCTGGCGGCTGCGGGTGCGGCTGGACGGGCGCGTCGTGCACACGGGGCCAACGCTGTTCGCGTCGGTGCTCAACACCGCCACCTACGGGGCGGGGCTGCCGGCCGCGCCAAAGGCCCGGCCCGACGACGGCCAGCTCGACGCGCTGGTCGCCGGCCGATTCGGGCGCCTCGGCGCACTCGCCATGCTGCCGCGGCTGATGGCGGCGCGCCACCTCACGCACGCGCAGGTACGCTGCATGCCCTGCCAGGAGCTCATCGTCGACAGCGAGCATCCGGTGCCGCTGGCCGGCGACGGCGAGCCGGCCGGCCACGCGCGCAGCTGGCGGGTGCGGGTGTTGCCCGGCGCGCTGCGGGCGGTGGCGGCGGCGCCCGGCGGCTGATCGCACCGGTCGCGGGCTCCGCCCGACTCGACGCCGGTCGCGGAAACCCGCGGCGCGACGCTCGCGCGGCCGCGGGCGGACCCGCGCCCGATGCGCATACGCGCCCGGCGGTCTACTATCCGGCGACCGATCCCGCTCCCAGGAGACCGACCCGATGAACCCCACCTCGATCGCCGCCATCGAAGCCGCCGACGCGCGCCGCGTGCAGGCCACGCTGGCCAAGGACGCCGCCACCCTGCGCGAGATCTTCGCCGACGACCTGCTCTACGTGCACAGCAGCGCCACCGCCGAAGACAAGGCCACCTACATCGAGCGCGCCACCACCGGCTTCTACGACTATCGCGAGATGACGCTGCTGCGCCGCGCCTTCCGCGACTACGGCGACGTGGTGGTGGCCGACGGCGACGTGCGCATCCACGTCGTGGTGAAGGCCGGCGAGAAGATCTTCGTCACCCGTTTCCTGCAGGTCTGGGTGAAGCGCGACGGCCGCTGGCAGCTCGCCTCCTGGCAGTCGACCACCGTGCCGGGGGCCTGAGGCCATGGCCGCGGGCACCGCCACGCTCGCCCCCGGCAGCGGCCGCTCGTCCTACGTGCGGCGCGGCGACGGGCCGCACTGGGAACGCACCGCATCGGCCGACGGCGAGCGCGTGATGCACCTGGGCGACGCGATGCTGCTGCTGCGCCACGAGGACTGCATGGCGGTGCTGCGCGATCCACGCTTCACGCAGTGGAACTTCGCCCAGGTCGAGCGCAACCCGGCGATCGACCGCCGCTTCGTCGAGCGACGCCGCCAGGCCTTCCTGAGCATGGAAGGTCCCGACCACCAGCGGCTGCGCCGGCTGGCGATGGTCGCGCTCTCGCCGCAGGTCGCCGATCGCCATCGCCCGCGGATGCGCGCCATCATGGACGGCCTGATCGACGCCGTGCTGCCCGCCGGCCGCATGGACGCGGTCGGCGACGTCCTCGAGCGTTACCCGATGCCGGTGATCTGCGGCATCCTCGGCGTGCCACAGGAGGACATCCCCTTCTTCGCGCAGACCGCGCTCGACTGGACCCGCTGGATGTACGGCGGGCCGCCCGCGGTGCCGGCCGCGCTCGCTGCGCACGAGGCGATGGACGCCTACATGGCGCGCCTGGTCGAGGGTCGCGCCGGCCATGACGGCGATGACGTCATCAGCGGCCTGCTGCGCGCCGAATCCGAGGGTGACCGGCTGACCCGCGCCGAGGTGATCCACACCGCCGCCGCGCTGATCGTGCCCGGACTCGAGACCACCTTCTCGTCGCTGGGATCCGGGCTCTACCTGTTCGCGCAGCACCCCGAGCAGTGGGAGATGCTCGCGGCCGATCCCGCGCTGCTGCCCACCGCGGCCGAGGAGATCCTGCGTTTCGCGCCGGTGGCGCCGACGCTCGAGCGCATCGCCAACGAGGACATCGAGATCAACGGACTGAGGGTGCCGCGCGACACCCAGGTCGTGCTCGCGGTGGCCGCCGTCAATCGCGACCCGGAACTCTTCCCCGATCCCGACCGTTTCGACATCACGCGCCGGCCGCAGCGGATGCTGCACATGAGCTTCGGCGGCGGCCGCCACACCTGCCTGGGCCTGCACATCGCCCGCGCCGAACTTCAGGAAGGCCTGCGCTGCCTCAGCCAGCGGCTGACGGCGCTCGAGCTCGACGGCGAGGTCGGCTGGAGCATCCCGCTGGGCTTCCAGGGGCCGCGGAAGATGCCGATGCGCTTCAGGCCGCGCTGACGCCGCCGAGCGCGGCGCGCAGCATCGCATCCGGATCGACCCGACCCAACCGGCCGGCGAGCGCGAGCGTGGGCCGGCTCTCGAGCATGCCGGCGAGGGCCCGGCGCAGCGCCGCCTCGTCGATGGCCTGCAGCTGCGCGAGCCGCTCGGACGGCGGCACCACGCGCCCGTGCGCCAGCAGGTCGCGCCCCAGCCACTCGGCGAAGGAGGCCGGCCGCTCGAGGCTGCGGGCCAGGCGCATCGCCTGCTGGTTGCGGCTGCGCTCGACGTCGTCGGCGTCCAGGCGCGCGGCCGCCTCGACGAGGGTGTCGAGCACCACCTGCAGCAGCTCGCCGAGGTTGCGCGGCGACACGCCGGCGGTGACCTGGAGCACCCCGGCATCGTCGAGGGTGTCGGTCCAGGCGTCGATCTGGTAGGCCAGGCCGCGCTGCTCGCGCACCGACTGGAACAGGGGCGAGGACATGCCGCCGCCGAGCAGCTCGGCGAGCAGTTCGTGGATGGCATGCGCCGGATCGTCGCGGCCGGGCACCGGCCAGCCGAGCACCACCGAGGTCTGCTCGGTATCGTCGTCGAGGTGGCGGTAGCCGCCTCCCCAGCGGGCCCGATCGCGCGCCAGCGGCTGCCCGGCGGGCAGCCCGCCGAAGTGATGGGCGACCCGCTCGACGAAGGCGTCGTGGTCGACACCGCCCGCGGCAGTGATGACCATGCCGGCGCCGGTGCAGTGGCGCGCCTGGTGGGCGAGCAGATCGTCGCGGGCGATGCGGCGCACGTTGCGCGGCCGGCCGAGGATGGGCCGGCCCAGCGCCTGGCGCGGGAAGGCGAGCGCGTCGAAGGCGTCCTGGGCGACCGACTCGGGGTCGTCGGCCGCGTCGCCGAGTTCCTGGAGGATGACCTGGCGCTCGCGCTCGATCTCGTCGGGCGGGAAGACCGAACGGCCGAGCACGTCGGCCATCACCGCCAGCGCCGTGTCGGCATGGGGCGACAGCATCAGCGCCTCACAGGCGGTGTGGTCCTTGGCGGT
>Ga0315904_10010971_pt1 | contig 11633 bp, 9 predicted proteins | sample LakEriMetagenome_6_FD_203529 | JGI IMG/M metagenome (GOLD analysis project Ga0315904, IMG submission 203529) | Freshwater fungal communities from buoy surface, Lake Erie, Ohio, United States - Buoy 12 MA120 | ecosystem: Environmental > Aquatic > Freshwater > Lake | place: USA: Lake Erie, Ohio...
TTTCAGAGCGCGGAGCACGACAAGCGCTGGCACCGGGTCGTGGATACGTTTGCTTTTGAGAACGGAGCCCTCAAGGGCACACAGACCCGCGAAAAAGACATGCCTTCGGCGGACGGCAAGTCCGTGATCAAGGCCCACGCCGCCGTCTATGGGCTGGAGCTGCCCACCAAAGATAGCGTCGTCGAGTGCAAGATTCGCTTCGAGGGCGCCAGCATGATTGATGTCGAGTTCGATGACCGCGCGTTCACCGGCTCGCACTACGGTCACCTCTGCCGTGCCCAAGTGCGCCTCAATAAAGTCACGATTCTGGACGAGCGCGATGGCACGCAGAGCAACGCGTTGGTCGAGCTGCGCAAAGATCCCGTCGCTAACAAAGAGGCAATTAGCAAGCTCCTCGCCACCCACAGCGCCAGCTTCCCCGTGAGCCTTGAGGCAGGCAAGTGGTACAAGCTAGTGGTGGAAACCGTCGGCGAGGAGATGCGCGTGACTATCGACGGCAAGCCCGTGGGCTACCTCAAGTCGCCGGGGATCGGTCATGCTACCAAGTCCAAGATCGAGCTCGGCGTTGGCGGCAAAGACGGCTGGTTCGACGACCTCAAGGTCTGGAACGCGGCACCCGCGCACTGAGCCACGGGCGATCCCGCGTGAAAACGGGCGGCTCGACCGATACCCAAGCGCTTCGCAGAGCAAGCGCTGTCTGCTCCTCGCCCGTGCGTTTGTGCGTGTAGGTGACGCTCTGCTCACTCGTCTGGCGCTCGATGACTCGTCCGCGCTTGAAGCCGACGGGCAGGTTGTTGAAGTTGATGCCTTTCTCCGCAAAGAGCCGCTCCTGCATCTGATCCGTGGATAAGCCCTGTAGCGACGCGTGCGAGAAATGCGCATGTGCCGTCATCGAGATCGCGTTCTTGATCGCGTCCTGCTGCCGCCAGATAAAGTAGTTCTCCACTTCGATGGGCATGGGGATTGTCCAGACCCGCGCATCAAAAACGGCCAGTTTATCCGTGACACCACGGGCAAAGCGAGCGGCGTTGAAGTGCGCGGTGACAGTGCTCGCCGAGATCGAAGCGAACTTCGGCAAGTTGCCGTCGAACCATGCCTCAGTGCCTGTGTCGCTAAAGTCCGTAAGCAGAATACTAATCTCGTCGCTCTGCACATAGCCAAGCACTGCCCCCTGCGCTTCTTTGCAGAGCGCAGCCGCAGCAGTGTCCATGTCGGCCATGAGGTCTAAGTCGTAGGGTCGGTCACAGCCGCGTGTGTAGGTGTGGAAGGCCTTGCCATCAATACGGAGCAGTGTGTAGGTGCGGCGCGGGAGCAGAAAGCGCGTGCGGCTCTCGTAGTCGCGCTTCATGCGGTCGCCAAGATCATCTTTCATCGTGAGGACTTTATCGCACGAAGAAGTCCGCCCACTCAAAGAGGGGATGGTAAAATCCTTGCCAGGAGTATCTCATGTTGTTTCGTAACCAAACCCCACTACTGACCCAGTACCGACGTGACATGATCCTGATCCCGGAAGGTGCGTTTCTGCGTGGCGGAAATGAGGGCGATGAAAAGCCAACCAAAAAGATCATGCTCAGTGCCTACCGTATCGGAAAGGCCCCGGTGACGGTCGCGCTCTACGAGGAATTTTGCCGGGCCACCGGGCGCACAATGCCCGAGCCACCGGTCTTCAATCCGAAGTTTGAGAAGAAAGACCATCCGATTGTCAATGTCAGCTGGGACGATGCCAAGGCTCTCGCAGACTGGGCTAAGCTGACTCTTCCCACCGAGGCGCAGTGGGAGAAGGCGGCACGCGGTACCGAGGGGCGACTCTATCCCTGGGGTAAGGCCAAGCCTGCCAAAGGGCTGGGCCACTTCCCACTCTGGCTAATGCCCAGCAAAGACCTCCTGAACCTACCGCGCACTGGCACCGCTCCCGTGGGGAGCTTTCCCAAAGGCGCTTCCCCGTACGGCTGCCTCGATATGGCGGGCAATGTCTGGGAGTGGTGCGCGGACTGGTACAGCGGTCACTACTACCGTGAAGCGCCAAGCAAGAACCCAACAGGGCCACTGCTGGCCGCCGCCGAAAGACACCCCTTAGGCCCCTTTCGTGTCGTGCGGGGCGGCTGCTGGGGCGACATCACAGACGAGTTCCAGTGCAGTAACCGAGGCTGGGATCCCCCCAAAAAGAAGAGTGACAGCACCGGAATCCGCCTCGCCGCCCCGGCACGCTAGCCTGGAAGGAGCCCTGCTGCTACCAGAGCCTCGGCGAAGTCTTTCTGGCCGCGGGCGGCCATGGCGCGGCCGCGCTCTTTCTTGTCGCGGATGCGCTCGCCCTCCAGCGGGGGCATCATGCCCCAGTTGGCGTTCATGGGCGCGAAGTCCTTGGGCTTGCCTTCGTAGTTTGCCACGTAGTGCGTCAGGCAGCCCAGCGAGGTGCTCTGTGGGAAGACGATAGGCGTCTCACGGCTGGAGTTGAGCCCTGCGATCAGGCCCATCGCGGCGGACTCTAGGTAGCCCTCCACCCCGACAATCTGACCGGCGAAGCGAATGCGTGGGTCGGATTTTAAGGCGAGTGTGGCGTCTAAGAGACTTGGGGAGTGGATGTAGGTGTTGCGGTGCATGACGCCAAAACGCACGAACTCGGCATTCTCTAGACCGGGGATGAGCTGGAGCACTTTCTTCTGCGCCCCCCACTTCATGCGGGTCTGAAAACCCACAAGGTTGTAGAGAGTCCCCGCCTTGTTCTCCTGCCGCAGCTGCACCACGGCCCACGGGCGACGCCCGGTGCGTGGGTCTTCCAGTCCGACGGGCTTGAGCGGGCCAAAGGAGAGCGTGCGCTCGCCGCGCCGCGCCAGCTCCTCGACGGGGAGACAGGCCTCGAAGTACTTGATGTCCTCAAAGTCATGCACGGGGGCCAGCTCCGCCTCCGTGATGGCCTGCCAGAGCGCAGTGTACTCTTCTTTGTTCATCGGGCAGTTCAGATAGGCCGCGTCATCCGACGTATCCGCCTCCAGCCCCTTGCCCCGCCGCGAGGCCCGAAAGACCTTCGTGTAGTCAATCGTGCTGGCATCCACAATCGGCGCAACGGCATCGTAGAAGTAGAGATCGTAGCGCCCGGTAAGCTGCCCAATCTGCGCCGCGAGCGCATCGCTGGTGAGCGGGCCGCTGGCGATAATGACTTTCCCCTCCGCAGGAATCTCCGTGGCTTCGTCGCGGACGAACTCGATATTCGGGTGCGCCAAGAGCCGCTCGGTCACCAGCTCCGAGAACGCCTCACGGTCCACGGCCAGTGCCTCGCCTGCGGGAACCGATGTTGCATCGGCACAGCTCACGATCAGGCTATCCAGCTTGCGCATCTCGTCTTTGAGCAAGCCGCTCGCGTTCGAAATATGATTGCTCTTAAACGAGTTGGAGCAGACAATCTCGGCCGCTTTATCGCTCTGGTGCGCCGGAGTCAGCTTCTTAGGCCGCATCTCGATCAGGCGAACCTTCGCCCCACGCTGCGCCGCCTGCCAGGCCGCCTCGCTCCCCGCCATCCCCGCCCCAATTACTGTGACATCAAAAGACATGTCCACAGTTTACCGGATCATCGCCGGAGGAGCAGGGTATCATCGGGGGTGACGCGTTTGATGCGAACGAAGAACTCTTGCTTCTCGGTAAAAGCGGGGGTGCCTTGGAAGCTCATTTTGGTGTTGACTCCCACAGTAACGGTCTGCGTCCCCAGGGAGATAAGCGAGTCCTTCGGCTTTTGTTTCTGCAACAAGAAATACTCTAGCCGAGCTGTTTTCTCATCCGGGCTGAAGTGCGGAGTGACCCGTAGGAAGTAGTCAAAACTTACCATGACATAGTTGAAAGGACGCTGGCTTTTTAGATACCCAGCAAGCTGATCTGCCGTCCACACCCCGATCTCTGCCGTCGCATCCTTGAGGATCGCAATCGCGGGATAGGGCAGGAGTTCCACTTCCCCCTCGACTTTCGTCTGTATCCTGACCTCCGAAAAAGCAGGTAGTTTTTTTTCGATTGTGGGCGGTTTGGGTTCAACGTCCACCCGCGCCAGAAGCTTCTTCAGCTCCGCATGCCCTGCCAGAGTCGCGGTGACAGTGATCGTGCTCTTCGCATCATCGGGCAGGATCGTTTGAACACCTTGTGGACGTAGCATGTTCAGCATAAAGTAGGTGGGCGAGACATGGAGCAGCTCGTAGGTGACACGGGTGATGTCTCCGGCTTTTTCGACGGCAGCCTGCTTCAGGAAAATCAGCGCGGGGGGCGTTATCAGTAGCATTATCTTTGTTCTCCGCTCTCTTTGATCTTCATTTTAGCTCAGGCTTCACTTTGGCGCTTTTTATCGTCTGCACGAGAGTCTCTAAAACCTCCCCTGCGGTCATTCCACGGTTAGGCCAATAATAGCGGGTAGTCATGAAAGCCGCCGTCTACACAGGAATGCCCATACCCGGCCAAAAAAGTACCACGGTCGAGGTGAGAGATGTCCCCGAACCAGCCCCTAAAGACGGGGAGCTGCTCCTAGAAATCGAGGCGTGTACGGTCTGTGGGACGGACTTACGGACGTTTCGGCATGGCGATCCCAAGATTCAAGCACCGCGCATTCTGGGCCATGAGCTCTGTGCACGGGTGATCGAGAGCCGTGCACCCGAGGCAAATGTAAAGGTCGGGGATCGTGTCGCGATGTACACCGTGCTGGTGGAGAGTGCGGATCGTGGTACGGAGCGAGGGCGGGAGAACCTGGCGATGAACCGTCCTACACTCAGCTATCACTACGATGGTGCCTTTGCACGGCGGATGGTGGTTCCGGCGCTTGGGGTGAGCAACCAATGCCTCTTTCTCGTTACCCGTGAGACGCTCCCCGAGCACCTCGCTCTTGCGGAGCCACTGGGAAGCTGCCTCAACGCCCACTCACGCCTCAGGATTGACCTCAATGACACGGTTGTGGTGATCGGGGCGGGGCCACTGGGGATCATGCACGCCTGCCTCGCACGCCTGCAGGGTGCCCGAAAAGTCTTTGTGGTGGACACGAACCCAGTGCGTCTGGAGCTGGCAGAGCGCTTCAACATAGACGGCGCAATTCTCTCAGAAAGCACTGCGTCCCACCGTGAGGAGCTACGCCGCCTCACCGAGGGCCACGGAGCGGATGTGGTGATTGTGGCCACCAGCAGCAGTGTCGCACAGAACGATGCCCTCGATATTGCCGCCAAAGCGGGGCGCGTGAGCTTCTTTGCCGAGCTTCCCAAAACGGCCCCCACTGCCGCGCTCAATGTCAACCACATTCACTACAAAGAGCTGGAGATTACCGGCAGCTACTCTGAGAAGAAAAGTGACTTTCAGGCGGCGTTTGCGCTCCTGCACTCAGGCCGCTTTCCCGCCGAGAAGCTTATCACCCACCGCCTCCCCCTAGAGAAGCTCCATGATGCCTTCCCACTGATGGAGTCCGGCGAAGCTCTCAAGATCTGCATCACCCCGTAGACTTTCCCAGCATCACAGGCAGGAAAACGCCTCACCAAGCGCGAAACGGCTGGTATGGAAACAAATGATTTAACGGGCAAAGTTGCACTGGTAACCGGCTCCGGGCGTGGTCTCGGCCACACGATGGCGACTCAACTAGCCGCACAGGGAGCAATAGTGGCGATTCACGACATCTCTCGCGAGGCCCCCGCAGAGTTTGGCGAGCACGCGGACTTAGACGCGTCGGCAGTAGCGGCGGGCGCAAAGCTGGGGGTGATCGGCGATGTCTCCAACCCGGCTGATGTGACACGCTTTATCCGCGAGATCGAGGACAAGCTCGGCCCGATTGAGATTCTGGTCAACGCGGCGGGCGGCGATATCGCAGCGGCGGGTGGCAAGCCTAAGCCCAACGATGCTCTTGGAGTGAAGCTGGATGATATTCAGGCGATGCTGAGTCGCAACTTAGTCGGGACGATTCTGCTGTGCCAGGCAGTGGGCAATCAAATGGCTGAGCGCAAAGGCGGCGCGATTGTCAATATCGCCTCCATCGCGGCCCATGTGGGCCGCGACGACGGGGTGATCTATGCCGTGGCAAAAGCGGGGATTGTGGAGTACACGCGCTGCCTGGCCTACCAGCTCCGGCCCCACAATGTCCGGGTGAACGCCATCAGCCCTGGCCCCACCCGAACCGCGCGCTTCGATGCCACCCGTCCTTTAGACCCGGCCATGACCATCACTGAGGGGACGCTGGATCGCTACGGGCTCCCCGAAGAAGTCGCCGATGGGGTGATCTTTTTGTGCTCCCCGGCAGCGCGCTTTATCTCTGGGCAAGTGCTCCGCGTAGACGGCGGTCTCCAGCTCTTTGCGGCTTAACGACTTCACGGCCCAGCAGGGGTCGCTACCACTTAGTTCACGATCCGTGTTGCGCCCGACGGTGGGATTTTTCTCTCGCTACCAGCCTGGCGCAACCCGATCTTCTGCCTACTTCCAGGCGACATTGTAGAATCCCGAAAATCCATCCTTGGGACTTTTAGAGATCTGAATCGCCCCGCTCAGGCCATCCCCAATCGAACAAGACAATGTTCTTCGCAGGGATTGTGCCTTCCTGCGTAGAAAGTTCTCCTATGCAATACAACGCACTGGGAAAGACGGGCCTCTCAGTTTCGGCGCTGGGCTTTGGGGCTGCGCCACTTGGGGGGCCATATGGCCAAGTGACACAAGCCGAGGCGACGCAGGCTGTTCGGGTGGCACTGGATTTAGGGATCAATTTCTTCGACACCAGCCCCTGGTACCAGGCATCAGAAGAGGTTCTAGGCGAGGCGCTGGTCGGCGTGGCGAGAGAGAGCTATGTCCTCTGCACCAAGCTAGGCCGCTACCCCAGCACGGAGAAACCCAGCGGCGAGTTCGACTTCTCCGCCGCCCGCGTCCGCCAGAGCATAGACAACAGCCTCTGCCGCCTCAAGACCGATCAGCTCGATATCGCGCTCTGCCATGATATTGAGTTCGCAGAAGATTTTTCTCAGATTCTCGACGAGACGCTGCCAACGCTTCGTGAGTGCGTCGCGGCAGGAAAAGTGCGCTTTGTGGGTGTGAGTGGCCTGCCGCTGGCGATCTATCCCAAAGTATTGGATCAGACACCATTAGATGTTATTTTAAGCTACTGCCATACATCACTCAATGACAATAGTCTCTGGGATTTAATCCCGTACTTAGACGAAAAATCGGTCGGAGTGATCGGGGCCTCGCCGCTGGCGATGGGGCTATTTTCAGATGCCGGGCCACAGCCCTGGCATCCCGCTCCCGAAGTGCTTCGGCTTGCTTGCCTAGACGCGCTGGCTTGGTGCAAAGAGAACGGCTTCTCGCTGGCAGAGCTGGCCGTGGCTTGGACACTGCAAAATGCGCCCGTCGCCACCACACTGGTCGGGATGACAAATGAGGCACAAGTCCGGCAAAATAGCGCCGTTGTGGGAACTCTCCCCGATCCTCAGGCCATTAAAGCGATTCAAGCGATCCTTGCCCCCGTCCAGCGCCTCACCTGGCCCAGTGGAAAGTTTCATTAACGTCGGCGTCACGACCAAAGAGAGCTGGTTCTTCGAGCTTCTGGGGGGCGTGAGTGTGCGTAGCAACTCGCGCCAGCTTGAGGATCTCGTGGGCAAGAAACCCGGTGCTCTACTGGCGCTACTCGCTCTCTCACCGGGACGCACCCGGCCCCGTGAGGAAGTCATTGATCTCATCTGGCCAGAAGTAGACTTCGACAACGCCCGCAACCGCTTCAAGCAGACTCTCGCCGCCCTCCGAAAACAGCTAGAGCCTGTCGGGGTTGCGCCGGGAAGCGTGCTGATCGCGGACCGGAGCCAAGTCGGGATTGCGGCAGAGCACAAAAGCGATGTGGCCGAGTTCCAGCAGAGCCTCCGCAGTGCCGCTGTCGCCACCGAGCCGGTTGCCCGTGCCCAGCACCTGCGCACCGCACTGGCGCTCTACAAAGGCGAGTTTGCGCCGGGTTTCTACCTAGATGTGCTCCTCACCGAGCGAGAGAGGCTCTCCGTGCTAGCACAAAGCGCACGTGAGCGTCTCACTGAGCTGGAGGGCACACACCCCACCGAGGCCGCTCTGCCCATTGCAGCAGCAGCTCCCGCAGTCTCACTGCACCCCACCAACGCTTTCTTTGGCAGACGCGCCGAGCGCGATCACCTGGCGTTTCTTCTGACCGAGCACCGCCTCGTGACACTTATGGGACCAGGTGGGACGGGCAAGACACGCCTGGCGCAAGAGCTACAAACCAGCACACCGCGCTCGCACTTCGTCAGCTTGAGCTCACTTCGAAATGGTGCGAGTATCCCCGATGCCATTGTCAGCGCCCTCGCTCTACCCGACTCCACCGAGCCCGCACTAGAGCGCCTGAAGCCCATCCTCGCCGATACGCTGCTGGTGCTGGATAACTTCGAGCAGCTCGTTGCCACTGGCGGCCCCGAAGCACTCAGTGCCTTGCTGGAGGCGATTCCCACGCTACGCCTCCTGGTCACGTCGCGGCTCAAGCTCAGCCTCGCCGCCGAGCAAGTCTTCCCTCTTTCGCCCCTGCCCGAGGGCGATGCTCTGGCGCTGTTTGTAGACCGCGCCCGCCTCGTCCAGCCTCACTTTGCGCTTACGGAAGAGAATGAAGAAGCGGTAACCGAGCTTTGCAAACGTCTTGATGGCCTCCCACTTGCCATCGAGCTTGCGGCGACAAGAAGCAGTGTGCTGACCCCACAGCAGATCCTCAAAAGGCTCTCACGTCGCTTTGACCTGCTTGCCGACAAACGAAGAGACCGAGAAGAGCGCCACATGAGCCTTCGCGCGGCGCTGGACTGGGGCTGGAGCCTGCTTGCCCCTGATGTCCAGCACTTCTTCACCCAGCTCTGCATCTTCCGAGGGAGCTTTAGTTTAGAGGCCGCCGAGACGATCACCGGGGAGTTTCTCGCCATCGACTATCTCCAAAGCCTCGCCGATGGCTCATTTCTCGTCATGGAAGTTGGGGGGAAGCGCTTTCGTCTGCTGGAAACCCTGCGCGAGTACGGGCTCGAAAAGCTCAGCAAAGAGGGCAAGGAGATTCTTGGGCGTGCGCACATGGATTATTTTTTTGCTCGTGTAACGGAGTGGCGGACCTTGCTTGGCGGCGAAGCATTTACGGAGACGATGAAGCTCATAAAGCAAGAACATGAAAATATTCTTGCTGCACTAGATCAGGGCTTTATTATCGCTCCAGAAGACGCAGCATCCTCGTGTCATAAGCTTTATTTTTTCTGGGAATGTGCTTACCGAACCCGGTCAGCAATGCCCTACTTGTACCAGGCACTTGAGATAGCGAACCGGAGTGGAATGAATGAGGAGATACTTGCACAACTACACAGAGTTTTAGGAAATCTACATACCTGGCAGGCGGAGCATGATCTCGCTCTCCCCTTCAGACAGCTCGAATATTCCTACCGTTCCCGGCAGTGGGCACAGTACCAAGAGTCAGGGCAAAAAAGTGAAGCGACTCTCCAATTTCTCCAGCGCCAGCTTGCAGCATCGCTCCACAATTTGGGACTACAGCTTTACTTTGAACATAAGTATGATGAGGCAGAGCCTTACTTCCAAGAAGCTCGAAAGATCAATCATATTCCTATAACGGGGAATATAGAGTGGCTATCATTAAATTATCATTCCCTATCAAGTATTTACACACAAAAAGGATTAGTTGAAAAAGATAAAACCAACAGGAGAAGATTTTTTGAGAAGGCATTATCTTATTCAATTCATGGAACTATTCACTGCCGTAGTATCAAACAATATTTCCGATTGTGCTTATTGTTACATGCCCAAGCATATGTACTTCCTTTGTTATATAGGACAGAAGAAGCACTTCCACTTATGGAAGAAGGTCTACCTCTCGCATGCTTTGTAGGAAATAGGTCTTATGTGCTATGTTTTTTGATTTGTTATTACCACTATTCTCTCTTCAAGAAGCAATGGGAAGAGGCTGCACAGTTTCAGGGAGCTGTATATAGTCTGAATCAGCAATGGAATATTAATATTGAAAAAGACGATAGTCACCTACGGCCTCAGATCAATTTACGGGAAATTCTCGGCACGGCTCGCTACGAGCTGCTCTACGAAGCGGGGGCACAGGCATCGCTAGAGGCTCTCCAAACCCTCGCGGCGGGTTTCCATACGCCCGCGCTACGGCAGAGGCAAGCCCAGTAGAACTCGACTAGTGCTACAATAAGGGCAATCATGAAACACCGCTTTTTTACCGCCTCGCTTCTTGCCCTACTTCCCACCGCCGCCTTTGCCCAGCCGCTCTCTGCGGAAGCCAAGACAAAAACGCTAGAGACACTCCAGCAAGCGATTGCGCGCCGGGCTTTTGTGCCTGGGGTCGATTTTTCCAAGCTCCCCGCCGCACTCGAAAAACGCCGCCCCGAGCTGGATAAGGCCGAGGACATGCGCGCTTTTGCCAACACGGTCAATCTGGCGCTCCGCGACTTTGGCATCAGCCACATACGCCTCCTCACCCCAGCGGCCGCTCAGCAGCGGCGGACGGGGCAGACGCTAGGCTTTGGCCTCGGCATGCTCCCTAGCACGGAGGGTATCACGGTCTCCGCACTCGCTCCGGGAAGCCATGCCGCTGGAATCGGGCTTTCGGTGGGTGATACGATTCTGGAGGTAGAAGGGCAGCCAGTCCGCAGTGCCACGGCCGTAGAGCAAGATGGGCGAGAGACGAGCTTGCTGACCATCAAGCGCAAGTCAGATGGAGCGCAAAAGCATGTCATGCTGCTCCGCAAGCCCTACTCCACCGACCGCAAGCCCACTCTCACCTGGCCTGCCCCGGGAGTCGCTCGCTTCATGCTCCCCAGCTTCACCCGTGGCTACAGCCAGCCTGAAGTTGAAGCACTGTTTGCGGAGGCGGCGAGCAAGAAAGCCAAGGCGCTGATCGTGGACTTGCGCAGCAACGGCGGCGGACTGGTCAACAACTCCTCCCATCTTCTCTCCCTTCTGCTTCCTCCCGAGACGCCCACCGGTGTCAGTATCACTCGTGAGATCGCGGCGGAGTACAAAGCAAAAACAGGCAAAGAGAGCACCGACCCCGTGGAGATCGCCAAGTGGAAAGGCCCAACACGAAAGACAAAAGCCACAAAGCAGCCGCCTTTTACCGGGAAAGTGGTCGTGCTCATCAACCGGGGCTCCGCGAGCGCCAGTGAGATTGTCTCGTCGGTGCTGCGTGAAGAGCGGGGTGCCAAGCTGGTCGGGCAGCCCTCAGCGGGGGCAGTGCTCACCTCGATCTTTGCGCCTCTGCCCACCGGCTTTGATGTCCAGCTTCCCCTGAGCGACTACATCACCCCACGTGGCGTCCGGCTGGAGAAGAACCCTGTCAAGCCCGATGTGACTGTCGCCGGAGCGCCTACCCGCGACGAAGCCACCGACCCCTATATCCAGGAAGCGATCAAAATCCTCACCGCCAAAAAATAGCTTTCCTATACCTCCCCTTCCAATCATAATGGGAGGGGGAGTCATCCTTACCTATGGTGGAGTAGCACAATAAGGTGGCGTTATCGCCGCTTGACTACTTGTATAAAAGAACCCTGTTCCCGCTAGAAATTTTCCATTTTCAGGATAGACAAAAAAGCTAATACGACGATCTTTACGTTCAGTACCGACTTTCTGGTTTTGAATATTATTTA
>Ga0315904_10010972_pt1 | contig 11633 bp, 11 predicted proteins | sample LakEriMetagenome_6_FD_203529 | JGI IMG/M metagenome (GOLD analysis project Ga0315904, IMG submission 203529) | Freshwater fungal communities from buoy surface, Lake Erie, Ohio, United States - Buoy 12 MA120 | ecosystem: Environmental > Aquatic > Freshwater > Lake | place: USA: Lake Erie, Ohio...
TCGATGAGGCGTTCCTGAACACCATGCGCCAGATGCGGCGCAAGCTGCAATGGATGAGCCTGCCGGGCCTGAAGGGTGATACCTCGGGCCTGGGTGAGATGCCCTACACGGTCATCTGCCCGCAGGACTTCGGCGTCAAGATCGAATCGGCCGCGCAGGACTACAAGGAAGATCACGGCGGCAACATCGCCAGCGTGACCAAGCCTTTGCTGCAGGGCATCCGGTTCATCGAGTCGACCACGCTGGAAAGCCAGCCGTTCCGCCCGATCTACATGCTCAACAACCGTTTGATTCACGGGATGCACGCCAAGGGCGCAAAGACGATGGTCAAGGTCACCCGCCCCACCGACGCGGCCACCACGACCATCGAATGGCTGTTCCACTCGTACAACCTGTACTGCAAGAACCCCAAGATGGCTGGCGCGGTGATTCACCAGAGCGCGGCCTGAACCTGACCAACTGAACACGCACACAACCCGCCTTCGGGCGGCATGAGGACACACACATGACACCCGTTCCTGCAAATCCCGGCGCTCTCGTCGAGCGCAACAAGGTCATCAAGGTGTATTACACCGGCCTCAACTACAACGCGACCAAGGGCAGTCGCACCGACATCACGGCGAACCTGCGAATCGGTCAACCGCTGATGCTGGACATCGCCGGTCACGATCAAGGTCGCGGCCTCGATGCGACGCTGCCGTACTCGCCGGGCACGGCAGTTCCGACGCCGGTCGGCTTTGTGACCAACATTCCCAAGGGCGCTGAGCAAGGCGGCTGGGTCGAAGTCTGCATTGAGGGCCCGTGCCTCGTGCTGACCAACGACGCGAGCGTGGCAATCGGTGACAGCCTCGCCGTGGCTGCCGGCAGCGCGTTCGTCAGCGACGAAGCCTCTCCGACCTTCTTGGGTAAGGCGGTGGCTCTCGAAGCCTCGGCGGACACCAATGAAAAGCTCATCCAGGCGATTGTGTTCTCGCAAGCCTGGGGCGCGTAAACGTCGGCGGCGCAGCCTGAAAAAACAAACTTTCGCGAATCGTGGACGACTTTTCGTGTTTGTGGCTGCGTGCGCCATTTGACCTACAACGAAGGCCCAACCCTGTCCGATGCGGTCTTGGACTTGGCGACACTGATGGGTGTCGCGGAATCCAACGACGATCCCGACGATAACCGTCCTCGGATTCCAGAGGATCGGGCGACACGGGATCGGCTTATCCGTGCGCTCAATAGCGGCCTTCGCGACATGGCTTTGGCGAATATCGGCTGGTCGTGGATGACGCCGACTATCAAAGTCAAGTTCAACACGACGGCGGACTCTGAAAACATCGACGGCGACATTGCCCGCCGACAAGTGCCCGGCTTCTGCGACTCGGGTTTTATCGAAAGCCCGATGGTCATTGAAGCCAGCACGCTGACCCCGCGCGTTGTCAGTATCGCGACGGTGGCGGAGATTGAAGCCCAGCGTGCGGCAGATCCCGGCAAGGCTGGGTTTCCGATCTGGGTCGCTCTGGCGCCGGTCACACGCCGCAACTCCGGTGATGCGACCACGATGTCGATGGTGGTGTTCCCCAAGCCTGACCGCGCGTTCACGGTGGTTGCACGCGTGCGGCTGACGACGCGGCTGCGGTTCACCAGTCTGGGCGAGTCGTTCCCGTGTGGCGCGGAGCACATGGAAACGTTGAAGTGGGCCGCGGCGTACAAGCTGCAAGTCGAGTCTCCGCTGTCAACCGGCCCCAGTGTCGAGAACGCGCGGGCGGAATACCTGCGGCTGCTCGGTGCCAGCATCAACCTCGACAAGCAAATGCAGCCCGCGAATCTGGGCAGCATCCCGGTGCACGATCCTGTGCGCGTGGTCGATCCGTGGGTGGAACCCAACCCGACTGGTCCTCGCGTGCATCTTGGCGGGGGTATCTATGCCCCGTGAACGCCTGCTGCCTCCGCTCAAAGGTGTCACCGACGCGATGGCGAACGTGGACACGCCTCAGCAATTCACCGCGCCGGGCGCGATGCTGAACGTGGTGCCCAACGCTGGCGCTGACGGTCGCGACAACCTGGGCACGCGACCCCCGCTGAAGAAGACGTTTGCGACCCGGCTTGGTGTGCGGCCGGTGCAACTGCTGTCGGTCGTGGGCCGGTCGGTCAAGTTCAATGAAAGCTGGCGGCGCGGTTCACCGCTCAACCAGACGACGCGATCGCTGGCGACGCCTACGGGATTCTGCTGCTCGGTGCTGTCCTCGGACGGCTCGCGCCTGACGCAGTTTGCGGACCCAAATCCGACATACTCCACGGCGGGCGCCGAAGGGGTGTTTGCTGACAAGATGCCGGAGCTCCAAACGTGGCGGACTCCGATCCTGTCGCGGTTCTGCTTCGTGACCGTGGTGGACAAGACGTACGGCTTTGGCACCCGCAAGGTCACGCGCGTGCACTTGGTCGAAAACTCGATCATCGTCGCCAGCTTCGAGTGTGAGGACATTGATCCTGGCGGGACGGTTGGGGCTGGTGCTGAAAACATCATCTTCGCCGCGGGCGAAATCGTCGGCGATCACATCTTGGTCGCGGCGAGCAAGTACGTGTACGTCTTCAACGCTCGTGCGCCCTTTGTGCCCTCCACCGATTACGTGCAACGGGTGAAGTTCTCGGGGTGGCCGTGGCAGATGACCAACATCCGCGCGGGCTACGTGCGGACGCGGCGGCTGGTGACGGGCTATCCCTCGGGCCTGAACGTCGAATGGCGGGCGGACGATCTGCTGCCGTTTGCGTTCGTGACCTATCGCGGCTCGCCCAACGTGACGGGCCCGGTGACGCTGGACACGTACAAGCAAGGCAGCTTCAGTCGGTCGGCGATTGGCTTCATGCTGCGGGGTGTTTCGAGCAACGGCACGCGCTACGGCAACTTCTCCGGCGTGTACGGGGTGGGCGGGACCGACCTTATCAGCATTGAGAAGATCACGAACCACGGCGAGGGACAGCCTGACTTCCGCTTTGCTGAGCGCATCGCCGGCAGCAAGGGCCGCGTGCCGCTCGATGTGGCGATTCACACCCGCTACCTGCCGATGAACGGGCAGCCGTTCGATGGCAAGCTTGAATTCCGCTGCGCGATCACGACGACGAATGACGGGTTTGCGATGGATAACACCGCGCCCAACGGCGCGGCGGGCTACATCAACCTGACGGACGTTGCGACCGATCTGGTGTATGCGGTTGGTTCGGCTTCGTCGGTGACGACAAACGATGTCCAGAGTCGCAAAGCCGATTGGCTGGCGACGGGCTGGCAGAACGATTTGGCAGTGCTCGCGAATGGCGACCTGTCACCTGACAACGGCGTGGGCATGGAGTCGTCTGCAACGTGCGTGGTCTATCCGCGTCGCGGGCTGAATGATCCGGTTGAATTCAGCGGTATGCGTGTGCTGGCGGGCAGCTTTGCCGACGGCTCGCATGTGCGCAGCCTGGGCAACATCTATGCCGCAGACTGGACGCTGGACCTGGGCACGCACGTTGGTATTCGCGGGCTGGATTTCGGCTACATCTCGCGGTCGCGGCCCAACGTGCCGTCAGTGAATGAAACCACGGTGGTTGCCGTGGGCAAGCGTAATGCAACGTGGGCGGGATCGGGCGGCGCGAATGCGCAAGTCTGGTTCATCGACGCTTACGGCGGTCAGATTGTCGAGTCGGTTGATCTGGGATCGGGCGTGAACGCACGGCAAGTCTCCGTCACGAATGACGGGGCCGTCGTCGTTGCGCACACGTTCAAAGTTTGAAGGGACACACATGAACCGTTTCCTCTCGCTCATCGTCGTTTCGCTTCTCGCCGTGGTGTCGCTCGTGGTCGCCAGTGGCTGCCAGAGCATCGGCAGCGAGCAGACGTTCGAGCGCGACAAATCGAAGTTGCTAGCGGCGTCGCCGGTGTCGCTGAACATTCAGGACAACGACAAGATCGGCACGCTCAACGGCACTGGTCCGGGCGGCTTCATCAACACGACTGCGACGGGCACGGAAGCGTTCTACGTCAACTCCAACCCCCGCAACGTCACGATCAACGTGCTGCCTGACGGCACGCGCCAAGTGAGCATCGCGGGCGGTACGGACGTGACGGGCAAGGGCCTGAAGGTCGATCCCGAAACGGGCCTGATCGAAGTCGCGGAGTTTTCGACCATCGCGAGCGAGGGCGTGCGGGCGAGCAACGAAAGCCTTGTCGCGCTCGAGTCGTATTGGGCGAACCTGACGCAAGCGCAGAAGGAAGCCCGCATCGCTGAGATTCAGACAACGGGACAGGTGACGAGCGACATGGTGCCGCTCGTCGTGCAATTTCTCTCCGGGCTGTGACCGAGTTGTGTGGTTGAGTTCGGGCGCGCCGCCCGTAGAAGGTGACCGACGATGGATGCTGTTCTACATAACCCCTTTGTGCTTGCGCAGATGCCCGCGCCGTCCTCGATCATTAGCTGGATCGAGAAGGGTGGCGTGGTTGCCGTGTTCGTGGTCGTCGTCGCGGCGATTGCTGGGTTTGCGTGGCTGATCTGGCAAGGCTGGTCGCGCATCGCCAAGCCTGCGCAGGACGCAGCGGTGAAGGTGGCGGAGTTCAACGCGACGGCCATGCTCGCATCACGCGACGGGATGCAGGCGTTCGAGCGCGCGACGGTCATCCAGAAGGCGATCACTGACCAAGAGCAAAAGAACCTAGACCGACACGAAAAGCTGATTGAACGCCAAGAGCGCGTGACGGAGCGGCTTGTCGCTCACACGGGCGATTCTGGCGAAGAGGGCGACGTACCCCGTTTCGCACCCAAGAGCAAGTGAGTAAGCCATGAGCGAAGAAACCCCCAACCCCGAAGTTCCACACGTTCACACCCCGTCGTGCTGCCGTCGCGAGCCTGACCCCACCCAGCATCCCAACTGGCTGGCGTGGCTGGAAGATGCCCGCGCGAAGATTGCGGCGGGCGCGTCGGATGATCAGATCGAAGCGTTCTGCGGCGAACCCGTCGCGGTTGTCAAGAGCAAGTGACGGGCCAAGCCCGAAGGTAGGTGAATCATGTCGTGGTCTGCTGAGTTCAACGGTGGTGCAATTCTCTCGTCTGGTGTCACGCTGTCGCACACCCGCGCGTATGCGACGGTGGGCGCGGCGGGCGAAACCTACGGCGTGAATGAGCCTGTCTATGCCGCGGAGCGTTTGTTCGTCGCTCCGCCCGTGCCCACGGACGTGGTGACGCTGGACGCTTCCGCCAGTACCGCCAATGTGCCGGCGGCGGTGGGCGAATGGTCCGACGGGCAACCGTGCGCCGTGCACCTGCGCAACACCAGTATCAGTCGCATCTCGATCCAAGTCGGTGCGCCGATCACTACTGGTGCGTGGACTGCTGCTGCTTCACGCAACTGCGACATTCTCTGCACAAGCACGCCTGACGCGACGTTCAACCCCAGCGGGCGAAAGAACGGCCTGCAAGACATGCTGCGCGGCGCTGGCACTGCGCAGGGCGAAGACGGCGCGTGGATCTACTCGCCTCGCTCATGGCAGATTTGCGGCGGTGGTGTGTTTGTCGCGTGCGAAGCGCTTGAGTGGAACGGCTCGATTTACCAATCTCGCGCTGTGGCTCTGGTTCGGTGGGATGATTCGCTGCCTGGTGCGGGTGGCACCAACAAGTTCCGCCTGCACTTCCGATCACCTTCCATCCAGAATGGCCAAGCCCGCGGCGCGCAGTGGATGATGCCGCAAGTGTTTGACCTCGGCACACAAAATGAGAAGTGGCTCACCTTCACGGACTATCGCACAAACCCCGGCTCGGCCGGTGGCGAGGCGTATCTGGTGCGACTGACCAAGGATGGCCCCAACTCTCCGTTTGTGCCGGGAACTGTGCTGCCTCTGACGAACATTGTGCGCGATGCCAGTGTCCAAGGGTTGCACTGCCACTGCGCGGGTGTGACCCCGTGGGGCAACGGCGGCATGGCAGTGGTGGTCATCTTCGGTGATGCCACCATGTCACAAACCGTCGTGTGCGTGCGCGGCGACCGTAACTATCTGCAAGGTCACACGCTGGGCATCGCGGACACTACGCCTAGCAGCGTGACGTTTGTTGCCCCCTTTCCGACCAACGCGACGGCAGCGAGCGCGACAAGCAACGGATGGACGGTGTTCCCCTTCGCTGGCGGCAATCAGTACGGCACGGCGAATGCTGCGACATTCTCTGGTGCGACATGGACTGATGCCGGTCGCACGCTGGCGGCGGCGGCTCTGGATGCGGGCACGATCGGCAACCGCGCGGGCATGTACATCATCGTGAACGCCGGCACGGGTGTGACGCAGCCGACGCTTGCCAAAGTGACGGCTCACACCACTACCACGATGACGCTTGATGTGGACATCAACGGTGGCAGCGGCAACGCTTCAGACATTGGCGGCATCATCTGCAACCCTGAGCAGTGCCACCAGCCCGTTGCGTGCGCGCAATTGCCCGATGGCCGCTTGTACTTCGGCGCCGACGAAAGCTCGCCGATTGGCACCATTTGCAACCTGCCGACGTTCGTCGGCAACGACACGACGATTCGTTGGGAATTGGCGCAAGGTCGCGGCATCACATCGCACCTGCGCGAGTGGAATCAGTTCCATGCGGTGTTTGATCCTCGCAACCGCGAGAATCTGTTTGTCGGGTGCTACACATCGAGCAGCACGACCAATGGATGGAGCACGTCAACTCCGCCTGGTCGCATCATGTATGGCGACGGCAACCACTTTGCCGCGTTCTACGCTCCGAACATTTCGGCGGCGAGCGGCGTCGCTCGGATGGGTGTTTATCGCATCACGGATGACAATAGCTGGTTCCTCTATGGGCCGGTTTCGCAATCCGTGCTTGCAATCCGCACGCCTCGGTGGGCGCGCAAGGTGCGCCCGCTCATCTCATGCAGCCCGGCGATCACGCAGCACTTGACGACGGGCATCGGCACACACATTGACGCAGGCAACAACGCTGGCGACACGGTGGAAGTGACTCGCTCGCAACTGCCGTTGCTGATTCAGGGCCAGCCGCTTCCCCTGCCTCCGACGCAAGGCACGATTCAGCGCATCTTGTCGCGGCATCCGTGGGCAAGCACGCGCGTGCGAACTGGTTCGACGCTTGACAAGACGCTGCGAGTGCGTGTCGGCGGCTACCTGATGACCGTGCCCGAAGGCAATCCCAACACAACCCCGCCCTTTGCCGCCGCGACAACGCAGTCTTTGCTGTGGCTTGGTGAGGGCACAAACTTTTCGACGCTGTTTTCACGCTCGTCTATCGGTTCGCTCAATCGGCTTGACGGCACTGGCCAGTGGATTCCGTTCAGCTACGACGCCGGTCCCGCGTCAGGGTGGACCAACGGCGCGAGCATCCCCGGCACGTTCCCGCTGGGCATTTCGTTCCGCACCGAGAACGGCAATCGCTACTACTCGGGCGACATGCTGGTCGCGCTGGACTACATCACGACGGGCGATGGTGAGTACCCGGCAATCAGCCCGCCCCCTGTGGCTGGCACCTACGCCGAAGCTCGCACGCGGTTGACGGTTCCGCGAGCAGGCGCTGAGTGGACGTTCACGGCTGCCGTGTCGATCCCGCCCCTGGGCGGCGATGAATACGCGGCGGGCCGCAACGCCAATCGCGCTCTGTTCACGCTGTCGGACGGCACGCGGTATCTGCGGGTGACGGCTGATCCCGGTAACAACCGAATCAGCGTGACGGACGGCACGAACACGGTGCACTGCACGGCTCCGGCTGGGCAAGAAATGAACTTCGATCGCAACTCGCAAATCTTCCTTGCCCTGTCGCTGACGGGCACGACGTTGCGGGTGGCGGCGAGCGTGGACGGCACCATCGTGAATGCTGCCAGCGGGACGATCATCCCGGTGCGGTACGACCGCGTGCTGAGCGGCGACCAGAACAACGTGAACGGCGAGCCGACGTTCTGGTGGCAGATGCGCGGCTGGGACGGTCTTGCGGCTGACGCGAACGAAGTGGCTGCGATGGCGCAGAACATCGGCGGACCTGCTCGGCTCATCAACAGTGACACACGGCAGCGCGTGCTGAACCGTGGCACCTTCTGGCAGCGTGCGGGTCGGTATCTGGGTATCACCAAGCGAGTCTGATTCATGCCCTGGACTGGCAGCGCAACAACCCCCTTTATTCACACCGGCACATCGAGAGATGTGGCGGTGCTTTCCGTCGCCATGCAGGAAGGGCTTGCTATCGAAGCCGCTTGCCTGACGACAACCGACCACATCCGCATCGGCCTGTACGCGACCGAAGACGGCCGCTCGTGCTGGGAATGCGGCATCGCCAACGACGGCGGCGCGACGAATGCGAACCTGACCATCCGCCGGCTCATCGACAACGTGCCGCAAGCGCCGACGGTGACCATCGCCCACGGACTCGCGGCGGGGCAGCCCTTCACGCTGCGGGCGGAATCCAACGGCGGGAAGCTCAAAGCGAAGATCACTGCGTCGTCGCTGGCTGCGCCGGTCGAGATTGAGCACGTCAACGAAGTGTCGCCGACGTTCCGGCTCAATGGCTGGGTGGGCATCATCTCCGAAGTCAACAACGCGACGGTATCCACGGTGATTCCTGAGTTTGCCGTGTACACGGGCGTGGTCGAGAACGAAACGCTCGTCGCTGGCTGTGACGGCCATGTCTTTATCAGCCTGGATGCGTCCGAACCCCTGCGCATCGGCACGGGCGTGTTTGTCGGTGATGAGCTCTTGCAAGCGGGCAAGGTCGGCGGCAAGGCGTATCTCGTCGGCGAGGGCCGGGCGAAGATTGTGGACCCCATTGAACGCACTGTCGTTGATTGGGTGCCCAACAAAGGCTTTCTGCCGGGCCAAGATGTGACGGGCGAAGGCACGACGCTGGCGACGCTGTGCACGGAGTACATGGGCTGCGCGGTCGTGACGGTGCAATCCGGCGCGGATCGCGGCGTGTACTTTTCGGCGGTGGGTGACCCCCTCGATTTCGACTATGTGCCGGGCACATCGGATGCATCGGCGGCGTTTGTCATTGGCCCGGCCAACTCAGATCAACCCATCGGCGAAGACATCATCGCGGTCTACAAGTCGAACGCGAACACGCTGATTGTGGCGTGCCAGTTTTCCACGTTCGTCATCACCGGGCATCCCGTGTTCGGGAACATCGTCCAGATCCCCGCAACCCTCGATAGCGGGGCAAGCGGGGCCAACTCGCTCGTGTCGGTGGACGTTACCGGCATGACGACGATGCACTCCCCGGACGGCATCATCGTGCTTTCGAGCACGGGCGGCGGGGCCAGCAATCTCACGCGGTCGCTTTTGCAGAAGGGCATCACCTTCCCGCGGGGCGAGCGCGACAACTACGTCGTGTCGGCGGTGCGTGATTCCCGCCGCGGCTGGGCGATGCTGTTCCTGACAAAGAAGACGCTGGAAGACGGCGAGTTTTCGCAGCACTTCATCTATGACGAACGGGCGGGGTATCAGACGGCTGCGGGCGGGCTGTTCCCGATCCAGTTTGCGAGCGCGGAGTTTGATCCGTGGTGTGTCACCAACTGGTTTGGTCGGCCTGTGCTGGGCTGCCGCGATGGGTACATTCGCGAGTTTTCCGACGTGAAGGGCGGACGCGATGACGGCGTGGCGTTTGAGCAGTGGATGAGCCTGCAATTGATCGACGCGGCGGGGTTGATCGAATCGGTGCTGGTGACGACGTTGATTGCCCAGGCGACGCGGGAATCTGGCGACATCGTGGTCCGCGTGGTGGGCGGCTACTCGGCAGAGGATGTGTTCACCGAGGATCGGCGGCGATTCATCCACACGGCGCGCAGTCGCAAGGGCCTCAACAACTACCCCGAAGTCAAGATCGTGCAGCCGATGGCGGATAACGCCATGCTCGCGATCATCAAGCCCTACGTCGCGGGTACGCACTTCGCGCTGGAGTACGTCGATTGCACGATGCAGCAAGGGGCCTTTCGTCACGCGCCGGTGCGTGTGCCGTTCCTTGCGGGCCAAGTGTGCCGGCTGCAAACGCCGGTGCTGCCGGTCAACCCTGTGCCGTTTGGCGTGTGTAGCAGCGACGACATCAACCCGCCTGCGACGGGCGCTTGCACGCTGGGCGATGGTTCCTGCTCGATCACGACGGAAGCGGCTTGCGCGACGGCTGGCGGAACATGGGCGGGGCCGGGCACGGCTTGCCCTGTGCCGGGCGGTCCTGTGGGGGCGTGCTGGTACAAGCCGCCGAACGCGCCGGGCGACACGCTTGTGTGCTCGATGATCACCGAAGCGGCATGTGCGCTGCTGCCGAACTCGTCTTGGTATCCCGATGCGGTGTGCCCGACGGGTGGCTCGGACAGCGCAGATGGAGTCATTACCGAAGGGCCTATTTCCAGCGATGTGCCTCGCATCGAATCGGCGTTGTCATGCAGTATTGGTCCGGGCAGTCCGACACCACCCACGGGGACGTAAATGAGCAGGGCAGCATCCAACACGACAACGGCCCAGTTTGGGCAGCGTTTCGAGATCGCGATGGAGAATCGCGTTGAGGACGTTGTGAACGTGCGCCAGCTTGCTGTCACTGCGACGGTGGTAGAAGTCGCGCCCAAGGCGAGCGGCGACACCCGGCGGCGCGGCTTGCTGCTGTACAACTCGGGAACATCCGACATCCTGCTGTGCTTTGGTGACCAGCCTGCGACATCGACGCGGTGGAATTGGAAGCTCAAAGCGGATGAAGCGTGGTGGGCGATGGGCCTGCGGTGCAAGGTCACGGCGATTCGCAGCACGACGAACACGACGCTGCAAGTGGGTGATGTGCTGTGACGATGCGCTATCCATCCGGGTATGACTTCCGGCGTTCGCCGCGCGAGATCGGCATGGGCACGATCACGGGCGGGCTCGAGCTCAAGTCGCCGGCGTTCACCTATGACGGGTCGGGGCGCGTGTCGCGGATCGACTACGCGGGCGGGGCGGCAAAGACGTTCACATACACCGGCGATGCGCTGACGCGGATCGACACGTTTGATCCGTCGGCGGTTCTGGTGAGTTACAAAGAGTTTGCATACACCGGCGGCGTGCTGTCGTCGATCACGGAGACTGAGCCATGAGCAAGAGCAATGCACTCGAAAACGATGTGCTGGCGTTGGTGTTCAACGGGACTGCGCTGCCGGGCGCGTATGGGTCAAACCTGTTCGTGTCGCTGCACACGGGCGATCCGGGCGAGGCTGGCGACCAGACGACGAATGAGGCGACCTACACCGGGTATGCTCGCGTCACGGTGTCGCGCGACTCCGCGGGCTGGACGGTGACGGGCAACACGGCGGTGAACACTGCAGCAATCACTTTCCCGCAATGCACGGGCGGTACGAACACGATCACGCACTGGGCGGTGGGCACGGCGACAAGCGGGGCCGGGCGGCTGCTCTACAAGGGGTCACTCACTGCATCGCTGGCAGTTTCCAACCTCATCACCCCGCAACTACTGGCGACGACGCTGCAAATTCAGGAGGATTGATCCATGCCGTTTGCCTCTATTGACGCTCTTGTCAACGCGATCACGAACGGGAACGCGAACAAGATTTTTTTGCAGAAATCCAGCAACAACGCTGCGGCTTCGGCTGCGGGTCGCTGGCATGACTGCTTGCAGTGGGCGGGTGTTCCGTCGGCTATGAAC
>Ga0315904_10010975_pt1 | contig 11630 bp, 7 predicted proteins | sample LakEriMetagenome_6_FD_203529 | JGI IMG/M metagenome (GOLD analysis project Ga0315904, IMG submission 203529) | Freshwater fungal communities from buoy surface, Lake Erie, Ohio, United States - Buoy 12 MA120 | ecosystem: Environmental > Aquatic > Freshwater > Lake | place: USA: Lake Erie, Ohio...
ACGAGCTTGACGCCGGCGCCATCGCTGGTGGGTTGGCCGGCGACGAGGCGCTCAACGCGGCGCGGCCGCTGGCAGACGAAGGCTGGGGTGTTGATCGTGTCCATGGCGTGATCATCGCGCCGACGGCCCGGGCGTGCATGGCAAGCGCTTGAACACGGCGTTCAAGCCAGGGGATGTCGAAGAATTGCACGCATCCGGCGATCGTCGGGTGCCGCCGCGGGCCAGGGTGGCCCATGTCGCGCTACGCTTGGACCATGCCGTCTCCGGTCTTCAACCTGCCCGCCACGCACCGACGACGCCTGCGCGAGGTGTGGCGCTCGGCCGGGTGGCCCTACCAGGACTTGATCGAGGTGGAACTGCTGTCCGCTGGTCTCCTGGAGCGCCGACAAGACCCTGCCGGGCGGGAAACCCTGCGCGTCACCGACGCCGGCTTGCAGGTGCTGGCGCAGACGCTGCAGCGCAACCGCGCGGCGCGGGACCCGCACGAGGACTTGGTGGCACGGGTGGCGCTGGAGATGCAGCGGGCCGGGCGCGTTGTATGGCGGGGGCTGGCCTTGCGGGCGGCGCTGCCGGTCGCCGAGGCTGGCGCTGAAGACGCCGCAGGCGCTGCGGAGGTGGGGGACATCGGGGACATCGGGGACGGCCAGGACCCGTCGGAAGAGCGAGCCGACGCTGCCGACCGAACGGGCTCTACGGCTCGGTCGTCGCCGTTGTTCGCGGGAGTTCTGCCGGCGGCAGATGCCCCGCCACCCGCCACACGTTGGGCGATGGCGGTGCCTGATGTCTTTTCCATCCGCCACACCACGCGCGAGGATCTCGTCGAGCCCATCGTGCACGAGATCAAGGTGCGCCGGGCCGATCTCCAGTCTGATCTTCGCAGCGCGGACAAACGCGCAGCCTACCGCGCGCTCTCCAGCCAGTGCTGGTACGTGCTCAAGGCCGGTATCGCCGAGCCCGAGGAGGTGCCTCCCGACTGTGGCGTGATGGTGGCCCACCTGAGCGCCACACAGGATTCCTCGGCGCTGGGACCCGTGCTCGAGGTGCTGCGCCCGGCGCCGCGGCGGCGGCACCGCATCGCCTTTGCCACCTGGGTGGCGCTGGCGCGCGCCACGCCTGAGCCCCCGCCTGACGAGGGCCCTCAGGACTTGTTCTGAGCGGCGCCGTCCTGCGGCGCCTCATAGGCGCTGTGCAGTTGCACCACCCGGGCGCTGCGCTTGCGCATGCGGATGTTGAGCATCTCCACGCCCAGGGAGAAGGCCATGGCGAAGTAGACGTAGCCCTTGGGCACGTGGCTGTCAAAGCCCTCGGCGATCAGCACCACGCCCACCACCACCAGGAAGGACAGCGCCAGCACCTTGATGGTCGGGTGCGCTGAGACGAAGCGCCCGATCGGTCCGGCAAACACCATCATCAAGGCCACCGAGGAGATGACAGCTGCGATCATGACGCGCACGTCATCCACCATGCCCACGGCGGTGATGATGGAGTCCAGCGAGAACACCAGGTCGATGATCATGATCTGCAGCAGCACGGCCGTGAGGGTGGCCTTGACGGCACCCGCGGCGTGGCCTTCCTCGCCCTCCATCGAGCCGTGGATCTCAGTGGTGCTTTTCCACACCAGGAACAGGCCGCCCAGGATCAGGATCAGGTCGCGGCCTGAGATGGCCTGCCCGAGCACGGTGAACAGCGGCGCCACCAGGCCCACGATCCAGGCCAGCACCAGCAGCAGGGCAATGCGCATGAACATGGCCATGAACAGGCCCACGCGGCGCGCCATCTCCTGCTGCGCCTTGGGCAGCTTGTCCACCAGGATGGAGATGAAGATGATGTTGTCGATGCCCAGCACCAACTCCAGCGCAGTCAGTGTCGCAAAGGCAATCCAGGCTTCGGGGCTGGTGAGCAGGTCCATCATGGCGGGTCTCGTTTCACAGGACTTGAGCGAAGGGCTGGGGCCGTCCGGGCGTTGTTGGTGCCGATCCAACCCTGCGCGTCGCGGTGGCGGCGCGGGCTGCAGGATAGGGCATGCGTCAAAGGCTCGCCCGATCAAGCTCATTGACCGCTGGCCTTGGGTGCGCCAATGGCAGGCGCTTCACAATCGAGGGTGTGCCCAGCGCGCCGTACCGCACCGACAGGAGCCGCCATCATGAAGTTACCCCACCGCCCCACGCAGCCCTGTGCCTGGCAGGTCCTGCGGGCCCTGGCTGCGGCCGCTGTCCTGGCCGCGGCCCCGATGCTGGCCCAGGCCGCACCGGGGCTGCCCTCCACCAACGTGGCCTGGGTGCCGGCGGCGGCGGACGCCGACATCGACCGCGCCTTCGCCCAGGCCCGTAGCGAGAAGAAGCCCGTGCTGCTGTACTGGGGAGCCACCTGGTGCCCGCCCTGCAACCAGCTCAAGGCCACACTGTTCAACCGTCAGGACTTCGCCGCCCAGGCGAAGAACTTCGTGGCGGTGCACGTGGACGGTGACCGGCCGGGCGCGCAGAAGCTGGGCGCCCGCTTCAAGGTGCGCGGCTACCCCACCGTCATTCTGATGACGGCCGAGGGTGCGGAAATCTCTCGCCTGCCGGGCGACGCCGATGCACCGCAGATCATGGCTGTGCTGCAGGCCGGGCTCTCGGGTGGGCGGCCCCTCAAGGCGGTGCTGGCCGATGCCCGCGCAGGCAAAGCCCTCAGCGCCAACGAGTGGCGCATGCTGGCCTTCCACGGCTGGGAGGTGGACGAGGACCAGCTGGTGCCCGCCAAGGAGCGGCCCACCTTGCTGGCTGAGCTGGCCCGGCGCAGCGAGGCCGCCGCCGCCGGTGCTCGCGATGGCGAGACCAGCACCCGCCTGTGGCTCAAGGCGCTGGCCGCCAGCGATGACGGCAAGGGCCTGAAGCCCGAGGCTGCGCAGCGCGAGCTGGTGCAGCGCGTGCTGGGCGACGCGGCCCTGACGCGCACCCACATGGACGTGCTGGCCAACGAGGCCGCCGACATCGTGCAGGTGTTGACCGCCGAAGAGTCCGCCGAACGCGCCGCTCTGGTGGGCCGCTACGAGGCCGCGCTGGTCAGGCTGCAGGCCGACGCCACGCTGTCACGCGCTGACCGGCTGTCCGCCTTGGTGGCCCGGGTGCGCCTGGGCCGCCTGGGTCAGGGCAAGGATGTGGTGCAGCCCAAGCTGCCCGAGGCGCTGTTGCGCGAAGTGCGCGATACCGCCGCGCGCCTGGACCGCGAGATCACCGACGGCTACGAGCGTCAGGCCCTGATCACCAGCGCCGGCTGGCTGCTGGGCCAGGCGGGGTTGTGGGCCGACAGCGATGCGCTGCTCAAGGCCAACCTCACCAAGAGCCACTCGCCCTACTACCTGATGAGCCAGCTGGGCGGCAACGCGCGCAAGCTCGGGCGCAAGGACGAGGCGCTGCAGTGGTACCAGCAGGCCTTTGACCGCAGCGAAGGCCCGGCCACGCGGCTGCAGTGGGGCTCGGGCTACTTCAGCGCCCTGGTGGAGTTGGCTCCGGCCGATACCGCCCGCATCGAGAAGACGGCGGCCCAGCTCTTCAGCGAGGCCGCCAAGGACAAGGGCGCCTTCCACGAGCGAAGCGCACGCTCACTTCAGCGTGTAGGCAGTAAGCTCAACGAATGGAACAAGGACGGCAGCAAGACGGCGGTGCTGCAGCGCCTTAAAAGACAGCTCGACGGCGTGTGCGCCGGGGTGGAGGCGGCCGACGGGCAGCGGACCACCTGCGAGGGCGTGCTGAAGGTCAAGGCGGCAGGCTGACCTGCCTGGGGCGCCGTCCAGCGCGCGGCGCCGCGGTTCATCGCCTCCTTGTGCATCTGGTCGCATGGGTCTCGAAGGCGCCTGGGGCCCAGCGCCACACTGCGGCCCTTGCTGACCACTGCTGCGCGCCACACCGCGCGCCCGCACCGCCCATGAAGCCCTCGTCACGCTCCGTCGTCAAAGCCTGCGCTGCTCCCGCCCCAACTTCGGCCTCTTTCGCGGCCGTCGGATCCTCCTTCGCCCTGTCCACCGCCCTGGTGGGCTTGGCCCTGACCACGGCGCTGCTGCTGCCCGCGCCGGCCCAGGCCCAGGCAGCGAGCGCGACAGCGGCTGCGCCCACCGCAGCGCCACCCGTCTACCCTGTGCGGGAGTTCTTCCGCAGCCCGGAGCGCTCCGCCTTCCGCCTGAGTGATGACGGACGCTGGCTGAGCTTCAAGCAGCCCGTGACGCTGGCCGGCGCTCCCGGCCGGCGCGACAACCTGTTCGTCCAGGCGCTGGAGGGCAGCCGGCTGATGGGCGAGCCGCGCCAGGTGACGCAGGAGACGGCGCGCGACGTGGACGGCTACTTCTGGAAGGGCAGTGACACCGTCGTCTACACCAAGGACTTTGGCGGTGACGAGAACTTCCATGTGGTGGCCGTGGATGTGGCCTCGGCGAAGGCGCGAGACCTCACGCCCTACGAGGGCGTGCGCGCCGAGATCGTGGACGATTTGCCGGATGACCCGCTGCACCTGCTGGTGGCGCACAACAAGCGCGACCGTCAGGCCATGGATGTCTACCGTCTGAACGTCAAGACGGGCGCCGAGACTCCGGTGGCCACCAACCCCGGCAACGTGGTGGCCTGGGTGACCGACCACGCGGGCCGCCTGCGCATGGGCGTGGCCAACGATGGCGTCAACAACGTCCTCCTGTACCGCGACAAGGAGACCGACCCTTTCAAGCCGCTGATCACCACCGACTTCCGCACGAGCGTCAGCCCGCAGTTCTTCGACGCGCAGAATCGCCGGTTCCACGCCCTCAGCAACCGGGGCCGCGACAAGGCTGCGCTGGTGCTGATCGACCCCGCCAGGCCGGAAGCCGAAGAGGTGCTCTTCGGTCACCCGAAGGTGGATGTGTCCGGGGTTGTCTGGTCGCGCAAGCGCCAGGTGCTGACCCAGGCGTCGTTTGAGGTGGACAAGGCGGAACGCCAGGTCTTCGACGCGCAGACGCGCGCCCTGTACGACAAGCTGCAAGCCCGTCTGCCGGGCTACGAGGTGATGCTGCAGGCCCAAACTCGGGACGAGAACAAGTTTGTGGTGGCGGCCTACAACGACCGCACACAGGGTGCGCGCTATCTGTTTGACGCCAAGACCGATGGGCTGACCAAGCTGGGCGATCTGACGCCCTGGCTGCCCGAGGCCCACATGGCCCCCGTGAAGCCGGTGCGCTATGCGGCGCGCGACGGGCTGGAGATCCCGGGCTACCTGACGCTGCCCGTGGGGCGCGCGCCCAAGAACCTGCCGTGCGTCGTCAACCCGCACGGCGGCCCTTGGGCGCGTGACAGCTGGGGTTTCAATCCCGAGGTGCAGTGGCTGGCCAACCGGGGCTACTGCGTGTTGCAGATGAACTTCCGCGGCTCCACGGGCTTTGGCCGCCAGTTCTGGGAGGCCAGCTTCAAGCAGTGGGGCCTGGCCATGCAGGACGACATCACCGACGGCGTGAAGTGGCTGGTGGAGCAGGGCATCGCCGACCCCCAGCGCGTGGGCATCTACGGCGGCAGCTATGGCGGCTACGCCACCCTGGCGGGCATCACCAAGACGCCAGAGCTGTACGCCGCGGCGGTGAACTACGTGGGCGTGAGCAATCTGTTCACCTTCATGAACACCATCCCACCGTACTGGGAGCCCTTCCGCCAGCAGATGTACGAGATGGTGGGCAACCCCAAGGACCCGAAGGACGAGGCCCGCATGCGCGCCACGTCACCGGTGTTCCAGGCCGATCGCATCCGCACCCCGCTGTTCGTGGCGCAGGGTGCGCGCGATCCGCGCGTGAACAAGGCCGAGAGCGACCAGATCGTCGAGGCCCTGCGCAAGCGCGGCGTGCAGGTGCAGTACATGGTCAAGGACAACGAGGGCCACGGCTTTGCCAACGAGGAAAACCGCTTCGAGTTCTACGAGGCGATGGAAGGCTTTCTGCGGCAGCACCTGATGAAGCCTTGAGCCAAAGCCGGGCGCGGTGCCTGCACTGGCGGCTGTGGCCGCCGCCATAGCTTGGCTCGCCGAGCGGCCGGGTTGGGCACCAAGGCTTCTCGAACGCGGAGCGGTCTGCGTAGGCCTGGATGGCGTAGCAGGTCTTCAGCCGGGAGACATTCTCGACCACACAAATCCCATGAGGGCTTGCCCCAGGACCTTCGAATGGCCCGACGGGGTAGGCTGGCTTATTCGCAGTTTTCATGGGAAAGTTGGTATGAACAAGCGCTTGAATTCGCCATTGCATGCGGTGGCCGCCGCTGCCGCGGGTCTGTTTGTGCTGGGTTGGACGTCCGCCGGCGCTCAGACGGCCGTGGAACGGGTCGAGGTGACGGGCTCCAACATCAAGCGCCTGAGCACCGAGACCGCCGGGCCCACGGAGGTCATCACGCGGGAGGACATTCGCCAGACTGGCGCCATCACCTTGCGGCAAATCCTGGATACCGTGACGGGCGCATCCGGCGCGCTGTCCGACAACGGCAACGTCTCCAGCTTTGCGCCCGGCGCTTCCGGGACGGCCTTCCGCAACCTGGGCACCAGCGCGACGCTGGTCCTGCTCAATGGTCGCCGCATGGGCAATTTTGCTTTGGCCAATGGCGGCAAGGACACGTTCGTCAACGTCGACTCCTTCCCGGCTGATGCCATTGAGCGCATCGAGATTCTCAAGGACGGTGCGTCGGCGATCTACGGCTCCGAAGCCATGGCTGGGGTGGTCAACATCATCACCCGCAAGCAGTACAGCGGCGTGGGCATCAGCGGTTCCTACCAGGGCAACGGCCTGGAGATCGGTGGCCAGAGGACAGCGAGCATCGTCGCTGGTCTGGGAGAGTCCAGTGCCCGCAGGTTCACGGCTTTTGGCAATCTGGAGCTGTACCAGCGCGACGGCTACATGTTCTCTGAAGTCCTGCCTTACTACCCAGAGTGGCACAAGGTCAACGTGAACCCTGCGCTGGGTGCGCCATCGACCGTCAGCTATCCGGGCAACTTCTTCATCAACCCGCCTGCGTACACCACACGTTCGTCGATTCCGGGTTGCACCAACAAGAACTCCGCGGGTGCTTGCGTCACGGATCTCAATCCCATCAATCAGTTCTCGGACCCGGCCGAGCGCCTGAACTTCTTCGGTGCGGCCACTTACCGGCTCAGCGACAAGACGCAGCTGTTTGCCGATCTGCTGGCTTCCCGGACCCGGACCGAGTACTTGAGCTTGCCCATCGGCATCAACGCGCCCAGCACCCCCTTCCGGTGGGTGGATGGCAGAACGGGAACGTTGCAGGAAGTCGCCAAGCCCCTGGTTCCGGTCACCAATCCGCTGAACACCTTTGGGCGCCCGGTGGGCCTGGAGTACCGGTTCATGGACCCCGGCATCGACTACAGCACCCCCACGACAGCGGACTCCTACCGCGTGACCCTGGGGGCGCGTGGCGAGTTCCGCTCCTGGGACTGGGAGGCTGCACTCGTGCATGCCCAGTCCAAGGCGACCTCGCGTGGCAAGTCGCTGCACCGCGTCGACTTCGTCAATGCCATCAAGAACAACGAGTACATCATCGGGGGTAACAATTCCCAGGAACTCCTGGACCGGATGATCAGAACGGCCGGGGTGGAGGGCAAGAACACCACCGACATCGTCGACTTCCGCGTGACCGGTGAGTTGTTCAAGGTGCCCTTCCCGGTGCAGGCGGCGCTGGGCGTTGACCTGCGCAGCGAGAAGATCTTCATCAAGTCCAGCAAGGAGGCGTTCAACGCTGAGCTGATCGGGCGCGGATCCCTCCTGACAGACGGTACGGGCAACACCACCAGCGCGTTTGCCGAGTTGGAGGCGCAGCCGTTCAAGCGGCTGACAGCTAACGCTGCGGTCCGGTGGGACAAGTCGGGCAGTTACGAAGGCGAGCTCACGCCCAAGGTGGGCCTGAAGTACGTCGTGGCGCCGCAGTTGCTCATTCGCGGTACCGCAGGCAAGGGCTTCAGGGCGCCCAATGTGGTGGAGACCCTGGGGCAGGGCGGCCTGACCGGCTTTTTCAATGGTTTCCGCGATGAAAAGCGCTGTGATGCGGCGACCAAGATCCGCGACATCCTGGCCACGGGTACGGCCAATGACAAGCTCGACGGCAACTCCGCGTTCTCTTCGGGTTGTTCAGTGTCGGTGCCAGCAGCCGTGTCGTCCAACCCCAACCTCAAGCCGGAACTGTCCACCAACAAGACGCTTGGCCTCGTGTTTGAGCCCTCCAAGAACCTCACGGTGTCTGCGGACTACTTCGAGATCGAGCGCACCAACGAGATCGCTTACCAGGATCCGAACTTCCTCGTGACCAAGGAAGATGACCCGCTCTGGGCGAGCTTTGTCCGCCGCGCGCCCATCACGCCCCAGGACGAGTACTGGGCCAGGCGCGCCAACGAGCTGTCGCCCGGAGCCAATCTGTCTTGGCCGCGCGGCCAGTTGATCACGATCTTCCTGGGCTATGACAACCTGCTGAAGACGCGCACCTCCGGGGTTGACGTCGAGGTGCGCTCACGCCACAAGTGGGAGGGTGTGGGTGACGTCACCCTGGGGTACAACGCCACGCAGAAGATCCGGGTGCAGAACTGGGATACCGCGACCGGGGCCTACCTGCCCAATCTTGTGGGCCTGTATGGCTACCCCAAGCTCACCTCGGCCTTGAGTGCATCGATTCGGACCCAGAACTGGACCGTGGGGATGCGCTACACCTACACCTCCGAGCAGTCGCTGGCCGGGCAGTTTGACGGCGCTCAATGGTCGGAGCAGAACTGCCCCAAGACCCGCCCCTTGCGAGGAGATCTGCCCTGCACGCTGAACAGCGATGACAGCTACTCCTTCAACCTGGCCTACACCGGGTTCAAGAACACCCGTCTGGCGCTGAACGTCTCCAACCTGTTGGATCAAGAGGCGCCGGTCAATCTGAAGGCGGGCTTCGCTTTGCGGACTTGGTCATACCGGGTGGGTGTCGATCATCGCTTTTGAGCTTCTTTGATGCTGAGCAGAAGCTGTTGACCGCGGGGGCGCGGCAATGGCTTTTCGCGATAGGCTTTGGCACGGTCAATCCGGACCCTTGATCAGGACCCTGCCATGCCCCGCCACATCCTCGACGAAGCCCAGCTCCACCCTGCCATCCGCGACCGTGTGGCGCGTCATGAGCGGGCCACCGTTGAGGAAGTGCAAGCTGCGGTGGCGGCGTATCCGGTGGTGGTGGTGGGCATGCGTGCGAACCCCTACCCCGCCAAGGCCCGCCGCCTGCTGGACGCGGCGGGTATCGCCTACCAGTACCTGGAATACGGCGGCTACCTGAGCCATTGGCGCCGCCGCAACGCGCTCAAGTTGTGGACGGGCTGGCCCACCTTCCCGATGATCTTCGTCCAGGGGGTGCTGGTGGGCGGCTTCGATGACCTGAAGAAGCTGCACGACAGTGGCGAGCTGGAGGCGATGCTGGGCTGAGGGCGTTCCAGATCTCGCTGCGTGCATCCGAGCAGGCTGGCATCCCTTGCGGAGGGTGACGGCTTGATGGAGTGCGCCGTTCATGCTGTCTGGCGACGCTTCCATGTGTGTATTGCGGCCATTCGTCGCGTTCTCCTGGACCGCCGGGCTGCGCTGTACACAATCCGCCACATGAAGAGCAGATCCTTGGGTGCACGGCAGCGTGTTTGCATGATCGCCAGTCGCAGCACGGGGATGCTCCGAGCTGCGGGCGTTGCATTGGCCGTGGCAAGCGTCTGCGCGCCATGGGCCGCTCGGGCCCAGGCCCAGGCCCAGGTCCAGTCTCAGGCGCCAGGCCGGCCGATGTTGCAGGCTTCGGGCCCCGCACCGGGCTCCGCGAGTGCATCCGCACAGGCCCGTACGCTGGACCGAGGCGCAGGCGCGACGCTCACCCCCTGCCGCTTGAAGGGCCTGGAGCACGAAGCCCGCTGCGGTGTGGTTCAGCGCCCGCTCGATCCCGCGCAACCCCAAGGCCCGCAGATCGACGTGCACTTTGCGGTGCTGCCGGCGCTGGCTCGCCATAAGAAGGCAGACCCGGTTTTCTTCTTCGCCGGTGGGCCGGGGCAGAGTGCGATCGCCTTGGCCGGCACGCTGGCGCGGCCGCTGGCGCGCTTGTCCAACCGCCGCGACGTGGTGCTGATCGATCAGCGCGGCACCGGGCGCAGCGCACCGCTGCAATGCCCGGAGCCCTCACCCCTGCAACCTTTGCGCGAGATGGCCGACCCCGCCGCACAGGCGCAGCGGCTGCGCGAATGCCGCGCGGCCCTGCAGAAGTTGCCGCATGGTGATCTGCGCCACTACACCACCACGGTGGCCATGGCCGACGCCGAGGCCGTGCGTCAGGTGCTGGGTGCCCCGCAGGTCAACCTGGTGGGCGGCTCCTACGGCACGCGTGCCGCGCTGGAATACCTGCGCCAGTTTCCGCAGGCGGTGCGCCGCGTGGTGATCGATGGCGTGGCGCCGCCGGACATGGTGCTGCCGGCTTCGTTCTCCACCGACGCGCAGGCGGCGCTCGATGCCCTGTTCACCGCTTGCCAGGCCGAGCCGTCCTGCGCAAAGGCCCATCCGCAATTGCGCGAGCGCTGGGCGGCGCTGCTCAAGAGCCTGCCGCGCGAGGTGAGCGCGGCCCACCCGGTGACCGGGCGTGAGGAGCGCCTGACGCTGACGCGCGAGCTGGTGACGGGCCTGGTGCGCCCGCCGCTGTACGCGCCGCTGATCGCTTCAGCCTTGCCGTTGGCCATCGAGGAGGCCGCCCAGGGCCGCTTCACGGCGCTGCTGGGCCTGACTTCGGCGATGGCGGGTGGCCGTGGCAGCCCCTTGCGCCTGGCCGAGGGCATGCACTTCTCGGTGATCTGCGCCGAGGACTTTCCGCGTCTGCAGGCCGGTGCCAGCGCGGACCGGCCGGGGCCCGACTTCGCCAACGACTTTGCGGACATGTACCGCCGCGTTTGTGACGGTTGGCCGCAAGGCGCGGTGCCACCGGCTTTCTACCAGGTGCCACCCTCGGTCGCGCCGGTGCTGGTGCTGTCCGGCGGCGTGGACCCCGTGACCCCGCCCCGCCACGGCCAGCGCGTGGCCCAGGCCCTCGGGCCGCAGGCCCGCCATGTGGTGGTGCCCAACGCGGGCCACGGCCTGATGTTGCAGGGCTGCCTGCGCGACGTGGTCTTTCGTTTCATCGATGCGCCCGACGCCCCAGCCGCGCTGCAGGTGGACGGTGGGTGTGCCGACAAGATGCCTCGGCCGCCGGCATTCGTGGCCCCTGGACCTGCGCCGGTGCAGACCCCCGGTGCCACCGCCGCGTCAAGCCAGGGGGGCCGGTCATGATCGAAGTGCAGGACCTGTCGCGCCGCTTCGTCCAAGGGCGCGGGCGCAAGGCGCGCACCGTGCAAGCGGTGGATGGCGTCAGCTTTACTGCGCCCAACGGCCGCATCACCGGCTTGCTCGGGCCCAACGGCGCTGGCAAGACGACCACGCTGCGCATGGTGGCCGCCTTGCTCAAGCCTGATGCCGGGCGCATTGAGGTGGACGGCCTGGACGTGGCCGCGCAGCCGCAGCAGGCCCTGGCCCGCATGGGCGTGTTGTCCGATGCGCGGGGGCTCTACACCCGGCTGACGGCGCGCGAGAACATCCTGTACTTCGCCCGGCTGCATGGCGTGCC
>Ga0315904_10010981_pt1 | contig 11625 bp, 8 predicted proteins | sample LakEriMetagenome_6_FD_203529 | JGI IMG/M metagenome (GOLD analysis project Ga0315904, IMG submission 203529) | Freshwater fungal communities from buoy surface, Lake Erie, Ohio, United States - Buoy 12 MA120 | ecosystem: Environmental > Aquatic > Freshwater > Lake | place: USA: Lake Erie, Ohio...
AGGCCGAGGATAGCGACTTCACCGGCCTCGATTACCGTCAGCTTGATCTCACTGACCGCCACGCGGCTGACCGGCTGGCGGGTGATCTCGGCGCCGTCGATGTCCTCGTGCTCTCCCAAGGGACCGTTCGCTACGGGCGGCACGAATTCACCCGCGACGGCTGGGATGCGGTGGTCGACATCAACCTCAATTCGGTAATGGACGCTGCCCGCGCCTTCCACCCCGCGCTGACCCAAGCCAAGGGCGTGATCATCATCGTCTCCAGCGTCGCCGCGTTCAAATCGACCATCGGCACGCCCGCCTATGCCGCCTCCAAGGCCGGCGCGGCGAGCCTCACTAAGACGCTGGGCGAGGCCTGGGCGCGGGACGGTATCCGCGTCAACGGCATTGCGCCGGGGCTGGTGCCGACCAAGCTCACGTCTGTGACCACCGATCACCCCGAGCGGCTTGAAGCCAGTCTCAGGTCGATCCCGCTGCGCCGCATGGGCACGCCCGAGGACATGGCCGGCGCTGCGCTGTTTCTCGCCTCGCCCTTGAGCGCATACATTACCGGGCAAACGCTGGTGGTCGATGGGGGGCTGACGCTGTCCTGAGCGGGCTTTCCTACGTGCCGCGAACGTGCCAAGCCTGTTCGTGAGAAGAGCGCGTTTCGGGTGGGACGGTTTTTCGGTTCTGGACAGTGTCTCATGTGTCTCCAACAGGGCCGCGCCGCCGCTGATACGCCCGCGCCAAGCAAGGAGTAGTCCTCATGCAGTTCACCCGCCTTGGCCGCTCTGGCCTCTCCGTCTCGCGTTTGTGCCTTGGTTGCATGTCCTATGGCGACACCTCGAAGGGCTGGCACGGCGACTGGCTGCTGGGCGAGGAGGCGGCGCGCCCGTTCTTTGCCCAAGCGCTCGAGAGCGGGATCAACTTCTTCGACACGGCCAACATCTACTCGGGCGGCACCTCGGAGGAGATCACCGGCAAGCTGCTCAGGGAAATGGCGCGACGCGACGAGATCGTGGTCGCCACCAAGGCCTTCGGGGTGTGGCGCAACGGCCCCAATTGCGGGGGACTGTCGCGCAAGGCGCTGTTCGCGGCGGTCGATGACAGCCTTGCGCGGCTCAGCATGGACTATGTCGACCTGTTCCAGATCCACCGCTGGGACGATATGACTCCCATCGAGGAGACGATGGAGGCGCTGCACGACATCGTGAAGGCCGGCAAGGCGCGCTATATCGGCGCGTCGTCGATGTATGCGTGGCAGTTTGCCAAAGCGCAGGAAGTCGCCCGCGCGCACGGGTGGTCGCGGTTCATAGCGATGCAGAACCAACTCAATCTGTTATACCGCGAGGAGGAGCGAGAGATGCTCCCGCTGTGTGCAACAGAAGGCGTGGGCGTGATCCCGTGGAGCCCGCTCGCGCGCGGACGGCTGACGCGGCCCTTCGGCGAGACCACGGTGCGCAGCGAGACCGACGTGATCGGCAAAGCTCTCTACAAGGCGGAAGATGCCGCTGATCATGCCGTGGTGGATGCTCTGGCGGCGCTTGCGGCGGCACGCGGCGAGGCGATGGCGAGCCTTGCACTGGCGTGGCATTTCACCAAGCCTGCGGTCGCTGCCCCGATCATCGGCGCGACCAAGCCGGCGCATATCGCCGATGCCGTGCGCGCGCTTGATCTGGCGTTGTCGGCCGAGGAAATCGCCGCGCTCGAGGCCCCCTATCGGCCCAAATGGCCGACCGGGATGGGGATGCCGATGCCCGCGATGGACCAGGTGAGCCTCATCGCCTGACGCCGTGCGTGCGCGCGTGACGCCTTGCTGCAATTCAGTCACGAAGGGGTCACATGCTTGCGCCAACGCCCGCTTGACAGCAGCGCGGGGCACGCATGGACGTCGTCAATATTTTCCTCACGAGCGAGCTTGGCGAAAGCCTGGATGACTTCGTCCATGATCAACGACGCTTCACCTTTGATCGCTTGGGGCCGGAAGGGCCGCGGCGGCTGGTCGAGGGGCCGATGTGGGCGTTCGTCGACTGGGTGATGCCCGATATTGCCGGGCTTGAACTGTGCCGCCGCCTGCGTGGCGATCCGCGCACGGCTGACGCTCATGTGACGATGGTGCTGGAGGAAGACGACGCCGATGACCGGCGCCGGGCGCTGCGCGCGGGAGCGGATGACTACATGCTCGGCCCGCTCGATCGCACCGCAGTGCTCGACCGGGTGCTGGCGCTGCAATCGCGCGGGGCCGAACGCCATGCCACCCGCCGGTTCGAGGCGGGCGCGTTGAGCATCGACATGGCGGCGCTGCAGGCGCGCTGGAACAGCGAGCCGATCCCGCTGCGCCCCAATGAATTCCGCTTGCTGCGGTTCTTCGCCGAGAACCCCAACCGGGTGTTGACCCGCGAGGATCTGATCAGCGGGCTGGGCAAGCGCGAACCTCCGATCGACGAACGCACCGTCGATGTCTGGGTCGGCCGGCTGCGGCGCGCGATCAAATCGGCCGGCGGCGGCAACCCGCTGCGCACCGTGCGGTCGCTGGGGTATGTTTTCGATCTGAATTGAGATGGGGAGCGGGTAAGAGAACGCCTCCCACCTATCGTAGTCGCCCGCAGCGATGCGACCTTCAGGTCGCGTGAGCGAGGAAATCGCAGCGCGGAGGCCCTGCGCAAACAAAAAAAGCGGCGCAAATCAAAAAGGCCGCCCGCTGAGGGGCGGCCTTTCGTTTGTTCGCTTGTGCGGCTGGCCTAGAAGCTGGCCTTCACACCCAGCGAGAAGCTCGTGCCGACGTCGAACGTGTTGAGCTCGGCGCGGTTGCCGTTCACTTCCTGGAACTCGAAGTTGTCGCGTCCGAACAGGTTGCGCGCCTCGAAGCTCAGCTCCAGCGGCAGGCCGCCGAGCTTAAACTCGGAGCGCGCCACGATGTCGACCGTCAGGCCCGGTGCCTCGACCACGTCGGGCAGTGCCCCGCCGCGCAGGGTCACGCGCTTGCTCGCATAGTTGAGCAGAACCGTGAACTGCTGCACCTTCTCGGTGTCCTCGATGCCGAGCGAGAGGTTGGCGACGTGATCCGACTGGCCCACCAGCGGCGCGCCATCATCGAACAGCTGGCTGGCCGGCTGGCCGGGTGCACCCGGGATCGGCGCCAGATCGCCTGCACCCACCGAGATGCTCGATTGGGTGTAGGTGTAGTTGGCGAGGATCAGGAACTGCTTGGTTTCAAAGAACCCGCCCCAATCGTAAAGATCAATGCCATAGCCCACATCAAGCTCGGCCCCGTAGAGTTCGGCCGAAGGAGCGTTGGCGTAGCTGGTCTCGATGATCCCTGGCGCGGTGATCAGGAAGTTCTCGATGGGGTTGTCGATCTTCTTGTAGAAGCCCGCGAGGCTGACTTTGCTCGGCCCGCCGAGGTAGTATTCGACCCGCGCTTCGGCGTTAATCAGTTCGCTGTCCTGCAGGAACGGGTTCCCGCGATACCGGCGGTTCGATTCCGGATCGAAATAGGTCTGTTCAACCAGCTCGCGGAACTGCGGACGGGCGATCGTCTGCGAGGCGGCAATGCGCACTTGCAGATCGTCCATCGCCTGCCATGTGATCGTGGCCGAGGGGAGGAAGTAGTCGTTGGCGATGCGGGTCGGGTTGGCGATATTGCCGCCGCCGAACACCGGATCGGGCGCGGCTACCTGCAACGCGTCTTCGTAACGCAGACCGGTCTCGATCGTGATCGTGTCAGTCGGCGCATAACGCAGCATCCCGTAACCGGCGTGGATCGTCAGCGCCGCATCGAACACTGGGAACGGGGTCGGATCGGAGACGGTGACGTTGAAGAACGGCTGCCCATTGGCACCGGTCGCTAGCGTCGCGCCGTTGATGATTTCGCCCGGTTGCCGCAGGCCCAGAGCGCGCAGAGCGGTGGTGAACTCGGCAGTCGAGCTGATCAGCGGACGGATGATAAACGAGATCGAACGCCGGTCGGTGTCCGAATAGCTGTAACCTGCGGTCAGCTTCAGCGTGTCGGTCACTTCGTAGGAGACGTCCGCGCCGCCGAACCACAGCTTCTCGGTCAGTTCTTCAAAACCGACCTGGATACGCTCGGTTCCGCCGATCAGAGCGCCGACATCGACCACGAACAGGTTGCCGAAAGGATCGCTATTGGCGGGCACGTTGGTGCGGAAATAGGGTACGGTGGCGTTGTAAGGCGCTTCGCGATCGGTCTGGGCATAGCCGCCGCGCAAATCGACCTCGAAAGCATTGAAGTTGAATTCGGCAACGATCTGCGAATCCATCAGCTGGCGTTCGAACCAGCCGGTCTGCTGGGTCTGGAAATCGAACCCGGTGACGCGGTCGGTGAAGAAGTCCGTCCCCTGGGACAGACGCGCGGTCTTGAGGGTGTCGCGTATGTAGAGATTGGTCCAGCGGATGGTGTGCTCGCCGATGTCGAGACCCAGCCCGATGAGGCCGTTCACCAGCACCTCGTTATCGGTGATGAAGGTGTTCGAATCGAAGATGATGTCGCCGGACTCGGCATCGCCGAACTGCTGGCTGATGACCGAGCGGTTGCGCCACGTATTGGTGATCCCGGCGGTCGCGATCAGGCCAAGATAGTTGCCGTCGCCCACCTCGAACGAGGCGCCGCCGGTGATGTTGGCGGAGAAGTTGGCCGGCAGCTCGTCGTTTTTCTGCAGCGTGACCAGGTTCAGGGGCATGATCTGCCCGGCGAGCTGGCGCTGGACAGCGATCGGCGCGTCATTGACGCGCGTGCCGCTGTCGATCAGGCCCTGCAGCGCGGTCGGGAAATCGCGGTTGCCATTGTCGAAGCCGAAGGTGTCCCAGCGGCTGCCGAAATAGGTCAGGCCGTTCTCGAAAGTGGTTTCGGTGTCGCCGCTGACCGAAAAGCCGACAGTGAGGAAGTCCTCGGTCGGGATTGCCTTGGTGGTGAGGTTGATCACCCCGCCGCCGAATTCACCCGGGAAGTTGGCCGAATAGGTCTTCTGCACCAGCGAGGACGAGATCACGCTGGTGGGGAAAATGTCGAGCGGAACCACGCGGCTGAGGGGCTCGGGGCTAGGCAGTGGCAAGCCGTTGAGCAGCGCGAGCGAGTAGCGATCGCCCAGACCGCGCACGAACACGCGGCCGTTGCCGACCAGCGAGAGACCGCTGACGCGGCCAAGCGCGCCGGCAATGTCGCCTTCGCCGGTGCGGGCAATGTCGGCTTCGGACAATACGGTGAGCACCTGGCCTGAATTGCGCGCCGGATCGCGGTTGCGCCGGCCGGTGACGATAATCCCGCCGCCGGGTACCGAGATATCGGACTGCTCGAGTTCCTCCTCGGGCGGCGCCTCTTCGACTTCAGCGGCCAGTTCGTCGGCGGTCTGCGCGACCGGCTCCTCGTCGGCGGACTGGGCGTGCGCAATCACCGGGAAGGTGAGCGACGTGGTGAGAAGCAGCAGCCCTGCCAGGCGCGTGCCGGTCGACATAATGCTAGACCCTCTCATGTATAGGCCTTGAAAAAGTGAGGCCGGTGCTGGCCTGTCAGAATGCAAGGGGGAGGCGCGCGCAGAATGCGGCGCCTCCCTCAACTTGAAAGGCGCGATCAGCTGTAGACCGGAAGGCCCGTGCAGTTGCCCGTCGCGCTGTTGAAGTTCTGGATCGCCGAGTTGCAGGTCCAGTTGCCGAAGATGCTGGTCAGCGCTGCGGCGTTCTGGATCGCCCCGATGAAGGTCCGGTTCGGGAAGAAGCTCGAACGACCCGAAGCAGCAAACGGCGTGCGGCCGGTCTCGCCTGCGCCGTTCACCACACCATTGGTGAGCGTGATGGCGAAAGCGAAGTTGTTGTTGGTGCCGCCGTTGATGCGCGCCGCCACGTCGGCATTGGTGTTGCCAGCGCCGCCGCGGATCGGATCGACCGCCGGGCAGTCACCCACGACCGAGTCCACGCCGATGAGCGCCGTCAGAGTGGTCGGCTCGTCGATCTGGAAGCAGTGATTGGTGCCGGCATCGATCACGCCGTTGGTGAGGCTGAGCGCCGCACCGCCGCGGGCCTGAACCACCTGAGGAGCACCTGCACGGGTGACGAAGGTGAAGTTGTTCAGTTGGAAGCGGGTCTGCGGGATCGCGTTCGACGGGGTGCGGTCGGCCACATTGGGCGAGTCGAGTTCGATCAGACGGTCGCCGGTCGACGAACGCTGCACCGCAATCATGGTGTCGACGTTCACGAGCGCGCCGGTGTCGACGTCAATCGAGTCGTCCGAAGCGCCGATGATCGCGAAGTTGCGGGCATTGAAGCCGCCGCCAAAGAACTCGACGCCGTCATCCGAGCTGTTGAACGAGACGAGGTTCTCGATCACGGTGCCCGAACCCGCGCCGCCGGTGGTCAGCGACTGGAGTTCGTTGTTGGGCGCCAGCTCGAAGCCCGAGAAGCGGATCTGGTTGAAACGGAACGAGCCCGAGCTGTCCGCGCCGTTGGCGCCGCCGAACGGGGTGGCGGTGGCAGCACCTTCGAGACGGCCTTCGCAGGTCGGGTTGGTGGTCGGCGCGGCGGCGGTATTGAACACGCCGGTCGAGCAATCCGAGATCGGCGCGCGGCCGAGCAGCACGACGCCGCCCCACTGCTGCTGGCTATTGTCGTTGGCGAGGCCGAGGATGTTGTCGCGGCTGGTCCAGATGATCGGGCGATCGACGGTGCCGTTCGACTGGATGCTGTTGCCGCGGTTGACGACCAGGAACGAATCCTGCTGCGCGAAGAGGATCACGCCCGGTTCGATCGTCAGAGTGACGGTGATGCCGGTGCTCGTAAAGCCACGATCGGTGCCGACATCGACGCGGCCGGGGATCTGGTAGACCAGGCCGCGGATGAAGGGCAGCAGGTCAGTCGAGGTGATGCGCGCCGGCAGCTGGCACACGCGATAGGTGCCGGTCGGGCCCGAGATGGTGCCGGCATCGACCAGACCGCCGCTGGTGGCGATTGTCGGACAACCGGCCGCCGGCGTCACCAGCGTCTGGGTCGGCGTCGGGGTCGGAGTGGGCGTCGGCGTCGGCGTCGGGTTGTTGATGATGATGTTGCCGCCGGTGCCGGGCGAGACGATTTCGTCCGCGCCGCAGCCAGCAAGAGTCATCAGGCTGCAACCCAGAACGAGAGTGCGTTGAATGTTTTTCACAGCGAGCGGTCCCCTGAAAAGCCGAGAATCGAAAAAGCGCGTGTCGTTAGAAATTGGATACGCTTCGCTTCGCTAGGGTGGCTACGTGACAGAATTCTTGCAGCATGACAGCGGTGTGGCATTTACTGTAATATAACCGAAGAAAGACAAAGATGACAAAACCCGCGAGAGCCGGAATCGCGATTATGACTGTCTAGCGTGACGCAGAATCAATGTGTTAAGACGTAAGATTGCAGAAAAATTACATTATTACGGTTTTGTTGCATTCACCTTCAAGCTGAGTCATTATGCTCCTGACACTGGAAGAGGAGCTTGTGCCCATGTCCGTAATCGTCTTTGCGATGGCCCTGCTGGCCGCCACGCCGATGCCCGCCCAACCGGTTGCCGGGTTTGTTTCTCCCACTGATGGCAACGAGCTTGCTGCGCAGACGCTTGCTGCCGGGCAAGAGGATGAGGCGCTTGCCACGCTGGTCCGAGCCACGGCAGCCAATCCTCATGATCCGGCGGTGCTGATCAATCTCGGCATTGCCTATGCCCAGAAGGGCGACGACGCCAAGGCCCGCACCGCCTTCGAAGCGGCGCTGGCCTGCCACGAGGTGGTCGAGCTCGACACTGCCGATGGCAGCGCAACCGATTCGCGCCGGCTCGCACGCAAGGCGCTCAAGATGCTCGAGCGCGGCGAATTCCGCACCCGTACCGAGCAGCTGACCTATCGCAACTGAGCCAGCAAGCAGCGCTCACCGACAAGCGGCCCTCGGGTCGCACCGCACCGCAATAACGGGCGGGTTGCCAGCTTGGCGACCCGCCCTTTTTTGGGCACCGTCAGGGCTCGCTGCGCCTCTGCTTTCGCAGGACTGTCACCTGCCTGTCATTTAGGTTAGACAATGGGGGAGCATTCTGGAGGACCGGGAATGATTCTCGCCGCGGCTTGCCGCGTCATTATGGCTGCCACGTTGCTGGGTCTCGCTACCGGGGCCCGTGCCGACGTCCTCGAACTCGGTGCCGATGGCGCGCGCTGGGTGACAGGGCCAATGGCCGGTGCCTCTGCTGTGTCGCCCTCGCAATCCGATGCGGCGGTCCAGCCGGTGCTGGTCGAAGGCCTGTCGCTGCCCGAATCGGCGATTGCCGATCCCGCCCGCCATGCCGCCGGCGTGCCGCCGCGCTATACCGCCAAGATCGCCGAACTCGCCGTGCGCTTCGATCTGTCGCCCAGTCTGCTTGAAGCGCTGGTGTGGCAGGAAAGCCGCTGGCGCGAAAATGCCGTCTCGCCGGTCGGCGCGCGGGGCCTCGCTCAGCTGATGCCGGGCACGGCGCGCTATCTCGGGGTGGATTCGGCCGATCCGTTCCAGAACCTCGAGGGCGGGGCGCGTTACCTGCGCGAACAGCTCGACCGGTTCGACGGCAATCTGGAAAAGGCGCTCGCCGCCTATAATGCCGGCCCCGGACGGGTCGAGCGTGCGGGCGGCGTTCCGAATATCCGCGAGACCCAGAATTACGTTGCGGCCATCATGGGCCGCCTCGCCAACCATTCGCGCCCCGCCGGCCAGTAACCGGCGGATGATCGCTTCAAGGGAAAGTGTTGAGAACAAAATGAAGTCGCTGTTTCGTCTGCCTGCCCGTCCTCTGGCCCGCATTGCCGCCGTCCTGACGCTTGCGCTCGCTCCGAGTGCTGCTTTCGCGCAGACCGCCGATCCGGCGGGTTCCGGCCCGATCAACAACGCGCTGCTGTGGCTCCAAGGCACGCTGCTCGGTTCTGTCGCCACCGCGGTGGCGGTGATGGCGGTCGCTGCAATCGGCTTCATGATGCTCACTGGCCGGATGAACTGGCGCTTTGGCGCGACCGTCATCATCGGCGTGTTCATCCTGTTCGGCGCGACCACGATCGTTGCCGGCATCCAGTCGGCTGCCGGATAAGCGCCGATGAGCGAGCTCGTCCGCAACCCGGTACACCGCGCGCTCACCCGCCCGCAGATGTTCGCAGGCGTGACGATGAATTTCTTCATCATTAACCTGATGGTGACGACCATCGCGTTCCTTATGCTCAAGAGCTTCTGGATCATTCCCGTGCCGATCGTGATGCACGTGATCGGCTACTTCGCTTCGCTGCGCGAGCCGCGCATTTTCGACCTGTGGATCACGAAGGTCAGCAAATGCCCGCGCGTTCCCAATTTCAAGCGCTGGGGCTGCAACAGCTACGCCCCGTGACGCAAGGTATGAGTGGCCTCAACAAGGAGGGCCGGACATGGTGAAATGGATCGGAGCCGCCGCCTGGAGCGCCAAGGAAGCGCGCGTGGGCGACCGGCTGCCCTATGCGCGCCTTGTGGACGAGAACACCGTGCTGCTGCGCGATGGCTCGGTGATGAGCGCGATCCAGGTTCCGGGCCTGCTGTTCGAGACCGAAGACTCCGACGCGCTCAACGCCCACGCCGCCACCCGCGAGGTGATGCTGCGCTCGACGCTGGATGCGCGTTTCGTGATGTATCACCACGTCATCCGCCGCCGGGTGGAAGTCGAGCTTGATGCCGAATTCCCTGACGCGCTGTCGCGCCATATCGATGCGCGCTGGAAGCAGCGGCTGGCGGGGGGATCGCTGTTCATCAATGACCAGTTCGTCACCCTGATCCGCCGCCCCGCGCGCGGCAAGACCGGCCTGCCGGAACGCCTGAGCAAAATGTTCTCGCGCACAGGGCAGGACGAGCCCGAGGCTGATCCCAAGGACATCCGCAGCTTGAAGGCCGCGATCACCGGGCTGGTTGCCTCGCTCCAGAATTACGGCGCGGCGGTGCTGGGCGATTATCAGGCGCCTTGTTCGGCAAAGGGCGGCAACAATTCGGAAATGCTCGAACTGCTCTCGGCGCTCTATAATGGCGAGATGCGCCCGGTGCGGCGTCCGTCGCCCGAGACCGATATCGGCCACATGCTGCCCTATCGCCGCGCCAGCTTCGGTCTCGATGCGATGGAACTGCGCGGCAGCGCCGCGCCCGATTTCGCCGCGATCCTCGGCCTCAAGGATTATCCCGAGGCGACCTCGCCCGGCCTGCTCGACAATCTCCTGCGTCTGCCGTTCGAGATGGTCGTTACCGAAAGCTACGCCCCCAACGAGCGCACCACCGCGCGCGAGCGGATCGATCTGGCGCTGCGGCGCTCGCGCTCGGTGGACGAGGAAGCTGCGACCGAACGTGCCGAAATGCTGGCGGCGCGCGATGCGTTGGGCAATGGCGCGGTCGGCTTTGGCGATCATCACCTCACCGTGCTGGTGCGCGAGACCACTCTCCCGCGCTTGGACGACGCGATGGCCTCGTGTGCCGCAGCGCTCGCCGATACCGGCGCGATTGCGGTGCGCGAGGACACCAATCTCGAACCCGCCTTCTGGGCGCAGTTCCCCGGCAACGAGGAATATATCGTGCGCCGTGCGCTGATTTCCTCGGCCAATATGGCGAGCTTCGGCAGCTTCCATGGCTTTGCGCTGGGGCAGGCGAGCGGCAATCACTGGGGCGATGCGGTGACGCTGCTGGAAACCACCAGCGCCACCCCGTTCTTCTTCAACTTCCACCACGGCGATCTGGGCAATTTCTCGGTCATCGGCCCGTCGGGTTCGGGCAAGACCGTGGTGATGAACTTCCTCGCCGCGCAGGCGCAGAAGTTCAAGCCGCGCACCATCCTGTTCGACAAGGATCGCGGCGCCGAGCTGTTCATCCGCGGCATCGGCGGCCGGTATGACCGCATCAGCCCGGGCGAGCCGACCGGCTTCAACCCGCTGAGCCTCCCCGATACCCCCGCCAACCGCGCCTTCCTGCGCGACTGGCTGGCGGTGCTGCTGCAGGCTGACGGGCCGGAGGAATACGCCATCGTCAGCGGCGCGGTCGATGCTGCCTACGCCAATGACGCAGGCCTGCGCCGTCTCCGGCACTTCAAGGAACTGCTCGCCGGTGCGCGCCGCCCAGAACCGGGCGATCTGGCGGACCGGCTGGGCGCATGGATCGGCAGCCCTTCGGGTGACGGCGGCGAGCACGCCTGGCTGTTCGACAATGAACGCGACCGGCTCGATCTCGAAACCCGCGTGATGGGCTTCGACATGACCGCGCTGCTCGAAAACCCGCGCCTGCGCACGCCTGTCATGATGTATCTGTTCCACCGCATCGACGAGCGGCTCGATGGTCAGCCGACCATGATCCTGATCGATGAAGGCTGGAAGGCGCTTGATGACGAAGTCTTCGCCGCACGCATCCGCGACTGGCTCAAGACGCTGCGCAAGCGCAACGCGCTGGTCGGTTTCGCCACGCAATCGGCGCGCGATGCGCTCGACAGTCGGATTTCGACCGCGCTGGTCGAGCAGACCGCGACGATGGTGTTCATGCCCAACTCGCGCGCTCGCCCTGAGGATTACTGCGACGGCTTCGGGCTCACTAGCCACGAATTCGCACTGATCCGCTCGCTGCCTGCGCATTCGCGCTGCTTCCTCGTGAGACAGCCCGATGCTTCGGTGGTGGTGC
>Ga0315904_10010983_pt1 | contig 11624 bp, 8 predicted proteins | sample LakEriMetagenome_6_FD_203529 | JGI IMG/M metagenome (GOLD analysis project Ga0315904, IMG submission 203529) | Freshwater fungal communities from buoy surface, Lake Erie, Ohio, United States - Buoy 12 MA120 | ecosystem: Environmental > Aquatic > Freshwater > Lake | place: USA: Lake Erie, Ohio...
GAGTGTAAAGCTCCTGAGGTGCGACTGACTGAAGATGTATTTTATCAGGCTGCCGGTTACCATTTGAAACTGAATGTTTCCTACCTTGCAGTCACCAATGGTTTGCAACATTATTGCTGTAAATTTGCAGGAGAAAATTTTGAATTTATTAAGGGTTTTCCACCCTACCCTATCTGATATCAGTTCATGAAAATAGTGAAATGGCTTTTCATTCTGACTATAGTTGCCGTAGCCGGAGTTGCTTCTGTGATTTTTATCTATCTGCAAAGTTCCCGCCCTGTTTATCATGGTGAAGTAAGACTGGACGGAATCAACCAGGAAGTGAAAATTTATCACGATGCTTATGGCATTCCTCACATCTATGCATCAAACGAGAAAGACGCCTACTTTGCTCTCGGCTACATTCATGCCCAGGAGCGGCTATTTCAAATGGAATTATTACGAAGGGTCGGAGCCGGCAGGCTTTCTGAAATCCTGGGTCCGGAACTGGTCAGTACCGATGCCTTTTTCAGAACACTTGGAATTGCCAAGTCAGCCAAAGAGGCATCAGTCATGTTTTTCACCAAACCAAATGAAGCCTGGCAAAAGCAAACACTCGCTTATCTGAAAGGTGTCAATGCTTTTATGTTTCAGGGACCTACTCCTCCCGAGTTCAAACTGCTTGGGATCCCCAAGGTGAATTTCACTCCGGAAGATATTTATCTGATCACCGGATATATGGCTTTCAGTTTTGCCGAAGCGTTTCGTACGGATCCGTTACTGGATAAAATTCAAAGCAAATACGGTCAGGAATACCTGAGTGCATTGATGCCGGAATCACTTATTCAGATCAGCGGCGATTCGGTGGCTTTCATATCAGATTCTTCAGGAATACAACCGTTACTGGAGCATTACGAGCAATCGAACAACAGTCACCGCGACCACTCTGAACTTGCCAGGTTATCGGACAATATTTTCAACGCATTGCCGGTTGCTCCCTGGATTGGTAGTAACGGCTGGGCCATCGCACCATCTAAATCTGTTTCAGGCAGAGCGTTGCTGGCTAACGATACGCATATAGGTTACCAGCAACCCGCAGTGTGGTATGAGGCGCACCTTGAATATCCGGGATTTGCCATCTACGGTAATTACCTTGCCGGGATGCCTTTCCCGCTGGTTGGCCATAACAGTGTGATGGGCTGGGGACTGACCATGTTTGAAAACGATGATCTGAATTTTTACAGAGAGAAAATCAGTGATCGTGAACCCGGCAAATATCTTTACAAAGGAAAATGGGAGAATTTCAGGACGCGCGAAGAGGTGATTAAAATTAAAAACGGAGCCGACTCCATTATTACCGTCAGAGAAACCGTTCATGGTCCGGTAATCAACGATGTGGTGGATCAGCTGGATTCAACCATCACCGACCCTGTTGCTGCCTGGTGGACTTATACCAGATTTCCTGCTACTGCCCTCAAGGTTACCCATGACTTGTCCAATGCCAAAAAAATGTCGGATGCAAGAAAGGCCTCTTCCATGGTCAATGCGCCCGGACTGAATATAATTTATGCTGACGCAGAAGGCAATATAGCATTATGGCCCTCGGCACGTTTACCGATTTATCCGGCAGGCATGAATACCAAAATCCTGTTGAATGGATGGACAGGAGAGCATGATATACTGGGTTATTATGATTTTGAACAAAACCCTTTGATCGAAAACCCTGAAAGTGGATTCGTCTATTCTGCCAACCAGGCACCTGGATTGATTGACAGTACACAGTATCCCGGTTACTATGCTCCGGATAACCGGGCCAGCCGAATATCCTTTTTGCTCAACAGCAAGGAAAAATGGAGCAGGGATGACATGTCGGACCTGATTTTGGATGCTGTTTCATCGGTTCATCCGTTGAACGCCGGAATAATCCTGGATGTCATCGGTGATGATCCGGTCATCAGCAAATCGCCCGTACATAAAAAAGCTGCTGAAACACTAAGATCATGGAAAGGAACACATGCTTTGAAGGACACTGCTTCCACTGTTTATTACAAGCTTTTGTCGAATGTTCTGGAAATGACCATGCAGGATGAAATAGGAGAGGAAGATTACAATATTTTAGTGAATACTCATTTCATCAAAAACGCCTATACCCGCATTCTGCAGAACGACTCATCTCTTTGGTGGGATAATGTGAATACTACAGCCATCAAGGAAACCAGACGAGACATTTTTGTTGCAGCATTCAGCAGTACCATCGACAGCCTGATCAAATCATCGGGAAACATGACCAACTGGACCTGGGGCAGCATTCATACTGTAGAGCATATCCATCCTCTGGGTCGCAAAGAACCACTCGACAAAATATTCAATGTAGGGCCATTTCCTGTCAGGGGAGGTATTGAAACCATCAATAACGCGGCGTTCCCACTCAACGCGAGTGATAATTTCAAGGTCTCCTACGGACCTGCCATGCGTAAGCTGATTGATTTCAAGGATGGAGGGAACGGTAAAAGTGTTTTGCCTACGGGCCAGTCAGGACATGTCAGAAGCACTCATTACAGCGATCAGGCAGCATTACATGTTTCCGGCAAGTTTCGCGATATGAAGATGACCAAAGATGAGATCATCAGCGGTAGCACCAGCATACTCACCTTGCGACCAAGGTAACCGAATACAGTAAAAAGTCCGGTTTACTTCTTTTCAGCTTCCTTTTCAATCAGGAAGATATCCTCATCCTCCTTTTTCATGAGATACTTTTCCCGGGCAAATTTCTCGAGGTTGTCGGGGTCCGACATCAGCTCGTGAGCCTCTTTTTTGTTTTTCTCAATTTCTGACTGATAATACTCCTTGTCATTCTCCAGTTTTTGCAGTTCCTGACGATAGGAATATTGAGAGATGAAGTCGTTCCGATCGAAAAAAGTCATCCAGATCAACATGAAAATGATGATCAGGGTGTACTTGTTCTTTAACCAGGAGGGTATTTTATCGATAAACTTCATAACGTAAAATTAATCATGAAAACCGCGCCAAGGGGGCAATTATTGTTCAATTTTCAGCAGGCGGGTGTTAATTAGTAGAAACGGGAACAGGAACGGAAACAGAGCGCTTTTGAACAAAAACGGAAACAGGACCGGAAACAGAGCACTTTGGAACAGAAACGGGAACAGGAACAAAAAGAGAGCGCTGGGTAACAGAAACGGAAACAGGATTGGAAACAGAGCGCTGGGGAACAGAAACGGAAACAGGAATGGAAACAGAGCGCTTTGGAACAGAAACGGAAACAGTAACAGAAACAGAACGTAAAAAATAAACCTACCGCTCTGTTTCTGTTTCTCCCTCTGTTTCTGAGTTAGTAGCGGGGACCGGACTCGAACCGATGACCTTTGGGTTATGAGCCCAACGAGCTACCACTGCTCCACCCCGCAATATATGTATGAAAGAATCAGCTACTCAACTCCCCCGAAAGGGACTGCAAATGTAGTACTTATTTGATAATTGCAAATCGATATTAAAATAATTAAAAAGCTGGATTTTCAGACTCCATTGTATTGATTATCAATCTGTCTCGGGCATCATGGGGCTACTCTCCCGCTTTTTGGTACCTTTGCAGTAATTATGAAAGCGCACAAATCAGGATTCGTGACCATTTTTGGTAAACCCAATGTGGGGAAATCCACTTTAATGAATTGCCTGATTGGTGAAAAGCTGTCGGTGGTAACGCCTAAGGCCCAGACTACCCGCCACCGCATCAAAGGAATTCTGAATCACGATGATTATCAGATTGTTTTTTCTGATACACCCGGAATCCTGAAGCCTGCCTATAAACTGCATGAGCGGATGATGCAGGCTGTTGATGCCACTTTCGTGGATGCCGACGTGGCCGTTTTTGTGGTAGAAGTGAACGAACAGAGACTCACCGATGAAATCGCTGACAGATTGAAAAACCTGAATGCGCCTTTAATCCTGGTGATCAACAAAATTGATCTGTCCGATCAGGAAACACTGGAATCAAAAGTGGCTTTCTGGGAAAATGAACTGCATCCGGCGGCTATTATTCCGGTTTCAGCGGCAGAATCATTCAACACCGACAATCTTCTCAACACCATTCTCCATTACCTGCCTGAAGGTCCGGCTTATTTCAATAAGGAAGATCTCAGCGACCGTAATGTGAGGTTTTTTGTAACCGAAATCATTCGTGAGCAGCTGCTGCTTCATTACCAGAAGGAAATCCCCTACTCTTGCGAAGTGTCCGTTACCGAATACAAAGAATCACCTGAGATTGACAGGATTAGATGCGAAATTTACGTTGACCGTGAATCGCAGAAAGCCATCATACTCGGGCATAAAGGTGAAGCCATCAAGCGACTGGGGATGGCATCCAGGAAACGAATTGAAGATATGCTCGGGAAGCAGATTTTTATTGAATTAACCGTAAAGGTTCGCGGCGACTGGCGTGACGATGAAAAACAATTGGATAAATTCGGCTATAAAGCGGACTAAATAAATCATAAGTGGCAAACATTGTAGCAATAGTAGGTCGACCGAATGTTGGTAAGTCAACCTTGTTCAACAGGCTCATTCAGGAAAGAAAGGCAATTGTTGATGAAGTGAGTGGCGTTACCCGCGACCGGCATTACGGCAAAGCTGAATGGATCGGCCATACTTTTTCCGTCATCGATACGGGTGGCTTTATTCACGGATCAGATGACGTTTTTGAGGATGAAATACGCAAACAGGTTCGCCTTGCCATTGACGAAGCGAATGTGATCATATTTGTTGTTGATGTCACTACCGGCCTCACCGATCTGGATGAGGAAGTAGCCGGGCTTCTCCGTAAATCAGGTAAAAAGGTATTACTGGTAGCCAATAAAGTCGACAGCAACTCACGCATGTATGATAACGTTGAGTTCTACAAACTTGGCTTAGGTGAAATCTACAATATCTCCGCCATCAGCGGCAGCGGCACCGGCGAACTGCTGGATGAAGTGGTGCGTGATTTTCACGATGATGTCATTGAAGAGGATGATTTACCAAAATTTGCCATTGTTGGTCAGCCCAATGTCGGCAAATCATCGCTCCTCAATACACTGTTGGGAATGGAACGCACCATCGTAACCCCGATAGCAGGAACCACGCGCGACACCATCTATACCCGATACAAAGGCTTCGGATTTGATTTTTATCTGATCGATACTGCCGGATTAAGAAGAAAAGCCAAAGTAACTGAAGACATCGAATTTTACTCTGTCATGCGCACCATTCGCGCCATTGAGGAATCGGACGTCTGTATTCTGATGATTGATGCCAGTGTCGGATTAACCGCACAGGATATTAACATTTACAGCCTGGCTGAAAGAAATAAGAAAGGTATTGTGCTTTTAGTCAACAAGTGGGACCTGGTAGAGGAAAAGAACACCAAAAAGGTCGAAGAAGAGATCCGTAAAAAGCTTGCGCCCTTCAACGACATTCCGATTGTTTTCACTTCAGTCATCAAAAAGCAGCGCATCCATAAAGCGTTGGAACTGGCTCTGGAGGTATATCAGAACAGAAAACAAAAGATCAGTACTTCGCAGCTGAACAAAATCATGTTGCCGGCGATAGAATATTATCCTCCTCCTTCAACGAAAGGAAAATCTATCAAGATCAAGTATGTGACTCAGTTGCCCGGCAACACTCCAAGGTTTGCATTTTTCTGCAACCTGCCTCAATACATCAAGGATCCGTACAGAAGGTATCTCGAAAATCAACTGCGCGAAAACTTCAATTTTCAAGGTGTGCCGATTTCAATTCACCTGCGATCAAAAAACGACTGATCATTAACGGTGCTCACCGAAAATTTTTCTCAGCGTGTCAGCAATTTCGCCAAGGGTAGCATAGCATTCAACAGCCGTGAGAATATGAGGCATCAGGTTGGAACCATCTTTTGCAGCTGAATCCAGAGCAGTAAGTGCTTTCATGACTTCATCATTGTTCCGCGACTGCTTGAGTGCTTTGATCCGTTCCGTCTGAACACTCCTGATGGAATCGTCAATGGAAAAAATCTTATCGAATGGCGGTTCACTGACGGTGAATTTATTTTGTCCGACTATAATCTTTTCTTTGGTTTCAATGCCGCGCTGATATTGATAGGCTGATTCAGCAATTTCATTTTGTATGAATCCGGCTTCAATGGCTTTCACCGCGCCGCCCATTTCATCAATCCTGCGAATGTAATCCCAGGCCAGTTTCTCCACTTCATCGGTGAGCGCTTCCACATAATACGAACCGCCCAAAGGATCAACAGTCATGGTGGCACCACTTTCGTGAGCAACAATCTGCTGAGTTCGAAGTGCGATGGTGGCAGCTTCTTCGGTTGGCAACGATAAGGCTTCATCGTAACCGTTGGTATGCAGCGATTGTGTTCCGCCCAAAACAGCAGAGAGTGCCTGAATGGTCACGCGAACAATGTTGTTCATGGGTTGCTGAGCGGTCAGTGTTGAGCCTCCGGTTTGTGTATGAAATCTCAGCATCATGGCACGGGGATCGGTAGCACCCAGATCTTTGGTGATCTTCGCCCACATTCTTCTTGCTGCTCTGAACTTCGCCACTTCTTCAAAAAGATTGTTGTGCGCGTTGAAGAAAAAAGAGATCCGCTTTGCAAAAACATTGATGTCAAGTTTCTTCTCGATTGCTGCCTGAAGATAAGCCTTGCCGTCTGCCAAAGTGAAGGCCAGCTCCTGAACTGCCGTTGCACCTGCTTCACGAATGTGATACCCGGAAACAGAAATCGTATTCCACTTGGGCACTTCCTTAGAACAGTACTCGAAGATATCGGTGATGATTCTCATGGAAGGTGCAGGAGGATAAATATACGTTCCTCTTGCGGCGTACTCTTTGAGAATATCGTTTTGAATGGTGCCTGAGATGTTTTTCAGATCAGCTCCCTGCTTTTTAGCAAGGGCGATATACATACAAAGCAAGGTCGAAGCAGTAGCATTGATCGTCATGGAAGTGGTGATCTTTTCCAGCTCGATTCCGGCGAAAAGCTGTTCCATGTCCTGTAGTGAATCGATGGCCACTCCGGCCTTCCCCACTTCACCTTCCGATAATGCGTGGTCAGAATCATAACCGATTTGAGTAGGCAGATCGAATGCCACACTCAATCCGGTAGTACCCTGAGATAAAAGATAACGATAACGCTTATTTGATTCCTCCGCAGTGCTGAATCCGGCATACTGACGCATGGTCCACAACCTGGAGCGATACATATCAGACTGAACACCTCTGGTAAAAGGAAATTCACCGGGTTCTTCTCCCCTTCCGTTAGCCGGATGATATACTCTGTTTACTTCAATTCCGGAGTCGGTTTGAATGATTGGGGTATCCTCTTTCTTGATGTTCATGTTGGTTTATCCTGGAATAGGTCAGAAAAGCTGATGCGCTTCGTTTTTAATCTGATCGATGGCTTTGTGAATAGGGGTTTCATCCTCATTCACCATCTTACCGTATATTTTCTTACTCAGTTCAATTCCCGGTGCTTCAGGATTGCATTGCTGCATGGATTCATTGATCATTCTGATCAGTTCGTCACGTGATTTTCTGACAATCGCCCAGCCGGTATTGGTGATGTATACCTGTTGAGTAATGTTGTGTTCAAACTCAGAGCGGATGGTCATGAGCAAAGCACGGTGAAACTCCATCACTGTCATGCCGGGCTCATAAACCCTTGCCAGAAGATTGTTAGGCGCTATCCGCTCCAGATAGAGCACAATTCTCTCATAGGCCTGCAACCGAAGCGGTAGCAAATCCTTTTGAATGGCACGCTTCAGCTCAGCGTACTTGATTTTGGTATTGGTGTCGAGAAATTTCTTAATTAATAAATAGGCTGTCAGGAATATCAGCAGGGAGGGTGCCAGATAAACCAGAAAATCGATTATGCCTTGAGGAATTTTCATGTTCGTGAGTAATAATTGGCTTGCAAATATCGGAAATGACGGCCAATAGTCTGAACCCTGTAAACCAATTATTTAACCTAAACCTGAAGGCCGTATGCCTCTTTGCATTAGTTTTGCGTTTTATTTTGTGACCAACATGTCGAAACTGGCCGACCGAATCAACGAACTTACTGAATCTCAAACCATTGCAATGGCCCGCCTGAGTCGAGAGCTTCAGGATCAGGGACACGACATCATCAGTCTGAGTCTGGGAGAGCCGGATTTCGTCACTCCTGAGTACATCCGCGAAAGCGCCAAGAAGGCCATCGACGACGGTTTTACCAAATATCCTCCCATTGCCGGATTTGCCGATTTGCGTCAGGCCATTTCTGATAAATTCAAAAATGAGAACGGGCTTGATTATCCTCCATCAGGGATTGTGGTTTCCACCGGTGCGAAGCAATCCATCGCCAATGTGGTTTTGAGTCTGATCAATCCCGGAGAAGAAGTGATTTTACCCGCACCTTACTGGGTCAGTTACTCGCAAATCATCAAACTTGCAGGCGGCGTTCCGGTCATCGTACACAGCACTGTGGAGACCGATTACAAAGTATCTGCTGCACAGATTGAAGCGGCCATCACTCCGAAAACGAAGATGCTGATTTTCTCATCTCCCTGCAATCCTTCCGGAACTGTATACACCAAAGAAGAACTGGAGTCATTTGCCAGGGTGATTGCCGCACATCATGATATTTACATCATTTCAGACGAGATTTACGAACACATCAATTTTGTTGGCAGTCATGAAAGTATCGCTCAGTTTGATTTTATCAAAGACAGGGTCATTATAGTCAATGGAGTTTCTAAAGGCTATGCGATGACCGGATGGAGAATCGGTTATATTGGTGCACCCAAATGGATTGCAGATGCTTGCGATAAAATGCAGGGTCAGTTTACCTCAGCAGCGAGTTCCATATCACAGAAAGCCGCCACGGCAGCATTGAAGTCAGGGGTGGAATTTCAGGACATGATGCGACAGACCTACAAACGCCGCCGTGATCTGGTGCTTGATATGATTTCAAAGATACCGGGCGTAAAAGTCAACAAGCCGATGGGTGCCTTTTATGTGTTTCCGGATGTTACTTATTTTTTCGGAAAAAGCTATCAGGATTCCGTGATCAGCAACGCCAATGATCTTTGCATGTTTCTTTTGAAGGATGCGGGAGTATCGGTAGTTACAGGCGATGCATTTGGCGACGACAGATGCATCAGAATATCCTATGCCACCTCCGATGAGTTACTCACCACTGCCATGAAACGCATCGGCACAAGTCTTGCCAAATTAAAATAATGAACAAATTAACTCCTGCCGGAATTCAAAACCTTTTTGATTCTTTCAAAGGATTCAAGGCGCTGGTCATTGGGGATGTCATGATCGACTCTTACATTTACGGTAAAGTGGAGAGGATCTCACCTGAAGCTCCGGTTCCGGTAGTTCATATATCAAGGAGAGAAAAACGTCCTGGCGGTGCCGCGAATGTTGCCATCAACATCAAAGCGCTGGGTGCCACTCCTATTTTGTGTTCCGTTACCGGGGATGATGATCAGGGCAGGGATTTTATCCAACTGATGCAGCAGGAAGGTCTGAAAGTATCGGGAATCATGTCTTCTGCAAATCATCTCACCACTGTTAAAACAAGGGTAATCGGAAATAACCACCAGTTACTCAGGGTGGATGATGAAGTCATCAAAGATTTATCGGGTGAGACAGAACAGCGATTTATTACAATGTGCAGTGAACTGATCAGGAATGAAAAACCTGATGTCATCATTTTTGAAGATTACGATAAAGGCGTCATCACACCAAAGGTCATTTCAGACATTACCGCTCTTGCCGGATCCCTGAAGATTCCGGTGACTGTTGACCCAAAAAAGAAAAATTTCGGTTATTATAATCACGTCACACTCTTCAAACCCAATCTGAGCGAACTGGCTGCAGGACTTAATCTGTCAAAAATTCATCCCGAAAACGGATCTCTGAAAAAAGCGGTTGAACAATTGCAATCGGGAAAAGACATGAAGATGGTGATGGTAACATTATCTGAAGCAGGTGTATTCATTACAGAAGGCGAAAATGCTCAAATCGTTCCCGCCCATATCAGAAACATCAGCGATGTGTCGGGTGCAGGCGATACAGTTATCAGCGTGGCATCACTTTGTGTGGCTGCTAAACAAACACCCTATATTATTGCCGAATTATCAAATCTTGCAGGAGGACTGGTATGCGAAGAAGTTGGCGTTGTGCCTGTAAACCGCAACCGCCTGATGCAGGAGGCCATTAAGCACCTGGCGGAAACGCCGTAACCGAACTGACCGGATGTCGATAGACACTTTCAGGGAAAAAGTCAATCTGAAATTATTCAGCAGCAAAGAAACAGTGCTGCTGATTTTCAGAATCCAAAGTTCACTGGTTGCCACTTTGGCGATCGGTTTGCTGATTTACATTGTTGGTTTCCCTCAAAACGATGAAATCAGAACCATCGAAATTTACTTCATGAAATTTCTGTTCGGGTTTTATATCCTGAACTACCTGGTCAGATTTCTGTACACTTTCGAACCCGGCAAATTCATACGAAGTACCTGGCTGGAGTTAACGCTGGTCAGCTTATTGGTAATAGAAGCCTTAAGTACCATGCTTTTCAGTGCTCCGGTAGTAAGGTCACTGCTGTCAGTTTTTGGTTATGGCGAGTACCTCGATGTATACCATTATGTTTTGCAGACTTTCCTGCTTTTCTTTCTGATCATCGACATAGCCAAAGTCAGCACACTTCTTGACCTGGTCAATCTCAAGGCCAGTACCCTTTTTATCTTTTCTTTCATAATCCTGATCGGAATGGGTGCGGTAATGCTGATGCTTCCGGAAATGACCACCGATGGCAAAGGGGCCGACTGGATGACTGCTCTGTTCACCTCTACCAGTGCCAGTTGCGTCACCGGATTGATTGTGGTGGATACGGCAACCTATTTCACCTTTAAAGGCCAGTTTGTCATTATGGTTCTGATACAATTGGGGGGACTGAACATTATTTCTTTTGCCACTTTCTTTGCCTCCATGTATTCCAAAGGCGTCAGCCTCAAGCATCATAACATGATTCAGGATTTCTTCAGTCCGGGAACAGAATTTGATGCAAGGGCTGCCTTAAGACAAATTCTGACAGTGACCGTTTTGATAGAAGGACTGGGGGCACTCGTCATCTATTCACTTTGGAGTCCTGAGATTAATTTCGGATCCGAAAGGGAAAAAGTATTCAGTTCTGTCTTTCATTCAATATCAGCATTTAATAACGCAGGATTTTCGCTTTTTACCAATAATTTGTATGAAGCGGAGATCAGATTCAGCTACGTACTGCACATTGCATTCATTATGCTGGTATTTCTGGGCAGCCTGAGCTTTTCGGCAATAACCGATATTTTCAGTATTTCGGCTATGAAAGAAAGGATGAGACTTAAATGGAGAAAAATGCATTTGAGTACTCAGGTTGCTTTATACAGCGCCGTCTTTCTCAGTGTGAGCGGATGTCTGGTGCTTTATGTTCTGGAAAAAGACAATACATTAAACGACCGAACAGTCATGGAAGGTATCATTACCACTTTGTTCCAGTCTGTTGTTGCCCGCACAGCCGGTTTTAATACCATTGACCTGGGCGCACTTTCTGTTTCGGCTTTGCTATT
>Ga0315904_10010989_pt1 | contig 11620 bp, 4 predicted proteins | sample LakEriMetagenome_6_FD_203529 | JGI IMG/M metagenome (GOLD analysis project Ga0315904, IMG submission 203529) | Freshwater fungal communities from buoy surface, Lake Erie, Ohio, United States - Buoy 12 MA120 | ecosystem: Environmental > Aquatic > Freshwater > Lake | place: USA: Lake Erie, Ohio...
CTTCGGAGCATCCCTCCAGACGCGAGCATTGGGTTCGGCCATCGTGGTGGCCGGTGGTTTGGTGGTGAACGACGCCGATTCCACAGACTTTGATGGGGGACAACTGGTGGTCAGTCTGCCTCGGGGCGCGTTGAATTCCGACCTTCTCACGATTCGACATGTGGGTACGCTGGCTGGTCAGGTTGGGGTGAGCGGCGATTCAGTCACCTATGGTGGCGTTGTGGTTGCCTCATTTGAGGCACTCAACCAGGGGCAATCACTGGTGATTACCTTCAACGCAAAAGCGACCGCCAGTGTGGTGCAAGCCGTCGGCCGACAGGTTCAGTTCCGTGCGACTGCCGCCACAGCCCTGCGTTCCAGCCGAACCCTGCGTTTCATCCTCTCTGATGGAGATGGCCAAACCGGCTTGGCCGTCGAGAAGGAACTCGACGTTCTTCCTTCGGCATGATTCGTTCCCCGGTGGTGAGGGACGGAACCATCCCGGTTCCGTCCCTCCTGGTCTGGGGGATTTCTCCGCTCCTTCATTTCGCTTCTCTGGGCTGGCTCATGGTGGCTTCACGGTTCTATTCTCTGGATCAACGGGGACTTCCTGGCTGTCAGTCTTCACGGGTGTTGTACCTGTCACTGCGAGCCCGGGGGCTTCCGTGCCTGGACCCTCCTGGGAGCTGGAACCATGTCATCCTCCGATCAATCCCATCCGTCGTCACTGAATCCTGACGACGAGACTGTCCCCTCGGCAGACGAATTGCGGCATCGCCAACTGGTGGACGAGATCCTGCACGAGTTGTTCGCCAATCACGCCCAGGGACAGGCTGTCAACCTGCATCTGCAAAATCGGGCCCACATCAGTGTCGAGACAATCCTGCAGACCTCCTATCGAAGGATGCGGCAGGGATTGATGAAGATGGATGAGGAGAATCTCCGCCAATTCGAGACCGACATCAGGCTCGGAATGCGATTCCTCAGTAAAACCATGACTCGTGCCGTCTATCGGATTGTCAAACAGCGGCGCAAAACCAGCCGGGTCGAACAACCACTGGTTGACGAAGTCTACGTTCCCTCTTCGGACGGGGACCTTGATCTGCCCGAAATCCTGGCAAAAGTCGCCGGTTTGCGGGATCTGTTGACGCCGGACGAGTTTGAAATCCTCGATCTGTGCGACAGCATGGGACTGCGGTACCAGGAGGTGCATCTTCGGGACCATTGGAGCCAGGTGGCGACCGTCCTGGAACAGCATCCTGAGCAGTTCAAGCTGCTGGAGAATGCCCTGTTGCTTGGCCTGGGATTCCAACCACGCAGCCCGGAATTCAAACGAGCCCGCCAACAGGCCCTCGATGGACTGGAACGATGTGGGTTCCCCTTCGACAAAGCTGCCGAGAACAGATTCAGCCGACGCTATCTGAAAGCCCAACAAAATGCCCAGGTTATCCTGGAGCGTTTTTTCCCCTCCTTGAAGTGACCCCGATGTGGTTTCGCCGCCCGATTCCAAAGGGATCCCCATTCGGGAGAGACGCGGCCTTCGAGACATTCATCAATCACCCCTTCCCAAGCCGTATTACACATGACTCCGCGCGACCAGTGGCACCTTGCCTTTCATGCCTGGTTACAACAACAGCAGCCGCGCACGGCCGTGCTCGCAAGCACTCCCCCACAGGTGCTGCGGCAGTTGACGGGTTTGAGGGATTCCGCGCTGCCCCCACTGTCCGCTTCCGACCGAGCACGACTCGAGCGGGACCTGCTGGTGGATCAGTTTGATTGGTGCCTTCGCAACAATCTGCCGGTGTCGCTGAGGTCCTGGCGGTCACGCGTGCAACCGGGACCGGAAGCCGCGGGAGTGCTCCGTGACCTGCTGGAGGTCGAACTGACACACCATGCCCAGCGACGGCGGGAGGCCATGGATCTGCATCGCGATGTACCCACGGACGACCAATCGGCGGCCGGCGGCGACGACTGGTTGAACCATTACCGCGCCGAATATCCCGAATTCCTGGCCGAGATCGAGCGTTTTCAGCAAGCCCTGCCCGGGACTCAGGCCAGGCCAACCACAGACCCGGTCCTGACGGTGCGGAGCAGTTCGGGTCATCCCACATCGGAGACCTCCGCCGAGGCCGCCGCGGATGAGGAACAGGCCCGCCGCCAGGCCGCCGAACACCGTCTGTTCCAATTGAAAGACCAGGTCCGTCTCGAGGCCTTTCTTGACAAGGGGTCCAGCAAGTGGGTCTTCCGGGGAGAGCAACTCGGCACTGGCCGACCTGTCGCCGTCAAGCAGTTCCGCGATGACGACGCCTCCCGCGAGCGGCAATTTCGGGGAGAGGTGCGGATCCAGGCTCTGATCGATCATCAGAACATTCCCCCGGTCTTTCTGCTCAATGATTCCCGGGCGCCAGGCCAATCGATCTTTGTGGAGAAACTGATCACCGGAGAAAAGTGGTCAGCCACATTGGCGCGCCCAACCGAGTCGCGCGATGCGAAGCTGAGGACCCTGCTCACCATTTCCCGGGTGCTGCAATATGCGCACCAAGAGCATGGCGTCATCCACCGCGACCTGAAACCCGACAATGTTCTGGTCAATCCGCAGTATCGCGAAGTCTACCTGACCGACTGGGGGAGTGCGGCCCTGCTGGCGCCCCGCCCCGGGACCCCGGTGACCGGGATGGAATTGCCGGTGCTCAACCGCGCGGTCCGGGAATCGGTCGGGACTGCGGCGTACATGTCTCCCGAGCAGGCACAGGGAGACACCGCAGCCATGTGCTGCGCCACCGACGTATTTCAACTGGGTGCCATCCTCTTCGAAATCGTGACGGGCGAACCCCCCTACACAGGGCCCCTGTCGCTGCGGATCAGCCAGGCCTCCCGCTGTGCCATCCCGCCGCTCCCTGCCGATGTTCCCGCCGAGTTGAGGGGAATCCTCCAGCGGGCATTGTCGCCCCTGCCGACTGGGCGGTACGCGCATGCCGGCGAATTCGCCGATGCGGTCGAGCAGTTTCTCGACCATCAATTCGCCGCGGAGCAGTTGCAGGTAGCCGAGTCGCGGCTCACCGCCCTGCGGGCCGAGACTCCGAAGACCACCCCTGACCGTCTCGCCTTGTTGGCCAACCTCCAGGGGTTGGCCGAGACGTTTCACACCAACGGGCAGGCGTGGAATCAATCGGGCACCGCGGCCGGACCGGCCCCCACTCCCGGCCAGCCCGTCGTGCCCGGTACCGAGACCGCCGCCGGCGGTTGGCAACAAGCCCGCGCGGGGGAATACCAGACCCGCCTGCTGCTCGAGCAGTGGGCCCTGCGTTCGGGCGACTTCGACCAGGCGGAACTGCAACTGCAGCACCTGCGCCAGATCGAGACCAGTGGTCCCCCGATTGTCGAGCCCCGCGCGTCAGCGCTCACTCATGACCTGCAGCGGGCCCGCCAAAGACGTCGCCTCACCTCCTGGACTGCCGGGCTGGCTCTGGCAGCCTCGCTCTTGCTGGGCCTCTTGACTGGGTGGTTCCGGCTTCGGTCTCTTGAAGCTGAGGGGAGGTACGCCCAGGCCACCGCTGAGGCCGCCCTCGCGGAAACCAAGAAACTCGAAGCCGAAGCGGCCGCCCGGGAAGAGCAGGTGCAGCGGGAGTTTGCTCAAAGACAGTCGGAGGCAATCGCCGAACGACGAGATTTGGCCGAAGGACAACGCCGTACTGCGTTCTCCCGAGTTGCCCGCATCCAGCAATTGGATACCTTGGGAACCATCGGTGAACTGGAGGCCTTGAATTTTCTGCGAGGCGACTTCAGGAGAGAGGCGCTCCAGCGAATCCAATCGGCCACCAACCGCAGCCTGACGGTCGCGGAACAGACCCCCCGGCGGATTGGCTCGGGGAAGGTGGGCGTGGCCCGGGGGGGCCGCATTTTCCTCAGCGCCGATCACGAATCGACCGCCCTGCGGGCCTGGGATGCCGAGACGGGCGAACTGTTGGCCGCCATGGAAGGCCACCGATTCCTCAGGAATGCCAAAGAACGAGGTGGCAATTTCTCGAGCATTACGGGCCTGACCACAATTGGGCAGCTCGGCGACACGGCGGTGACCTGCGGTGTCGATGGGCAGGTGATCCGCTGGAATCTCCAGACCTTCACTCCCGAGCAGACAGCGTTCCTGGCCCAGGATCTCTCACCGCACTGGACCGCCCTCGGCCTGCGCACGGGGCAGGTTCCGCATCTTCCCGAAACTCCGGTTGTGGGAGACTCCCAGGGGAATCTGGTGTGGTTTGATCCCGACACTCTGGAAGAACGGCGGCGGGTTGAGAAGGCGCACGCCAAGGCCGTGCGGGCCATTGTCCAGTCGGCCGACGGAATCTTCGCCTCCAGTGCCATCGATGGTTCCATCCGGCTCTGGACCTCGACGGGAGAGGCGGTCGCCAACCTGCGTGCTCCCGACCAGCGGCAGATCCGCTGTCTCGCATTTTCCCCCCAGGGATCCCGATTGCTGGTGGGAGGGGAATTCGACACCATCGAATTGTGGGATACCTCGACCCGTCAACTTCTCCAGAGTTGGGACGGTCACGCCTCATTTGAAGAACAGCAGATCACCCTCTCGGCCATCCCACTGGGTGAGAATCAATTCCTCACAGGAGGAGGGGATGGATTGGTCGTCCGTTGGAATGCCACCGACGGGGAGCGATTGTCGGAATTCCCCTACCAAACTGCCGTCGGCAACAAAGCGAACCGGGTTCGGGATGTCGCCTGGGATCCGACGCGGAATCAATTGGTCATCTCGTTGATCGACGGAACACTGGTCCGTGCTGAGGCGGAGACAGGCCGCATTCTCGCCAGGACCAGCGGACCGCAGAATCGGTTTCCATCGATGGTCCTCGAGAGCGACAGCAAGGTCGCCTTGGCGCGGGGAGGAGCGGCCTTGCTGACCAGTGCCGAATCGCCCGACGGCTCGCTGCAACTCTGGCAGACCGACGATCTGTCTCGCTGCCGGTTTTTGCCCAGTCCCCAGCAATTCTGGAATACGAAGGACGGCCTCTGGGAGGCACCCACCGCGGCAGCCGTGTCCCCCAAAGTAGACACCCTGGCGTTGGGAACACCCGCCAGTAAGAACGCCCCGGGCGAGGTACTGGTGTTGACCGACGCTGGCCAGTTGCGATGGAGCCAGCGTGTCGGCGGGGAACCGCCGCCAGTACCGCCTGCAATCCCGGTCCAACTCGAAAAAGTGGAGTTTGATCCCACCGGGGAACGTCTGGCGACACTGTGCAGCACCGGTTTGGTGCAGATCTGGTCGGTCGCCGACGGCACCCTGCAACGCTCATTCGAGACCGCGCAGTCCGATGCCGAAGCGAAGGGTCTGGTCAATCCCCTGCTCACGGGGGACCGACACCTGCTGTATCTCTCGGCCGACATCGTGGCAACGGCCGGCCAACAGGGAGCCCGCCTCTGGAACGCCCAGACCGGAGAACTGCTGCGCGAACTGGGGGTGCGTGACAATCCCATCACCGCGCTGGCCCCCGGTCCCACCCCCGAGTCTCTTCTGGCAGGTGACGCAGGGGGACTGATCTATCAGTGGGAGCTGGCGACGGGAAAGGAACTCGCCCGGGCGGTTGTCGCTCCCGCCTCCGCAAGTTTCTTCCAGGAAAGCCGCAGCCAGAGAGCCCAACTGGGGAGTGATCCCCGGCTGACCCGGTCGATCCTCAGTCTGGCAGCCACCCCCGATGGCAAGACCTGGTGTGCGGCACTCGGCGATGCGACCCTTGCAATCGTGGATCATGCCTCGGGATTGGTCCTGGCGCGAGCGATCATCCACGAAGAGCAATTGTCGGGGAATGGACAGCAGGGGATCTGGGACTGCCAGGTGTTTCTCGACCCCCAACAGAGGTTGTGCACCGCGTCCTCCGATCGGATCATCCGCCGTTGGCGACTGGGATTCCCCCAGGCCGAAGCACCCGTCGCGCGGCTGGATCCACCACAGCGGCTGTTGCAATTGATCTCATCTCCCCAGCATGGCTGGGGAGCGATCCGGGAAGGGACACAGCTGGTGGCGGATCCCGGCGCATTGTTGCGGGCGGAGTGGCAACACACGCTTCCCGAAGCCGCCGATCTCTTCTGGCAAATGGACCGGTTGCCGGATGGTCGCTTCGTAGCCTCGCGCCGGAAGGGGGCGACCGTGGTCTGGAATCCCGCCACCGGCACTGTCACCGAGGCCCCCGTTCGCCGCACGTCTGAGTTCAACCCCCTCGTCGCCGCCGCCGAGCAGGCGCCTCTCGTTGCCACCACGATCAATCCCAAAACCATCGCGTTGTGGGATGTCGGCGAGAATCGGGTCGTGGCGACTTTGCCACTGCCCGAATTCCCGCCGGATTGGCCGGGCGATCAATTTCGCGAATCGAGCGACCACAACTTCGCCACGCTCCGGTTTTCGCCGCAGGGAGATCTCCTGGCGGCGGTGACTGAGGTGGGAGAGGTGATTGTCTGGGACCTGGCGGTCACTCCTCCCCGTGTTGTCGACATGGGTTTTCGCATGCCCATGGTGCAGGATCTGCGGTTCACCCGCGATGGACGACGCCTGTTTCAAACCGGAGCACAGGGAGTTCTCGTTTGGGATCCGCGCAACCTGAGTCGGGGGCCGGTCGCCGAATTCAACTGGCATGACCGGGGATTGCTGGTCGACCGCAGCAGTTCGATGGTCCATACGATCGACTGCTCGCCTGACGGTCGCTGGTTGGTAACGACAGGGACAGATGGCACCGTGCGCATTGGCAGTGTCGATACGGTCAAAGATGAATACCGGTTTTACGGCAGCATTGGTCTGAACGACCTGGTCGAAATTCCGGGCGCTCCGCCACAACCGGTGTCGCTCGCCAGCCAACTGGCGTGTCTTGGCCAAACCGATTTCCAGGCGCGATTCAGCCATGATGGTCGGCAGATTGCCGTGCTGTCGGACGCCCAACGGTTGGCGTTGCTCGACACCCAGCAATGGCTGCGGTCGATCGACGAGTCGGACACAGAGAAGTTGGCAACCCTGCGGCGCTGGGTCGGGCTGGAGTTGCGCCCCGACTTCACCCTGCAGCGTCTGGAACGCAACTCCTGCCGGGCCCTGCCCCACTCGGAATCAGTTCCCGCCCGATAGGGGCCAGCCCAGTCCGGGGGCCGATTCATTCACAGTCCCGCGCGGCGCGAAGCCAATTCGTCAATCTCGTCCACCACCCGGGCGGCTGCGTCGGGATGGGCCAGCGATCGGATCTGGCGGGCCAGCCCGTGTCGGGCCGGAGGATCGTCCAGCAGGTGCAAGAGGGTTTCCCCCAAACGCCGGGGGAACGGTTCGGCTCCCTCCTGGTCGACCACGACGGCACCGCCACGCGCGCTGTAGGCCCGGGCGTTCGCCCGCTGGTGATCGTCGGCGGCCTGCGGGTAGGGGACCAGCACGGTCGCCACCCCGGCACACGCCAACTCGGCCAGGGTGGTCGCCCCCGCCCGGGAAATCACAACCGCGGCGGACGGCAGCCGGCGGTCGAGATCATCCAGGAATGGGGCAACCTCGGCTGCCAGCCCGGCCCGACCGTAGGCGGCCTGCAGCTCGGCCACCCCCGATTCTCCCGACTGGTGCACCCAGGCAAACGCCCGCCACGCCGGGGGGACCTCGCGCAGGCATTCCGCGAGGGCGGTATTCAGAGGTTGTGCCCCCTGGCTGCCCCCGAGGATCAGGACGCTGGGCCGGGTGACGACTTCGTCCCGACGGACCATCGCAAGTGCCGCGAATTCGGGACGGACCGGATTGCCCGTGACCACCCCGCGCCCCGGGTGGGGCAGATTCGGGAGGGTCTCGGCAAAGCTGACACAGACCCGGTCGGCATGACGGGCCAGCCAGCGGTTCGCCCGCCCGGGAATCACATTCTGTTCCAGCAACAGGGTGGGAATGCCTCTGCGCTGGGCCGCCAGCAGGACAGGAACCGAGGCCAAGCCCCCCAGGCCAATGACGATGGGAGGGTGCAGTTCCTCGAGCAATTGCCATGACTGAGACCGGGCCCGCCACCACGCCCGGACGAACTTTCCGGGGGAACGCCAGGCGGTCTGCAATGGGAGGGGAGCAATCACCCGGCGATCGTGACCGGTGAGCAGTTTCTGATCGATGGGCCGGTCACTTCCGACGAAGACGACGTGGATGGCCGGGTCACGTCGGCGCAGTTCCTGCACGACAGCCAAACCCGGGGTGAGATGTCCACCCGTTCCCCCCCCCGCCAGAATGACCGTCCGCTTGTCCGACATGAAAACCCGTGATTCGCATTCGACCGTGGAGTTCAGGCCCCGACTGCCAGGTTCGCAGTGCCTTCGTATTTGCAGCAGTATACCCATCCCGGATCCGAAATGGCCGGTGTTCCCGGATGTTGCCCCCCCCTTCCAAACGTGGTGAAAACCGCAGGATTCCCGGCTGAGTTGACCACACTCCTAACATTAACTGATTTGAACGATTTTCTCTTCTTGGAGACAAACGTAATGCCTCTCTCCCGCTGGTGGACAGTTGTTGTGATCTGGGGATGCTGCACGGCGGGGCTGCTGGCGGGAGACAAGTCTCCGGTAGCCACCTGGCACCAATGGCGCGGGCCGTCGCGGGATGGGCAGATTCCGGCGGGCAGTACCTGGCCCGAGACCCTCTCGGGAGAGAGCCTGAAACAGACATGGAAGCTTCCGCTGGGGCCGAGTTATTCGGGTCCCATCGTTGCCGACGACCGGGTCTTCACCACAGAGACCCGCAACGAGAAGGAAGAGGTGGTGCGGGCTCTCGACCGGCAGACCGGGAAGGTGTTGTGGGAAACGGCATGGCCCGGTGCCATGAGCATGCCATTTTTCGCCAAATCGAATGGCGACTGGATCCGGGCGACCCCGGCCTACGACGGCGAGAACCTGTATGTGGCGGGCATCCGCGATGTGCTGGTCTGCCTCGATGGAAAAACCGGTGCGGAGAAGTGGCGGGTCGATTTCCCGAAGCGGTACAAGAGTTCGCTGCCCGCCTTTGGATTTGTCTGCTCCCCCCTGGTGATTGGCGAAGCGGTCTATGTGCAGGCGGGAGGTGCGTTTTTCAAGCTGGACCGGCAGACCGGCAAGGAAATCTGGAAGAGCCTGAGTGATGGGGGGGGCATGAATGGCAGCGCCTTTTCTTCCCCCACGCTCGCCACGGTCGCCGGGAGAGAACAACTGCTCGTCCAGACCCGGACCAAACTCGCCGGGATCGACCCCGAATCGGGAGCAGTGCAATGGGAGCAGGAAGTCCCCGCGTTCCGGGGGATGAACATCCTCACCCCGATCGTCTGGAACGACGGCATTTTCACAAGCAGTTACGGGGGCAAATCGTTCCTGTACCGGCCCATTTCGGGCGGGGAACGCTTCAAGGTGGAGACCGCCTGGACGAACAAGGTGGAAGGGTACATGTCGACCCCGGTGGTGGTGGGGAATCATGTGTACCTGCACCTGCGAAACCAGCGTTTGACCTGCCTCGATCTCAACGATGGCAAGTCGAAATGGACGACGACCCCGTTTGGCAAGTACATGAGCCTGGTGGCCAATGGGGACAAGATCCTCGGGCTCGACGAACGGGGCATCCTGGTGCTGTTCAAGGCGAATCCCGAGAAGTTTGAGCAACTCGATTCCCGCCAGATCAGCGATGAGGACGCCTGGGCTCACCTGGCTGTCTGTGGCGACGAATTGTTCGTCCGTGAACGCAAGGCCCTGGTGGCCTACCGGTGGCAGGGTGCCACCCCCTGATTGAGTCCGGACACCACACTCGAAGAGACCTGTCAACCTGGGCAAACCTTGAGGCCCGCAGTGCACCCCACTGCGGGCCACGTTTTTTCAACATCCCAAACACCTCATCCCTCCCAGATTTCCAACCTCAACCATCTGGGACTTCTTGGGATCCGTCAAAGGAGTAAAAACACAGCGGACAAACCCGGAGTTTCCGGGATAAATGCAATTCTGCGCAGTTTTTTTGTGTAAACTCGCAACGACATTCGATACAGTTGTAAGGGGAGGGATCTCGGACCATCCCTTCCCAGCAACTGAGGCAGTCGGCGGATCACGTCGTCATCCCTCGAAGCCGTACCGCCGACTGCCAAAGTTGCGTCTTTTTGGTGCCGTCTTTCTGAATATGGTTTTCTGGGATTACCAAGGTGCAATGAGCGTTGAGTGAGAGGTCGGGCCACCGCCCATGGGAACTGGTCCGCTGTCTCCAAATCAATGTTTTCCCGCTCGATTCGGCATGCATTGGACCCCAACCTGCCCAGCCTCGCAGTGGTCGATTGCTGTTGTGGCCGTTGTTTGAATGGGCTTACTTTCGCGCCGGGCACGGGCAAACGATTCCTCCGACGGTCGCCGATTGTTGCCCTGTGCCAACCGGGGAGAGATACTGGCGTCCGTTGTTTCTCCCCCCCCTTCCCGCGGGAGTGAACCGACCACCACGGGAAGACTTCTCCCCCGACTCCCCCCGGCTTTTCTCATGTCTGTCCCGCACCTGCATCGTGACCAGGCCCTCGACCTCTACCGCCGCATGCAGGTCATTCGCCAGTGCGAAGAGCAACTGGCCCGCTCGCATCAGCGGGGTCTGGTCCACGGGGCCTGTCATACCTATGTCGGCCAGGAAGCGATTGCCACGGGCGTCTGTGCCCACCTGACCCGGCGCGACGTCGTCTTCAGCACCCACCGCGGACATGGGCATGCCCTCGCCAAGGGAATGCCTCCCCGCCAGTTGATGGCCGAGCTGTTCGGACGGTCGACCGGCTGCTCTCAGGGACGGGGCGGCAGCATGCACCTGTTCTCTCCCGAGGTGGGAATGATGGGGACCAGCGGCATCGTCGGCCCCTGTATTCTCCAGGCCGCGGGGGCCGGGTACAGCTTCAAGCTTTTGCAGACCGACCAGGTGGGTGTCGCCTTCTTTGGCGATGGAGCGGTCAACAATGGCGCCTTTCACGAAGGGCTCAACCTCGCCAGCATCTGGAAGCTGCCGGTCCTGTTCATCTGCGAAAACAACCAGTTCGCCACTGAGGTGCCGTTCTGGTACGCCGCCGGAAACCCCAACGTCGGTGAGCGGGGTGCGGCCTATGGCATGCCCGGCTTCACCCTCGATGGCAATGATGTGCGGGCCATTCACCAGACGGCCGGGGAGGCGATTGCCCGGGCCCGCGCTGGAGAGGGTCCCACTCTCATCGAGTGCCGCACCTACCGCACCCGAGCGCATTCCGAGGGGATGGGAGACTTCTCGTACCGCACCCGCGAAGAGGTTGAGGAGTGGAAGAAGAAATGCCCGATCCAGCGGTTTGCCCAATGGGTGCTCGAACAGCGACTGGCGACCCAGGCCGAGCTCGCCGAAATCGCCGGCGAAGTCGAAACCCAGATTGCCGAGGCCCAGGCATTTGCCGAGGCCAGCCCCTGGCCTGAACCGGCCACCGCCACGCATCACATCTACGCCCCCCCCCGGGTGATCCAGGAACCGACCCCGCCATCACCCACCCTCCCCTCGAAGGGGCTCCCGGCACCCGCTGGGGTGCGACAACTGACCTACATCAAGGCGACCCACGAGGCGCTGGCCGAAGAAATGGCCACCAACCCTCGCATTTTCGTGCTGGGGGAAGGCATCGGAAAACGGGGGGGCAACTTCAAGACC
>Ga0315904_10010990_pt1 | contig 11620 bp, 11 predicted proteins | sample LakEriMetagenome_6_FD_203529 | JGI IMG/M metagenome (GOLD analysis project Ga0315904, IMG submission 203529) | Freshwater fungal communities from buoy surface, Lake Erie, Ohio, United States - Buoy 12 MA120 | ecosystem: Environmental > Aquatic > Freshwater > Lake | place: USA: Lake Erie, Ohio...
GAGGATCTAACAGGAGATACCGAAGTTGAAGATATTCAAGCAGATATGGATATTCCAGTTGAAGGAGAAATGGATGAAACTTATGAAGAAGAACAGGAAAGTTCGGGAGCAATATTCGACAGCATTTTCGGAGAATCCAAAGTAGATAAGGTTTTGTCAAAATATTTTGAATATTCCAAAAAAGAAATTTTGGAATCAAAAGAAGTGAAATTACAGAAAAAAAGAGACTTGGTTGAATCTACAAGAAGAAAAATGAAGAACGTCGGAAGATTATGTGAAACCACAAGTCAAAAATTGGCGTCCCAAAAATTCTTGGAGGAAAATAAAAACTATGTTCTCGTTGGAAAAACAAATAAAAATAATTTAGTATTTGAAAGCAAAGACGGACAGGTGAAAATTACACCACAAGGATATGTAATATGAGTTATTTGATTTATATAAACGGATTAGGTCCGAATTATAAAGGAGATAACATATATGAATTTATTTTTTCGGATACTTTGAAGGTTTGGGGTGAATATTGGGAGAGTAAACCTTGTAACCAATATCCACAACCACCGGAGTTAAAATATATTAAGAAAGTAGGAGTTTTGAAAAATACCGATGTTGAGTTGGAATTGATTCAAAACTCCGATTTTTTTTCTATGATGGACGCAATGGATGATATCGTTGCCTTGGGATGGGAGAAAGATGAATCTGACTATCGTAAGAGACTAGTATTCAGATTCGGTGAGGAAGAAGATAAAATTAAAGATAAACTATATGAACGAGACATCGTTTTAGAATTTGAAAAAAAATTGGTTTATGAAAGTTAGTTCAATAAAAAAAGGAAAATTACTTGTAGAGAAAGGGTTATCCCCTAAAACTGTATCAAAACTGACTGAGTCTGAAATTGATACAATATATTCTACTTTAATTTCAGAAGTTACAACACAACAGGTTACAAAGATTACAGTTCCTACCACTGACTTACAGAAAGGAGTAAAATTACCACCCGCACCTCCGGGTAAATCCTTAGAAATAAAAAATACACCAAAAGGTGTGGAAATGATTGCTTCTGAAGAAGTACAAGAGGACTTGGAAGACCCTATGGATTTTGAAAAAGGAAAAAGAACTCAAGATTCACGTCAGGTTGGACCATCTAGTGACGATGGATTTGATGATTATGGAGATGGTATGGGTATGTTTGAAGGGAAAAAGAAAAATAAGATTAATCCTTGGGCTATTTGTACTAAACAACTTGCCGATGAGTTTGGTACTTCAGAAAGAAGTGAGTGGACTAAGGGTCAGATGGCTAAATATGAGAGATGTGTACAGGATGTAAAATCACAGAATAAAAAAAGTTTGAAAGAAAGTAAAAATTCATTAACTTTGTTTTTGGAAAATGAACTGGTTAAATTAGTTGAGAAACATTTACCTCCAAAAATAACAAAAAAAGAATTAATGAATTATCTAATGGAATCACCTGCGGTTGCACCCGCAAAACCAAAAACAAAACCTGATGTAAAACCAGGGACTAAACCTCGTCCAGCAAGTCCGGGTAAAAATCCTTTTCCAAAAGAACATCCAGCCCCAAAGGCAGATTTGCCTAGTCCAGAAGTGGCAAAAGAAAAAGTAATTGATGTAATAATGAACTTAATCACCAAAAGATGAGAAATAAAAAAATTAAAGAACAAATAGAATATGGGGATCGTCCTGAAAGGATGGACCCAAGATTAGTTGCAAAACTTGAAGATCCTGAGGGTATGTATGCACAAAATCCCGCAATGAGAAAAGGTGCTAAAGATGTTCAAAGATTGGTTAGTTCAAGATTTCAAGATGTTGCGGAAAAATTAAGTCAAGTGACTGGTATTCAAGATTTAAGTTCAAGCCAAGTTCAAATGATGATATATCGTGAAATGATGGGTAAAATACCCGGAATTATTAGGATAGAGTCAAGATATAAAGATGAATTAGAACAATTGGCTATTGAAATTTGTCTCGATGAAACTCAAACTCCTGATGATTGGTATCAAATAGAAGCGAATCTTGGAATGCCAGACGCATCAGGATTTAGAATGGGAGGAGAAGGTGAAGAAAAGGATTGTCCTGAGTGCGAAAAATTTGGTGCCGAATTTGATTTGGACGAGTTTACAAAAAAAGAACAACTTGAATTAGAAATTCATAAAAGAAATATAATAAACGCAATAATTCAAGGGTCTGCTAAAAAAGGACATTATCTATTTCAACAACCATCAGTTAAAAGTAGATTAGACGCAATCAACCCATCATTATATAATGATTATTTGGGAATAATGGCAATTAATGATTTTCTTTATTTTTCTATGGAGCAATTAATAGAAATGATGAGTCAAAGCGGACAAGGAATTGCTGGTAAGGTTCAGTTGGATGATGCCGATGAGGAGTACGAAGAAGAAGGTATTGATACAAAAATCATAGCAACCGGATTGATATTTCCAATTTTGTGTCATGAAATAATTAAAGGATTATCAGAAGCTAAAGGAAGACATGGATTGCCTCAAGACAAAGATATAAGGCAAAAAGTTTTACAAAAAACAGACACTTTATCAAATGAGCCAATGCAATTAAGAGTAGGTGGAAAAATTATTGAAAAAATTAGATTTGCCCTACCTAATGAAATTTTTGATAAAGAAAATTGGGGGTTAATAAATTGGTTTGAGATATCCTTATATAAAATACCCGCAGAAGAATTTTTAAAAATTATTGGAGATGTAATATCGGATGATAACTCTAAAGTTAGTAGAGGAAAAGATTCTTTTAGGGAAATAATGAGGGAGGCTCAAAATCTAAAAGAAAAATTTGAAAATTACAAGAAAGAAAACGGAATTGAGTCAGATGAGGATGATGTGGACGATATCAATGATTTCTTGAAAGGATTGGGTATTGACCCGATCAATTTAAATTAATGAATTCAAAAGAACAATTAATTATAGAAGTAACGAAGTGCATGAGGAATACTCCTTATGCACTTCGTACTTATTTACAGACATATGATAACACAGTTTCAAAATATGTCCCATTAGATTTATTTCCTGACCAGGTTTCATTAGTAGAAGATTATGAAAACTACAACGAAAATATTGCGCTGAAATACAGACAAGCGGGTGTTTCAACTGTTACCGCCGCTTGGGCATCCAAGAGATTAGTTTTTGCAAAGAAAACAAAACCTGAAAAAATTCTAATCATTGCCAACAAGTTGGATACTGCCGTAGAAATGGCGAACAAGGTAAGGTCGTTCACAGAACAATGGCCGTCTTGGGTTGGTGTTGGATTTTCTCAGGAAAAAAACTCTCAGAGACACTTTAGATTAACGAATGATTGTGAAGTGAAAGCAGTTGCAACATCAAAGGATGCCTTGAGAGGTTATACCCCAACAATACTTATATTTGATGAAGCCGCATATATTGAAGCGGATAGTGACTTTTGGGCTGCTTGTATGGCATCACTTTCAACGGGTGGTAAAGTAATTGTTGTTTCTACCCCAAATGGATATGACCCAATATATTATGAAATATATGACCAAGCTTTAAGAGCGTACAATAACTTCAAGATTACAGAAATGTTTTGGTATAGAGACCCAAGATATACCAAAGATTTATATATGGTCAAAACAAAAGACCTTGTTCACTATCTTCTCAACAGAGAAGAATATTCTGAAAAGGACATTGTTGATTTATCAATGGAAAATCCATATGAAAGGGATTTAGAAAGAGTTAAGGAATTAATAGACCAAGGATATAAACCATGTTCCTCATGGTTTGAAGGAATGGTTAAAAAATTAAAGTTTGACCGTAGAAAGGTTGCACAGGAATTGGAATGTAACTTTCTTGGTTCCGGGGATAATGTATTTGACAGCGACCTTATGCAGAATATTGCCAAGAACCAACTCAGGGAACCAACAGCAAAAATGATGGGAGGTGCTTTATGGATATTTAAGGAACCTGAAAATGGACACAAGTATGTTATGGGAGTCGATGTTTCTCGTGGAGATTCCGAGGATTTTTCATCAATAGAAATTATTGATTTTGACCAAAGAGAACAAGTGTTCGAATATGTTGGAAAGGTTCCCCCTGATGTTCTTGCAGAAATTGCATATAAGTGGGGTTCACTGTATAGTGCATATTGTGTAATTGATTTGACAGGAGGTATGGGAGTATCGACAGCAAGAAAAATGCAAGAGATGTCCTACCCTGGTGGTTTCTATGTGGATGGAGTTGACCCATCAAACAAATGGAAATTTGACCCGAAAATGAATGAAAAAATACCTGGTATTAATTTCAATAGTAAAAGAGTTCAAATTATTTCTGCATTCGAAGAAGGAGTTAGACACGGATTCAAAGTTTATTCTAGCCGCTTATATAATGAAATGAATACATTCATTTATGTAAATGGACGACCTGACCACCAGAAAGGTCATCACGATGATTGTATTATGGCAATATCTATGGCTTTGTATGTTGCCGAAAAATCTTTTCAATCACTTGAGAAAGTTGTTAACCAAACTAAGGCAATGTTAAATTCTTGGTCTACGGTTATTAATGAGAATAAAAACACATCTGAATTCTTCAACCCGATGATTCCACAGATGGGAAGACAGAATCAATTCAACCAAGGACCAACAAAAGATGATTATCAAAAATATGGATGGTTATTTGGTGCTAAATAAGTATTTATATTATTGAACAATAATATAAATTTTTAGCATGGAAAATAAAAATTTTACGGTTTGGCAACGACTAACCAAAACATTTGGCCCTAATTCATTATTAGACCAAGATTATCCTACTTTTACCTTTGATAAAAAGGAATTGTTAAGAACAAAAAATAAGGAGGATTATGAGAGAGAAAAACTCCAAGCACAACAAACTTACTTTTTGGCCTCCCAATGGCAGAAGGTTGAAAACAATCTTTATTCTCAAGCGATATACTATGAACCATCAAGATTGTCCGCTCAATATGATTACGAAAGTATGGAGTATACTCCAGAAATATCGGCAGCTTTGGACATTTATGCCGAAGAATCGACAACTACAAACGAGGATGGATTCATCTTACAGATATATTCAGAGTCAAAAAGAATAAAATCAGTTCTTGCCGATTTATTTAATAACTCACTCGACATAAACACCAATTTACCTATGTGGACAAGAAACACGTGTAAATTTGGTGATAATTTTGTTTATCTCAAACTGGATCCTGAAAGGGGTGTTGTTGGATGTCAACAATTACCTACAATTGAAATAGAAAGACACGAAATAGGTGTGTCAAATAGAATTTCTGTTGATATAACAAAGGAGTTAGATAAAGATAAAAAAGGACTACACTTCACATGGAAAAATAAAAACATGGAGTTCCAAAGTTGGGAGATTGCCCATTTTAGATTATTGGGTGACGATAGAAAACTTCCATACGGAACTTCAATGTTAGAAAAAGCAAGAAGAATTTGGAAACAATTACTTTTGTCTGAAGACGCCATGTTGATATATAGAACATCTAGAGCTCCCGAGAGAAGAATATTCAAAGTTTTCGTGGGTAACATGAATGATGATGATGTGGAGGCGTATGTTCAACGTGTTGCTAACAAATTTAAACGAGAACAAATCGTTGATAGTAAAACGGGTAATGTGGACATGAGGTTTAATCAAATGGCGGTAGACCAAGACTATTTTGTACCTGTACGAGATCCAGCGGCACCTAGCCCAATAGATACATTACCAGGTGCCCAAAATCTATCAGAAATTGCGGATATTGAATATATTCAGAAGAAATTATTAACGGCATTAAGAGTACCAAAAGCATTCTTGGGATTTGAGGAAGTTGTAGGTGATGGAAAAAACTTATCCTTACAAGATATAAGATTTGCTAGAACAATTAATAGAGTACAAAAAAGTATGATTGCAGAATTAAATAAAATCGCAATTATACATTTATTTTTACTTGGATTTGAAGATGAATTACAAAATTTCACTTTAGGATTAACAAATCCATCAACACAAGCTGATTTATTAAAAGTTGATGTTTGGAAAGAAAAAGTTCTATTGTACAAAGATTTAGTTTCTGACCCAGGAAATGGAATTCAGGCAACATCAAGTACTTGGGCTAAAAAACATATTTTTGGGTGGTCTGATGATGAAATCAAAATAGATTTACAACAACAAAGAATTGAACGCGCCGTAGGTGAAGAATTAAAGGCAACACCTACTGTAATTACTAAAACAGGTATATTTGATAATTTAGATAAATTATATAAAACAACATCTGGTACCACATCACCTACATCACCTACATCAACTGAATCAACACCGGGTGGAGAAGAACCAATGGGTGGATTTGGTGGATCCGAATCATTACCTCCACCAGCGGAGATAGGAGGTGTGGGAGGAGAACTACCTCCACCACCAGAAGGTGGAGAAGTAACACCTGAAAGTAAAAATATTAACATGAACATTCTGGTTGAAAATGATTTAATTAGAGGATCTCAAATCATTGATTTAAGTTCTGCACAAAAATCTTTAGGACAAATTTCAGACCAGTTGGATAAGTTATTAAATTCGTAATATTTATAAAAAAAGTGTGGATATGACCTTTGGACAAATTAAAACAAGCATAGAGAAAAATCTTTTGGAATCTTATAAAGATCAATCTGAATTCCGAAAAACAGTAAAAGAATTCAAATCAAATATTTTGAATGATAAAACAATGTCAAAATTGTATTCTTTATATGATCAGTTGAATACTCCACAGAGCTTAACTGAATCCGAGGCTAAAGATTTTCTACATGAAGGTATTACTTTAATTCAAAGTATTTTACCTAATTTAAGAAAAACAACCTCTTTGACTGAATCATTGGATAATGATTACAAAGATTTGGATATATTAGTTTATTCCTCAACAGTTGATATTTTTGAAAGAGTAAACGCAAGAAAAAATATTATAAAAATATTATCGTCAAATAAAGATGGTTTAACCGAATCCATTAATATCCCAATAAAGTCTATGGTTGATATCGCAAATCAAACCTTGACAAATTTTATTGAAAATTTAGATGAATCATCAAAAAAAGAATTAATTAAAGTTGTTACAGAAGATACTGAAAGATTAAAAATTAAATTTGATGTACTAAAAGAAATGACTTTAGGTAAATTGAATAACATTAAAGAACAGAACGAAGACTCTGAAATCAAACAAAAAATCACTGAAACAATAAATAAGATTGAAAATGAAGATTTTAGTCAAATAAATTATATCAGATTGAAAAATCTTGAACAATCAATTTGATTGTTTTTTCTTTTGTGTATAAATAGCCCTTTGAATTTGATTTCTTCTTCTGATTGATTTCTTTACATACTCTTTTTTTTCAATCAATTTCTTATTTTGTCTTGTTTTAATCACTTTTGATTTGAGCGTTTTTAACGCCCTATCAAGATTTTCACCGTTTTTTATTTCTATTATTATCATATTATAAAAATATTCACAAATATTAAAAAATTTTGACTTATTAAAATAAAATTATTAAATTTCCTTCAAATAAACTATTTTTTTCAAAAAAAGTTAATGAAGAAGGGGAAAAGTGTAAAGTTAAATTTGTTTAACTCAATTAAAACAACTTACGGAACAGTAGATTCAAAAGAATTAAAATCTATATTTGTGAATATCCAATCTTGGGTTAATCCCAAAAAGGAACAAGAAAATTGGAGAAGAATTGTTAATTGTTTGTGTAGAGATATTAAGTGTTGCATAAATGAAAATTTAGAAAAAGGTATTTTTAAAGAAAATACTATTGTTGACCTTGATTTAAGAACAAGTGGAATCGCGTTCGGTAAAAAATCATTTTTTAATTTAGAATTAAATTTGTTTTTAGACAAACCAATCGATTTTAAAAGCCATGAGATACGAGAATCAGTGAAAAAGATTATTAAGGAAATATATAAGAACAATATAATAGAAAATAATCATTTTGATTTTTCACCTTCAAAGAAGGAATATTATGATAATCTTTGAAATGAATATATTTATTTTAAAAGATTAAATGAAAAAGTTAAGAATATTAGAGGCTAACGAAATTGGCCACGGCATTTTAATCGAAATGGATGCTGGGTGGATATCGCCAAAGGACGATATCAATTCAAACTATTTAAAAGAGGCAAAAGATATAGATTATAGAAATCCATTTGAATTCTATGCCGTTTTACAAAAATATGATACTCCAAATAGAAATGGTAGATTTTATCCTGAAAGGATATTAAAACGGGAAGCTGAAAATTATAAAAACGCAATATCCAAAGGTTTATCAACATCCGAATTGAACCATCCAGAATCATCATTAATAGATTTGGATAGAGTATCTCATATAATCACGGATATTTGGTGGGATAAAAATATCCTTATGGGTAAATTAAAATTATTAACATCTCCTGGTTTTCATGAGAAAGGTATTGTCTCCACAAAAGGAGACCAAGCTGCCAACCTATTGAGACAAGGTGTTACTTTAGGTATATCGTCAAGGGGAGTTGGTTCCTTAAAGAAAGTAGGAGAAAGAAATGAAGTTCAGGATGATTTTGAATTAATTTGTTTTGATTTAGTATCTTCTCCTTCAACACCAGGTGCTTATCTATTTACTAATCCTGACGATAGGGATAAGTATGAGGAGAATATTGATGAAGAAAAAAAATTGAGACAACAATTTGAACCAACTTCAGACAAATCGCTTGATTTAATGAAAAAATTAAATCATTTTTTGGGAAAATAATTTAAAATGAAAAGTTTAGATATGGACGAAAAGTATTTTGTAGCAAAAGTTACTTATGACTTACCTGATGATAATACAGGAAAGATTAAAAAAATAAGAGAAGAAAAACTGGTTAAAGGATATTCAGTTACTGATGTTGAAGCGAAGGTAACCTCGCGATACAAGGATTTTAATCATGATTGGAGAATAACTTCGGTGTCGGAAAGTAAAATAGATGAAGTTTTTGAAAAGTAATTTTAATTAAAGTGGTCAAATTTGACCACTTTTTTTGTTTATGGAGATATTTATAAACAAAAATAAAGGCTTCTGCAATGTAGGTTGCGGATTTTTTTATTTTTTAGGATATTTATAAATTAAAAAAAAGTAAAAACTAATGCAAGAAAAAAACAATTTAGTTGAAGAGGCACTTATTCAAATGAAAAATGTTGAACAAGCTATCGCCGAGAATGCAAAAGGAATACTTCAATCTACAATGAAAGAAGAAATCTCACAATTAGTAAAAGAATCTCTCACCGAGCAAGATGATGAGGAGATCGATGTTGATTTTGAAACTGAAGAAATGCCAGATGATTCTGACGAAATGTATCAGGATGATATGGAAACAATGGATTTTGGTTCAGAAGATGATGAAGACGAAGAAAGTCCTATCGACTTAACAGGTGCTTCTGATGAAGAAATCTTGAAAGTTTTTAAAGCCATGGGAGAAGACGATGGTATCATCGTGAAAAAAGATGACGAAGATATTCATTTAACCGATACTGATTCGAATAATGAATATTTGATAAAACTCCAAGAATCAGAATACGAAATGGAAGAATCAGAATACGAAATGGATGAGGCGGACGATATGGAAGTCAAAAAAACCATAGCAAAAATCTTCAGTGAAAAATACACAGATGAGTCATCAGATATGGATGAAGTAATGTATGAAATCGAATTCGACGACGAAGAAGAAGATGAATTTGAATTCGACGACGAAGAAGATGAAGAAGACGATGAAGATGAATTCGACTACGAAGAAGAAGACGATGAAGATGAATTTGAATTCGACGACGAAGAAGAAGATGATGAAGAATACGAATCTGTCGGAATGTATGAGATGGAAACAGAAGAAGGAGATGACGTGAAAGAATCTTATAACCCAAAAAGAGCAAAGGTAAGAGAATCTAAAATGTCTGTTAAACCTAAAGGATTAGTAGGTAAAGGGCCTAAGAAAGTTAATTTTAAATCAAACACAGAAGGAGGATTTGAAGAAGATAAAGATGAAGCTTTCAAAGGAAAAGTTAAAGCAGTAGGTACAGGTAGTGCTAAAAAAGATGTTTTCAAAAAAGGTGAAAACATGGAAGGCAAACCTAAAACAATTAAAAAAGCTGAAACAAAAGAAGCTGCTAGAACACTTGGTAATGGTAAATATTTCCGAAAAGGTGGATTACCAAAACCTAGAGCACATTCTGAATTTAATGCAAACATCAAAGAATCTACAGAAAATGAAGTTCAGATGTTAAGAGAAAAAAATCAAGAATATAGAAATGCTTTAAATGTTTTCAGAGAAAAACTCAATGAAGTTGCAGTGTTCAATTCTAATTTGGCATACGCCACAAGATTATTTACAGAACATTCAACAACAAAGAAAGAAAAATTGAACATACTTCGAAGATTCGACAATGTTGAAACATTAAGAGAAAGTAAATCTCTTTATAGATCAATCAAAGACGAATTGAATAAGTCAGAAGCTAAACCAATTTCAGAGACAGTTGAAAATAATATTAATAGAAGTGTTAGCACTGGATCATCAACTACTCTGATAGAATCTAAAACTTATGAAAATCCTCAATTCTTGAGAATGAAGGATTTGATGAGTAAAATTAAATAAACGAATAAAATTTTAATTAAAAAATGGGAGCATTATTAGAATCAGGTCTCGTTGGTAATATTGGGTTAAAGCACCTTAAAGTTATCAAAGAAGACACAATTAACAAGTGGGACAAATTGGGTTTCCTTGAGGGACTCAAAGGACACATGAGAGAAAATGTGGCGCAGTTATATGAAAACCAAGCGTCACATTTGATAAATGAAGCATCTTCAACATCTGATACAGGTTCTTTTGAAACAGTTGTATTCCCAATTGTAAGGAGAGTTTTCTCAAAACTTTTGGCTAACGACATCGTTTCAGTACAAGCTATGAACTTACCTATTGGTAAATTGTTCTACTTCGTACCTAATATTCAGGATTATACAACTGGTAGTTCATCTTCATATGGAGTTCATTACCCTCCTTACGGAGCGCCTAATATGGAACCAGGCCAAACACCTAATTCAGGATACAATTATAACAACGGAAGAGACCTTTATGACAGATTCTATGAAGGTAACGAACCAGCATTAGACCCTCCAGGTTTATATGACTATTCAAAAGGAACATTTACTGCTTATACTGCTACTTCAGTTACTGCAATTTGGAATAATAATACTTTGAACTTGGAGCCTTCGGCTTACGCTGAAGGTGCAGGACCTGACGGTGGTTCATACAGAAAGGTTTTATTGATTATGTCAGGTTTTGCGTCTGATGGTAATGGTAAGTTAATCGGACCTGATGGTAATCCAGTTGATACTGAATCTTTCTTGTCAGATTTGACTATTTACCCAACTGCAGCAACAACTGCACTTATTGGAGGTAATGGTGGTCCACTTCTTTTCAGAGTTGTAACTCAAAGATATGGAAAGGGTATTGTTCAGTACGGTCAAACTAATCAAACATTAGACTTCCCAGGTAGTTTGACTGATGGAGGTCAATTTGATAATCTTTGTAGTCCTTCAGGGCAAATTTACTTAGAGGTTGATTTACAAGTA
>Ga0315904_10010993_pt1 | contig 11618 bp, 14 predicted proteins | sample LakEriMetagenome_6_FD_203529 | JGI IMG/M metagenome (GOLD analysis project Ga0315904, IMG submission 203529) | Freshwater fungal communities from buoy surface, Lake Erie, Ohio, United States - Buoy 12 MA120 | ecosystem: Environmental > Aquatic > Freshwater > Lake | place: USA: Lake Erie, Ohio...
TTTTAGTCAGGTTCTATTCTAGTTTTTCCTGTTCAGTCGTTCAGGAAACTAGGTGAAATACCGCACTCTAACAAATTATTGTTAGAAAGAATGATATTTTGCCTTTTAATATTATCTGCCGACAATTCTAAGACCCAAAAATAGTTTTCTGTTTTTTCACCGACAAGTCGTTGAGCTTGGGCAGCAATCACCCATTTTTTGTAAGTTGGTAATTCCAATTGGCATTTTCCATCAGCATTAGTTTCTGAAGATATATATTCTTTAGGAAGTAATTTATACAGCGAAAGAGGATGCTCATTTTCTTCGATTAGCTTACCAAACAATTCACGCCAATGCATGATAGCGGAATGCGCCTGATATTCTTCACGTTTTAATTCCGTTAGTTTATTTTCAGATTCTTTGAGTTGAACAATCAATTCGGAAGATCTTTTACTCGATTCTTTTAGTTTATTTGCAGATTCCATTATAGAGTTTCTCAGTTTAGGATATTTTTGCCATTCTTCGGAACCTAAAATTTTAATTACTTTATTTGGGTCGCAACCTGTTGAACCATTTTCATTATAAGAGGTATAAAATACATCTTCTGATATATCATTGGTTTGAAGTTTATTAAAGTTTACGCCTTCGAGGGTATTTGATTCATTAATGTCAACTGATTTCTGGAGGTTATTAAATAAGCTTTCATATGCTTTAGTGGGGTCGCCTTTTTTGATATCTTCACTAAGTTGATCCATCACCGTGCCAAACGAACCAGCTTCAATTTCTTTTGCTGTAGCAGTTTGCTTATCTGCAATTATTTTTTCCCTTGCGGCACGCTGAGCTGCACTAGTTTCTTCCAATTCTATGATAGAAGACTTAATTGACTTTGAATATTCTAATAAAATATCATTACCGATCTTTTTTTGATTATCTATATTTTGTTTTATACCAGATATTTCTTTTTCAATTGTTTTAATTTCTTGATTAATTTTTGAAGATTCCTCCTGATTTGGCGCAATAGATTTATTCATTTCAGCATTATATTTTTCATTATTAGAAGCTCTTATTTTAGAAAAGTCTTTTAATTCTGATTTGCATAAATCTAATGGGATTGCTTTTACAATCACTATTCCGAGTTTTATATTTTCTCCTCCTTTCGTTGCAATAAATACCTCAACATCAATTTTCTTCTCACAGCCTATCATTAATATGGAAACAATCCCAAGAATTATGTTTAATATTTTCATAAATAATTAACTTAATGATTTAATGCCCTTGCTACTTGATTCAAGGACGGAAATTAATTCATCTTTATCCTTTAGAGACTTCCAGATTATTCCATCCTCGCAAATGATATATTCGACCCAAATTTTGCTTCCGCTTTTAAGATCATAATGGAGAGAAATTAACCATATATTGTCCATTTCTTTTGGATCAGTCGAAGTATATGAAAAAATTAGAACACCGAAATAATACCAAATATTGGCAAGTATTTTATAATAAAGTACAGATATTTTTTTAAAAAGCATATTACATTATATTTTTAAAAAAACAGGATCATTTACCTTTTCCGTTTACTAATATGTCTATTCGGCATAATTTGCAGCATCATCTAAATCGCAGTCTTCAGCTTTAGATTGCGCAGCTCCAGCTCACATGATTTGTTGGATGCGAAAAATGCTGGTCATCGACATACACTGCATGAGCCTCCGCCTTTTGCGCAGTGCCCGCAATAATTACATGAAGTACAGGCCGTGCAAGTGCCGTTTGGGTTACAACGACCAGCAAAGGATGTGCAGGCAATCGTTGCGACAAACGCAAAAGTTATAATCAAGCACTTCATATCTGCATGATGAAAGTGGCGGCATCTATGTCAATTTTATATCCGCGTGTATTCAAAAAAACCTTGTCTCGATTTTTCAAGATTTGCTCAGGGGAAAAATCCCTTTTCAACAGAATTGCTGTATTCACGAAAACAGATGATTTTTTTGCTGGACTCTTATTTGGAATTATTCTAATTATTGTTCCAATATGAAAATTCCAGTTGCCATCCTTGTTCGTGTTTCTTGCTCAGAAAAACAAACCACGGATCGCCAAAAGTCCGAGTTGCTGGCATACGCAGATTCAAAGGGCTTCTCCGTTGTTGAGGTGGTGGAGGAAAAAATCTCTGGAAGGGCTTCAGCAAATGAACGCACGGGACTCAAGCGCATCGAGGACTTGGCGGAATCGGGAGCTATCAAAAAAAGTTTTGGTTCACGAGGTCAGTCGAATTGCCAGAAGTAATTCAATCCTTCATCGATTCGTCGAAAATTTGGAGGCTCATTCTTGTTCGCTATACTGGCACTCTCAAGCCATCGAAACTCTGTTGCCGAATGGTAAAAGGAATCCTGCGGCTTCAATCATGCTGTCCCTTCTATCGGAGATGGCAGTTGCCGAAGTTGAACTTCTTCGTGAGCGCATCAACTCAGGACTTGCTCAAGCTCGTCGTAAGGGCGTTGTGCTTGGTCGCCCAACAGGCACAAAAATGTCTTCGGATTCGATTCTATCCAGACACGCTGATGTTGTTCGCCTGTTGAAAAAGGGTCAGAGCATTCGCAATGCAGGAAAAATTTCTGGAAAGGGATTCTCTACAGTCCAGCGGGTGAAAAAGATTTTGGATCAGCAGCAGGTTGCTCTGGCAGCTTAAAACTTAGTTCTAATGTCCAATGGGGCATTTATCTTCATGAGCCAATGCATAGTGAACTCAACGCATCTATCGGCTACCTAGAATTAGGAATGTATGTGGAGGCTCTGGATGAACTGGAGCGCATACAGCCAGAAGAATGGAATAGTTCCACTGTGCTTTGGTTGCGGTTGGAAATCTATCGCACAGCAAAGAACTGGAATTTGATGGAAGTGGTGGCGAGGGAACTATTGAAAAGAAAACCAGACGATCCTGATCATTGGAATGATTTGGCATTTTCTATTCGCCGCAAAGATTCCATCAAAGCCGCACAGACGCTGCTTCTAGAGGCATTGGAGAAGTTTCCAAATGATGCTACGACCCGATACAATTTGGGTTGCTATGCCTGTCAGCTGGGAGACATGGAAGAGGCAAAGAAATTGGTGGGTGAAGCGATCAAGATGGATTCCAAATTCAAATTGCTCGCACTGGATGATGAAGACCTAGTCGAACTTTGGGACTCTTTCAAAGTGTGAAATAGAGAGAACAGAATTTCTCATCTCCTCGCAAACCCGCATTAAATCTACTTCCGCAAGCCTTCGTAAAATTCTTCGGAGTGGGCAGTCGTGGGAATTTCTCCGAATCTCAAAATCCATTTGGAATGCTTTTAGGATGTGCTGAAGCTTGTGGAACCCCTTGGGAAAAGGCTCTGCGAAGGATTGGTTGTTTTTGAAAATCGCTTTGGATTTTTTATTGATCAAAAAAAAAGCACCTCAAAATCAAATGGAAATTTTTGAAATCGCCACTAATAGGCGCGTTTTATTTACCGAGGGTGGCTGTGGAAATTCTATTTAAACAAAGATTGAAATTTTGACGGGGTCTGAGCAATGCCCCCCCCCTACAATTCGCCAAAAATTTTGGTAACTTTTTTGGTAACTCAGAGGTCAAAATGAGCCTAAATGTGGAAAACGGGATTCCTAATATGGGTAAAAAAACTTGACCTTCCCTTTGATTTGTTTCACACTCAGAAGTCCTACTCTATGAAAGCATCAAAATCAAAGCTAGAACTTATGAATGAACCAAAAACAATCCTGCCTATATAAAGCAAAGACCAGACTATTAGTGATTCATCAAGGCGAAGCTCATTGCGATAAAATATAGACATCAACGCTTGCGTTTTATTGTTATAGATCAAACAAATGCTATAAACCTTAAAATTATTTTAAATTTCAAAATATTAAAATTTCTGTTAATCAAAAAAATTAATCCGTATAAAAATGAAAGCTAACTTATTGAAAATTGCAATATTAACATTGTTGCTATCTCTCTCAGGGTGTTCAGATGAATTTATTGACGCTCTTAATAGTTCATCCAATTATAGGTCCTATAGCTCGCCGAACTTGCAATACAGAAAAGGCTTCCCCGCAGGTAGCATAGGGGACACAAGGCCTAATGGGTCATTTTAAAAAAGAAGGAACATTTAGATAATAATACATATAGTAAATAATAATTGGTTTTTATGTTGAAAACTAAAATTGTTTTTTTAAACACGACCATCTTCTTTATAATTCTTTTACTTGCTTTAGAAAACACTAAGGCAAATAATGATATTCATGAGATTGAAAACAATGCAAGGAATGGTTCGCCAGCAGCTCTCTACAATCTTGGCTTAATTTATTTTAACGGTAATGGCATAAGACGCTCCGATGGAGAAATTATAGGAAGCGATATAAAGCAAGACAGAGTAAAGGCTTTCAAGCTATTTAAATTAGCTTTCATGAAATCAAACGAATATAATGATGCAGAGAAATTTGCATCTCATGTATTTGGCTTTGATGATGTCCGAGCTTTTGCGGCCGCTAAGTTAGGCGAATGTTTTTTTTATGGATATGGAGTTGCTCAAGATTACGCAGAAGCCTTTCAATTTTGTAAAATAGCCGCCGAATCTGGAGATGCGGACTCTCAGTACATTCTTTGGCTTTGCTATAAAGGTGGAAAAGGAGTAAACCAAAATAATCAAATCGCACAAATGTGGCTTGAAGTTTCTGCAAAAAATGGCAACCTCAAAGCTAAGGCACAAAAAGGAGAAATAGCTTATTTAATTGGATTAGCGGCAAAAAAAATAAAAGACGGCGCAACTCCAGTTATTGATGGTTTTAAAGATGGATTTCATTCGAAGTAAAGACATATCAAGGTAAATTTGGAAGACCTTGAGGGGCTCTGATGTTTATATTTTTAATTAATCTAAGACCCCAATCAAAGCTGTCGGCCTATCTTTTATAGCCTCATTATGTTTATCAATTGTATTTAAAATTAAATACTCTCAAGCGGCTTTCAACTTCACATTGCGGTAAAAAGTGGCTCTTGAGATATTCAAGGCTTCGCAAATTTTTCCCACCGTGGTCTTGCCATCATCATACAAGGCTTGGGCAATGGTGATCTTTTCTTGATCCAGAACTTTTGGACGACCGCCTAGACGACCTCTGGCTCTGGCAACCTTGAGTCCTGCCGCTGTGCGCTCCCGAATCAACGATCTTTCAAATTCCGAAATTGCTCCGAAGACATGAAAGATCAATTTCCCACTTGGACTGGTGGTATCCAGTTGTTGAGTGATGCACCGAAATCCGATTCCCCGCTTCTCAAGGTCATTCACCGACTCGATGAGGTGTTTTAAAGAGCGTGATAGGCGATCAAGTTTCCAGACAACCAAAACATCACCCTCACGGGCATACTCGATTGCCTCTTTCAGTTTAGGGCGATCATCCTTTGCTCCTGATGCAACCTCCTCAAAGATTTTTTCGCATCCAGCTTCTTTGAGAGCTTGGATTTGAAGGTCGAGGTTTTGATCCGAGGTGGAGATTCTGCAATAGCCAATATTCATGGGTGGAATTTTACTGAAATTTCTCAAAAGTCAAGATTATAATTCAGAAAAGATACATTGTTTTTGAGATAGGTAATGAGACAATAAAATCAAAGAAATTCTCCAAAACTGCAAACATTTCACTCTTGTTTCAAAAACGAACGTTTTTGGAGCGACTCCAGATAACTTGAATCTTTAAGAATCAGCCTTACTTCTTTTTTGACTTCTTATCTCCCTTTGACTTTTGGGTCTTTGAACCGCCTGACTTCTTCGCTGAAGATTTCTTTGAACCGCCTGACTTCTTCGCTGAAGATTTCTTCGAACCACCTGACTTCTTGGCCGAAGATTTCTTTGAACCGCCTGAGGAACCACCTGAGGAACCGCCTGAGGAACCACCTGAGGAACCACCTGAGGAACCACCTGAGGAACCACCTGAGGAACCACCTGAGGAACCGCCTGAGGAACCACCTGAGGAACCGCCTGAGGAACCACCTGAGGAACCACCTGAGGAACCACCTGAGGAACCGCCTGAGGAACCGCCTGAGGAACCACCTGAGGAACCGCCTGAGGAACCGCCTGAGGAACCGCCTGAGGAACCACCTGAGGAACCACCTGAGGAACCACCTGAGGAACCACCTGAGGAACCGCCTGAGGATGCTACGACCTCTAGCGCGACTTTATATTCACTATATAAATGATATCGATTTGTATCGGATGGATAAAAAATCACCTTGAGCTCATGTTTTCCGATTGGCAAAATAGTTCCAGCACTTGGATTATATTCGTATTTTCCTGATAATAATGATGTAGCATTAAGCTGAAGATTGCTGAGCGCACTTCCCTCTTGAATAGCAGCAGGTTCAGCCCACGATATGGGGGCGATTGCTTTTGTTACATTTACAGCTACATGTGCACTTTTTGGAAAGTAACCTTTATCATTGGGCAGAAATTTAATTTCATGAGAGGACAGTCCAACATCAGGAATTGTATTGGGATTAAGAAACTCAAACTTTCCATCTACATCAGCTTGCCCATTGGCAAGTAAAGATTCCCCTATTGTTTGACCAAATGAGATTGTTGATGCTACAGGCAATTTATCTATTATGACTTCTCTAGGTTTATTTAATGCAACACGAAAGCCTACAATATTACCACCTTGATGGTCGTTTCTATCAGTAGGATAACGCCTATAATCAAGGTTATACCCATAAACACCGCCTCCGAAAATGTCTGGAAAAATAAAAGACCAATCTAAAACTGCAAAACTATCCCAGTCAACCCATTCCCGCGCATTACCAGCCATATCATGAATTCCTAATTCATTTGCCAGTTTTCGCCCAGCATTACCATGTTTACGAGGAAATAAGTATATATAACCATCAACCTCAGAATAAATATCACTGCCGCTATATATAAATCCGCGCGACCTATCTCCACCCGATTCTGCATAGTCCCATTCAATTCTATTAGGAAGTCTGTATCCTGATGCTTTTAGATTTTTCGAAACGCTTGGTCCAATCTTGCCAAACAATGGCGAGGAATTAATTTGACCTTTATAAATACTACCATCGCTGCTTTGCTTGTAAACTGGTGTATACCCATCTTGTTGACTTTTAGCATTACACCATGCATATACAGCAGGCAACGAAACACAATAAACTGGGGAATCATCATTAACTTCTGTTATATTTCTATCTAAAATACTAAAAACAGATGCATTGTATCCATTTCCAATTGCCCACGCTACTACTTTCCTCCATTCTTTCCATGTTACTTCATACTTGCCAATTAAAAAACTACCAGCATCAATAAGAGCACTTTTATCGATGTCCCGACCATCTTCTATTCCATCGCCATTAGTGTCCTTCAAATTTGGATTTGTTAAACTATATGTAACCTCATAGAAATCGTTATATCCATCACCATCAGAGTTAATTTTTAATGGATCAGATTTATGTATATTAACTTCTTGCCAATCAGTTAGTCCGTCATTGTCGGTATCTAACTCTGGAGATTGTCCATTAGCATTCAGGCAAAAAGCTAAAATGGTAATTATAATATATCTGATATCAAATTTTCTTCTCATAGTTCACATTCTTTCCGCATAGGCTCCAAATCAGAATCATCAATCGCCAGTATCTTAAACTTTCCATCCAACTTGATTGCTTCCCCAACACGATCCTTGGCTTTATCAATCTGACCCATTTGGCAGAGATAGCAACTTACATTGAAGTTGGTCATAGCGTCTTCTGGGAAGTTATCGGCGGCTTGTGAGAGTATTTCAAAAGCTTTCTCAATACCTACTGCGCGGCGTGTAGCCCAAGCAAGATAATTCCAATAGATAGGCTGGTCTTGATGGTCGCTTAAAAATAGCATCGAAGGCTCTATTGGGCGGTGCGCCGAGGTATTTATTGATTATAGAAAGCTCTAAGCGTAGCAGTTTGACCTGTGCCCAGCATAATACCAGAGGCAATAAATCGAGATCATGTTCTGGAAGCCATTTCTAGATTTGATGCTGGAACTCACCACGAATTTGCAGACTCGACGGCCTACGATCTACTGCACAATGACAGACGCTACCCGCCCAAAGCAATTGTCGGAATCGCTTCTGAAATTTTAACTGGCGAAAAGTTCACGCCGAAACACTTCAAAGGAGGGCTTCAGTCTAAATGCTTTCGAATTCTTGAAGAAAATGGATTCCAAATCGTAGAGAAACCCAAAAGCAGAAAGCAATTCATCCAGTCACAAGGTGCATCATGCGTGAACTGGCAGTGGAGTTGGTCATTCATCAATCAGGAGAGGCGATCAATCATCTTTGGTGAATGGCGGGAACGCCCAGACAGGTTGAGTCATCTGATCTTTTCAGAAGATTGGGAGTTTCGAAACGGCATCAGAAACCGAGGCTACAATCAAAGCAGGGAGCATATTCGCCTAATTGAAGAGGAGGGATTCAAACTCTTCACCTTTTTGATGGATGCAGAGGAGCCATCCGATAGCGCAACCGAGCCTGTCAGCATCAAGGGATTTGAGCCTCGGCTGATTGAAAAAAATCTGAAACGCGATGGGAAAAATTGGTTCGCAATACAGTCATTCACCTCTGAACCCACAGGCATTGAAAGACAGGCCCAACCTCAATTTTCTGCACCCTCGAATTCAATACCAAGTGGCAACGCCGCTCCGACAAGAACCTCCAGCACATCGATGGGCTTTGAGCGGTCATCAGAAGTCAAAACTTGGATACTGAAGAATTCCAATGGCATCTGTGAATACTGTGAGAATGCTGGCCCATTCGAAACCTCTTCAGGGGAGTTTTTCTTGGAGGTTCATCATGTTCGACCTTTGGCGGATGGCGGCAGTGACAAAATAGAAAATGCTGTTGCAGTATGCCCAAACTGCCACAGGGGATTTCATCACAGCAGGGACAAAGATATTAGGGTTGAGAACTTGTTCTTAAAGGTGGCCAGACTGGTTAAGGAATAAGATCAATCTTTACACTGTCCACGATTCCCACAGCTGCTCCAAATCTGGATCATCCAATGCGTGAATTTTCCATTGGGGATCGAGCTTGATGGCTCTTCCAACTTTTATCTTGGCTGATTCCAAATCGCCCAACTGGCAAGAGTAGCATCCCAAATTGAAACTCGTCATCCCATCATCTGGAAACTTCTCCAGTGCCTCGGAAAGAATTTTGTGGGCTTCTTCCAATCCAGTGGAACGCCGAACTGCATATGCGTGATGATTCCAGAAGAGAGGCTGGTCTTGATGCCGCTTCCAAAGCTCTTTTGCGACCACTTCCATCAAAGTCCACTTCTCGGCGGCTCGATAAATCTCCATGCGAACTCCCAAAACCTCTGAGGAGTTTTTTTGATCTGGAGGGATGCACTCAATCTCATTTGCGGCATCCTCAAGCATTCCAAGCTCCAGATAGCCGATAGAGGCTTGGAGGTGACGATCCATTTATTGGAAATCTCCTATACTGATCGGCTGAATTACTGGTTCTGAAAGGATGTTCTCTTCAGAAGAACTAGGAACCTCTACTGGCTGACTCCTAATCGGAAGGCGGCTCGGCAACCTGCTTGATGTGTTTTCCGCCTTTGGCTTATTCCCGCCATACAAGCCCATTTTTCCTGCCTTTGCCTGTTTTTCCATCGATACATATTGTGCCATTTCTTTCCCCTTCGGTGGATCACTCACAACCTGACCATGCGCCCTTGCCAGACCAGCACGAACCAACATTTCAGCCAGATCATTTTTACCATCCACTAGAATAATTGCGTAATATCTTTGAAGCTTGGAACGCCCCAGAGCCTTTTGGAATCGGGTTACTACGGTGAAAGGATGAGAAAGAACTTTTGCTGTGAATTCCTTTGCCGTCTTTCCACCACGAATGCATTGATCCTCGGAGACTCCGAAGTTTTCGGCTTGTTCGGTGATTCGCTCGGCAACTACTGAGTCGGTTTCAGACTCTGGAGTGTCCACGAAATAGAGTCGAAAAAGATATTCCTCTCCGTTTGCTTTAACATGGAATGAATCCCCATCGTTGGATTGATTCTCGATGATTCTGCAATTTGTGAATGTTTGCCACTCGTCCGCGAAAGCCGATCCACAAAGGGCGAGAACGATTGCGAATACTGCTGGGAGGTTTTTCGACATGGGGAAATTCCTATGCGAATTCAAGTCCGCGACAATGACAATTTTGCATCATCCCAAAATGATGGAGGCTTGGAGAAGGGCTTCTGGCCTATGTTTGCGGGTGATTTGAGTCTTCAGTTTTTTGGCGCCTTGGAAAAACAAGGGATCAAAAATTTGTTTTTTTTGAAAAACGCCTTATTGAGACAGGGTCTGGGAATAGACGAACCAAGCTAAAAATAAACACTCTCCGCAGGGAAAAAAAATGGTGGTGGTTCTCGGCAATGCCCTCCCTATTCACGGGGAATTTTTTGGCCTACGACAACCAAGAATCAGTCCAAATCTGCCTCCTGTTGTTAAACAAAATCCAATTGGTTTTTAACCATTGGTTCACGATTTTGCATCAAAAGGCATTTTGGAGAAAAATGGGTGATTTGTATTAAATGATGGAAAAAATGTGGAAAGTGCCGGTTTGGCGGAATTGGTCTTGGAGGCTTTCGGGAATCTCGGAGGTCGCGCCGAGCACGAGGCCGGCGAGGAGTTCGCAAACGAGTGGGTCACCCGAAATTCCCTCGCGCAAGGTCGCCTCCATCCATCGCCGGCAATCCGAGGCCAAGCGGGGAATCGAAAATCCCGCGTCCGGTTCGACACGGATATCGGCCGGAGAGGGGACAATCATCTCGCAGGTTACGCCCTGCCGGGCTTGGTAGGCGCGGTAGTCGAATTGCCCGGGATTTCGCGGGCCCGGCACCTCTCGCAGAGTGCCCGAGGCTGTCACTCGGTCATTCCAAAGCGGCGGATCCACTGGAGCGGAAACCAAGATCTGGCAAGCCGGGCGGAGGATTACGCCGTGAATTTCCAATTCCTCGACTTCTAGAAGGAAGCGCGTTTTTGCGCCGGGCTTTCCATCACTGTGCCCGACGACCTTACCGCGCACGGAGGCCACGGTGTTTTCGCCCAAGAGAGATTCTGCCAACGCACTCGCCGTTGATTCACGGGTTTGCCAAATTTGCAGCGTGGAAAAGGCAAATCCCGCCGCGAGACAAATCCACATCGCCCTCCGATGGATCAGCCAAACGAGGAGAAAAAAACCGAATACCGCCAAGCACGCGGAAGAATCGATCGGCAGAAAGTTCGCGAGAAGAATTCCCGCGATGGCGGCTCCGAGCAGGCCTGCGAACGGCAGGCGTTGCTGCCACGGAAAGGCCCGATCCGTCACCCCGATGCTCCCTGTTTCGCCCGTTTAGTTGAAGGAAAACGGGCTGTAGAGCGACTCCTCGTAAGCGGAGTTGTAGAAGCCGTCGATCGCAGGCTCGTTGTAAGCGAAGGGCTGTTCATTCTGATAGCCACGCGAGTTGGTGTATTGGCCGGCGGGTTCCTGCGGGTGACCCGCCGTGCGGGGAGCGGAGGAAGAGTTGTAAAAACCAGGCGACTCGCGCAGGTAGGCGAGGAGTTGTTGGTCGGCGCCGTCGGATTGGAGTTCAGCCA
>Ga0315904_10010994_pt1 | contig 11618 bp, 3 predicted proteins | sample LakEriMetagenome_6_FD_203529 | JGI IMG/M metagenome (GOLD analysis project Ga0315904, IMG submission 203529) | Freshwater fungal communities from buoy surface, Lake Erie, Ohio, United States - Buoy 12 MA120 | ecosystem: Environmental > Aquatic > Freshwater > Lake | place: USA: Lake Erie, Ohio...
CTTGGTCTGCGCCGTATGCAGGAGGGCGGAGAGGTCGAAGTCGAAGTCGAAGACGAAATGGAAGCCAGTGGCATGAACGAGAAGGATGTCATTGTTGAGGCCATTCGCGCCATCAAGGGCACATCTGATCGACCTGAAATTGTGCTGGGGATGTTCGTTCAGAAATACGGAGAGGACGCGCTGCGTGACCTTGTTGACCGCGTCCAATCCGGTGAGCTTGATGACACTGTCGAGCGTTTTGCTGAAGGCGAGAAGGGCATCGTTCGCGGCCCCGGAGATGGTTCCGGCGTAGACGACATGGTGCCCGCCACACTTGAGGGTGAGCAAGATGTGCTTCTCTCGGATGGAGAGTTTGTGTTGAGGAAGAAGACTGCCGATGCTCTGGAGAAAGCTTACGGTGGTGGCTTCCTTGATATTGTAAATCGTTCTGAAGATGATGCTCCAAGGAAACTCGAAGCAATGGTGGGATAAGTGCTGAGAATAAGTTCGGTGCCGCAAGACGCGGTGAGAATGGTATGGAGGGATGTTGATCGGGTACTAAAGAAGAGCGTAGAGACCGTCAAAAACAAGTCCGATGTTATCGACATTTTAGATGGCGTGTTTGATGGGACATACGTTCTTTGGGTCGTGCTGGATGACGACAACAGCATCGTTGCTGCATTCACCACACGACTGATTGTGTACCCGCAGCGAAGGGCACTAGCCTTGGATTGGGTTGGTGGCACCCGCATGAAGGAATGGGCAGATCAAATGATCGACACCATGAAGCAATACGCGGATGAACTGGGGTGTGAACACCTCGAAGGATATGGTAGAAAAGGCTGGGGTAGGTTCTTGGAGAAGTACGGTTTCTATCCAGAATACACAGCCTACCGAATGGAGTTGAGCGATGGGCAAGGGCAAGCAGGCACCGGGAGATTCAACGGTACGGCAGACGAATCTACCTGAATACGCTGATCCGTACTTCCGTCGCCTTCTTCAAGGTGCCGAAGAGGCCTCGATGCCGTTCGATCCCGTGACGGGGGAAAGCAGATACGTCCCCTATCAGGGCGAGCGTATTGCGCCGTCCGAAATGTATGGCGACATTCAAGCATCCCGTGCCATGATCCGGGGCATTGCCCAAAGTCCGATAGAGGGGATGAAGGAGGGCATGGATGCCCAGCGCGAGGGCATGGGCATCACGCGCCGTGGCGTCGGCTACACCGAAGAAGGTGTTGGTCGTTTGCGCGGCCTGTCTGATTATCAAACGGGAGACTTCAGCCCGTTTGGCGAGTTTGATCAGTATGACTTCCGCGATCCTACCCAGTTCTCTGAATACAGCTTTCGTCCTGACTTTCAGTTCCAGCAGTTTCAGTTTCAAGAACCTGAAAGGTTTACTGGCGGGCAGGTTCAGGACTACATGTCGCCCTACATGCAGTCTGTTGTGGATCAACAACAGCGTCAGGCTCAGTTAGAGTTCGAACGTCAGGGTTCTGCTCGCGCAGCGCAGGCGGTGCAGGCTGGTGCCTTTGGTGGTTCTCGTCAGGCCGTACAGGAGGCCTTGGCAGAAGAGGCGCTTGGTCGTCAAATGGGTGACATCCAAGCGCGTGGATCGCAGGCTGCGTTTGAACAGGCGGCTCAACAATTTGGAGCGGATCGCGCAGCAAGGATGAGCGTTGATCAGGCTCGTGCTGCAGAGCTTGCTCGCATCCAGTCCTCCGCTGCTGCAGAGCAGGCCCGTGTTGATCAGGCTCGCTACACTGAGCTTGCAAACAGAGAGTCGGCACAGGCTGCCGAGTTCGCTCGTGCTGGCAATGTTGAGGCGGCTGAGGCGGCGCGCGTACAGGCTGCACGTTTTGACGATCTGGCTCGCCGTCAATCTGCTGTTGAGCAGTCTCGTCAGTTTGGTGCAAGTCAGGCTCTTGCTGCAGAACAGGCTGCTGTCAGCGCCGCAGGTCAGATGGGGACAATGGCACAGGGCTTGGGTAGTCTTGGCCAAGCACTGGCGGGACTTGGGGAGCGTCAAAGGGCAGCCGACATTCAGGGCGCGCAGCTTCTTGAGACAGTTGGTCGTGATATCAGGGCCGAGGATCAGGGTCGTCTTGACTTGGCATACGAAGATTTCACCCGCCAAAGGGACTATCCAATGCAGCAATATGAGCGCATGGCTGGCCTTCTGCGCGGCATACCAGTTCAACCAAATGTGGAAGAGCAGCGAATGGTTGCATACAATCCCATTCAGCAGGCGCTGGGCGCTGGGATTTCGGCGCTTGGACTTTATAAAGGGCTGGCAGCATGAACATCATCGATCTACAGGAACGTCTGAAGGATTTGCCTGAACAGTCTTTGATGCAGGAAATGCAGACGCCAACGGGCACTGCGCCTCAGTTTCTTGTCTTGAGCGAACTAAAGCGCCGCAAGCGGATGCGCGATGAGTATCAGCGTCAGCAGGCACAGGGCATGAAGACTGTGGCCGAAGAAGCTATCACTGCGGCGGGCATGCCGCAGGAAGGCATCATGGGTATCTCTCAGGCAATGGCCCCGAGAAGTGCAATTGCACAAGATACTGGCGTCAATGACATGATGCAGGCCGAGGCGACCCGTGCGCCACAGCCGCAAGAGATGCCAGTGCAGGGCATGTACGACGGTGGCTATGTTCGAAAGATGCAGGTTGGTGGGTTCCCAGACAGTCAGTCGTTGGTAGGATACTCGCAGCAAAACTTCTCCAGCATCCTTGCTAGCGATCCCACAGTCCGAGCCATGGCCGAGCGCATGGGTGTGACTGTGGATGAGTACATTGCATCCCTGCCGCCAGAAACGCGGGCCAGAAGCATCGAACGTCTGCTCGCAAGTCGTGAGCCCCAAGGGGTTCGCACCGATGTGTTTGATGCGACACAGCCCGTACTGTCACAGGTTAGCACAAATGTAGAAGACTTTCTTCCAGCAGGGGTTTCGGAGGCTGATCGCGAACAGGGATATTCGTCCTTCTTGCAGCAAATGAACCTTTCTGATGCTCCAGAAAATGAAGCGATGTATCGTGGTATGATGCAACGCCAAGCCGAGAATGCTTTGCTTCCTACTGATGCCGACCTAGACGCAAACTACAGAGCATCACTGACCGAGGAGCCAAGATTCAGGCAGGCTCCATACGAGCAGTTTCCAGAGGCTGGTGGGTTAGCGTCTCCGCCGCAGTCACTGTACCCCCCGGTGCCAGTTGGGAACCCCATACCCGGCGAGGAGCCGTCATACTACACGCCACCTGATCGCCCGCAGCCCATGAGCCCCATGGAGCGTCTTCGCGCTGAGACTGAATACATGCGTTCTGGAGAGGGTCTTCGGGCATACAATCAGTTTCGTGGCGTAGAAAACGTAATGACCCCAGAAGAAATGGCTGTGGCTCAAGAACGTCAGCAGGGCATCGACGCTGCCACAGATTTTCTCTCTGATGTGGGTGAAACCGCTGCAGATTATGGCGTCGGTGCCACCGCTGGTTTGTACGGTTTAGGTGCCGATACTCTTGCAAATATTGCAACATACTTTCCCGGAGCTGAGGGGCTTGTGGTCGGGGCTAGAGAGCAAGCCGCTATCGCCAATGAAGACTTCAGGAGAAGAGTCCTTGGAGAGGGTGACGAAGCTTCCATGGACGCCGCTGCTTCTGCATCCTCTGCTGAAGCACCACGCACGCAGGCCGATGGCCTTTCATACGGTCTTGGATCGCTTGATACTGGCACTATCGATGTGGGCCCTGACGGGATTCCGCTTTCGTTCGGCACTGCGGCAACTGATGCTGCAACGCAGCCTAGCACAACCACATCTGATGCTTCAGGTGGCGATGGTGGCGGCGGCGGCGGTGGTGGCGGAGGTGGTGCGCTTGGCTCCATTGAGAGCCGTGTCGCCCGCATGATTGAAGAGCGTGAGAAGTCTGCTCAGGCGGACAAGTGGCTGGCTCTAGCCCAGACTGGTCTGGCACTGATGTCTTCCGATCAGCCCACCATTGGTGGCGCTATTGGTGAGGCTGGGCTTGCAGGGATTGGTGCCATGCAACAAGCTCGCAGCGCCTATGACAAGGACATCCTGACGCTTCTTGATGCGCAGGCTGGCCTTCAGCGTGCTAGGTCTTCTGGTTCTTCTAGCTCCACAGCGGGCTTGTCCCGGATGATCGATGATGCGCGTCAAGAATTGACCGCTCTAAACACCGAAGCTCGCAGCTACAGGGACATCTCTACAGACCCAATCACTGGCGCACCTAGTCTTGTAGACCTGACGCCTCCGGGATTGAAGGCAAGAATTGTTGCCGTCGAGGATAGATTGGCTCAGTTAAATGCGGTAGCATCTGGGAGTGCAAACTCAGCACAGTTCGACGCCACCAAACAGTGAGATAAATCATGGGCATCATTTCCGTTACTGGCCCCCAGTTCGGTCAGCGATACAATGTAAGCATCGCTGGGAATGCCCCGACCCCTGAAGAGCAGTCTCGCATTGATCAGTTCGTAGGACAGCAAGAAGCGTTGATGGCTTCTCGCGTTCAAGAACGCTTTGGTGCGCCTGCGCCTGTAGCGCCAGAAGCCCCCGTTGAAGAAGATGACGGCACGGCTATTGGCCGTGGCTTTCAGCGTGGTCTCCAAGGTATCCGATCTCTCACTGGCACCACAATCGAAGAGGCTGGGCGCGCTCTTGGCTTGGAGGGTGTGCAGGAATTTGGCCGTGGCATGGAGACCGCTGCCGAAGAGGAGTTCCGCAAACTCCAAGAAGTCAGGGCGCGAACTGGGCTGTATGATGTAGAGGATTTAAGTAGCGCCCTCACCTACGGCGGTGAGACGTTCGGCGAACAGGCCCCGATACTTGCACAGACACTGGCTGGCACTGCCGCTGGTGCTGCCATTGGTTCTGCCGTTCCAATCGTTGGCACGGGGATTGGTGCTGTTGTCGGTGGTGCAATAGCATCTCTGCCCCTTTTGTTTGGCGGGAACGTCCAGCGGCAAGAGGAGCAGGTAGCGGCTGGCGAATTGGATGAGGTCAGCGTCCAACGTGCACTTGCGACAGCCATTCCTCAAGCTGCACTCGAAGGTATCGCTGGTAGAATCCTTGCGTTTACACCGCTGCGTCCCGGCGTAGGCAACGTTTGGGCAAGGGCTGGCAAGGGTGGCGCGGCTGGTGTCGTGGCTGAAGTCCCAACCGAAATTACACAGCAGTTGCTGGAGCGTGCGCAAGCTGGCCTGCCCATCGACAGCGATGATGCTATCAAAGAATACGTCGAAGCTGGCGTGGCCGCTGGTATTCTTGGTGGCCCGATTGGTGCCGCTGGTGGTGTGGTGCAGCGTGATGTTGCGCCCAAGGAACTCGATGATGACTACAAAGAGTTAGCCCTTGAGGGTGATCGCAGGATTAAGTTTGCCGAGGAAACGGAGCGGCAGATTGCAGAAGATCGTGCGAAGGCTCTTGCTTCCGCTGGCATTGACCCTGATGCACCGCTTGGCATTGAGGGGCCGCAGCAACGCCTTGCGCTTCCTGCGCCTGAGACTGTTGATATTGCGCCCGAGACCGCAATCGCTGACGAAGAGTTCGCTAACCTGAGCTTTAACAAGGCTCAGTATGAGCGTGTGCTGCAGCAGGTAAAGGCCGACATTACCAGCGGGAAGAAGATCAACATCCCTGCAATCCAACAGCGCGTAAAGGCTGACATGCCTGATGTTACCGTACCCAAGGTGCGTGACATCATGAAGGAGCTTCAGGCTCGCGACTTTGTCGTGGAAAACCCGGTAGCAAAAAAGAACAAGTACGTCGCCAAGAACGCTCTGGCACCGGAAGTAAACACGCCTGACGTTTCTTACCGCCGACAGATCGACACCGCCGCAGACTTCATCAAAGCGGATCAGTCCAAGCTGGAACGTCTGCGCTATGACCTGCAGGCGGCAGAAGCATACGGTCGCGATCTAAGCGGCAACAAGGTCACGCCGGATCAGGTGAACGCAGAGATCGCCCGCACAGAGCAGGGCATTGCGAAGAGCCAGCAAAGCATCGAGCTTGCAAACCAGCGTCTCAAGACATTGGGCCGCGACACGCACGTTCCCCGCATTGAGAAGGTAGGCCTGCCGCCCAGCATGAAGGCTGTGCCTGTCGCTGAAGCCACACCGGATGCCCTTCGACCGCGCTTTGAGGCACAGCAAAACGCTATTCGCGGTATGAAGGAGCAGATTACCTCTGTTAACAAACAGGTTCGCAAGCTCAACGAAAACGCCAAGAAGCGCACTTTAAGTTCTATTGAACTTGATCGCATGCAAAAGCTGCAACAGCAGCAAGCTGAGTTGTCTACGCGCCTTGGAGAGGCACAGGCAAACCTGAAAACACCTGAGAAGATTTTTCAGGAAGCAAAGGGTGAGCAATTCCGTGAGCAAGAACGGCAGCGTGAGATTGAGCGTAAGCTTGTTGCAGCCCGCGCTCGTGCGGCAGCGGATCAGGTTAAAGCGCAGGAAGATCAGGGTATGTCTCCGATCTCTCCGGCGTTCAATGCGAAGCAAGCGAATGTCTTTGCAGCACTAAAGAAACGACTGACCAATCTTGGCCTCAAGGATGTGAGGCTTGAGGGCGCACAAAGGATTGAGGGTGCCGAGGGTTCCTTCGACCCTGTCACCAAGGTGCTGAGCCTTGCCATGGGCCTGTATGATCCGAAGATGACGGATCAACAGTTGTTTGATGCTATCTCTGAGGTGATGAACCATGAGGTAATTCATGCGCTGCGGGCGATGGGTTTGCTCAAGCCCAATGAGATAAAGGTTCTTGAGCGCGTTGCAGAGAAAACCAAGTACGTTAAGCGTACAAAAGACGGTACGCAAAAGCGGAACTACACATACCTTGACCGCGCAAAGAAGCTGTATCCAGACCTCACTCCGACACAGCAGAAAGAAGAAGCTATCGCGGAGATGTTCCGCGACTACACGGCTGGTCGCCTGAAGCTAGGCGGTGGGCCGCGCGCTCTCTTTGAGAAGATCAAAAAGTTCTTCAAGTCTTTGGTTGGCGCGAACGTTGATCAGGGCTTTACCCGTGTGGAGGATATCTTCCAAGGCATCCGCCGTGGTGAGATTGGTGCCCGTGATCGTGTGGCACCCGCCGCGCAACCTGCCGCCGCTGCGCCGATGCAGTCACGCATCCCTGCTACGGAAGAAGACATTCGCCCGCAGCAAGACATCCGCATGCCAATCAATCCCAACCTGCCGAACGATCAGGTGCGGGCACAAATTCAAAGGCTCACAGACCAGAACCGTCCCCTCGTTAAGCGGCTGATCAAGCGCATCGACGAGCAGTTCGGCACCAAGTCTGGCGACAATGTTAAAGACCTGTCCAAGGTCACGCAGAAGGCGCGTCGTCCCTCTATCTTGGCAGCCAAGCCATGGCATGATGTGTCGCACATCCGCGACAGCTACCGCTTTAAGACAGTGGTCGATGACTTCCGTAATGTGCCTGCCATCTTTGACGAGCTGTTGGCTGATGGCGTTGGCCTCGTGAAGATTGACACCAACAAGCTATTCGCGCCGAAGGAGTGGGGCTGGCGCATCATTGCGTTCGATCTGCGCATGCCGAACGGCCAGCTTGTTGAGTGGTATCTACCGCTCAAAGAACTTGAAGCAGAGAAGAAAGCCAAAGGCCACCTCATCTTTGAGGAGTGGCGGAACAAGACGCAGGAAGAGCTTTCCGCTCAGCGCGATGAATACTTCGCGTCAATCCGGCGCAGCTATGAGGGCTACGATCAAGCCTTCCAAGCAGCACTGGATCGCATGGGCGTCAGCCGTCAGGAAGCGGAAGCCTCTTGGAGAAGCGCAGAGAGTTCGTTGCTCGACGCTGCACGGAACGCCCGGAGATCGTCCGGCGTGGGGATTTCTTCCGCAGCAAGCGCAGAGACTGGCTTGACGGCACCATCCATGGTGCGCACTGCAGTGGAGCCGTCCGCTCCGTATATGATGGCACGCCCAGTGCCGTCCTCGACCAGTGCAAAAGCTTCGGCCATTGTATCTACCTCCGATGATTACATGCTGGACGCACCTGTAGAGGAACGCCCCTTGTTCTCTAGGTTGCCTCGCTCCTCGATGGTAGCGGGCCTGCGGGACTTTATCAAAAATAATCCCGATGGTTTCACCATTGACTCTACCACATTCGACCCTGCCGCTGGCGGGTTTGTTGTGGCACCCCTGAAGGAAGCCGAAATAATTGTCGGAGAGTCCTTGCCAGAAGAGGTTCTACTAGGTTATATAGAGGATAACAAGGATATTGCAAGGGCAATCAATCGTCCCGTCTACTTGGGTGGATGGTTCGACAGCCAGAGCCAGCAGTACTTCTTGGACAACACACTGATTGTTCCCACTGCGGAAGAGGCGTCGTACATCGCCGAAGCTGCAGACCAGTTGGCAATCTTTGACCTGAATAACTTTGAGGAGATCAGGACAAATGCAGGAATCGAACGACTCAAACAAAGTGGAACTTATCGGGGTGACGCCGCAGTCGGATACCAAAGAAACCTTGCGGAGGTTGGTCGCCGCTTTGCGCAAGCAAGGGATCAACGTCGTGCCCGCATCCAAGAACAGCTTGTTGGAGGACTAGAACGTCCGCGCCAGTCGCGCCTCGTTGTGCCGCTGACGCCCGAGCAGCGGTCGGCAAGCATCATCGACTACCTCAATCCGAACACTGGCAAGCCGCTCTTCAAGAAGAAGGCCGGAAGTGAGACGCTGGTAAGCTTTGCGAATAAGTTGCTGGAGCTTCGTGGCACCCGTACATACGACATCGTTAACTCTGAAGCGGATCGTCGTGAGATTGCGCAGATCATGGCTGCAGAGGCAGAGGCTGCGCTTCTGTCGAGCCGCGATGCGCTGGGCTGGTATGACAGCACACTGAAGTTGGCGAAGCAAATCCTGTACCCTGTGTACCCTGAGATTTCGCCCACTCGCCCCGACGGCACCCCCAACCCGATGCACGATCCTGCAGCGGAGCATGCCTTCGACTACGCTACGGCAGTCACATCCAACGGCATGGCTGTCGTGGACAACTACCAGTTTGCGTCAGAGCAGTACGATGCGTGGAAGGCGAGCCCAGATGGCAAGTTCCCTGTCGTTGGCAAGGGTGATCAGGGCGGCTCAATGCTGTCTGCGTTTGAGTTCTGGAATGCACTTGTCGATGTAGGGTACGACTCAAATCAAATCTCTCAGCTACTCACAACGCAGTTGCCACGCTCAGAGGTTAACAACATTCTGAAGGAAGTCTTTGGTGTTCGTCGTCTGGCAGACCTGCCAGTTCAAGCTGACACCAAGGAAGAGGCTGACACCGTTGTGTCGGTGGCATACGTCATTGGCCCGAAGATTGGCAACGGCTTCTATCAAAACCTGCGTGGGAACTTCAACCCTCTGACGATGGATCGCTGGTGGATGCGCTTTGTAAATCGCATCACCGGGAACCCGCTTGTGATCCACACCGAGGAGAGCCTTGGCAATACGTTCAACAAGCTATGGAGCTACGTCAGCAATCCCGAGGGCCTGACAAATATGGAGCGCGACATTCTTCGTCGTGCCCAAGAAAACCTGAACATGACCAAGCTGGAAAGAAGTGACATTGCACTTTTGTCTAGCGAGATGGACAAGGTTTGGAACAAGGAGTTCTTCAACAAGGCCTACAACGACAAGCTCCGCGACCTTCAGAACGAAGGCATGGACTTTGAGATTGTGAAAGGTTCTGTGCGCGGCCCGGATGCCGAGCGCGTCAAGCGCCTTGCTCGTGAGGCTCGCCCCGAAAAGCCAGCCATGTCCAAGGCGGCGACCACCCTTGTGAAGAAACTGAAGCCGTCTCTTGAGGAGGCACCTCGCAACGCACCTGATCGCACCGCTATGCGTGATGTAGCAAATCGTGCCCGCGAAATCCTAAGACGTGACCTTGGCGTCGAGCTTACCAATGCCGACTTCCAAGCCCTCATGTGGTACGCAGAGAAGCGCATCTTTGATGCTGGCGGCGTGAAGCGTGGGCGCGGTGAGGACAATGACTATGCGGATGGTGCGATTGCCATCGCCAAAGCGAAGGGAATATCCGATGCAAAAATTGAAGCCGCACTCCCCGAGGCAGAACGAGGCCGAGTCCGTGGTGTCGAATCTCAACTCGCAGGAGATCAAGATGCTGGCGGCAGGGTTGGCGAACTGGTTCGAGAACCAGAAGCGGGAGACTTCTTCGCCCCAAGAAGACTGACGCTCGTCCCTGAGGATGACACTATCGAGGCGAACATGACGCCCAGAGAACGGGCTGAGGTTCGTCAGGCACTGCAGGGCGCAGAGATCGATCCGGAGATGCCGAGGCAGATGTACTCGCGCATGCCCGTGGCTGAGGCATACATGCCCACTCGTGCGCCTGTAGACAACAAGGCTGGCCCGACACCGATCTACGGTTCCATCATGGAGCGTGGCCGCTTGCTGCCCGTTGTTCTGCCGAAGGGTTCGCACCGCGTCTATGAAAGCGGTATCGAGGTTGGCAATGGACTGTTTCATATCCAACAGCGTCAGCACGACAGGGAGCTTATCGAGAACTCTAAGTACAAGCGCGTAGAGAATGCCATCTATGACTTGATGCGCCGTTGGCAGAACCAAGGCTATGAAGATGGCGAGTCTGTCGTCGGCTACAACAGCCGTGACGGCATTGTGCTTGAATGGCGGAACAACCTTGCCTTCAGTTCTCCTCCCCTCCTTCTCGTTCTTGAGCGAGGCAGTGAGGTGCAAGGCGCTCCACTGCGTGATGCCTACTACGTCAAGACATTCTTCCCTGTCCTGAAGAAGAAGGATCGCGCAGCACCAGAGCGCAAGGCACAACAGCAGCGTCTCTATAGCCGCCTGTATTCCACCACTGCGACACTGGCACCACAGGTCAAAGCCAAGACCCTGAAGCTGGACTATGCGCGTGCGGCAGACTTCCTTGCAAAGGGTCTGCGCGTTGTGGTCACGCCCGACAAAGCGCAAGCCGCCGCCGACACGATCCTTCGCAAGTTCCAAGACAACATGCTGCCCGTTGGCCGCATGATCCAAGAACTACAGGCCAAAGGCCTGACGATTACCGACGCCATGGATACCTATCTGAAGGAAGAGTTGTATCACGGCGTTGTTGGCAACGAACTGAACCGTCGTGAAGAAGGCATCTACAAGGACGCTCTCGATGCAGTGAAGGCACTGAATGTGAATGCTGGCATGCTCGATGGGCTGCAGCGTGCATCTGATGCTGCGTCTGGCACTGGGGATGGCTTTGTGAAACAGGCACGCCAGTCGGCTGGCAGCGACAAGCTGGCCTTGGCTGAAGCGTACCTCTACGCCAAGCATGCGAAGGAGCGGAATGCCTACATCCGTACCATCGATCCTAAAAACGACAGTGGCTCAGGCATGCAAGACGCAGAGGCTGACGCTATCCTGCGTTGGTTCTCTAGCTTGGATGCCTCCAACGCTGCGGCAATAGCCAACCTCAACACTGCAGCCCGTGGCATTGTGGCTGACACCAACCGAGTTCGCGTTGATAGCGGGCTGATCCCCGATCAGTTCGACCAGATTGTGGATGAAGACGGTCAGGTGATTAACCGCCCAGAGTACGACTTCTTCGTGCCTCTGCGTGGTATCTACGACCCTGAGGCT
>Ga0315904_10010995_pt1 | contig 11617 bp, 11 predicted proteins | sample LakEriMetagenome_6_FD_203529 | JGI IMG/M metagenome (GOLD analysis project Ga0315904, IMG submission 203529) | Freshwater fungal communities from buoy surface, Lake Erie, Ohio, United States - Buoy 12 MA120 | ecosystem: Environmental > Aquatic > Freshwater > Lake | place: USA: Lake Erie, Ohio...
ATCAGCGGCCCGGTGACGGCGGCCCGCGAGGCGGTCAGGGCGGCTCGGCCGTTCGCCACGGCGAACGGCTCGAGGGTGGCCGGATCGCGATGAAGCTCGGCAAGCATGCGATGGCAGCTCGCCACGTCCGCGAGATGGAGATCCGATTCGATGCACACCCGCTCGAAGGCAGCGAGGCGATCGGAGTCGAGCACGTTGTCGAGAAACTCGGCCGCCGTGTTCGGGTCGTCGGCGAGTCCCCGCCCCACCGCCGCAGGGGCCGATAGCGCTGGGCTGGCGATGAGCGATTCGACCCGGTCGATCAGCGGCCTGACCGCCGGGCTCGCCGCCACCTTTTCGGCCAACTCGCCGTGCTCCGCCGGGCCGAGCACCCCGTCGAGCCATGCCAGGAGGGTGCGGACGGTGAGTCTCATCGGGGGCTTCTCCGGCGGCAGAGACGCGACATGCCGCGACTCCTCCCTCCAAGAGTGACGACAACTCGCCATTTTCGTGCACTGGGGCAATTCGTGGCGGGAATACGCCGGTTTCGCCGCGATCCGAACCGGCGGTTCGTGCGTACGGATGGGTGGTGATCGGGTTGGGCGATGGCCGGCCGAGGACTAGACTTTTTCAGGGTCGGTCCGATCGCGCCGGCCCGGGAAAACGGTGCGATGAACGGTCATCTTCGACAACTTCGCCTTCGTCACGCGGCAGGCTACGTCGAGCTCGGCGAACTGCTCGTCGATGGAGATGCCCCCGTTCCGGGCCACGCCCGGCGGCTCTTTTCCAGGGCGCTCGACGAGTTGCGGGAGCTGCCCGAGCCCAGCCGCCTCGGCCCCGTGGCGAGCCTGCTCGAGGGGCGGGCCCTGCGGGATCTCGGGGATTGGCAGGCGGCGATCCCGCCGCTGCACAGGGCGGCGGAGGCGGCGCCCGAGCAGCTCGAGACGTGGCTCGGCCTTGGCTGGTGCTACAAGCGGCTGGGGCTGATCGACGAAGCCATCGCGGCCCTCCGCAGCGGCCTGGAGGCCGCGCCGGGACAGCCTCTCCTGCTCTACAACCTCGCCTGCTACCAATCGCTCGCCGGTGACGTGGCGGCGGCGGTCGATCACCTCACCCGGGCGATCTCGATCGACGACCGGTTCCGTGAGCTCACCGGCAACGAACGGGATTTCGATCCGATCCGCGGCGATCCCCGATTCGTCGCCGCCACGCACGTGGTGGTATGACGTCGGGCCAGGTTTCCACCGCGGCCGAGGACGAGGATTCCCATGACGAGCCCGGCCCTGCAGGAGATCGTGGCTCTTCTCGGCTGCCCGGCGGCGGGTGACCCGAGCCAGTATCTCTTCGAGCGGGCCATCGAGGCCGCCGGACTCGACTGGCGGTTCGTGACGTGTGACGTGGCCGCGACCGACGCGGCCGCGGCGCTGGCCGGCGTGGCCGCACTCGCCTTTCGGGGCTGCCTCGTCTCGGGGGCGATTCGCGAGGCGGCCCTGCAGCACGTCGCCACGGCGAGCCCCTCGGCGACATTCGCGGGAGCGGTCAACCTCATCGAGCGGCGGGAACGCACGCTCGTCGGCCACATGACCGAGGGCCGCGGCATCGTCGAGGCGCTCCGGGCCCACGTCGATCCGGCAGAGCGGGTGGCGATCGTGGCCGGCGCGGGGCCATGCGGACGGGCCGTGGCCCTCGAACTCGCCGCCGCGGGCGTCGGCGAACTCCTGATCGGCGATCCCGATGCAACCCGCGCCGCGTCGTTGGTGGAGTCGCTCCCGGCCGGCACCCCGGCGACGGTGATCGACTGGCGGCCGATCACGGTGCCCCTGCGGGCGGGCATCCTGGTGCTCACGCCCGGCGATGGTCCGCTCCAGGCGGTCGGCCTGCGGCCCGATCTCGTGGTGGCCGACGCCGTGGCCGCGGGCAGCCGGTCACCGCTGGCCGCCGAGGCGGTCGCCCACGGCTCCTGCCTCGTGGATGCCATCGAGATCCACGCGGTCGAAGCGGCGATCGACTTCCAGACGCTCTCGGGCGTCGAGGCCGACGTGGACATGCTCCGCGAGGCGCTGGAGGAGTTCTTCGCCGCCTGACAGGCCGGATCCGACTGCCGACCTTCAGCGTGGCCGACCTTCAGCGTGGCCGATCCCGGGGCGTGGCGGTCAAGAGGCGCCGAGCCGCTCGATCCGCCGCTGCAACGCGACCGCCGCGGCCCGCACGTCGGAAACCGGATCCGCGGCCAGGGCGGCGACGCGGCGCGCGATCGCCTCCGGCGGAGCAGCCGACGTGGCGTCGATGATCAGTCCCACGCCCTTGAGCGCGTTGACCACGACCATCGCGCGGCGATAACGGTCGGCTGCGGCATGGCGATCCTCGGCGGCTGCGGGGCCGACGTCGGGCAGGTCGAGCATTTCGCCGAGCGTGTCCCACGCGACCGCACCGCCGTGGCGGGCGAGGCCCACGGCCGCATTGAATCGCACGTCATCCTCGCCGTCGTCGAGGAGTTCCTGGAGCCGATCCAGGGCGACCGTCCCGCCGACGACACCCAGCGTGTACGCGGCGGCCGACCGCAGGGGCCGCACGTCGCTCCGCGAATCCGCCACGAGCGCGGCTGCCACCGCGGTCGGATCGGGAAACGCGCGTCCGGCCGCAGCCAGGTTGGAAGCGAGCACCGCCAGCGCCTCGACCGCGGCCTGCGCCGTGCCGGGATCGGAGGTGTCGCCAGCGCGCGCGAGCAGGGGCGCGGCCGCCTCGGGAACGGCGAACTCGCCGAGCGCACGGCAGAGATAGGCGCAGAGCGTCCTCGACTGCTCGGCGGCGTGGCCACTACCGGCCGGACGCCCGCTGGCCACTTCGTCGGCGAGGATGGCCGCCAGTTCGCCGGCAAGCGCGGGGTCATTCTTGAGCACCGCGCCGCCGGGCCCGCGCAGGTCGTTGGCGAAGTTGAGCGCCACCTGCCAGCGGCCCTCGTTGTTCCGCCGCAGGGCCCGAACGTAGCTCTCGGGATCGTTGCCCATCTGGGCGAGCCAGTAGAATCCCCAGACCACGAACAGGCCGCACGCCACGATCGTCAGTGGCACGACGAACAACTGCACGAGAAAGCCTGCCGAAGGCGGTTCGACGGGCGGCAGGGCGTCCGCGGAACCGGAGACGCGGCGAGGTTGTTCGGTCATGAGAGAAGTCTAGGAGGCCGGCAAGGTGAGTCAACGTCCCGCCGTGGCCGGGCCGGCCGTCTGGCTCGACGTCGAGCTGCCCACGGTGGCGGAGAATCTCGCCCTCGACGAGGCTCTGCTCCTCGAATCGCTCGCCACGGCCGCGACGCCGACGGTGGTCCGCACCTGGATGGCCCGCGAACCCGTGGTGGTGCTCGGGTCGTCGAGCCGGGTCGTCGATGAGGTCGATGCCGACGCCTGCCGCGCGGCGGGCGTGGCCTTGCTCCGCAGGCCCAGCGGCGGCCTGACCGTGGTGCTCGGTTCCGGCTGCCTGATGTGGACGGTGGTGACGGCGTGGCCGGAACCGGCGCCGACGATCGGGGCGATCCACGATGCGATTCTCGATCCGCTCTGTGCCGCGCTGCGGGACGCCGGGAAGGACGTCGTCCGCCGTGGGTCGAGCGACCTGGCGATCGAGGCGGAGGGTTCGCTCCGCAAGGTGTCGGGCAACGCGCTGCGGGTGAGCCGGGGAGCCGTCCTCTACCACGGCACCCTGCTCGACGCCTTCGACCTCGATCTCGTGGGCCGCGTGCTGCGGCACCCGCCGCGGGAGCCCGGCTACCGCGCGGGCCGGCCACACGCCGACTTCCTCGACAATCTCGCCCTCGGCCGCGGGTCGCTGGAGCATGCCGTCCGCCGCGCCTTCGCCGCCGAGGCGCGTCGCACCGAGTGGCCCCGCGAGCACGTGGCGCGATTGCTTCGCGACCGCTACCTCGTTCCCGCGTGGACCGAACGACTCCTCTGACCGGGCCCGCCGTGCCGGGCGGCTCCCGTCCCGCCGAGCTGGACTCGGCAAGCTGGGGCGACCTCGCCGACGGTGCGAGATGGGGGGGCGTTCGGCCGACGGATGATCGCCGGCCGGTCGGCGAACCGATGTTTGATCGTGGTGGCGGGCCGGGAGGCCGGCAACGGGCTTCCCCGCGGCAAACCAACCTTTCGTCGGCGACGGCGCCTCGGTAGGTTTCCCGGCCCGATCGACAGGACGTCGATTCGACAGCCTGCAACAGGAGGTTGCCTTCCATGCGTCTGCACATGAACGCCGCCGATGTCCGCGGCCTCGTTTCGCGACACTTCCTCGAACTCGGGGCCGATGGTCGCGACATCGAGGATCTTCAGGAAAACATCCGCATCGATCGCGGCCGGTGCGTGGCCCGCTGCTATCGGGTGGCCGAGATGTTTGCGATGTGGCTGATCGACGTCGGCGTGCTGCAGTTCTACGACGCCGATGGCGAGATGCTGCACACAGTGAACCTGTTCACGGAGCTGCAACCGCAGCGGATCGCCGCCTGACGGCGGGATCCATGTCTGGGGGAATGCGGTGTCACGAGGCGGTCCGGGGGGGTCGTCCGCGCGCCGCACGGGACCGATCGGGGGGTCGATGTCGATGCTGCGCCAAACCGCCCGCGGCCGCGGGCTCACCGTGGTGATCCCCGCGCTCGATGCGCCGGCACTCGAGGAAACGCTCGTCAGCGTTCTCGAACACCGTCCCGACGACTGCGACGTGGTCGTGGCGCTCGGCATGCCCTACGACGACCCGTGGAACATCGGCGAGGAGGTCACCTTCGTCACCGCAGCCCCGGGCACGGGCCTCGTGGGCTGCGTCAACGCCGGAGTGGAAGCGGCGGCCGGCGACGTGATCCACGTGCTCGCCGCCGGCTGGCGAGCGACGGCGGGCTGGACCGATGCCGCGGTGCGGCACTTCGCGAGGAGCGGCGTGGCGGCGGTCGTGCCGCTCGCCGTGGCCGATGCCGACCGCGATCAGCCCGTCTCGGCCGGGATCCGCCGGACGCGGTCGGGCAGGAGCCTCACGGTGGTGCCCCGGCGCACGCCGACCGGAATCTCGACGAACCGGCTGCCCGATGCACCCGGCCTCGAGGCCGGGTTCTGGCGGGCGGGCCTGCTGCACGATGTCGGCTTCTCACGCGCCTGCGGCGACGCACTGGCGGCGGCCGACATGGCTGCGGCTGTCGCGGCGTTGGCGGCGGCCGTGGTGCTCGAACCCGAATCGCGGGTGATCGCCGGGCCCGTGCCGCGGCGCGACGGAGGCTTCCGCGCCGGCCTCGGCGCCGAACGTCTCTTTTGGCGGTCTCTCGCCTGCGAGCGCCTGGTACCGGCGCTCCTCGCGCACGCCGGCGAGATCATGCGGCATGCCGCCGTCACCGCGCCGGTGGGCACCCTGAGCATGCTGGCCGGCCGCGTCGTCGGCCTGCTCGAGATCGGGGCCTCCGTGCCGCGCGGCCGACAGCTCGCGGCGCTTCGGCGGCAGGCAGCGGCCGGCGATCAGGCCGCCCGCACGGTCCGCATCGACGCGGCTCATGACGCCGTGTCCCGGCCGCACGTGGAACAGCCCGCCCACGAACTTCGGCGCTCGGCCTGACGCTCCCACGACCGGCTCGCCGGCGAGCCGCTTTCGTGGCCCGGCCGACACTGGTAGACTCCGCCCGTCCGCTCCCGTAGCTCAATTGGATAGAGCGTCAGCCTCCGGAGCTGAAGGTTACAGGTTCGATCCCTGTCGGGAGTATTCGGTCTGGATCGGGAGTATTCGGTCTGGAATGGTTCGGGCCCGGCCGCATGATCGGCGGCGACTCCGGAGGTGGCCATGTACGCGGTGCGCGGGTTCCTGTCGGTGCTGGCCCGGCTGATGATCGCCGTGATCTTCCTGACGAGCGTCACCGGAAAGATCATGGGCTTCAACGGCACGGTCGAGATGATGGCGGCCCAGGGCGTGCCCTCCCCGAAGATTCTTCTGGGCGGCGCGATCGCCTTCCTGATTCTCGGCGGCCTGTCGCTCGTGCTGGGGTTCTGGGGGAGGTTCGGCGCGTTCCTGCTGCTCGTGTTCCTCGCGGCCGCCACCTACTACTTTCACGACTTCTGGAAACTGCCGCCCGACACCGACCCTGGGACGCAGCGGATCGAGGTCATCAACTTCTTCAAGAACGTCGCGCTCATGGGCACCATGCTGTTCGTGATCGCCAACGGCACGGGGCCGTGGAGCCTCGACAACCGGGCCCGGGCGGCGGCCGATCCCGCGGCCGCGGACGACGAGTGACGCCCGAGCCGGAATCGGCTCACCAGGCGGCGGCGAGGAGCATCGTGGCTGCGTGGATGTCCGCGATCGCCTCGAGGTCGTCGCAGTAGCCACCCCCGCAGACGATCGCCACTGGGGCATCGGCGCTCCGGGCGGACGCCAGCACCATCCGGTCCCGCTCCAGGAGCCCCCGCTTCGTGAGCCGCAGGCGGCCGAGCCGGTCGCCCTCGAAGGGGTCGGCGCCGGCGATGTAGAGCACCAGCTGCGGACGCGTCCGCGCCACCGACTCTTCGAGCGCGACCGCCAAGGCCGCGAGATACTCGTCGTCGCCCGTCCCGTCGTCGAGCGGCACGTCGAGCGAGCTCGCGACCTTCCGCAGCGGGAAGTTCCTCGCACCGTGGATCGACATCGTGAACACGTCGGGATCGCCGGCGAAGATTGCGGCCGTGCCGTTTCCCTGGTGCACGTCGCAGTCGAGGATCAGCACGCGGCGGACGAGGCCCCGCGCCTGCATCTCGCGGGTGGCGACGGCCACGTCGTTGAACACGCAGAAGCCTTCGCCCCAGTCGGGGCCGGCGTGGTGGGTGCCGCCGGCCAGGCTCGCCGCCACACCGTCGGCGATCGCGGCGGCCGCCGCATCGACGGCGGCGCCGGTGCTCCGTAGGGACCGCTCCACGAGCGCCGCGCTCCACGGAAACCCGATCCGCCGCACCTCCTCACGGGAGAGGCCGCCGGAGAGCACACGCCCCACGTAGCCGCGGTCGTGCACGCGGAGGAGTTCGTCGTCGGTCGCCGCGTGCGGCTCGACGAACTCGAGCCTCGCCCCGGCCGCGGCATGGCCCTCGAGCCGGCGGCGCAGCAGCGCGTACTTCCCGGAGGGGAACCGATGCCCCTGCGGCAAATCCAGCGGATACCGGTCGGATGGAAAGACGCGCATCGCCCCCCACGCCCCGCCGGAGGCGGCGTCACCGCGACCGCTTCGAGGACTTCTTCCGCGGCCGCTTGCTCCGCGGCGTTCCCTCGTCGTCCCGGCCGTCGACCAGCACGTCGATCGTGCCCGACTCCACCCGGTACAGCCAGCCGTGGATCCGCGGCAGCGGCCCCTTGGCGTGCATGTTGCGGATCAGCGCCAGGTTCTTGAGGTGCTTGATCTGGAGCTTCACGTTCTCCTCGGTGAGCACCCCGAGCTTCTCCTCCCGGGAGAGCTTCCGCTCCTTGGCGATCCGATTGGCCGCCTCCTTAGCGCCCGTGGCGATGCACAGCCAGTCGGCGATGTAGTTCTCGTGGACGCCGTCCTCGATCGCGGCGATGCCGCCGCAGCGGGTGTGGCCGCAGACGATGATGTCCTCGATCTTCAGATGGACCACCCCATACTCGAGGATCGCCGAGATGTTGACGTCGTTGAAGGCGACGATGTTGGCGACGTTGCGGTGCACGAACATCGTGCCCGGCTTCGAGCCCGTCATCTGGTGCTCGCTGACCCGCGAGTCGGAGCAGCCGATCCAGAGCACGCGCGGCCGCTGCTTGGCGGCGATCGCCTGGTAGTACTCCTCGTTCGGCCGGTACTCGCCCGTGACGAACTTCGTGTTGCCGTCGAGCAGCTGGTCGATCATGTCACTCATGAACGTGGCTCCGTGTTTGGACCGGTTTGGACCGGTTTGGACCGGACGGGCCGGTCGCCCGCGAGGTCCCGAGGCTACCAGCCCGCCGGGGATCGGGCCATTGGCGGCCTCGCGGCTGGATTTGGACTTGCACAGGCCCGGGCGTGGCGCGAAAGTCTGGCCTGACCGGCCGCGGGGCCGACCCGGGAGACGGACGATGGTGCTCGACGGCGTCGTGGACAACTGGCAGGCCGTGCTCACTGGCGTCATCGTGACCGCCACGCTCGCCGCCCTGCTGTTCATCCAACGGGCCCCCGACATGGTGATGATCGGGGGCGTGGTGCTCCTGCTCGCCACCGGCGTGCTCACGCCCGACGAGGCCCTGCGGGGCATGGGCAACGAGGGCATGATCACCGTCGCCGCCCTGTTCGTGGTGGCCTCCGCGGTGGAGCGAACCGGCGCCTTGGCGTCACTCGTCGACCGCGCGCTCGGGAGGCCGAAGTCGCTGGCGTCGGCCCAACTGCGGACGATGATCGGCCCCGGCGTGATCTCCGCCTTCACCAACAACACGCCGGTGGTGGCCCTGATGGTGCCGGCGATCCGCGACTGGGCCAAGAAGCACCGGCTGAGCGTCTCGAAGCTGCTGATGCCGATGAACGCGGCCGTGGTGCTCGGAGGCCTGTGCACCCTGATCGGCACGAGCACCAATGTGGTCGTCAGCGGCCTGGTGGCGGCCAAGCGGGGCGCACCGCTGGAGATGTTCGACATCACGTGGCTCGGCGTGCCGCTGTTCGCCTGCGGGCTCGTCTACCTGATCATCGCCAGCCGGTTCCTGCTGAAGGATCGGCGGCCGCCGATGAGCACCAGCGACGACCCACGGCAGTACAGCCTCGAGATGGTCGTCGATCCGGGCAGCCCGCTCTCGGGCCGCACGATCGAGCAGGCCGGCCTGCGTCATCTCGACGGCCTGTTCCTCATGGAGATCGACCGCGGCGGCCACGTGATCGCGGCGGTGGCCCCCACCGAGCGGCTCGAGGCCGGCGACCGCCTCGTGTTCGTGGGCGTGATCGACTCCGTGGTGGAGCTGCAGAAGATCCGCGGCCTCCGGCCCGCGACCAACCAGGTGTTCAAGCTCGACGACCCGCGGAGCGAGCGGGTGCTGGTGGAGGCGGTCGTGTCGCCGTCCTGCCCGCTGGTGGGCCGCACCATCCGTGAGGGCCGGTTCCGCTCCACGTACGGCGCCGTCGTGATCGCCGTCGCCCGCGACGGCGAGCGGCTCCAGATGAAGATCGGCGACATCGTGCTCCAGCCTGGCGACACGCTGCTGGTGGAGGCGGGGTCCGCGTTCGTCGATCGGCAACGATCGAACCGCCACTTCTACCTCGTCAGCGAGGTGAGCGGGTCCACGCCCCCGCGGCACGACAAGGCCTGGATCGCCTGCACGGTGCTGGCGGCCATGGTGCTGGCCGCGGCGCTCGACCTGGTGCCGATGGTGGCGGCGGCGCTGGTGGCCGCCGGCAGCGTGGTGTCGCTGCGGTGCATCTCCTCGACCGAGGCCCGCCGCGCGATCGAGTGGGAGTCGCTGCTCCTGATCGCCGCCAGCTTCGGCCTGGCCCGCGCGATGGAAAAGACGGGGCTCGCCGGGGCCATGGCGGCGTCCACGATCGGCGCCGCCGGCGACAATCCCCATGTGGTGCTCGCCGCGATCTACCTGGTGGCGATGCTGTTCACGGAGCTGATGAGCAACAACGCCGCCGCCGTGCTCACGTTCCCCATCGCCTGGCAGACGGCGGCCGACCTGGGCGTGAATCCGATGCCGTTCGTGATGGCGATCACGGTGGCCGCGAGCTGCGGCTTCGCCACGCCCATGGGGTACCAGACCAACCTGATGATCTACGGGCCCGGGGGCTACAAGTTCCGGGATTACGTCCGGTTCGGCGGACCCCTGAACCTCCTTGTGATGGCGCTCACGGTGGCGCTGGCGCCCCTGATCTGGCCGTTCTGACTGGGAAGCACCGGGTTTTCAAGCCGCCGTCCCGGGCTTAGGCTGTATCGCCAACGCGGCGGTCTCCCTGCATCCGGACGGCATGAGCGACATCCTCCTCCACTATCACCGCGTCAATCCGACCACCTGGTTCTACTTCGCCTCGCTCCTGTCGATCGCCCTGTTCTTCAAGTTCAACAGGCTGCTCAGCATCCGGAACCTCGACCTGCTGGGCCTGATCCTGCTGGCCCCCGGGCTTTTGGCGGTTGAATCCGGGGCCTACAAGGCGAACGTCGCCGACCAGCAGCTCGGGTTCTTCTGGATTTTCACCGTCTCGGCCGCGCTTCTCGCCCGGATGCTCTGCGATTCGATGATGGTGCGGCGGCCCATGCTCGAACCCAACCTCACGACCGGCGGCCTGGTGTTTCTCGGGGCGGCGCTGCTCGTATTCCTCCTGGCCAACGTGATCACCACGCGGCCGCAGCGGGACGACGTCGCCGGCGCGGCCGGCGCCACCCGACTCGAGGCCCGCGATGCGGAGGTCGATGCCGACCAGCTCGCCCGGCTGGGCCCCGGCTATCCGCTCCTGTTCCTGCTACCGCAGATCTCCACGCAGCGGATCTTCTTCGCGCCCGACGGGTCGGAGGAGAAGGCCGACGTCGGCGATGCGAGCCGGAGGGCGGTCCACGAGACGACGGCCCGGGTGATGGCGATCGTTTCCCAGCTCGCGATCGTGGCCGGCATGGTGCTGGTGGGTTGGCGGCACTTCGAGAACGCCCGCCTGGGCATCGCGGCCGCCGTCCTCTATCTGCTGCTCCCCTACACCGCGACGATGACGGGCCGCGTCGATCATGTCCTGCCCGGCGCCCTGATGATCTGGGCGATTGCGGCGTACCGGCGACCGTTCGTCGCCGGAGTCCTCGTCGGCCTGGCGATCGGCACGATCTACTACCCGGTGTTTCTGCTGCCGCTGTGGTGCAGCTTCTACTGGGAACGGGGCGTTCGCCGCTTCGCGCTCGGCGTGACCGCGGCGCTCGCCGCCCTGATCGTGGCCCTGTGGTTCACGTCGCCCGACGTCACGGTGCTGCTCGGACAGTTGCGGCAGATGTTCGGCTGGATCTTCCCCAGCGAGGTCTCGCTCGAGGGCTTCTGGGCCCTGCCGGCCCAGGACCCGGTGTTCCGCCTGCCGGTCCTCGCCGCGTTCGTGGCGATGATGGCCACGTTGGCGATCTGGCCCGCGCCCAAAAACCTCGGCACGCTCCTGAGCTGCACGGCGGCGGTGCTGCTCGGCAGCCAGTTCTGGAAGGCCCACAACGGTGGCCTGTTCATGGCATGGTGGCTGCCGGTGCTGCTGCTGGTCGTGTTCCGGCCCAACCTCGAGAACCGCGTGGCGATCCTCACGATCTCCCCCGAATGGTTTCCGCGCCGCCGAGCCGCCTAGTCGCCAGTCGCGTGCTCTAGTCGCCAGCCCGCGCGGCCTAGCCGCGACGCGGATCAAAGCCGGCGGGTGGGGCGTTGCGGGCGGCGTGCCACCTCCGCCAGGCGTCGGCATCCCATTGGTGGTTCGTGCCCGTGATCGCCACGAGCGCCTCGAGCACCTGTGCGTTACGGGCAACCACGACCGACTGTTTCGGCCCGCCCCCCATCGACAGTCCGCCGCCGGACGGCGTGAACGTGGCCGACATCTGCCCATCGGGCGCGTCGGCCCCGACCACGTGCCGGGTCTGGAGCGCGGCGATCAGCGGCGCGATCGCCTCCGCGCCTCCAAGCCGCGCGAGCGCCTCGGCGGCGCGGTTCACCTGGGCGTTGTCGCCGCTGCCGA
>Ga0315904_10010997_pt1 | contig 11616 bp, 8 predicted proteins | sample LakEriMetagenome_6_FD_203529 | JGI IMG/M metagenome (GOLD analysis project Ga0315904, IMG submission 203529) | Freshwater fungal communities from buoy surface, Lake Erie, Ohio, United States - Buoy 12 MA120 | ecosystem: Environmental > Aquatic > Freshwater > Lake | place: USA: Lake Erie, Ohio...
ACATTGACCCAGCCCGCCCGCCAGGGAAGCACACCGTGCAGGGCCGCATCGACAAAGCCAATCGGGCCGAAGATCTTCCCCAGAAATCCCACCAGCACAATCGGCCAATGGATCAATGGGGCCCGGGCCGCGAGAGCGTATCCGATTCCATAGACTCCGACGATCATTCCAATGCACTGCCACAACTGCGGAAGGGGTTGGGGCGGATATTGAAACCATGCCAGGGTCTGGTGCGGCCAGAGAATGACAAGCGTTCCCCAGACAAGGTTGTAAATCCCGGCTGCGGTCAACGCCCACCACATCCAGCGAGGTGCGAGTGCCGGTTCTGTCACAGTGCTCTCCCATTGAGTTTCCGCAGGACGTTTCGCTCTTACGATCGTAGTCCCCTGGTCAGTCCCGGCAGCCTGGCCGGTTGAAGGGTGCACCCAAGCGAACTTTTGTTGGGCCCCCGGGGCGAACTACAATTTCCGCGAGTGGGTGAATCTCGTGATTCGTGGGGTCCCCCCCGTTACTGAGAGGGGTTGCGGCGTGTCGTATTCTCTGCTGGCCATTGTGTTGCTGATCCTGGGTCTGCTGCTGTTGGTGGCCGAGGTCTTTATTCCCTCCAGCGGGCTGATTCTTGTGCTGGCGATCGGAACGATCGCGGGTTCGCTGTTTTGCGGGTGGTTCGCCTGGATGCCGACCCGTCCGGCGGCCTTCTGGTCGCTGGTCGGGGCACTGGTCGTGCTGGCCCCCATCACGGTGATCACGGCTTTTCGTTATTGGCCCGAGACGGCGATTGGCAAGCGGGCGCTTCTGGAGGGCCCGTCTCCGGAGGAGGTGACCCCCTTTGATGAGCAACTCAATCGGCACGAAGCGCTCCTGGGTCACACGGGGTTGACGGCCACGGTTCTGAACCCGGCCGGGATCGCCGTGATTGACGGCAGCCGCGTCCATTGCCAAAGTGAAGGAATGATCATCCCGTCGGGAACCCCCGTGCGGGTGGTGGCGGCCCGTCTGAACCACGTCACCGTCCGCGAGTACGACCCGTCAGACCGGCCAACCCGAGGTCCCGAACCGATTTCCCGAGATTCCTCCTTCGAGTCCCGTGGCCCGAAGACAGAACCTGGGGGAACCGACCTGGATTTCCCGATCGGTTGATCGAAGCGTGTGTTCACACCCGTCCATCGCGTCTGCTGAACACCATCTGTTGACCCGACGTGTGGAGTGGGATCTGACGATCCTCTGTTTCATTCCCAGGTTTTCTCCTGCACAGCGACGCTCATGCCTGCCATTCCGCTGTTTGCCGTGATTCCCCCTCCCCTCCTCATCGCGGGAGGAGTGATCCTGGGCCTGATCGCCCTGATCTTCCTGTTCCTGTTCATCCAGTACTTTTCCCTCTGGGTGCAGTGCCGCATGACAAAGGCCGGGGTCTCATTTGTCGACCTCATCATGATGCGGCTGCGGAAGGTTGACAGTGCGACGATTGTCCGGGGAAAGATCATGGCGGTGGTCTCGGGGCTGACCCGGGTCGATCCGGACATCACGACCAAGGCGATGGAGGCGCACTACCTGGCCAAGGGGAATGTTCCCCGGGTCATCCAGGCGCTGATTGCCGCCCATCGGGCCCAGATTCCACTCGACTGGCAGACAGCGGCCGCCATCGATCTGGCGGGACGCGACATCCTGAATGCCGTCCAGACCAGCGTCTATCCCAAGGTGATCGACTGCCCCGATCTGCGGAGTACTCCCGAGGGGACCCTCAGCGCGGTTTGCGGCGACGGGATCGAACTGCGGGCTCGGGCCCGTGTCACGGTGCGGACCAACCTGGCCCAACTGGTGGGGGGAGCGACCGAAGAAACCGTCATCGCCCGGGTTGGCCAGGGGATTGTGCAGGCGATTGGCAAGCAGATTTCCTACAAGATTGTTCTGGAAAGCCCCGAGTTGATTTCGCAGGAAGTGCTGCACCTCGGGCTCGAGAAACAGACGGCGTTTGAGATTGTGTCGGTGGACATTGCCGATATTGATGTGGGCGACAACATCGGGGCACGACTTCAGGCCGACAAGGCCGAAGCCGACACCCGGGTCGCCCAGGCCCGCGCCGAGCAGAAGCGTGCGGCCATGGTGGCCCGCGAGCAGGAGATGGCGGCCCGCGTCCAGGAGAATCGGGCCAAGGTGGTGCTGGCTGAGGCTGAGATTCCCAGGGCGGTTGCCGAAGCTCTCAACTCGGGCCGTCTCGGCCTGCTGGACCATTACGAACTGTCGAACGTGCAGGCCGACACCCGCATGCGAAGCACCATCGCCGGGGAAGGGAACCCGGCCCGTTCGACCTGACAGACCGTTCGGTACCGGCGCTCGCCAGCGAGTCCCGGGGTGATTCCCGTACTTCCAGTCGAGTTCCTGCAGACAACCGCGAATGGAGTTTCCGATGCCTGGACCTGCCTGGGGAATGGTGCTGGCCGACGCCGAAGGGGTGATGACAGTGCTCTTCGCACTGTTTGCCATCATCAGCTGGATCATCAAGCTGGTGAACGCCGCCAAGGGGGAGGGAGCGGCCCCAGCCAACAAGCCGAAGGCCCCCCGTCCAAAGGGACTCGAAGACGAGATCGCGAACTTTCTGAAGGAAGTCAACACGCGCAAGGCCGACGGCGCCCAGCCAGCCGCTCCCGCTGCACGCCGAGAACCGGCCCAGGTGATATTCGAAGACCGCCACGTCCCGGTCCGAGCCGCAGAGTCCCGGCCTGCCGAACCACGACCGACGGCCAAGCGACCGACGAAGCCCGCCGGATCAGGCAGTGCGGCATCCACGGGACGGACTGCGAAGGGGCAGCGGCCAGCCAAGCCGGGTCACCCCGCATCCAACCCGGCCAATCGTGGCGGGAAATCGGGTGGGTCCCCTGTGGCTGCCGGTGTGGAGAAGCGAGTTTCCGCCCACACCTCGGAACTGGGCCAGGGGGTTCAGCAGCACCTGAAGTCGCACATGGCCGAACGAATCGGCCAGATGGTGACCCAGGACATGGCTCCGCGGATCTCCGAGTCGGTTGCCTCGCACCTGGGAACCGCCTCCCCAACCTCGGAAGCGGCGACCGTGGCCAAGACCCCCGAGCATCCCCTCGTGGCCGAATTGCGCCAGGCCCAGACCCTGCAGCGTGCGCTGGTCGCCAGCCTGATCCTGGCACCTCCGCGGGCCCTCGCCTCACGTCGCTGATGTCAACCGACACTCATTCCGAACCTCCCGGAATTCTGCTGCTGGCCCCCCCGTTCGAGGCCCGGGGGATCTGCGCCTATACCGTGAGACTGGCCCGGGGATTGCGGCGTCGCGGGCAATCGACCAGCATCATCACGACGAGTTATCAGCAACTGGATCCGTCAGTCCGGACAGAACTCGCAATTCATGAGTGGCGGTTTTCGGACATGCCCCTCGTCGGCCAATGGCATGCCCGCTGGCAGGGAGCCCATCTGCGTCCCCGATTGATTCACGCCCAATCTCCCGGGATGCTGTGCCTCGCGAATGACCTGGCCCGCTTGTGGAAGGTTCCCTATGTCCTGACGGTACATCACCTTCCCAGCCAGGCCCGGCTTCCGATTGACCGGCAGTGGTGTCGCCGGGTGATTGCGGCCAACAGCACCGTGGCAGCCGAGTTGACCAACCACTTTGGCATTCCCGCGCCCCTGGTCTGTGAAATTCCTCCCGGTGTCGAACCATGCTGCGATCCGGCACGGCAGGTTCCCCTGGCCCCGGGACATCTCCCCGTCATCGGGGCGGCAGGGCCGCTGGAGGCCGACAAGGGACTGATCTGGTTTCTCGGGGCGGCCCGCCGGGTTCTCGACGTGCACCGCGAGGTGGAGTTCATCATTGCGGGTGCCGGGCCGGAAGAAACCAACCTGCGCCGTCTGGCCCGCGAACTGAAACTTTCGGCCCAGGTGACGTTTGCCCCGTATGTTCCCGACTTCCGCACTCCCCTGCAGGCGATGGACGTGTATTGCCTCCCCGCCGTCCGACAGGGATTGAGTGCCACCCTGCTGGAAGCCATGGCGCTGGGTCTGCCGATCGTCGCCAGCACCGTGGGGGGAATCGACGACGTGATTGATCACGAGGTGACCGGGCTGTTGACCCCCCCCCAGGACCTTGAGGCACTGACCGCCGCCTTTTTGCGGTTCTTGAGGAATCCCGGTGAGGCACAGCAGATGGGGGCGGCCGGTCGCGACCTGGTGGCCCGCGAATTCGGGGTTGAGCGGATGCTCGACCAGACGCTCGCGGTTTACCGGGAGGTCATCCCCGCCCAAGAGACCATTTCCGCGGCCTGATGGCCTGAAAACAACACGTTGTTTTCAAGGTGATTTCCTTCCTCACCCGTGCCGGGCCACGTGGGGGTAACTTGTCGGCCTGCGTCACACAGACTAACTTCTGGCAACGGACTGTTCAGTGCTCCCCCTCATTCCTGAAGAGGGAAGTCTGGCCTCGTCCGCCCCTGCCGTCTCCCCCCCGAACTCCCCTCCCGTACGTTCGCTCGAGTGGCCGCATGAATCGTTTCATCTCGCGTTCGTCGACCTCCCTGCTGCTTCTGGCTGTGGCTGCAACCACGGCCTGGGCCGGGACCCCCTCCACCGATCCCCTCGACTGGCCCCACTGGCGCGGCCCGGAGATGAATGGGATTTCGCGGGAGAAGGGTCTGCCAGCCTCATGGTCGCTGGAAGGTGAAAATCTTCTCTGGCGCAACACCGAAATCAGCACCCGGTCGACCCCCATCATCATGAATGGGAAGGTCTACCTGCTGACCCGCCACAACCCCGACTCGACCCGCGAGGGAGAGAAGGTGATCTGCCTGGATGCCGCCACCGGCAACAAGCTGTGGGAGAACGCCTACAACGTCTTCCTGACTGACGTTCCTGCCGAACGGGTGGGCTGGTCTTGCGTGGCGGGTGATGTCGAGACCGGGAACATTTTCTCGCTGGGTGTCTGCGGCGTGCTGCAGGGGATCGACGGCGACTCGGGCCAGACCCTCTGGCAGCACTCGATGAGCGAAGAATACGGGATGATTCACACCTACGGCGGCCGGACCAACATGCCGCTGGTGTTTGAGGATCTCGTGATCATCAGCGGCGTGATGACCGGCTGGGGCGAATATGCCGTTCCCGCCCATCGCTTCGTCGCGTTCGACAAGCGTCGCGGTCAGCCTGTCTGGATTACCAGCACCCGGTTGCGTCCGATGGATACGACCTACAGTGCCCCAGTGCTGACCACCATCAATGGCCAGCGACTGATCATCTTCGGGTCGGGGGATGGCTCGATCTACGCCCTGCAACCCCGTACGGGCAAGGTCGTCTGGAATTACGACGTCTCCCTGCGTGGTGTGAATACGACCCCGCTGGTGGTGGGAGACACGGTGTATGCCGGTCACAGCGAAGAAAACGTCGCCGACAACCGGGTGATGGGAGCCCTGTTCGCCATCGATGCGACGGGGACTGGAGACGTGACCAAGTCGAAGCAGAAGTGGCTGCAGATGTCACGAATGATGGGCCGGGCCTCGCCCGTCCTGGTGGGTGACAAGCTCTACGCCGTCGACGATGCGGCCACAATGTTTGCGTACAATCCGGCCGACGGGGCCGAGGTCGGCAAGAAACTGCGACTGGGGCGCGAAATCTTCGGCAGCCCGGTCTACGGTGACGGAAAGCTGTACATCGGCGAGACCAGCGGCATCTTCTACATCGTCGAACCTGGCCCTGACGGTCCGAAAATTGTCCACAAGCAGCGACTCGAAGGGGAAAACATCCGGGCTTCGGCCAGCATCTCGCATGGCCGGGTCTACTTCGCCACGAGCGGAGCGATGTACTGCCTGGGGAACAAGGATGTGCAACCCTCGGCAGATCCCCGCCCTGCGGAACCGGCGGAAACTCCCCGCTCGGCCGACATGACCCCCGCCCAACTGCAGTTGGTGCCCGTGGAGTCGCTGTTGAAGCCCGGACAGAAGCAGAAGTTCCAGGCCCGGGTCTACAACGCCAACGGGCGATATCTGAAGACGGTTCCTGTGCAGCTGGAACTGCAGGGCCCCGGACGGGTTGACAACAACGACACCTACGTGGCCCCGGCCGATGTCCCGCACAGCGTGGCGACCGTGACGGTCAAGGCGGAAGGCCAGACCAGCAAGGCGCGGATCCGCACGATTGCGGCCCCGCCTTGGAAGTTTGACTTCTCGGATGGCAAGGTTCCCGCAACCTGGATTGGGTCGGCGTACCGGCACATCGTGATTGACGAGGACCTGTTCACGGCGTTGAAGGCCCAGAACGAACGGGCGGCCCGGTTGTATGTCTACTGCGTGACGGCGTTCACCAACGGCAACCAGCCGACGGCGAAGTTCGCAGACGCTGGTCCGCGCCAGGCCTGGACCGACTTCCTGCGTTACTTCAGTCTCGATGCCGAAGGAAAGCCGACGACCATCGACGAAGCCAAGGCACAGTTCGATGCCGGGCTGGACATCCTGACCAAGGAAGGGGTGCTCTCGAAGTGGACCTGGGGTGAAGGCCCGGGGGGGATCGAGCTGGCGATTGAAAAGGGCCCCCGGGAGATCAAGGGGAACGCCCTGCTGTGCAAGATCAGCACGATTCCCAAGGGAACCCGCAGCCAGGGATGGATCGGGCACCCCATCTACCGTGACATGACAATCCAGGCCGACTTCAAGGGGCTGGAGCGGAACAACAAGCTCCCCAGCATGGGCCTGATCAACCAGCGTTACACCATCGACCTGATCGGCCCCGACCAGGAACTGCAGATCCGTTCGTGGACTTCGCAACTCGACCTGCGGTTCGCCAAGACGATTCCGTTCGCCTGGAAGTCGGATACCTGGTACACGATGAAGTTCCAGAGCGAGACCAAGGACGGCAAGGTGACACTGCGGGGCAAGGTGTGGGTCCGCGGCGAGGCGGAACCCGGAGAATGGTCCATCGAGGCGACCGACGAGACCCCCAACCTGGTGGGCAGTCCCGGCCTGTTCGGGAACGCCAGCGATGCCGAGGTCTTCATCGACAATGTCTCGGTCACTCCCAACGCCGGCTGACACCGTTCACCGCCCAATTCCCGAATCAACTCCTTTCTGATTTTCCGACTGGATGACACGCATGTCTCTGAAACCGATTCGTCGGCTGCTGGAAGCCGGACTGCTGGGACTGATGGCTCTTCCCTCGCTCCCCGCACTGGCTCAGGATTATGACCCCATCGCCGCCGCGGCTGCGGCCAACGCCAGCCTCAAGAACAAGCCGGGTGACGCTCCGCAACTGGGGCTGAGTCATCTCCGGAACAACGTGACTGCCACCCAGTTGCCGCTCGAATGGGATGTGAAGGCGGGGAAGAACATCAAGTTCTCGGCCCGGCTCGGCTCCCAGACCTACGCGAGCCCGGTGGTCGCCAATGGCAAGGTGTTTGTCGGGACCAACAACAGTGCCGGGTTCGTCAAGCGGTTCCCCAGCAAGGTCGACCTGGGTTGCCTGGTTGCCTACGACGCCGAGACCGGGAAGTTCCTGTGGCAGCACTCGAATGAGAAGCTGCCCACCGGCCGTGTGAATGACTGGGAACAACTCGGAATCTGCAGCAGCCCGGTCGTTTCCGGAGACAAGCTGTGGTACATCTCGAACCGTGACGAGCTCTGCTGCCTCGACACCGAGGGCTTCCTCGACAACGAGAATGATGGTCCGTTCAAGGAAGAACCCAACCAGAACAAGGACGAAGCGGACGTCATCTGGAAGCTCGACCTCATGAAGCTGGGGGCTTCCCCCCACAATGCCAGCAGCTGTTCGATCACCGTGATCGGCGACACCCTGCTGGCCACCAGCTCGAACGGCGTCGATGAAGGGCACAAGAAGGTGGCCCAGGTCCAGGCACCGGTCTTCCTCGCGATCGACAAGAACACTGGCAAGGTGTTGTGGAGTGATGGTTCTTCGGGTGCCAACATCATGCACGGCACCTGGTCCTCACCCTGCTTCGGTGAACTGGGGGGGATTCCCCAGGCGATCTTCGCCGGTGGCGACGGCTGGCTGTACAGCTTCGACATCCGGGGAGACAACGGCAAGGCGAAGCTGTTGTGGAAATTCGACTGCAACCCCAAGGACTCGGTCTACAAGCTCGAACGGGCGACCAAGAATCCCCTCATCGGAACCCCGGTGATCTACAACGGCCTGGTCTACATCGGAGTTGGTGAAGACCCGGAGCATGGCGAGGGGAACGGACACCTCTGGTGCATCGATCCGACCAAGACCGGCGATGTCAGCCCGACTCTTGTCTTCAATTCGAAGGACCCCAACACCCCCATCGCTCCGAAGCGGGTGCAGTCGCTCGAGAAGGACAAGGGGGACTTCGAACGCGACAATCCCAACTCGGCGCTCGTCTGGCACTATGCCGGGTCCGACACCAAGAAATTTGAATCGACCATGCACCGCACCCTGGCGAGTGCGGCGATCAAGAACAACCTGTTGTTCATCGCCGACCAGAGTGGCCTGTTCCACTGCCTCGATGCCAAGACGGGCCAGCCCCACTGGACCCACGACATGCTTGCCGCCTCATGGTCGACCGCCCTGATCGCCGGTGATCATGTCTTCATTGCCGATGTCGATGGGGAAGTCTCGATCTTCAAGGTGTCGGCCGAAAAGGAACTGGTGGCCGAAGTGCAACTGGAGACTCCGGTCTTTACGACCCCGGTCTGCGCCAATGGCATCCTGTACGTCGCCACGTTCAACACCCTGTATGCCATCCAGGAGGGAGCCTCCTTCAAGGGTGATGCCGCGACCTCGGGGGGCGGCGAGTAATCGCCGCGCCTGTTCGCACTGCTTCTTTGTCGCAGGCCCGTGGATTTCACCGATCCACGGGCCTGTTGCTTTTGACCGACGAGGGCACCCTGCGGCCCGTCTCGCACTCGCCCGGCTTTCGGAGCGTCAATCTGGCCGAGCCGAAGGGGGACCGGTAGAATCCGCCCAGTCCCCCGGGACTTGCCCACTGGCTCTCGCGGCATCGCCGGAGCCGTCGTGTTTCTCCCCCGCTCCCGCTTCTACAGGATCTTGTTCATGTCGGTCCCGACGCTGAAACTTCGTGGTCGTATCAAGCACTCGGTGGTCTTCTGGTGCTTCAACGCGGCAGGGGAATGCTGGGACATCGAGAAGACCTGTGCCGTCTCGGCAAGCCTCGGTGCGAAGTCGGTCGAGATCTGCGGGCCCGAGACCTGGCCAACTCTCAAGAAGCATGGACTCGTCTGCGCCCTGGCCCCGAATGGAATGCCGGGAGCCCCCTTCATGCGGGGATTGAACAACACCGAGTTCCACGGACAGGTGATCGACGCCACCAGCAAGATGATCGACGACTGCGCCACCGCCGGGTTCCCCAGCGTCATTGCCTTCACGGGATACAAGTGGCGTGATCCCGAGAATCCCCAGAGCGGCGAGATTTCCCGCGATGAAGCGACCCGCAACTGCGTCGCTGGCCTCAAGAAGCTCGCGATCCTGGCGGAGAAGAAGAATGTCACCATCAACCTCGAGCATCTCAACACCCGGGACGGCAGCCACCCGATGAAGGGACATCCCGGTTATCAGGGAGACGACCTCGACTTCGTGGCCGACATCGTCCGCAAGGTCGGGTCCCCCCGCGTCCGGTTGCTGTTCGACATCTACCACGTGCAGGTGATGCACGGCGATGTCATCCGCCGGATGGAAGCGTGCCGGGATATCATCGGCCACGTCCACACCGCCGGGAACCCCGGTCGTGCTGAACTCGACGACACCCAGGAAATCAATTTCCCCCCCATTCTGCGCAAGCTGGTGGAACTGGGCTACGACGGCTACGTCGGCCACGAATTCATCCCCACGCGAGATCCCCTCGCAGGACTGCGGCAGGCGGTCGAACTCTGCGACGTCTGACCACCCAGGACCGCGGCGGCGGATGACCCGGGTTTCTCCGCCGCCGTCCTCCCGGCTCGTTTCTGGGCATCGGACCGAAGTCTTCCGGGCAGAAACATCCACTGGATTTGGTGCCGAGGGGAATCAAACCCGGAAACGGCATGGGGGGCAGGAGTCGGTCTAGTCGCCTGAAGCCGACACCGGTAAACTTCCGCGCGGGATCATCTCTCGGCGGGGAGACTGCCCCCGGACACGTCTGACGTTTCTCTCGCGACCTTTCTGCAGGAGTCGACTGGATGCGAAAGTCATCTGAATACCGCACGTTGTGGCTGGGCCTGGGCCTGCTGGCGGGGTTGATGCTGGCCTGGTTGTGGCCCCATGAACCCGCCTTTGCGACCAATTCGGACCGAGATCAGGACTTCGTGATCTTTACGGTCCCCGTGGGGAACCAGGCAGCGGGGATCGCCGACCCCATTGACGCCGTTTTCATTCTCGACTTCCAGACCGGGCAGATGCGGGGGGCGGTTCTCAATCGCCAGGCCCGGCAGTTTGCCGCGTTCTATTACATCGATCTCACCAAGGAATTCGGCATCGCCCCGGGAGCCAAGGCCAAGTACGCCGTAGCCACCGGCAACGGGCAATTGACCAACCAGGGTGGAGCGGCGTTCGCCTCGGGGGTGATCTATGTGGCCGAGCTGACGACCGGCAAATGTGCGGCCTACACCTTCCCCTGGCAGGACGGCGTCCGCCCCCCCGGTGTGATCACCCCGGTCCGGATCGGCTTCTTCCCCTGGAAGCAGGCCAAGGAATAAATCGGTCGACAATCCCATCCAGGGATTTCCGCCGCTCGGGTTCAAACGGGCAGTTCGCATGGGCGTGCTGCCCGTTTTGCTGCGCCCCGTGGACCGTTTCTCAGCCCCCCACTGCCGGGCGAAGTGTCACCCGACGGGCGACCACAGCCCGCGCCCGGCCTGCCAGCCGGGCGAAGATCAAGACTCCCGGCTCACGGCCGGGCAAGGGGAGACGGCGGCGCAGGTCTTCGGCCTGGATCGGGACATGCCGGCACTTGATCTCGACCTGGCCAAAGGGGGACTGCCGGAAATGGTTGCGAATCTCGGAGGGATTGTTGGCAAGCACAGCCTCGATCGCAAAACCCTGGACGAGCGGAGAATCCACGAGGGTGTCTCCGGTGAGGTATTCCTCACGATCGTCGAGTCGACGGAGCCCCAACTGGTTCGCGACCAGGTCAACCAGGCCCGCTCGCACGACGGCGGGATCGGGATCGTACAGATAGGCTCCCGGGGGGCCCTGGTCGGCCACATGCTCGAGGGGATGCCCGGCGACCGTGATTCCTTCCGGCAGAATCGTCGCCCGCCACGGTTCAGGCCCGGCCAGCGAGCCAAACCAGACGGTCGCCTCTTTACACTCTCCCCGCAGGCTGATCAGCTCGATCTCAGCTTCTGGAAACCGACCGACGAAATTGGCGGCGGGACTGAGCTTGATCGCCCCCCCCGCAGCCCGCTGCATCAACGCTTCCAGGAACTCGGGACCCGGAACGTAGTCTTCCAGGCGAACGGCTTTCTGCCCCCCCTGCCGGCGGTCGGGATCGAGATGCACCAGGAGTCCCGAGCAATCGACCGTCGTGACGTCCCGACACTCAACCTGAAGTCGCGATGAGACGTCATGGACGGCAGCATTCCACTCCAACCGCTGTCCCGAAACGGGATCCAGGTCGAGGGCGGTGACGTCATTCCGAGCGGC
>Ga0315904_10010998_pt1 | contig 11615 bp, 8 predicted proteins | sample LakEriMetagenome_6_FD_203529 | JGI IMG/M metagenome (GOLD analysis project Ga0315904, IMG submission 203529) | Freshwater fungal communities from buoy surface, Lake Erie, Ohio, United States - Buoy 12 MA120 | ecosystem: Environmental > Aquatic > Freshwater > Lake | place: USA: Lake Erie, Ohio...
GAACTCCAGACGGATAAGACCATCGGGGGCGTCAATGGTTCGGAGCCCGGCCAATTCGGTTGGGTTACCGATATCACCCGTGCGCCCGACGGAACGCTGTATCTAGCCGAATATGGAGAATTCGACCGGATCTACAAGTACTCCTCCGACGGGGAGTATATCGACCGCTTTGGCGAACATGGAGATGCTCCGTTGCAATTCAGTCGACCTCAAACACTCGCCGTCGACGACGATGGCCTGCTCTGGATCTCCGACGCGTGCAACCATCGTATCCAAGTGGTGGACTGGCGCGATTCGACTCCTCGTTCTGTGGCGATCCTTGGCGGAGAAGGAACCGAACTCGGGAAATTGAAGTACCCCTATGGCATGAAACTTCTCTCCGAGGACCGGCTGCTGGTGAGCGAATTCGGCGGACACCGGGTTCAATGCTGGCGTCGCGATGGCACTCCGGTTTCGTCATGGGGCACTCCGGGCAGTGCCACCGGGCAACTGAATCAACCCTGGGCAGTCGACACCGACTCCCGTGGTCGCGTGTATGTTGTCGACTCCGGCAACAATCGTGTCCAGCGTTTCTCTCTGATTTGACCAAGGCCACCCAGCGCAATCATGTTCCGAACCATCTATCTCGGGAAACTGCAAGGGGCGAAGATCTATATCCATTGGTCCTTTTGGATCCTGGCCATCTTCGTTTTCCTCAGCGGCCTCAGCCAGGGGGTGTCGCATGCCCTGTCCCTGCTCGGTTTTCTATTTGCCATTTTTGGCTGTGTTTTTCTGCACGAACTGGGGCATGCCGTAGCTGCCAAAGCGTTCGGCAAAAAGACACATGATATCACGCTCTTGCCGATCGGCGGTGTGGCTCGCATCGAAGGAGGAAACATGAGCGCCATCGCCGAGGGATGGGTGGCGATCGCAGGCCCCGCAGTCAATTTTGTGATCGCCCTGGCCCTTCTGCTCGGCGCTTGGATATCAGGTTCGGTTATCCGTTTCGATGTCGATCCGGATCAAGTGGTCAAACTGAATGCGGCTCAGCAACTGATTGCAGCCAACCTGGTCCTCGCCATCTTCAACCTGCTTCCCGCTTTTCCGCTCGATGGCGGACGGCTGCTGCGCAGCGTGATGTGCTATTGGTTGGAGCGTCCTGTAGCTTTGCGTCTCGCCGCCCGCATCGGACAGTGGACCTCGGGTTTGCTTCTCTTGTCTTCGATCTTCTGGTGGAATGGAATGGGAATCCTCTTCGCCATCATTCTGTTTTTGATCAATACGTTCCAACGTTTCCAGGCTCAACTGACGATCTCTGCCTCCGAAGGTGCGATTTTTGAGTCCGCTTGGCCTCCCGATTCCCGCTTCGATGAATCCAATCACTTCGATGACTCCAAGACCATCGACGCAGTCGAAGTTCGCGAAGTTAGCTCGTCATCCACCCGGCGCAGCTTAGGTCCGTAAACTTCCCGGGAACGCAGCCACTGCCGCGATCGCTTGCTCGGCAAATTCCAAGCTCTGAAATTCGGCGAACTGCAACTGGTCGACGTAATAGCGATCAATCCAAGCCCGCAGCTTCTCCGCCCTCTCCGGAGTCCATCTCCAAACCGACATAGGACCATCCAATACCGACTTAGGAAGGGTCCATCGCAACCGCAAACAGGCCGGACCACCGCCGTTGGCCATGCTCTACGTCAACGGAACATAAGCGACATCTCGAATCGGATTGCTCGGGTCCGCGATCCAAGCATCGATCAGCGACCTCGTTGCCTCCGACTCCGCGCACTGACTGGGACAGATCAAGTGCATCCTCTCGTCCGACCCCGTCACAATCTGGCTGTTGAACAAATAAGTCCGAACCGCCTCCTCGAGTGGTAGCTTGCTTCGTGGAACCTCAATCACATGGAGTGTTTCACCTGTACCTTTTGAGAACGCATCGCGAATTCGCGTTAAAGATTGCTGCTGATCGACCAAGGCATCCTCATGGCATAACAATAGGTTTCGATGACTAGTCGCAATCACATCATTATGAAACACCCCAGCATCGATTGCCAATTGCGTCTGCTCCAGGAACAACCGCCTCCCAAAAGGTAATTGCAGCATTTCCGCCACTCTTTCGGAAGCACGTTGCCCTTGACGCGACCGAAACTTCGGCGCATCTTTTTGTTCATAGCCATCGGTGGGTTCATGGACGAAGAGATGCAGACCGGAAAGATTCCCCGAGGAATGACACAGCCGCATATGATTCGCGGCGCCTTCGTCCCGTAACGCCGACTCGGCCCCGAGCGGTTCGTGAATTTCAATACCCTCCACACCCGCCGTCCAAACCTTGAACTGCTGCCATCTCGCTCGAGACTCAATCGATCGGTGAAGCGAAGCACTTAGATTCGCAATGACAGCATGGGATCTGCCATCGCGAGTATCCACCCCCGAAGCGGTCGTCGCCGCATTGGCAGTCCACATGAACGACGAACTGTACGCCGCTGATAGCAACTGCGGATTTTCGTCGCCACAACGCTTAAGAATATCGCTTCTCTCGCCACGATAGCCGTGCTGTTCCAGGACTTGCCAATCGGGCCGAACCAGCGGCGGCAGGAAAAACTGAGGGACGCCGAGCGAGGCAACCCGCTCCATCTTGGCGAGCCCCTCGAGAGCAGCACTCCGCGGATGAGACGTTCGCCACTGGCTGCGCTGACTGGCAACATTACCCACCCCAAGACCGCCGAAATGATGCGTAGGTCCGATGATGCCATCGATCTGAATCTCGACCCAACGCTCAGTCATGATGCATCCCAAATCTGTTCCAAGCCGATCGGAGGCTTTGATGCTGACATCACTGAGGGTCTCACGATCGAAGCCACTGGATCGCTGCAGTAATCACACGCGAAGTAGCCGCTGGATCGATGGTTGCCGCTCCATCCGAGACCACCAAAAGGAAGAACGCCGGTCGCACCCGTCGTCGGATGGTTCCAATTGAGAACCCCCGCGTCTACTTCGGAGCGGAACAGGGACCATGATTGCGGGTCATCGCTCAGGAGCGATGCGGACAATCCATAGCGAGTCTGGCGAGCCAAGGCGATCGCCGCTTGGAAATCCTCGACCCATTGCAAGACCAACAACGGACCGAACACTTCGTCATCGTCGGGTGCAATGCCATTGGCATCGAGCAAGCCAGGAACCAATTGCGTTTGCAGCGAACCATGAATCTTTGATTCCTGGATCGCGATCATGCCACGATCGATGTACTCGCGTTGTTTATCGAGCACGCACTGCACCGCCCGGTCATCGATCATCGTCCCCATCAACGGTCCAGGCTCTTCCAACGGATGTCCCAATCGAATCCTGGGTAACGCATCGGTAAGGGCGCGGACCAGTCGTCGATTATCCGGCGAATCTACCACGATCAATCGCCGGGCACAGGTGCATCGTTGGCCGCTGGTGATATAGGCTGACTGCAGGATAATTTCGACGGCTGCGCGTGGATTCGATACGTGATCGATCACCAGCGGGTTGTTGCCACCCATTTCCAAGGCGAGCAACACTTCGGGCCGGCCAGCCAGCTGTCGATGAATCGCTACTCCCGCGTTCCTCGATCCGGTAAAGAAAACTCCACCGAGAAGGGGTGACTGCAGCGCTTCGACCGCGACCGATGGTCCACCCTGTAGCAAGTGAAAGACTCCATCGGGAATTCCCGCTGCGGCCATCGCTTGAGCGATATACTCTCCCACCTTCGGGGTTTTCTCGCTGGTCTTAAAAATCACCGTGTTACCAGCTGCCAATGCGGGGATGATGTGCGCTCCCGGCAAATGCAAGGGTAAATTGAACGGGCCCAAGACCAGCACAGGCCCGATCGGTCGATAGTGAATCTCGGACCCATCACCCGTGGAGCTCGAACCGCTGGCATTTCGAACCGTAGGGTCTCGTCGTTCGCGGATGGCTTCGATCGCCAAATCGACTTTCGCGATCGACGTACCGACTTCCGTGCGGCTTTCCCAAAGGGGCTTGCCCGACTCGAGGGTGACGGCGGTCGCGATCTCATCGCGATGTTGGGCCAAGTAACCTGCATATCGGCGGAGAAATTCCGTACGTTCCGCTAAAACCAACCCTTTCCAAATCGGAAAGGCCTTCGCCGCCGACTCGATAGCACCATGAATCTGTTCGGGGCTGGAAGCTGCTCCCCTCCATGTGACTCCACCCTGGACAGGGCTGATGCGTTCGAACGGTTGCTCAGTCCGCGACATCGACGTAAACCTTGAGAGCCGAGTTGTCCTCGACCAACAGTCGCATCATTTCTTGATACTGATCGAGGCCCGCTACCGGGTGAGTCAGAATCTTTTCGAGTACGCCAGGGAACATGACTTCGCCAAGGGCTAGATCGCGGATCCCCATTTCAAAGTGTTCGCGGTTTGCGTTCACGCTGCCGAGCAGCAGCTTATTGCCGAGCACCCATTCGATATTGATCTTATCGCTCGGGACGGTTGTTGTTTTCTTACCTCCTGTGATACTGGTCCAGACCAACGCACCGTTATGGCCCAGACATTCCATCGCGCTGAAAGCGATCTGCGAGGAACCTGTCGCATCGATGATCAAGTCGGCTTTTCCGACCTTGGCGGTCAATTGCTCGAGACTGACTTCCGAAGTCGGGACGTACGTCGCTTCGAGTCCCTCGACGATCGAACTCTTGAGGTGAGGGCCTTTGGCGCGAGCCAACGTAAAGACCTCCAGGCCTCGCAGACGCAGTACCAAGGTCGAGAGCAATCCGATCTGGCCAGCTCCGAGGACAAAAGCGCGGCGCGGGCTCCAAACCTTCATGCGCCGCTGGGCTTCGAAGGCTTGGTAGAGGGCCTTGGCGGCACAGCTCATCGGCTCCATGAGGACATGCAAATGCTTTAACCCCTTGGGAACACGGACGATGTAATCCTCGTGATCGACGAAGTATTCGGTCAGGTAACCGTGGAGGAGATTGATGCCTCGCTCGTAGTACGTCTCCTCGCTGGTCATGTCGTAGGTTCCGATCTTGTCATAGATCGATCCGCCGGGTCGGCGTACGGTCGCGGTGACATAGTCGCCCGGACGGATGTTGCGGACATTGGGCCCGACCTGCTCGACGATCCCGAACGATTCATGGCCGAGAACGAGGTAGTCGTCTCCGGGGGGTGGGTTTCCGTACAGGGCGTCGTTGATTTCGCGATCGGTGGCGTCAACCCCGACCTTCAGGACTTTGACGAGAATTCCTTTCCCATCCGGGATCCGCGCCATGTCAGGCATGGGGATGTCGCGCTGATGCACACTATTGGGGGTCCCGGGTCGAACGGCGATGGCTTTCATGGGGAATCGTTATCTGGCGGTAATTGGGTAGAAACAAGACCGCCGTAGTATAACGCGACGGATGAAACTCTCCCATGCCGCATGTCTCCTGCGCCGCAACTCTCCCCCAGGGCGGCGAGCGAGTCTACAATGTTCCTATGAGCAAAAAACGTGTTGTGTTGGCCATGAGTGGCGGCGTCGACTCGAGCGTCGCAGCCCACCTTCTCCTGGAACAAGGTTGTGATCTTGTCGGTGTTTTCATGCGCCATGGGAAGCAGTCGAGCCAAGCCTGCGACCTCGGTTCCGATCGACCGAATCCGTTGCTGCCGATTCTGGAAGGGCGACTCGATCACAAGCAAGGGTGCTGCAGCGCCAGCGACGCGGCCGATGCCCGACGGGTAGCGGACAAGCTCGGGATCCCCTTCTACGCCCTGGATCTCGAATCGGATTTTCGCAGGATCGTAGATTACTTCGTGGATGAATACCACCACGGTCGGACCCCCAACCCATGTGTCCAGTGCAATAACTGGATCAAATTCGGAAGGTTGTTCGATTACGCCGAAGCGGTAGGGGCCGAGTACGTTGCGACGGGACATTATGCTCGTATGCTCGAAACCGGCGATCCTAAAAATCCCTACGCGTTGCATCGCGGATTGGATGACGACAAGGACCAGGCCTACGTACTGACGGGGATCGCGAGATCGCTGTTGCCGAGAATGCTCCTGCCGGTCGGTGGCTATCGCAAGTCCGAGATCCGGCGTCTGGCAGGTGAGATTGGCCTCCGCGTCGCGGACAAAAAAGACAGTCAAGAGATCTGTTTCGTCACCAGCGGTCTCCACGCGCAGTTCGTGCGGGATCGAAGCGGCGTCGACACGTCGGGTGAAATTGTGACGACCGACGGCAAAGTCGTCGGCTATCATCCAGGCATCGAAGGCTTTACGATCGGTCAGCGCAAAGGGATCGGCGTGGCGATGGGTTCACCTTACTTCGTGACAGCGATCGATCCGAATACTCGACGTGTGGTGATCGGACCACCCGAGGCGCTCGGGCGATCCTGGCTGGAAGCCGACTCGTCGAACTGGCTGGTCGATTTCCCGATCGATTCACCCCAAACGTGCGAAGTGCAGATCCGATACAACTCCGCGCCGGAGAGGGCGATCGTCATTCGCGGAGCAGACGATCGATTCCGGGTCGATTTTGCGGTGCCGATGAACGGCGTATCGCCCGGCCAATTGGCCGCGGTGTTTGACGGCACGCGAGCGCTGGGCTGCGGCTGGATCGCACGCGCGGGTTGAGGGACAGAACTCCGCAGCAATAGGTGCCGAGGCTATCCTCGGATCACCGATTACGACCCGTCGTTGAGTGGCTGGGAACTCCGCAGGTAGGCCATCAAGTCGCGAAGCTGCGTTGGCTCCAGTTTGTCGAGCAACCCCTCGGGCATCAACGATAAAACCTGCGGTTGAAGCGACTCGATCGATTCGCGCTCCAGGGTATGCAACTGGCCGTCGATGTTGCGCAGCAGCAATTGGTCATCGGTCTGGCTTTCGATGAACCCACTCAATACTGAGGCGTCGTCGGTCATGACGCGGACCATCTGGTACCCTTCGCGGATCTCGAGACTCGGTGCGATGATGTTGCGGAGCAACGTCTCCAGTTGATCCCGCTGATAGCCAGTCAACTCCGGACCAACCGCTCCGCCGTCGTCGAACAACCGGTGGCATCGGCTACACAATTCACGATACCATTTCTTGCCCTGATAAGGGTCGCCGCTGCCGTCGAGAATCCACCCCGCAATCTCTCGGCTGCGCGCATTGGCGGCCGCGAGATCGATCGACGCAAATGCGGGATAAAGCTTTGCGATCTGTGCCTGCAACGCTTCATCGGGATGCAGGCGCATCGCGCGAACCGACTCCGGCGGCATTTGATCTGCAACCGATTGGTTGTTCGAACAATTATTGAGCCACTGCGAGGTCCACGATGCCCGCGATGCGAGCACTGCACCTGCGACAGGTCGCAATTCCTGGGGCAGCTCGGCCCACATTTCCAGGATCTCCGCACCGACTCGCATGTCATCGTAACCTGAAAGCGCGCTGAGGGCCGCGCCGCGCACCATCGTTTTCGATCCGTTGTCTTTTGCCATCTGTACCAGGGCATCGAGCATACCCGGGTGCTTGCGAACATGCGCGAGCTCACCCGCTAAGCGAGCCAGCTGGGCCCGCGTGGCGTCCGGACTCTTGGAATCTCTCAACGTTGCCACGGCCTGAGATAACGCTTCGTTGTCTCCGCGACGGACCAGCAGGGTCAGCGACGGCTGGCCTAGCCGCACCATGGCATCGATGATGGCGTCGGGGACCCCCGCCAGCGATCGACCGACGAACGCTTGCTCGAATGCATCCTGAGCCGCTTTTCCAGCATCATTCCGCGGAGCCTCCGGCAAGCTCGCGATCTGCTGAAAGACTTCGGCGACCCCTTGATAGGATGCATCCGTTCCCATCGAGGACCAACGACGAACCAAATTCGGGTAGAGGATGCGGCGCGCGATCGCGGATTCCCAAGTCCCCTTCTCTCGGATTAAAAATTCCAAAATCGTATCGCGATCGGCAGCGTGACGCTCGAGCGCCCACCAAGTTAACAACGGAAGGAACGGATCATCGCCAAAGCTTGCATTCATGGTGGTTGCACGAAGAATCGCCATGGCATCGCCTGCCGGCAATCGCTTGGCAGAGCACACGATCTGGCACAAGACACTCGGATCCTTTTCTGCACGAGCCCATGCGGCGATCGCGGAAACACTCTCGCTCGATGCCGAACGATCATCGCAAACCAATCGCACCGTCCAGGCACGGACCATGGGATGGGGATGTTGCAGCAAGCGAGCGACATGCCACGGTTCGTTCGAGGCATCCGCCGTCGATCGGCTGCTGCCAGACTCTGGAATCGAAAACGGGATCGTATCGGGGATCCAACTCAGGGCATGGGCGGTCCAGAGCAACTCCAGCGCCACGGGCGACGATGGATCCCTGGCATCGAACAAATCCTTCGCGAGTCGGTCGCGGAGGCTTTCGCGATCCGGATGGTGCGAGAGCAATTCCCTCGCTTGCCACCGCTGCCAACGGTAGGGGTGTTTCATGGTTACATAGAGATACGCGAGCGATGCCGTATCTTTTCGATGCGCAAGCTCGGAATCCCACGGGGGTACGCGCGCAGGCGCGTCTGCGCTCAAGCGATAGACGCGTCCGCGATCCCGATCGAGTTTCCCTTCGAACGCATAGATATGGGCGACGACCGAGTCATACCAATCGCACACATACGCAGCGCCGTCCGGGCCATCGCTGATCGCAACGGGCCGGAACCATTTGTCGGAGCTCGATACGGTGTCGGCAATGTCTTTCGTGGCATAGGTTGAGCCGGTTTTCTCGAGACGGGTTTGGATCAGCTTGCCATGAAGTGGATCGATGGCGAGCATCGATTGCGGAGTCAAGGCGGCGAGAGCTGTCGACTCGGTGAACAGCATGGTGTGAGTGAATCGGGGAATCGGGTCATGCACCATTGGGTTGAGATAACCATAGCTGTGGGGATTCGACAAATCACCATGCTTGGAGAAACCTTTGCGGTAGTATCCGCCTGGGTAGTAATGGAACCCGCGCGTGTCTCCCCCGTTGTGTCCCGAAAAGACCTCACCTCGATCATTAAAGGCGACGCCGAATGCATTGCCGCCGCCTTCGGCAAAAATCTCATACTCTCGTGTCACCGGATGGTAACGCCATAAGGCTTGTCCCATGCTGGTGATCGGTGCTGCCGAACTGCCGAAGGGTTTGATCGACGCGCTGACGGTGCTGCCTTGTGCGGCATACAACCAGCCGTCGGGCCCGAAGCACAAGCTATTGACCACGGAGTGGGTATCCTCGAGGCCAAAGCCGGCGAGGTGGATCTCCGGATCGCCGTCGGCGCGAAGATCGTGATCGGCATCTCGATAGTAAAGAAGGTAGGGTGGGTTTAGTACCCAGGCTCCATCGGCATCGGGGGCGACGGCGGTTGCGATGTTCAAACCATCGACAAAGACACCATGGATCTCGAAATCTCCGTCCCCATCGCGATCCTCATGGACCGAAATCCGATCCTGGCCGCGCAGACCTCCTCGGCCCGGTGGTTGGGGAATCGAATCGTAGACAATGCGCCAATGTTTATCGCGGCTAAGAGGTTTCAACCCTTCGGGATAAGGATACTGGCGATACTCCACGACCCAAAGACGCCCGTGAGAGTCGAAGACGGACTGGAGGGGCTGAGCGATCGTCGGCTCGGACAACACACGGGTCCATCGCAGCCCATCAGCAACGCGAAATGTCGAAAGCGCCTGTGCTGGTTCCACGGCCGGTTCTGTCGCCGTATCCTCTGGCGTCTGGCTCAAGCCAAAGTCCGCCACCAGAGCGTACACCATCCATACCAACGCTCGAACCGTAGTCATCGAACACCTTGTCATCGCGTCTTTCAGGGTCATCGCATCTTTCAGGGTCATCGCGTCTTTCGGGGTCCTAGGTTGAGGGTACACCTACGGGAGGATGGGGGTTAAGGGACGGTTGCTATCGCGATGCTCCATCGGTTTTTCCGCAACCTTCAAGATTCGAACCACTTGTTCTCGGGTTGTCGCTGCAACTTGCCGAAGCGTCTCAGCGATATCGGTATGGCCGAGTTGCTCGAGCGAATCCGCATCCCGCTCGATCCTGCGAGCTTCTCGCAAGAGGCGTTCCGCGACGCGCCATCGGTCCGCGGATTTTCGGACTGGCTGAGGATGAGTTTCTGATGGACTCGATGCCGGGGCGGGCGCGATCAATGCCCGTTCGCGAAGCGCCTGCATGATCGGATCATCGGGAGAGACGATCTCCGATTTCGAGGGCAACGCCGGTGACGGCTGTTCTTGAGGGGGGGCCTGCGCAATCGCGTTCAATGCATGGGCTACCAGCAGAATGCCGCAAACCGCAACTGCACGAGAGCTTCGACTCCAAAAAAGATGCATCGTATCGATTTACCTTCTATGCCAGGAGTGCTTGTACGACGTTGCCATGAACGTCGGTGAGACGGTAATCGCGTCCCTGAAACCGATAGGTGAGCCGCGTGTGATCGAAACCCAGCAGATGCATCCAGGTTGCTTGTAGGTCATGGATGTGGACGGGGTTTTCGACGACGGAAAAACCGAGTTCGTCGGTTTGCCCGTATTCGGTACCACCTCGTGCACCACCTCCCGCCATCCACATCGTGAAGCAATCCGGGTAGTGGTCGCGGCCCAATTGCGCTCCAGTCGCAGTACGCCCTTCGCGGAATGGCGTGCGTCCAAATTCGCCGCCCCAGATGATCAAGGTCTCGTCGAGCAAGCCGCGTTGCTTGAGGTCTTTGATCAAGGCGGCGACCGGTTTGTCCATCGTAGCACACTTCGTAGTCAATCCATCGCGGATGTCTTCGCCCGGTCCGGTCCCGTGGAAATCCCATCCCCAGTCGAACAGTTGAACGTATCGCACGCCCGATTCCACCAAACGCCGCGCGAGCAGGCAGTTGTTGGCCAGGCTAGATGCGCCGGCTTTCGCTCCGTAGGCATCGAGCGTCTCCTGGCTCTCACGGGAGATATCCATCACCTCTGGAACGCTCGTTTGCATTCGGTAGGCGAGTTCGTATTGAGCGATCCGGGTCATGGTCTCGGGATGTCCGAACGTCTCAGCCTGCATCGCATTCAACTCGCCGAGGGTATCCAGGCTCTTGCGGCGGACCGAGCGATCCATGCCGGGCGGATCCGAGACGTAGAGTACCGGTTCGCCTTGAGATCGGCATTGGACTCCTTGGTAGACGCTCGGCAGAAATCCGCTGCCGAACGAGTTCTTGCCGCCGTTGGGTTGAACACCGCTGCTGATCAGCACGACGAACGCGGGGAGGTTTTCGTTTTCGCTCCCGAGGCCGTAAGTCAACCAGGAGCCGAACGATGGGCGACCGCTTCGGGGCGAGCCGGTATAGATTAGCAGTTCGGCGGGTGCGTGATTGAACTGTTCGGTATGCATGCTGTGTACGACGCACAATTCATCGGCGACTTGTTTCAGATTGGGAAGACAATCGGAGAGAAGCATGCCGCATTGACCCGAGGGTTCAAACGGGTGTCTGGTACCTAGCAGTTTGGGAACTCCCGTGGTGAATGCAAACTCGCGACCTTTGATAACGGAGTCCGGGGCGTCTTGGCCATCGAGTTCGATCAGCTTGGGTTTGTAATCGAACAGGTCGAGATTCGGTGGCGAGCCCGTCATGTGCAGATAGATGACGCGTTTGGCTTTGGCCGGGAAGTGGGGAGC
>Ga0315904_10010999_pt1 | contig 11614 bp, 9 predicted proteins | sample LakEriMetagenome_6_FD_203529 | JGI IMG/M metagenome (GOLD analysis project Ga0315904, IMG submission 203529) | Freshwater fungal communities from buoy surface, Lake Erie, Ohio, United States - Buoy 12 MA120 | ecosystem: Environmental > Aquatic > Freshwater > Lake | place: USA: Lake Erie, Ohio...
ACTCGATGTTGCAGTTGCTGCTGCGCACATTTTGGTTGAATCCCTCGGCGATACAAGTAAACGTCCACACGCAATTGTTGGACAAGATTCACGTGCATCCGGTGAATTCCTAGAAGCCGCAGTAGTTGCTGGCTTAACAAGTGCCGGCGTAGATGTATACCGAGTCGGCGTGCTACCAACTCCTGCGATTGCATACTTAGTTGCAGAAACTGGCGCTGATTTAGGCGTAATGATTTCTGCGTCCCACAACCCAGCACCAGATAACGGAATTAAGTTATTTGCACGCGGTGGAGAAAAATTAGCTGATTCGGTCGAAGCAGCAATTGAAGCTCGCATGGGTGAACCATGGCAGCGCCCAACCGGCAAAGATGTGGGCCGAATAATCGAAGATGCTAGCGCTCGCGATAAGTACATCGCACATCTATTGAAAACTGTTGATACATCTCTTTCTGGAATTAAAGTTGTTGTGGATTGCGCAAATGGAGCAGCTTCATTTGTTGCACCTGCAGCGCTCGAAAAAGCTGGTGCAACTGTTGTTGCAATTGCTAATGCTCCAACAGGCTTAAATATCAATGATGGCGTTGGGTCTACCCACTTAGATTTCCTGCGAGATGCAGTACTAAAGAACAAGGCTGATATTGGAATCGCTCATGATGGAGATGCTGATCGCTGCCTAGCAATTGACGCCGAAGGCAACACAATCGATGGCGACTTTATTCTGGCAATTTTGGCCCAGGGATTTAAATCTCGGGCAAAGCTAAAGGATTCCACAGTTGTTGCAACTGTTATGAGCAACCTCGGTTTTCTTATTGCGATGAAGGATGCGGGAATCAACGTAGCAAAGACTGCTGTAGGAGATCGCTACGTATTAGAAAACATGCTTGAAAATAATTACACATTAGGTGGCGAACAATCTGGCCACATCATTATGCGCGAATTTTCCGGCACGGGCGATGGCTTGTTAACAGCGCTTCAACTTCTGTGCGAAATGGCACGCACCAAGAAATCACTGAAGGATTTATCTTCAATCATGCAACGCTTCCCACAGGTACTGATAAATGTATCTGGAGTCGCCAAAGACAAACTCGAATCATCAACTGTAATTAGTGCAGCGGTTGCGAAATATGAATCAGAACTTGGTGATGCTGGACGAATTCTCTTGCGCGCATCTGGTACAGAACCCCTCGTCAGAGTCATGGTTGAAGCTCAAAGTGATAGCATCGCCAAAGAAATTGCAGAAAAACTTGCCCAAGTTGTTAAAGAAGAATTGAGGTAGGCACGTGTGCGGAATTGTGGGTTACACAGGGCCACAAACTGCAATCACGCCTCTCATCGAAGGACTTCGCCGTCTTGAATATCGCGGCTATGACTCAGCAGGAATCGCACTAGGAACACCAAATAAATTATTTATAGAAAAACGTGCTGGCAAACTTTCAAATTTAGAACAAGAACTCTCATCAATTCCAACCGCACACTCTGGAATCGGTCACACTCGTTGGGCTACACACGGTGGACCAACTGATCGAAATGCGCATCCACACGTTGATAACGATGGAAAGTTAGCTGTTATCCATAATGGAATTATCGAAAACTATGCAGAGCTAAAAACCGAACTAGAGAGCAAAGGGCACAAGTTTTCTTCAGATACAGATACCGAATCTGTGGCTCACTTGCTCAGCGACTTAAGAAAAAAGCACAGCGGCGATCTATCTGCAGCAATGCGTGATGCGGTTAAATCATTGCGCGGCTCATTTACTCTGGTGGCCATTCATGCTGACACTCCTGATGTAATCGTTGGAGTTCGCCGAAATTCACCACTTGTTGTCGGCATTGGGAAAAATGAAAACTTTATGGCATCCGATGTCGCAGCATTTATTGATTACACAAAGCGAGCTATCGAGCTAGGCCAAGATCAAGTTGTAACTTTGACCCCAACAACGGTTTCAATCACAGATTTAGATGGCAAAGTTGTGGACCCTAAAGAGTATGAAATTACCTGGGATGCAAGTGCTGCACAAAAGGGTGGCTTCGCGCACTTCATGCTCAAGGAAATCTTTGAACAACCAAAAGCGGTCGCAGATACATTGATGGCTCGCTTGAGTGATAACAAACAGATCTTGTTAGATGAAATCCATCTCACGCCTGCTGAAATTAAATCACTTGAGAAAATTGTTGTCATCGCCTGCGGTACTGCTTATCACGCTGGAATGATTGCGAAGTATGCAATTGAAAAGTGGGCAAAAATCTCTGTAGAAGTAGAAATTGCAAGCGAATACCGTTACAGAGATCCGATAATTACTAGGAACACATTGGTGATCGCTATTTCTCAATCTGGTGAAACCATGGATACGTTGATGGCTTTGCGACATGCAAAGGCAGCAGGCGCTCGAGTATTGGCAATTTGCAATACAAATAGCTCAACAATTCCCCGCGAATCTGATGCGGTTATTTACACACACGCTGGTCCTGAAATTGCTGTTGCATCAACAAAGGCACTGCTTACACAGATTGTTGCGGTTTATTTGATTGGTCTGCATCTTGCACAGGTTCGTTCAGAGCTAACAGATAATCAAGTTGCTGATCTCTATAACGAAATGCTCGAACTACCAGGAAAAATCGAGCAAATTCTTGAAACCGTAGAACCACTTCGTGCTCTTACTCGCAAGTTTGCAGATGCAAACACAATTCTATTTCTCGGCCGAAATATTGGTTATCCGGTCGCACTTGAAGGCGCACTGAAATTAAAAGAGTTGGCTTATATCCACGCCGAAGGTTTTGCAGGCGGCGAACTTAAGCACGGACCAATCGCACTGATTGATGCTCAAAGTGCAACGCCAGTAATTGCAATCATGCCAGCAGGACACGAACACGCATTAGATGAAAAAATGGCGAGCAACATACAAGAAGTTAAAGCTCGTGGTGCGCGTGTAATCGTTATTGCAGAAGAAGGTGCGAACGTAGTCGGCGCTGAATATGTAATCCGCATTCCAGTAACTCTTCCGCTCTTCCAACCAATTCTTGCCACTGTGCCATTACAAGTCTTTGCTTACGAAATTGCGGTCGCTCGCGGAAGCGATGTTGATCAGCCGCGAAACTTGGCTAAATCTGTAACGGTGGAATAAGTGCCCTCTCTTCGCAGAAAACAGATGGTTCGTGCAGTTAAGTGGTCAACACTTTTCTTTGCTGGTTTTATTGTTGTAACACAACAAGTGATCACAAATGGTCCACTCATTGCACTCGATGCAAGAATTGCAAATGCAGGCAGAACTGATTTTCCTTCGTGGATAGATTTTATTTTGATGCGAATCGATGATTTGGGTCTGCGTGGTTTAACGAGCATTGCATTGCTTATTGCTGCGATATATATCGCAAGAAGGTTTAAAACATGGCGTCCACTCAACTTAGCGATACTTTCACTGATTGCACTTAATTTGACGGTTGGATTGTCTAAGTTATTAATCGGCAGAACTAAGCCACAGCTCAATGTAGATCTAATTTATGCAGGTGGACTTTCATATCCCAGTGGCCATGCATCTAATGCGCTGCTTTCATGGGGAGTATTGGCTTACCTGATTTATAGATATGCACATGTCGATCGATATCGTGGTCGATTAGCAAGTACTGGTGTGGCCTTAATTTCTCTCAGCGTTTGTGTTGTTTCGCTCTTTAGAAATACTCACTGGCTATCAGATTTAGTGGGTGGTTTGTTTATTGGCGCAGCCTTACTCGTCATGGTCATCGCTGTAGATAGATTTGTTCCATCCAATAGCCAACGCTCATAGTTCTTATTAGTATTGCCAAATGAGTGATCGCGCAGAGTTTCTAATTGATTTAAGTGCTCTCACCAGCAATATTTCTAAAATTAAAAAAGAGTGTGCAGTTGATATCTTGGCTGTAGTTAAAGCAGATGCATATGGACATGGATTAGTTCGAGTTGCCAGTGCTGCACTCAAAGCTGGCGCATCATGGCTTGGTGTTGCACTCCTTGAAGAGGCAATCACCTTGAGAGATAACGGAATTGAAGCACCGATTTTGGCGTGGTTAGTTTCACCTGGATCAGATTTCGAATATGCGCTATCTAAAAATATTGATTTAGGTGTTTCAAGTGTTAAAGGTTTACATGAAATTAGTGCAGCTGCAAAGAACTCAGGAAAAAAAGCACGCATCCACATTGAAGTCGATACCGGAATGACTCGGGGTGGTTTTCTCGATGAGTGGCAAGAGTTGTTGAAAGAAGATTTTTCTCAACTAGAAGTGGTTGGAATTTTCTCTCATTTTGCACGAGCTGATGAACCAGGTCAGAAACAAAATGAAGATCAACTTCAAAAGTTCAGGCAGATGGTTGGTGAACTTGAAAAGATTGGAATCAATCCGTCGATTAAGCACCTATCAAATTCTGCTGCAACCTTAAGAGATAAAGAGTCGTACTTTTCAATGGTTCGAGTTGGAATTGCAATGTATGGATTAACTCCAGACGTTACCCATATGGGAACAAGCAAAGAGTTAGGCTTGCGCCCCGCAGGTCAATTGCGTGCGAAGTTACATTTAGTAAAAGAAGTTTCAAAAGGCTCTCCAGTTGGATACGGTGCAAGCGCACATACGACTTCAGATACGAAATTGGGTGTTGTTGCAATCGGCTATGCCGATGGAATTCCACGCATTGCACAAGGTGCAGGTGTCTTTATAAATGGCAAAAAAGCACCCATCATTGGTCGAGTATCCATGGACCAATTTGTTGTGGATTTGGGTTCTGATAGCAAAGCTCAATCGGGGGATTGGGTGATTGTTTTTGGTGATGGATCCCATGGTGAGTACACCGCAGATGATTGGGGACGTGCGAGTTCGAGCATAAATTACGAGATAGTTACCCGAATTGGCCCACGTGTGCCTAGAATCTACGAACCTCATGTCTACTAATAACTCACTCCTGGCCATTAGCGGCCTCACCGTTTCATTTGGCGGATTGCGCGCACTCAGCGATGTTGCTCTTGAAGTAAAGCCCGGAGAAGTTGTTGGACTCATTGGACCAAATGGCGCAGGAAAGACAACTGCCTTTAACGCTATCTGCGGACTCGTAAAACCTGATTCGGGCGAGTTGTCTCTAAATGGCCAAAAACATTCATGGCCACAACCAGATCACTTAACCAAACTCGGAATCGCCAGAACTCTTCAAGGGGTCGGACTATTTGGAGATCTCACGGTTTTAGAAAACGTGATGATTGGTGCGCAAAGATTTAGCAACTCTGGATTGATTTCTGCGGCCTTTGGTCGCACCAGTAAAGATGAAAAAGTTTTGCGTGAACGAGCACAAACTGCACTCGAGCGCGTATATGCAACAGGAATCGCCAATCGCCGAGCAGACACACTTTCATATCCAGATACAAAGCGCGTTGCGATCGCACGTGCACTTGTGAGCGATCCAAAGATTTTGATGCTCGATGAACCTGCTGGTGGACTTGGCCAACAAGATATTGAGTGGATGAATTCGCTCATCAGAAATCTCACCTCACAAATGTCTGTATTAATCGTCGAACACCATATGGATGTTGTGATGTCAGTTTGCGATCGTCTCTACGTCCTTAACTTCGGTGAAGTTATTTCTAGCGGAACCGCGGACGTTGTTAGACGAGATCCAGCAGTTATCGCTGCGTATTTGGGTGCATCAAAGGTGAAGTCATGAGTCTTGTTGTAAGCAGTCTCAGCGTAGATCACGGTGCAATCCGAGCAGTCTCCGGTGTTTCATTCACAGTTGAAAGTGGAAAAATTGCTGCCGTGATCGGTTCAAATGGTGCAGGAAAGACAACTTTGCTGCGCACCCTTTCAGGGCTGAAGAGCGCATCTCATGGAAGCGCACACTGGAACCAGCACGACTTATTTTCTGTTAAACCCGAATTCAATGTTCGCCACGGCATTGCTCACGTTGGTGAGGGTAAATCAGTAATCGCAGAGTTAAGTGTTGAAGAAAACCTTCACCTTGGCGCTATCTGGCGTAAAGATAAAAAAGAGATGAAATCTACACAGTTAGATGTCATTGAAATCTTTCCAATTCTTGGCGAACGCATCAAACAGCGCGCTGACACGCTCTCTGGCGGAGAACGTCAGATGTTGGCAATTGGCCGAGCACTAATGTCAAAGCCACAGCTCTTATTACTTGACGAACCTTCACTTGGATTAGCTCCACTAGTAATCGAGCAAATTTTCCAAACCATTAAATCTTTGCGCGATCAGATGGGTCTGACCGTTGTATTGGTCGAGCAGAACGCTGTGGGCGCATTAGAAATTGCAGATAATGGAATCGCTCTGAATTTAGGACAAATTGTTGCTCAAGGAAGTGCGCAATCTCTGCTCAATGACCCAGCCGTGCGCGCGGCTTATTTGGGGTACTAACTATGTATCAATTTCTTAGTTCATTGCTGATTGGTATATCCCTCGGTGCTATTTACAGTTTGATGTCTATTTCACTGGTATTGGTCTGGCGATCCACCCGTGTTGTTAACTTCGCGCAAGCTGGTCAAGCAATTGTTTCTACGTACATTGCTTACGAAGTCGTAACTCGTACAGGTTCATTCTGGTTGGCATTTTTGGTTGCAATTGTCGCTGGTGCGTTGTTGGGTGCGATTGTTGATCGATACTTTATGCGCCCACTATTTAAGAGAGTCACAACAGGACCAATCGTTGCAATCGCACCAGTTGTAGCAACACTTGGATTGCTCGGAGTATTGCGTGCTGTAGTTGGATTTGTGTGGGGCGTAGAACTCAAACCAATTCCTGCACCAGTTTCACTTAATGGTTACTCCCTTGGTTCTGAAGTTTTGCCATTTGCTCCATATAACGCGCTCGTAATTGTCATAGTTGCAATTGTGTTGATCGTGCTTTCGCTCTTATTCCAAAAGACGAGTTTGGGACTTTCTCTACGTGCATCTGCGTACTCACCAGAAATTGCGCGACTCTCAGGAGTTCGTGTAAATGAAATCAGAACACTTGGTTGGGCAATCGCAGGAGCTGCAGGTGCAATCGCAGGAATATTGGCAACTCCTACCTCTTATCTCTCACCAAACTCTCTAGACATTCTCCTTGTCTTTGGATTTGCTGCTGCTGTAATTGGTGGATTAGAAAGCATGGTTGGCGCTGTTGTTGGTGGAATGGTCTTAGGAATTGGCGTCACATTCGTTTCTAATTACGTCAGTACATCATTGGTATTCCCGACAGCATTCGTGTTCTTAATTATTATTTTGCTCGTTCGTCCATCAGGAATTGTTTCTGGAAAGAGGAGTCGCCGTGCGTAAACGTTTACTTCTCTTTATTCTCTTCGGTTGGGTGCTCCTATTAATTGGTGATCGTGTCGATGAATTACGCGTCTATCAAGGTGCATCAATTGCGGTCTATACGATTGCAATTGCTTCAATTGTTTTGCTCACCGGATACTCCGGACAAATTTCACTAGGCCATGGTGCGCTCATGGCAGTTGGCGGATACGTCGCAGCACTCTGTGTTGCAAATGCAACCCTGCCTTTGTGGTTCGCATTTGTCATGGCAGCACTTGTTACAGGAATCTTTGGTGCCATTCTTGGCTTTGCAGCCGCGCGTTTATCTGGTCCATACCTTGCAGGAACAACACTCGCCTTAGCTGTTGGACTCCCATCACTTGCAAATCAATTTTCAATATTGGGCGGTGAACAAGGAATTTATTTAGATCCTGGTTTACCACCTTCGCAACTGGGAGATAGTTTTTCTCAATACAAATGGTTCTTCTGGATAACATCACTCGCTGCATTAATTACGATTTTTTGGTTATCAAATCTTTTGCACTCTAAATATGGACGTACTTGGCGCGCTCTTCGTAGCAACGAAGTCGCGGCCCAGCTCTGCGGAGTCGCTACCGGGCGCCAAAAGGTCTTGGCCTTCTCCCTGAGCTCTGGGATGGCCGGATTGGCCGGAGCCCTGCTCGTATTGACCATAAGCACCGTTTCGCCCTCAGCTTTCCCCCTTTCCCTCTCATTTGCGCTGGTGACAGGCGCCGTTGTCTCTGGCATTTATGACCTAAAAGGTGTGATGCTAGGGGCAGTGATCTTGGTGATTATCCCTGAGGTTGCCGATTCGGTCGCAGGCCAATTCGGTGACTCATTGAGAATCATCTCGACCTTGCCGGGATTCTTGGTGAGTGCACTACTTATTCTTGCGGTTCTATTCACACCGAATGGACCGGGAGAGAAGTTGCACCATCTGCGTCACAAGCGCAAAGAACACTCCGGTAAATAAACCCAGACACTCCTTAATGGAAGGACTTACATGATCAGAAACACTCCTAAGAAGCGAGCACTGTTTGCTTCTGCGGTGGTTGCAGCAGGTGCAATGGTGTTGTCAACAATGCCAGCACAAGCAGCGAGCGAACCAGGCATCACAAAAACTGAAATTAAACTTGGAATTACATCGCCACTCTCAGGAAGAGTTGCAGCTGTTTACGGCAAAATTCCTGGCGCGATGAAAGCGTACTTCTCTCACGTCAATGACAACGGTGGAGTTTATGGACGCAAGATCAATCTTGTTTCTAAAGATGATGCATATGTTCCAACTCTTGCAGTCAAGGCAACTAACGATCTGATCATGAAAGATAAAGTTTTCGCGATCGTTGGAGCACTTGGTACTGCTAATCACCTTGCAGCACTACGTTCTGCCAACCTAAGCGGCCGTGGAATTCCTGACTTGTTCGTAAACACAGGATTTAGCGGATTTGCAAACAAGTCTAAGTACAAGACAACTTTTGCTGTTCTTCCTTCATATGTGATGGAAGCAAAGATCATGGCTAAGTACATCGATGAGAATTTCAAGGGCAAGAAAGTTGCACTTATTGTTCAAGACGATGACTTCGGTGTGGATGCACTCGCAGGTTTTGCAACTGCAGGCCTAAAGCCAGCGGTGACAATCAAGTTCGCAGCAGGTGCTGACACATTGGCAGCCGCACAGGGCTGGATTACATCTCAACTTAAGCCAGCAGCAGTAGACATTGCGATTATCTTCGCAACAACTACAACATCAGCAGCAGTTCTCGGTGCAGCAGCAGGTCTGCAATACCGTCCAACATCTGGCTGGATGCTCGGTTCAGTTGGTGGAGACTCAAACACACTTCGTGCTGGTGGAGTTCCTCTAGCGATTCTTAATGGTGCACTCGGTGCAAGCTTCGCACCAGATCCTGCAGATGCAACTGATGAATACGTAAATTTCTTCAAGAGCATTTATGCAAAGTACGTACCAGGATCAACATTTGATCTCACAGTACTTCAGGGAATGAACACAGCAATGCTTACTGTTCAGGCTCTACGTGCAGCAGGCAAGAACCCAACACGCGCTGGCCTTATCAAGGCAATCGAAACTAAGGGTTCAAAGTTTGCAAGCGCTGGATACACAGGGCTTAAGTACTCATCAACTTCACGCGTCGGATACGACAGCTACTGGATTGGTAAGTACACAGCAACAGGTTCGCTGCTACCAATCGATGGTAAGAGAGTTCTCTACACCACCGATTCAGGTTCAGGAGCAGTGAAGACAGCAACGGTTTCACGTGCAAAACTTCCTACTAACGGATTGCCAACAAACTCATGAGGAACTTAACTATGAAGAAATCACGCTTCGCAGCAATTGCTGTTGCAGCATCCCTCGTAACAATGTCAGTAGTTGCAATTGCACCTGCTGCACACGCTTCATCGACATGTGATGCACAGCAATCTGGCGCCCTCATTATTGAGGTATGTACAGGTACAACATCAGATGGCGCTAAGTACGAGTACCGCACCAACACTGAAAACTTCAACGGAACTGTGTACCTCTGGTCACACGGATACCGTTACAACTTCAACTTGCCACCAGGCATTCAACCTGCGGGTGGAACAACTCCATACATAGTTGATATGTCAGCAGAAGTTGCTCCTTCAGCAGAAGTTGCTCAATCACTTCTTGAAGCAGGATTCGCAGTTGCTGGTTCCGGATTTAGTTCACAAGGTTGGAATGCAGCAGAAGCTGTTAAGACCAACGTAGAACTTATCGGACTCCTTAAGTCAGAACTTCCTGACACAAAGGGCGTTATCGCATGGGGTGCATCCCTTGGTGGATTCATTACTCAGGCTCTTGCAGAGCGTCATCCAAAGCTCATTAAATCTGCAGCACCAATTTGTACTGCAGCTGGAAACGTAAATGCTGAACTTACTTATGCGGGTGACTTGCTTTGGGGAATGAAGACATTCTTTGATCCAAGCATCACAGTCAGCGGTTACGCCGCTGGCCCAGCAGGTGTTGGACAAGCTGCTCTGAATCTTCAGAAAGTAGTCGCTGTCCTAACTCATATCGGTGGAACAATTTTGGAAACCGATCCTGCAAAGACTTGGCCTGCAACATCACCAATGCCAGCAACTATTAAGGCAATTCCTGCCCGTAGTGCGTTGACACTTGTTGGTTTAATGGCTGGCGTTCCAACACAGAGCCAAAACATTGATGGTTCATCTTTCCCAGGCACTGAAACTGGCTTCGCACTTGCGCTTGCACCAGCAATTGCAATTATTGAAAATGCAGGTTATGCAGCAGGTCTTGGAATCATGGCAACAGTTGACTTAGAGCGTCGCTTAGGCGGAACGTTCTATGACAACCGTACAACTGATTATGCAAAGCGAATTGCCGATGAGCGCGCAAGCTTTAACGTCGCACTTAGTGGCAATGCAGCTATCGATGGAATGCTTTCAATTTTGAGCTCTCCATACGGTGCGCGTATCACTCCTAGCGAAAAGGGTGCCAGCGGTCTTAAGTCCTTGTTAGCACACAAGGGCAAGGCTGTCGTTCCTACAATCACTATGACTGGTACTGCAGACATGATCACGCCTCCAGGAAATTCACAGTGGCTTGCAGATAAGAATGCAAAGAACTCTAAGAAGTTCTTGCCAATGTGGGTGGCAACTGCTGACAAGTGGACAAAGTTCACAGCAACTGGTGCACCGGATAGAAGCCGTACAACATGGCCTAACGGAACTGGTCACTGCCAGTTCTCATACGATCAAACAATGACTGTAGCTAAGTTTGCTGCATCAGCTGCAAAGAGAGGTTCTGTTCCAACAGATGCTGCTGTTGAAAAAGCAGTGGCTAAGGTTGATGGCCTTCTCTTTGATCGTGAGTACTCAGTACCACTTCTTAAGTACTACCAGAAGTAAATTCTGAAGTAAGAGAAGTAACGTGCGGGGGTCTGGGCAACCAGGCCCCCGTTCTTCTTTTCATCTACTAATCTGTATTCATTATGATTGAAATCTCCACTGCACAAGAGATGCACGAGCTTGGTGCACGAATAGGTGCGCAGTTAAAGGCCGGAGATTTACTCTTATTAAACGGAGACTTAGGCGCAGGAAAAACTGTTTTAGTTCAGGGAATTGCACATGCACTTGGAATCACCGGAGTCACTTCACCAACTTTTGTGATTTCAAAGAGTTACAATGCCGTACTGCCTCTAATCCATGTTGACGTTTACCGCTTATTGGATTCAGGCAAAGCAGCACTATTTTTAGATGACCTCGATTTAGATTCTGATCGCGAAAATTCTGTCACAGTCATCGAATGGGGCGGGGCAGAGTCTGCTCGC
>Ga0315904_10011000_pt1 | contig 11614 bp, 7 predicted proteins | sample LakEriMetagenome_6_FD_203529 | JGI IMG/M metagenome (GOLD analysis project Ga0315904, IMG submission 203529) | Freshwater fungal communities from buoy surface, Lake Erie, Ohio, United States - Buoy 12 MA120 | ecosystem: Environmental > Aquatic > Freshwater > Lake | place: USA: Lake Erie, Ohio...
TCCCGGCGTCGCTTTCCGAGTGCCATGCCCCCTCCTGGGTCAAGTCCTCAACCTGCCAATCCCAATGGCGGCAGTGTAGCGCCCCCGCGGGCAGCGCGAAGGGGACTTTGGCCACGGACTGCTAACCACCGGGAGTGCTCGCGGCTCCTACGATCGCGTCAACTACCTTCGAATCTCTCAACAGCTTAACGCCTCTGAAAACGATACCGTTCGGAGCGGGGTGGGAGAACTCCCACAGTTCATCGCCTCCCTGCATCTTCTGAACTAGCTTTTTCCACTCTGGCCGTAAAGCACCAAAAGGAACTGTCTCTTCGCCCGAAGACTTTGCCGTCACGCCAAAAAGCCCCTCTGCCTCATTCAGCGAGATCTTCCGCACCAGATCAGTCGTCGAAAAGAATAAAGTCATCAATGCCGCCGCGCTGCCCTTCGACATAGATTCGCTCCGCAATCTTTTGTAGCGACAATACAAATAAGTGCTACTTTAGAACGTTCCAACAAAAAGAATGGTCTCGTCTGGCAAGTACATGAACAATCCAACATTTCCACGCAGACCAGACGATCGCCATCTGTCTAGCTGATTAAGAAATGTCATAAAGCCATTTGGTGAGAATGGCTTGAGCTCTGCGTGCCGAAACCCTGCCGCAATGCAGCCATCTTGCCCGATGAGTCCTCTAATCGTGTGGCCGAAAGAAAGATCCACACCATTCAGGCCGAGCTTCGTCCGGTCCTTCACTGGGGCGGACTTTATCAAATCTGTCAGATATTCCCCGAATCGCGAGTGTACGGATTGCCCCCGCACGAGCAATTCGGGGCAAGAATTGTGCACGAGCACCCCGTCGACCGCGATGCGGTAGACGTGCTCGCCGTGGACTTCGAGATTGTACACGGCCGGATGGCGGTCGAGGGGCTCGACGCTTGCCACAGCGACCAGGCCTGAGAGGGTGTCAACATGCTCGCCGGGCTCGAGCTTCCCGGCTGGCACCCAGTCTTCACGGTCGACCGACCAGACCGGATGGACGTCGGTGGCTCGGATCCTGGTGCCATTGGCGAGTGTGATGCGGACGACGTTCGCGACGTCGCGTGTCACGAAGCGCCCCGTCACCACCCGGCCTTCGCCGTCGGCGATCGCCGGGCAGGCCCGCACGGCGGTCACTTCGGCGAGGCCGTCGATTCCGAGCTCCGGTACGGCCAGGTCGATCCTGGCGCCCTTCACGAGGCCGAGGCTGTCGATCCATTCCCGTGGCCGGATGAACTCGGCTTCGACCACCGAGAGATCGTTGCGGACGATCAGGAACGACACCCGGGCCCATTCGCTCTGCACCGGCTCCGAGAAGGAGTCGTCAAACTCCTCGGGGCGGGGATTGATAGCGAGGACACGGGAACCGATCGGGACCTTGGCGATTGCCAGGCACTGCGTGGCGGTGGCGGTGGCCGTGGTGGAAGCACCGTGCCCGTCATGCTCCGTGGCGGTATCTCCATCCGCCACCGCCGTCACGTGAACAAGCGTGTCGCCGGTGAAGCACCCGCCGTAAAACATTCGCCCCATCATGTTCAGGCACCGGCCCATGTCATCGGTCATCGCCGCCAGACGAAAAATCTTCCCGGCTGCGGCACCGGAAAGAAGACCGAGGGCGGTATCCGCGACTTCCGAATAAAACTCGTTTCCGGTGAGCGAATCGAGGGCTTGGGAGGTCAGTGTTCGCTGAGGGGCGCCGGTGACGATTGTCTGGAAGCCAGTGTTGAGGTTGTCGAGGCCATGGCCGACCATGAACGCCCCGAGGGTACCGGTAATAAAGGCCACCGGGATTCCCACCCCCGTAGCCCCCGAGGCGATCGACGCGCTCACGAATGTTGCGCCGATCGTGATTTCAACAACCGCCCCCGCCATCTGCATCCCGCCGATGACGTAGTTGAACGCCTTCGACCAGTCGCCGTTGAAGCCCCCCGTGCCGCTCGCATGCTGCTCAGCCGCGATCTTTCGCTGGACGTCGTTGACGGCGAGTGCCGTCCGCAGGTCACCGCCGATCTTCGCCTGGGTCACCTTGTACGTCACGAACGGATCGCGGAGCCGCTCCGCGGCGGCCACCTGGCCCCGGCCCATCAGCGCGTCGTACGCCGACTGGGCATTGGCCACGCTCGTTGCCCAAGTCACGTCGGCGACGCCGACGGCTCCCTGCAGCGCGATCCGCGCGAGGCCCAGGTCGTGCGTGGCAAGCGTCGCCGCCGCACCAATTCGCGCTGTCATCAGCACCGCCGCCAGCCCGACTTGCATCGTGTGGACGACCAAGGCCGTCGTCGTCTGGTCGAAGGCATCGATCGACGCCGCACCGATCACCGCCGCCAAGTCGACGCCCGCAAGCGAAACGTCAGTCGAGGCCTTGCCGGCAGCCACCGTCACCGTGACGAGGTGATCCATGTCGGCCTTCGTGAGCGACACGGCATGCCGCACCGCTGCCGCCGCTCCTTGGACCGTCGCCGACACCGTCAGCCCCTGAAGCGTCGCCTGAAGGCCGTTGATCGCGGCGACGATCTCGCCCGTGGCCGCCACCATTGCCCGGGCTTTGTCACCCGTGATGGCCGCCAGCCCCGGTAGGACGGTGTGGACAAACACCGACGCCCCGAGCGCCTCCTGCATCACGAGCTTCGCATCGGCGCCAGCGACAGCACCTTGGTAGGTGATGTCGGCAAGCACCTTCCGGCCGTAGGCTGCCACCTCCGCTTGGGCATCGGCTCCCGACTTGGCCAGGCCGGCGCTGACTTTCGCCTTGAGGGCATCGCCGCTTGCTTGGCTCTGCCCGACGGCCCAGGTGTTCACGACCGTCGTCACGGCCGAGCCGATCGTGCCGATCTGGTTTGAGACGGCGGCGCCAATCGAGGCGACAAACGTCCCGGCAGCACTCGAGACCGCTCCAAAAAAGCCCTGCACGGCGCCGTAGCCCGTGGCGGCCAGCGACAGCCCGGCGTCGGTGATCGAGACACCGTGGGCCGACTCTGCGGCGGCCACGACCGTCACGCTCGTCGCCGTGGCACTCGCAAGCGCTACCTCCAAGGCACCGTCGGCCGCCGTGATGGCAAGCTCGGCTGCTGCCTCCGCCGAGGCGGTCGTCACCGTCAGCACGAGAAACGCCTGGCCCTGCTCCGAGACGAGCCGCATGCTGGCTCCGGAGATCGCAGCGGCAAGCGTATTTTCAGCCATCGCCGCGGTGTTGGCGAAGGTGTCGGCGACCGTGGCGAGGGTCATGTCGCGGACGGCGTCGGCATTCGCAAGGGCCATCTGGTGAGCGCGCTCGAGGATTGCAATCGTCACGGCAGCCAAGGCATCGGCCCCGGTGATCGTGTTGTCGCGGGCTTCGGCGGCGACGGCGATCGAGTCGTCAAGCGTCGCCCCGGCTGCCGCAAGCGCGTTCCCTTCGGCGGCCAGGGCTTTGGCGACAGCGATCTCCAGGGTGGCCTTGGAGGCCGACGATCTCGCATCGGCACTCGTGTCTGCCTTCACGCAGTCGATGAGGAACGTCATCGAGATCTGGGCCAGAGCCCTGGCATAGCTCACGTTTTCCGCGGTCGCCCCGTCACCGGCTGCCTTGACTGCATCCTCGCCCTCGGCCGCCGCGGCAAGGATCGTCGCGGCGGCGCGATCGTTTGCGTCTTTTTGGATTGCAGCGATCTTCGCTTGCGTGGCAGCCATCATCGCTTGGGTGCCCGCGCTGGGGTCTGAAGAGTTCGTCGGGGTCGAACCGGAACCGGTCGTTCCGCCAGGGGGCATCGAGCCTGTGGGGGGCATCGTCGATCGCTGGCTGATCTGGGAATTCGCCACACTCGTCGTCATCGCCCCCAGCTGGGCCAAGAGCGGGGCGATCGCCCTGCTCGTGCCGGCCTGGATCGACTGGAGCGAGGCGGCCGCGGCGTCACAGATCTTCTTCACCGAGCCGGTCAGGGCTTGCGTCTCAGCCACTTCTGCTCCGCGATGGCCTTTCTCGATTCCGGTGGCCGCGGCGGCGAAGTTCTCCGCGGCGGAATTCAGCTGCTTGGCCAATTCCTCACGGATCTTCGCCTGCTCCGTGGCGTCGATAGCTTCGGCAGCGGCGATCGCCTGGTCGCGATCGGCCGCGGCCAGGGCGGCGGCCGCATCATGGACACTCGACGCGATCGCAACGGCCCGATTGAAAACGGCGATCGCCTTGGTTTCAGCGGCCATCGCATCGGCTCGGACGGCAGCACTGTCACGGAGAAAAGAGTCATTGGCGGTCGATGTCGTCGTTTGCCAAGTCGTTCGGGCCGCCGCGGAGTCGGCGTCGAAAGTGGCCTTGGCCACAGCCACCTTCTGATCATGGACCGCCATCGTCGCTTTCACGGTGGCGTCGTAGGCCGATTGTGCCGTGGCAAGCGACTGTTCGTAGGCCGAGTCGGCTCGGGCCCTCGTCGCCGCAAGTCCCTCCTTCGCCGCGGCGATCGCTGTGGTGTGGGCTTGCTCGGCAGCCTTCTCCGCGGCGGCTTGCGCTACCGCGGCAGAGGCTTGAGCGGCGGCCAGGGCCGCATCGGCATCGGCGATCGTCTGGTCGTAGCGATCCCCGGCGAGCTTCATGATCGCGTCGAACGAATTGGCCGCGATCCCCACGCTCGACTGAAAGGCGCTCTGCGCAGCGGAGATGTCGATCTGGAATTGGCCGGTGGCCGCCGACACTGCCGCCACGACCTGAGGGTCGTTGCCGATGTCGAGCGACGATGAGCCAGCCGCCCCGCCGGAGGTCTGGCCGACGGTGGCCGTGTATTGGTCTTGGTTCTTTTTCTTGGCATCCGCCAGGCCGTTTGCGGCAGCGGTCGAGTCGGAACGCCGATTCAGACCTGCCGCGATGATCGCCCCGTCGTGCCACATTTGCGCACTGGCGATGATCTCGTCCTTGAGGCGGGTGCCGTAGGCCACGAGCGTGTCAGCGGCCGCGTCGAGCCGTTTTTGGGTGGCTTCGGCAGAGGCGGTCGTGGCAGCGACACTCGTCTCGAACGCCCCCACGGCCGAGGACGTGGAAGCATCGAACTGGGAGGCAATGGTGGCCAGCGTCGAATCCTGCTCGGCATCAGCGGACGCCTTCGTGGCATCCCGCTGGTTGGCGGCCCATTGGGAAGTCGACGCAAAGGTGGCGTCGGCTGTGGTCACGACTGCGTCATACTTGGCCGAAGCAGCGTTCGACGTGGCGAGCAATCCGAAGGTGGCCGAATCGACCTTCGATTTGTAGGTGGCATCGGCTGCGGAGTTGACCAGGGCGAACGCAGACGAGGCCCGCCCAATCGTTCCTTGCTGGGTAGCGAGAATCCCTTCCGACGCGGCCTCGAAGGCACGCTCCGCTTGGGCGATCTCTTTGGCCTTTGTGAGGTCGGCGGCCACAACGGAAACGAGCAGCCCGGAGACCTTTTCGGGGGCTGCCGCATCAGCACCGGTCTTCGGCAACTCCCCCCCGAAATAGGCCGCTTCTTCCCAGGAGGCATAGAAAGCTTTGGAATCGCTCTGGGCGGTTTGCCAGGCTGTGTCGGCTTCCGCGTGGGCCTTCGCGGCCCCCGACAGGGCCGCGGCGTGCTCGGTATTCAGGGTGGCAAGTCTGGCCTAATACTGGGCATCGGTCAGCGAAGGCGTGCCGGCGAGCATCTGCCGCTGCTCGAGCGGCTCATGCGTCAGCAGCAGCCCGCTGCGCGATCCGCGACGCCGCGATCGGACGCCGTCACGGCGCTTCCGGAACAGCGACAACCGCTGGGAAACCGGTCCCAGTCGCACGCTTCTCCACCGCCGCCCCCAACCGGAAACGTCGCGCCGCATGCCTGCCCCTCCATGAACACGGGCGTACCCTTCCCGGCACCACCCGATCGAGCGTCGAAGACCCCAGGCTGGAGTATTCAGATCACTGCAGGCGTGTCAAACATTTTCAGGCTCCTCGGCAGAATTCGTGGGTGAAGAGTGGCCTTTCGGCGAGCGCTGCGTGGTGGTCGAGCGCCTGCTGACAGGGCCGTGCTCCGTCGGCGTGCCGGCCTGATGGATCCGACGTCGCGAGTCGCCACGCGTTGCTCGATCGAGGTCGGGCCCTGGGTGCGTCGTGCCGACTCTGGGAGTGGACTTCCAGCAGAGGGCGGCGGCTCGCCGCCCGGAAGCACCGCCCTTCGGGCGGGCCTTGGAGAGAAAGAGGCATCCTGCGGCAGCCGTCGGTAGAGTTGCGGTTGCTTGGACAGCCCCTCTCCCGGAGCCACCGCAGGATGCACCTCAAGAGTATTCTCAACCGCGTCGAGCGGCACAAGTCCTTCGTCTACAAGGATGCGACGTTCGTCGAGCGTGACGGAGCCAGCCTCAGCATCGAGGTGCGGATCGAGCCCCGGGCCAACGGCCGTCCAATCTGCTCGAAGTGCGGCAAGCAGCGGCCCGGCTACGACCGGCTCGCCGCGAGGCGGTTCGAGTTCGTGCCGCTGTGGAACATCGCGGTGTTCTTCCTGTACGCGATGCGGCGGGTGAACTGCCCGATCTGCGGGGTGACCGTCGAGCGCGTGCCGTGGAGCGACGGCAAGGAGCACCTGACGACGAGCTACCGCTGGTTCCTCGCTCGGTGGGCGAGGCGATTGTCGTGGACGGAGACGGCAGCCGCGTTCAACACGACCTGGGAGCATGTGTTTCGCTCGGTGAAATACGCGGTGCACTGGGGCATCGCCCATCGCGATCTCTCGGGGATCGAGGCGATCGGCGTGGACGAGATCCAGTGGCGCAGCGGCCACACCTACCTCACGCTCGTCTACCAGATCAGCGGCGCGAAGCGGCTCCTGTGGGTGTCGCACGAGCGGACCGAGCAGAGCCTGCGGCGGTTCTTCGAATTGCTCACCGACGATGTCCGCTCCGGCATCCAGTTCGTGTGCAGCGACATGTGGAAGCCCTATCTCAAGGTGATCGCCGAGCAGATCCCGAACGCGGTGCACGTGCTCGATCGCTTCCACATCATGCGGAACATGAACGTGGCGATCGACGAGGTGCGACGGAAGGAAGTTGCCGAGCTCCGACGCGACGGCTGGGAGCCGATCCTCACCAAGTCGCGATGGTGCCTGCTCAAGCGGCCGGAGAATCTCACGGAGCACCAGGCCGCCAAGCTTGCCGACCTGCTCCGCTACAACCTGCGGAGCGTGAAGGCCCATCTGCTCCGCGAGGCCTTCCAGCGATTCTGGGAATACACGAACCCTACGGCGGCGGCGAAGTTCCTCGACTCGTGGAGCACCGAGGCGATGCGGAGTCGCCTCGAGCCGATGAAGAAGGTCGCTCGCAGTCTGCGACGCCATCGCCATCTGATCCTCAACTGGTTTCGGGCCGGAGGCACGATCTCGGCGGGTGTCGTCGAGGGCTTCAACGGCAAGGCGAAACTGACCACCAGAAAAGCGTTCGGCTTCCGAACGACGCAGGGCATCGAAATCGCGCTGTTTCACGTCCTCGGACGACTCCCCGAGCCCGATTTCACCCACAGATTCTGCTGAGGAGGCTGAAATGTAGTATGTCACTAGCCGGAAGTGCGAGCATCAAGACTGTGGCCAATGGGCGGTGCCCTCGACGATGAGACACTCTGCGATCGCTCTGGGATGGGTTTGCGAAGTATTGTGTGAAGGCCATTTGCAGAGCAGTCTGTTCTCAGTCGTCCTCCTCATCGCATCGACCCTCGGCACGGCCGTCGACGCCGCCAGCCCGGCGGGCGACGCGCTCGAGGCCTATCGGGCGGCAGCCCGGGATGCCGGGGCAGGCGGGCTCGACCGGGAGGCCACGGAGGGCTGGATCGGGCGGCTCTCCGACGCCGCGGCCGACGGCGATCCGCTCGCCGAGGAAGCGCTTGCGAGCGCGCGGCGCCTCGCCAATTCCATCGGCGCGTGGGACGAGTCTTCGAGGATCGTCGCTCGTGAACTGCTGATCCATGCCACGAGGGACGCCGACCGGGCGAGGCTCTGCTCCGAGGCGGGGGAAATCCGCCGGAATCTGAGTCGTCAGACAAAGCGGAGCGAGGACCGTCGAGCCGCGATCGGAGCCTTCGCGGAGGCAAGCGCGGTCATCGAAGGTCTCCCGCCGGACGCCGACGGGGAGATGGAGAGACGTTCGTCCGTCATCCTCAATACGATCTGGATCGCGGAATTGGAGTCGGAGTGCACGGACGAACCGGAGCGGAGTCGGGCTCTCGACACCTGGCGACGGGCGAGAGAAACGTACGAGGCTCTGCTCGCGGAGGGTGCATCGCCCGTCGGTGCGCTCCTGATGACGAGGTGGACGATTCCGAAGATCGCGGCCAGGGAGGCGATGCACGCCCTCCTTCTCGAGCGTTATTCCGTGGCTTTGCCGGCACTCCGGGCGATCGGAGACCCCTCCGCCGATGTGACCTCCCCCGCGACGTGCATCCAGGAGGCGGCCAATCGGTTTCCCGCCCCGTCCCGCCGGGACCCCGACGGCTACGTTCGGTTTCTCCGGGAGTGGCTCGACGTCGGCCCCGCCGAAGCGCGAACCTGCTTCGTCCGCTGGCTCCTCGCCGAAGCCCTCGCCGCGCGTGGCGACCGCGAGGAGGCCCGCGCGATCCTGGCGACGCTCCGCGATCAGTCGCTGTTCGAGTTCGATCGGGTCGAGCCGGCGGCGCTCGAGCAAGGCTCCGGGGGCACCTATTCGATGGTGCTGCGGAGACTGCGCGATCTCCAGGCCGAGGCCGGCGACATCGACGGGGCGCTCGCGACGAATGCCACCTACCTCGATCTCTATCCGAATGAAACGGGTCTGGTGGACGAAGCGAGGAACTTCGCCGCCCGGCGCGCCGAGGCGCGGGCGGCGGTCGAGGCGGCCCTCGACGCCCCGGCTCGCCCGACCTCGCGCCGGTGGCTGCTCGTCGGGATCAATGCGGCGATCGTCGCGGCCGTGTCATGGCTGTTGTACCGTCGCAATCGTCTGCACTCCTCACGCGGCGGATAGACTCTCAGTCGCCGGTCTCGCCGGCTGAGCGACCGATTCCCAGAGCGTTCCAGGGCCCGCCATGCAATCGATGCCTGCGGCTCCGCAGCCGGTTCCTGTCGGCGAAGGGGTGGGGGATCGTGGCGCCGAAGGAGCTGACGCCGTTTGCGGAGATCGTCGTCAAGGCGGACGATTTCCGGGCGGTCTACGAGCAGCGTCTGCTCGACGACAAGGGGGAGGAGACGGTCGTCGTCACCGCCGACGGCTTCGATGCCAACGGCATCCCGCGCGAGAAGAAGTGGGTGCGGCGCCGCCCCGACGGCCAGCACGAGACGACGACCTACGCGATCCTCGACGCGAAGGTGAACATCGACATCCCCGACTCGGAGTTCGAGTTCCATCCGCCGGAGGGTTATCTCGTCACGGTCATGGGCCCCGACGGCAAGCCGATCAGGGCCGATGCCCCGCCGGCACCAACGCTCGAGAAGAAGCCGGCCGGCAACCGCCTCTGCACTCTCAGCGTCCTCGCCGTCCTCGCCCTGGCGGCGTTCACGGTCCGCAAGCTCTGGCTCCGCCGCCGGGCGAATGCCCAGGCCCGATCACCCTGAAAACAGGCAGTGCGGGCCGTCGGCAGGCCGCAGCCGAACGCTTGAGGCCCCCCCCCCCCCAATAGAATAGGCTCATCGCCAACGGGGGCGGGGCACGCGACGAATCATGGCACAAGGAGTGCGGGCATGGGGCATGCGACGCGAATGGCATGGCGGGAGCGTGTGGTCTGGACGCTCGTCGTTTCGATGAGTGTGTTGCAACTCACGGCCGGGATGGGATGGAATAGCGCTAGAGCCGCTGGCCAAGTTGCGAAGCCCTGCTGGACTAGCGGACTCACCCCGCCCGTGTTTGAACGGTGTGGAGGATGCGCCGATGCGGCTTGCCCAGGCACATGGATAAACCAGCGGCAGGTTCCGGTCTGTGAGCCGGCCGACGAAGGCTACTTCGACTGCACGCCTCACGATCAACTCGATGCCGGCTTTGAAGGTGACTGTGTGGAGTCGTACAGCTACCTTGCCATGGCAATTTGTATTATTGCTGGAGCGGGGGCGGGAGCCATTCAGGCTTTCCCGGCATGTGCGGCGAAGTGCGCGCCAGCCATCCCCACGGGAAAAGGTCATCTTCTGTGTGTCGCAGCATGCGTAGCTCCCAAAGCCGTTGTCGGTGGTGGAGTTGGGTGGACCGCATGTTGCTCACAAGGATGCTTCTGCATATCGAGTTGTGAACAGTGTACGACCCAAAAGAAGGTGGTGTGGTTGCCTGGCGTCTTGTTGCGATTTCCGGGTTGCCCCGGTGGCTGATGTGAGGAGTCTCATGTTAGGAGCAGAAGGGCGTAAAGGCGTTGTAGCGGATGTCGCTCTTGTCGTCGCCACCATGCTTGTGATCCTCGCTACGATCACCCCAGCGTTTGCGAGCGACTCAGATCAGGAACGGCGATTGTCTTTCGAGGAATTAGACTCGCTCGCAACCGTGTGCTTTGCGGCACTGCCTGCATCCGGTGAGTTCGACGTATTCTCGTCATTGACGAGACCCATGAAGCAACATGATGAGATCGTGAAAGATGCTCGTGAGTTTATATCGAGAGCAAAGGCCCGGGGCGACACGCACGATGATGAGACGTGGGAAGCGATTCTGAAGGCAAATGTCGAAGGCAATACGAAATGGTACTCCACGCCCGCACTTGAGCGTTCGCGTTTTTTGATACGTAATGGTTCTCGGCGCATTGATTTCACCAGCAGTGCTTCGGATCCGGGCCTCACCCCGGACACGCCGTTATTCGAAACGTATATCCAGCCCGAGAGCGGCCGATCGGGTGATGGGAGGTTTTACCAATACACGCACTGGAATCGTCTTCCCCGGCAGAAAGCGATCTACGAAAGATACGGGCGTGGTTCAGCGACTCGGTCGGACTATCATAAAACGAATTCCATCCGTGACATCCGCGAGGAACTCCTCGGCATCGAGCGATTGCTGCTCGAGATCCTGGCGGTTGAGGTGTGCGAGCTTCCGCAGCCGCCTCTGACCAAGGCGCCGCAGGCGCGCGATCTGCCGCTCGACCGGCAGAAGATCGAGAACCTCCTGGCGGACAAGGGGAACATCCGGCTGCGGGTGAGCGAGTTCGAGGCCGACGGCGAGCGGCGGCTGCGCATCCGGTTCCTGTCGCCGAAGGGGTGGGGGATCGTGGCGCCGAAGGAGCTGACGCCGTTTGCGGAGATCGTCGTCAAGGCGGACGATTTCCGGGCGGTCTACGAGCAGCGTCTCCTCGACGACAAGGGGGAGGAGACGGTCGTCGTCACGGCCGACGGCTTCGATGCCAACGGCATCCCGCGCGAGAAGAAATGGGTGAGGCGCCGCCCTGACGGGCAGCACGAGACGACGACCTACGCGATCCTCGACGCGAAGGTGAACATCGACATCCCTGACTCGGAGTTCGAGTTCCATCCGCCGGAGGGCTATCTCGTCACGGTCATGGGCCCCGACGGCAAGCCGATCAAGGCCGATGCCCCGCCGGCACCGGCGCTCGACAAGAAGCCGGCCGGCAACCGCCTCTTCAATCTCAACATCCTCGCCGTCCTCGCCCTGGCGGCGTTCACGCTCCGCAAGCTCTGGCTCCGCCGCCGGGCGAATGCCGCG
>Ga0315904_10011001_pt1 | contig 11613 bp, 9 predicted proteins | sample LakEriMetagenome_6_FD_203529 | JGI IMG/M metagenome (GOLD analysis project Ga0315904, IMG submission 203529) | Freshwater fungal communities from buoy surface, Lake Erie, Ohio, United States - Buoy 12 MA120 | ecosystem: Environmental > Aquatic > Freshwater > Lake | place: USA: Lake Erie, Ohio...
ACCGATTGTTCACTTCCAGTTGCTCTCCACCTTTCCTTTCGAAAACGCAGTTACTTTCCGTTAATAGGTGCAGATCCACCTATGTAGGGACTTTCACCCTACAGATCAAACGCCTTCGCAGGCGCACTTGTGCCAGCCCTTCGGGCTTAGCGATTCCTAGGAGCCAGGAACCGGTGGTTCACACCACCGGCAGAGGGTCTTCCAGCCCTCCGGGCTTGGAACAGCCAAAGAGAGAGCCCCTTCATGAAATGGTTTTCAGGCCTGGAAGGCCGGCACAGCCTCTGCTGTGGTCGTAAGGCCCCGGTGCTATGGCCCCCTTTATTTTCCCTAGGCCCAGCGGGCCGACACACCATGGATTGAAACAGCCTTCATCAACCATGCTCCCCCATGGTTGTGCCAGCCCACGGCGCGGGGTTTGCCGCCGGTTTCTTGTCGATGAGAAACATCGCCTAGGCCGTAGAACTTTCCAATAAGGGTGTAGGAAAAATCCTTGGAGACCTCGGCTTTTGAAGAGAAGGACTGAAGTTGATTAGAGGGCACCTTCCACGAAGTATCGGGTTGCCTATTTCTGATTCCTGCCGCAAGATCCAAAACAGCGCACCCTTCATTTGCGTTCACTGGAATTGCTTAAAAGACGACCCTTTGACGCATCCAGTCGAAAGCGAAAAGCAAGAAATCACGAATCGCCCGTGCCACCGATCCCGCAAATTCTTGGTTTATAGTACGCCGACAGATGATTGCTTCGCACTCGAAAATGTGTATCATGTGGCCAAATTGCCCCCTTTTTCCTGAAAGGTAGAAATCATGGATCAAGAACCCCTCAATTTGCAACCAGCCAGTCCTTTTGGAAGCAATATCGATCTCGCCGAGAACCCAGAACCACGTGTTCCTTGTTGCTTGATTCTAGATGTATCTGGCTCGATGGAAGGTGATCCGATCAATCAGCTAAACGCTGGACTACAAAGCTTCAAAATGGATCTTGAATCCGATCCACTAGCGATCAAACGAGTCGAAGTAATGATTGTTTCTTTCGGCGACCGTGTGAATGTTTTGACTGATTTTCAAACAGTAGACCACTTCACGCCGCCTGTGCTGTCGGCCGCAGGGCTTACGCCAATGGGACAAGCTGTATCCATAGCCATGGAAAAAATGGGTAGAAGAAAAGAAGAGTACAAACAAAATGGTGTTGCGTACTATCGACCATGGATTTTTTTGATTACGGATGGAGCTCCTAACGATACAGGCTGGGAAGATGCCGCACTTAGAGCAAAGCAAGAAGACGCCAAAAAATCATTTGCAATGTTTTGTGTTGGAGTCCAAGGCGCTAACATGGAAGTTTTGAGAAAGTTTACAAACCGAGATCCATTGCTTCTAGATGGCCTGAGATTTCGAGATCTTTTCCTATGGCTTTCTCGTTCCATGAAATCTGTTTCGAGATCGACTCCAGGTGAGAATGTACCGCTCACTGATCCAACTGCACCAAAAGGATGGGCATCGGTCTGAAAGAATTAGCATGTGGAAATACATTGCGAGGAGTCGAATAGGCACGTCTCACCAAGAAAGTGGTCAGCCATGCCAAGATTCTCACAGAATCATGAATTACCCGGAAAAATCCGGCGATCCCCTCATTTTCGTTTGCTCAGACGGAGCAGGAAGTGCAAGCCATTCGCAAATTGGCTCAACGCTTGTCTGCGAGAGATTTTCCCAGCTCGCGGTTGATTATCTCGAATCGAATGAATCCTCGGAAAACCCTTTAAATCTTGACGAAGCGAAGCGATGGATGCAGGCAATTAACAGCGATTTAGCAGAGAAGGCATCAGAACTTTCTATTGAACTGAGGCAGTTAGCCTGTACGCTTCTGGGCGGAATTGTCTTAGAAAAATCAGCTTATTTCCTTCAAATTGGAGATGGTGCGATTGTGGTTCGACATGAGGACATCCTAGCACCAGTCTTTTGGCCACAGTCTGGCGAATATGCCAACACAACGAATTTCCTCACAGATTCAGAGTCTGAAGAGCGGCTTGAATTCAAAACTCTTGGACAAGTTCTTGAACTGGCAATCTTTACCGATGGACTAGAACGACTGCTTCTTCGTTTCGACATCAAATCCGTTCATGAACCAGCAGTCAAACCAATGTTAAAGTATCTTTCAGAAGCAACAATTGAGCAGCTAGCTTCCATGGGTGATCAGCTTGAGCAATTTCTAGAGTCACCTCAGATTAATACGCGCACCGATGACGATAAAACATTGATACTGGCAATCCGAACATCTTCCGATGCAAACGTTCTTTGATCAACATAACCGGAAAGTTGAGCTTGGAAGAGAGCTAGGTCGAGGTGGAGAGGCTGTTGCCTACGAATTGCAATCTGCCCCTTCGATGGTAGTGAAGGTCTATCATGAGGCGGCAGATCAATTAAAGTCTGAGAAACTCGAAGCGATGGTGAAAATCTCCCATCCAGTGATGGATCGCTTTGCAGCGTGGCCACACTCCGTGATAAGAAAGAACAGGGGAGGTCCGATTGCAGGCATAATCATGCAAAAAGTTGCCGGGGTCGAGATCCATAAGCTCTACAATCCATCGGTCCGAAAAACAGCATTCCCATCTGCTGACTGGAGATTCTTGATTCGTACCGCAAGTAATTATTCGACCGCCATCGAGACCCTTCATGAGTATGGAATCGTAATCGGCGATATAAATCAGGGTAACGCACTGGTTGCTGATGATGCGATAGTACGATTTATAGACTGTGACTCCTTCCAAATAAAAGTGGAAAACAAAACCTTTCGATGTCCTGTCGGTGTACCGCTTTTTACACCGCCTGAATTGCAACCAGGTAAATTCAATGATGAAAACAGGACGATGAATCACGATCGTTTCGGCCTCGCGATTATGGTATTCCACTTATTGTTTGCAGGCCGCCATCCTTTTGCGGGCCGCTATAGTGGATCCGAAGATAACAGCCTCGAAGAAATGATCAAAGGATATCGATTCGCTTTTGGCCGGGAGCATAAGCTGTATCAAATTGAACCACCACCGTTCACCCCGTTGCTCCAGGATATGCCAAGCGAAGTCTCCGAGCTTTTTGAGAAAGCGTTTAAGAAGGGATCTGGCGCTGGCAATCGCCCCTCGGCAACGGAATGGAGAAACGCTTTAAAGAATTTTGAACAAAAACTTAAGCAATGCGCAGACGATCCGGGTCACTATTATCTTTCTAGCAGTCACTGTCCCTGGTGCAGAATCTCAAACCAGGGAGGTCCGAATCTTTTCATCTCTGTTTCTTATGCTAGAACTCAAAATCAACTCAGTTCATTTGATCCTAACGCGATTGCAAATGCAATCAAGAATTTCCCGTGTGATTTAGGCTCAAGGATTCGCTACAATCCCCAAAAACTCATCTTTGAGCGGGAAAAAGCAAACCATGAGACTTCTCTGGTATCTTCTGAAACATTCCTCTTTCTAAAGATAATGACAGCCGTATGTTTCATAGGTGCGAACTTCTTTTTCTTCCTCAATATATTGCAAGGGTCCGTGGTGTTTGCTTTTGCTACTGTCATTCTTTTCGTCGTCCTGCTCTGCTTGAATAGTAGTTACTTGTCTAAAGAGATATATGTAGCGAAGACTAATCGGGAAAACGAATCTAGGCTTGAAAATATTAGAACCAAACTTCAAGCGAAGATCAAAGCTGCCGAAAATGCAATGCGAGAAGAAAAAGATGGATTCTTAAGGCAATTGAACAAACTGAAAACATTAGATAATGAGCGCGCAAATGCATTCCGGCAATTGGAATCTCACGCAGAGCAGCGGCAGTTAGAGGAACACCTCTCCAATTACTTGATTTGCGACGCAAGAATTCCAGGGATTGGCCCAGCAAGAATCGCTACACTGGAAAGTTACGGGATCGATAGCGCATTGGATATTCGAAAAGAGGTTCTCGAAGGAACCCCAGGGTTCGGAAGCCATCTAATAGCTACGCTGCTAGCATGGCAAAGTCTCGTTATCAAGGATTTTCGATTTGACAAAACAAAAGGTATTACGGCAAGAGATAGGCAAAATATCGATCACAGATACAATCAGCAAAAGGTTCGTCTACAGAGAATCCTATTGGATAGCCCTAATTCCCTCAGAAAACTTCTCGAATTGCACAGGAATTCGATTCAAAGTTTCATCCGATCGGAAGGAATTGAATAGTACTATTGAGTTATCTATTACCTGGTACGCTAGAAAAAACAGTAAGATGTAGGAAAGCAATCAAAATAATCATGCATCCTCCGGGCCTTGGAAACACCGTTGTGCGTAAGCGTTGTGCGTAAGAGAATCCATGTAAGTCGTGAGTCGGGCAGCCGAACGCCGAGTTCGGTAGGATATTGAGATAAACCCGTTTCAATTCCTTACTGCCTGGAGACTCACGACCATGAAAACAATTCTCGCTCTGGATCTTGGAAAATTCAAGACCGTGTCCTGTCTGCTAAGAAATACACGGGGACAGTCCCCGCGTTTTGCGTGATCACTGAACTCTTGCGAGGCTAAGCGACATGCATCGTGATCCTTAGGATACCTGCGGAGGATCGCACCAAAGTTTTCCGGCTGTTTGGCTGTTCCCTCCCGCCTCTGGTCTCTGGCCTGCTCCCGATCCGTCGCCCCCAAGGGGCAAAAGGAGAAAGCCCAGGGCAGAGCGAAGCGCCGCCCTGGGTACGCTTGCGCGACGGGAGCATCGGATCGTTCGCCCAGGGCGAACCGTTCGGCCCAAATCTGGGCGGTTTTCGAGGACTCTAAGCGAGACATAAGCAGGATCTCCTTGAGAACTGGGATAGAAACAAGGCCGCACCTTGAATCTACCCGCAAGCGGGCCCTGTGCTTAGAAAAACCCGATCAGGTTGGTGTACGCTCACTGATAGAGAACTGTCGGTCTTAGCCATGATGCAGTCAATCAAATCGCGACATCCATTTGGTAGCGGATGGCGCGCTAGGTGTCTCGATCGCTTGATAAAATGCAATTGGCCAAGACGAATCCGGCAACACGCTTGCCCGTTTTGTCCATAAAGTCTGAGATAGCGTAGCACCGGTGGACATCGGTGGAGCCGGCTCAATTACGTCCAACACCCTTCGAATCACCGTGCCCATTTTCTCTCAACGGCATACATAACCCGGGTGAGCTGAGAGAGTCCCAGCTCGCGTTTTCTTGGAACCGTTTGGATTTGCCATTTCGAATCAATCTTTCTCGCATCTTCCGAGCCAACAGCGGCGCGAACGGATCGCTGCCGTCCTTGCCCTGGGCCTGGCCAGAGCTCTGGCCTAGAGGTATCTATGACTTTGACCTGCGCTGAGCGCGGTAAGCCATTCCCAGTGCATATAGACCGATGATGGCCATTGTCGATGGTTCGGGGACTTCTCCTCCGGCTGATGAGAGACTGACAACTCGAAATCCTACCGTCAGATTCTTGCCGTTAGGATCCACATCGTCGTAACGTGCAGACGATGAAAGGTAGCTTGGTCCATCGAACCATGTACCACCTCGAATTCCACGGATTGATGAACCGTTATTGTTTAGAAGGTCGATCGAGCTTTCTTCCCATTCGCGTACATTACCGCCAAGCCCCATGACACCAAAAGGGCTCAAACCGCCTGCACTATCAATGACCGCAGGGCCGTTGCCACCAGGTTGAAAGTAAACCGCTGTATTATCCGTAGTCCCCCCCGAAACGGCTGCTGGAGTCATGCCGTTTAAGCTCGGGTAGTCTGAATAGCCGTTTGTGACCGGATTGTAGTAGGCCGCTTTGTACCATTCATTATCGCTTGGCAGAGCAAATATCGCTCGCTTGCTTCGATAAGGATTCATGGGGTCATAATCGAGTGGATTCAGAATGGACCATGGGGTGATGTTGTCATTAACGCCTCCAGTAGAGAAATTATATGCGGCCGTTCCACCGCTTACCGTGTTTAGCCAATTAACAAATCTCGCTGCTTCATTCCAGGACAATCCGGTTGCTGGTTGACTGGCTCCGTTTCCTCCATAGGGTGTCATGTCAGCGAGCGTAAGGCCGAGTGAGTTTGCAGTTCCAAATGCTGAATTGTACATGGTGATCATGTCTCGGCTGACTTCGAACTTGCCGATCCCAAAGACGTAACCAACACGCCCTGCCGCGTTGGGGGTGGCTGAAGGTCTCGTGTCTGCCGGGTTATTTTGTGCTCCGATAGTAACGAAGTCGATACTAAACTGCGTGGAACCCGTGCTGAAGTTTACAACTGCACCTTGGATTGCGGTAAGCAACGTAAGCAGCGCGGTGGCGAAAAAGGAACAACGGACAGCAAAAGTCTTCATGAGTATGTCCAATCAAAGGTGGCTTACCTCCTTGAAAAAGCAATGGAATCCTTTCAGCTTCGAAATGAAGTGTCCTAAGATAGCAGATTCATATGTTGGAAATTGCACTATCCCGGGTTTACCGCCTCGCTGTTTTGTGGATTTTTCATCCATCCCCTGGTACAGGCTTACGGCTTTATCTGGAACAGCTTGCAAAATCTTGATCCCTATCTCGAACTTGCCTGATTACCGCGGTGTCAAAAAAAACGGCATTTGCGAGCACTCGTACTATTGAGAAATGCGAAGCGGTTATCCCATGCGTGGCCGAATCCTATCGGCGTTGCGGCGGCCTAGTACGGCCGGATGAAAGTCCGCCCATCCGCCATCACGTTTGGTAGATACGGCCCATCGATTCGACCGTGATTCATCTTACGCTTTCAAGACCAAGTCGTTTTGTCGGTGATCCGCTGGATTCAAAAGGGGGATGCCAGCGAATTTCCGCAACCTGAGTTTCTGCCCATTGGGTCGGCAGGCCCATGGTCGATCGAGCATGAAAGGTCGCTCAAGCTTTCTGCGGGTGCGAATCGATTCAGGACCGCAGACCGATTGTTGCTTCGAGCAACAGGATCCGTTGCCGTAGTTACATCGAGCGACTGCAAGCATACCAGCGAGTGGTTTACCGCAGTGATCCCCGAGATCGAGTCGTATGACACGAGACTCAGCGGACTTTTGGGCTGTTCCCTAACGCCCAACGCCTAAAGCCCAAAGTCTCTTCCGAGCGCTGAAATACACGGGGACAGTCCCCGCGTTTTGCGTGAAGCGACATGCATCGTGATTCATGGATACCTGCGGAGGATCGCACCAAAGTTTTCCGGCGGTTTGGCTGTTCCCTCTCGCCTCTCGCCTCTCGCCTCCCGCCTCTGGCCTCTGGCCTGCTCCCGATCCGTCCGCCCCAAAGGGGCAAAAGGAGATAGCCCAGGGCAGAGCGAAGCGCCGCCCTGGGTACGCTTGCGCGACGGGAACATTGGATCGTTCGCCCCAGGCGAACCGTTCGGCCCAAATCTGGGCGGTTTTCCAGGACGCTAAGCGAGACATAAGCAGGATCTCCTTGAGAACTGGGATAGAACCAAGGGCGCACCTTGAATCTACCCGCAAGCGAGCCCTGCGCTGCGAGAAAGCCGATCAGGCCGGGGTACGCTCACGGTACGGAAAACACCTACGGTTATGCCAAGAGAGAACATTTGCTCGAGGCCGTCACACCGATGTCAAATCAGTAAAGCCATCGCTATTGCCGTTGATCCATCACTCGGCGGAATGTGGGCTCAATAGCAGAGTCGGTTGGCTCCCCAGACAGCAGTATTGAAACTGCCAAGTTTGTCCCACCCGATCCCGTGACGCTGCCGAGTCATTTCAGCAATTGGGAAAACTATATCCACCACGATGAAAAGGATCGATTAGTACAACTCGCCCTTATCCATGCGCAGTTTGAAATCTTGCACCCTTTCAACGATGGTAACGGACGCGTTGGGCGGATGATCCTTCCCTTAGTGCTGTTTGGCTATGGCATGTTATCGAGTCCCATGTTCTACCTAAGCGGGTATCTCGAAAAACACCGCGAGACGTATTACGATCGACTTCACCAGATCACCAAGTCCGGCAATTGGGATGATTGGGTGCTCTTCTTTTTGACAGCGGTTACCGAACAAGCGAAGGAGAATTCGCAAAAAGCTCTTGCGATCCTGCACCTGTATGAACGCATGAAAACGCGTGTACCAGAGGCTATTGCAACACAGTTCACCATCCAGACAATCGATGCCCTGTTTGATCGACCTATTTTTGAGACAACCGACTTCGTCGAGCGTTCATCAATCCCTCGCGCCAGTGCGTTGAGGATACTGCGAGCCCTTCAAGAAGCTCGCGTTCTTGCCGTAGTGAGAGAATCGAGTGGAAGACGGCCTGCAATTTTGATGTTTCAAGAGCTGATTGGTCTTGCGGAGGGGCGAGGATGATTTGCGTTGCATCTGCGAGACACAAAATGGTTTGTGTCTCAAAAATGCGGTTTTGTGCAACTCAACGCGCCCCACGTCGCGTTGACAAGGCCGAAAACTCCCCCAGATTGTATAAGAAATACCCGGGGACAGTCCCCGCGTTTTGCGTGATCACTGAACTCCTGCGAGTCGATCGATCCGTCGGCCCCAAAGGGGCAAAAGGAGATAGCCCAGGGCAGAGCGAAGCGCCGCCCTGGGTACGCTTGCGCAACGGGAGCATTGGATCGTTCGCCCTAGGCGAACCGTTCGGCCCAAATCTTGGCGGTTTTCGAGGACGCTAAGCGAGACATAAGCAGGATCTCCTTTAGAGGTCTTGTGTTAACAGATCTAGCTCGGTACGATGATTCCGTGAGGTCGTTTGAAGCGTCTCGCGAATATCCTAGTTAATAGGCTTTGCTTAGATAAACTGACGTTTGCCACATTTGCCGTTCCGCCGACGCCGATTGTGCTAGTGATGGCCATTCCGTGCGTGCTGGCGTTCCCGGCCACTCGGATCGACTGTGACTCGAAGTGCAACAAGAAGTGAGATAACTACAATGATTCCACTCGAAGGTGCAGAGATCTTGGGTTTTCTGCATTTCGTTTCAACTCATCGACCGGGATTGACTTGTCTTAGAGACTTGTCGGTTGACGAAAGACATGCCCTCGCTCACCAATTCAGTGAGTCGACCTTTAAAATTCGTGACAACAGACGGCGATGGAATGAATTGTTTACGCCATTTCTTCAAACCTGCACGCAATCATTTACAACAGACTTTGACGGGAGAAGCATCAACCGCGTCGAGACCGTTCGGGACGCACTAGCACGTTTCAAATCGATCCAATGTCACGGACTTTTGTTCTACCGATCGGATCATGCCATTTTGCAGCGCTTCGTACGTTCCCATTGGCATTCTGTAAGTCAAAGTCTTGGCGATCGAATGGACCTCTATGACTTTCTAATACACCAGGATCTAGACGCGGGGTCTTTCGACGGTACAGTTCTGGAGCGTCTTCGCGGCATTCCAGGCCTCAGCGCGGATGAAATTCATCGCCATGGATTGCCTTGCTTATTCCTTTGGTCACAAGATACTTGCATTTATGTTGGACTTGCCGCTCATGCATACTGCGAGGAGCGACTTTCTCGTTTTTTTGACTCACTTGTCCTGAATATCCCAACCGGAGAGGGCCTACTTGAGTTCGCAGCGGATCAACTTGAAGAACTAAGTACCGCCGATCTACTACACACGAATGAAGATACAGGACTGATCGAACCAATCGGTCGAGATGTGTTTATATCGTATCGTCGTCGGGACTTACCAATAGCCGAGCTTTTTGTAAAAAAGCTGCAAGCGTTGGGAGTCAGCACATATATTGACTTGCTGATTCCGACCGGGGAACGCTTCAGGTCTCGGATCGCTGCAGAAATAAGAGCCGCAAAGGCGGTCGTCTTTCTTTGGACATTAGACGCTAACAAGCATCCGTGGGTTTTAAGAGAAGGTATGCTCGCTCGTGATAGCGGCAATCTCTTTCCTATAAGGATTGCTGGAGCACAACCATCAAAACAGTTGGCGGGCATCAATTTTGCTTCGATTGAATCGATGACAGCATCGCCGCGTAATATTCAGTTTGTTTCCGCTTTAGATGCTGTTTGGAAAATCTGTGGACAACCGAGAGTTACTGGACAGCCGTTTTCCGCAGAGGATGTCGCCGATGATTTTAAAGTTTTTTTGGCCTCGACCACCGAGCCAGACCAGTTTGCGCGCGAATTACATCCCGAAGTCCTACCTATGTACCTGAAACTTAATCAGAAAATGGCTAGAGGGATGATTGAAAGTGGGTTGCGAAGAGTCCGGAGGATGATTGTACGGCACCCCGAGGATCAAACAATTATGAAGGTGGAGAGATTGTATATTGAACGACTTGCAGGACATCCAAGACGCATCTCTCTCCATTACGATGCCTACAAAAAGCGAATTACAGAGGATTATGGTGGACGTGTACCGGAATGGCTCAAATTGTGTTTGGAAGCATACGAACCCTAGCCGCGAAAAAATATTGTTTCATTTCGCTTTATTCTGACCGATTTGACCGAGTACCCAAATCGAATCCAGAGGATTTGCAATGATGATCTTCATCTCCTACCGCCGTAACCGTTCACGGCCCGGACAGTGGATTTTAGCAAGCTGATCTAGACGCCGTCATGGATTTTCTGGCTAAATACTTGGATGAACATTCCAAAGCATCGCCTCGAACTCCCACCTGAAGCCGAGCCTGCTCGTGACTTTATCGAGGCCCTCGTCGCCCGGTTACGAATCTCAAATCGAGGAACCCAAGAAACAAATTCAATCGCTTTCCGAGCGGGTTCAGTCTCTCACAAAGCGGCTTCAAAAACCTAACCCTCGCAACTTTACGCTCCCGCCTAGCTCCGAGCATCCTCAGGGCAAACCGCCTCGAAAGCCTTCTGGCTCCCCCGCAGAGTGTTCGGCTAAATAAGTCTGATATTCTTAAGATGGAAGCGTTTGGATTTTTCGCATTCCTCAGATAACAAACCAAAGGGGGAGGAGCGAGCCTGGGGCATCGTTAGTAGTACACAGTTGTGGTACTTATGCCTGATACTTTTCACGAGGGAGCTTGAGATTCCCACACCCAACCTGCCACTTTCCTTTGGCCACAATGCGATAAATCCCTAGGTTTAGGAGCAGAACCACCGAGGGAGTTGGACTGGACGCTTGCTTTAACCGGGGCACGCCAGAGTACTTCATGCAAATGCCGCCGAAGCTATTGGAATTTCATCGGGAGAACAAAACCTAGATTGGTCGAACTAAACTCCGTCTTGATCCTGCTATTCCATTGTTTTCGTTTTTGATTGTATCAATTGGGCCCCTCAGATTCAGCGGAGGAGCCAGCCGTCTAAACGACGAATTCACAAACAAGGACGACAAGAAGGGGTAAGCGTACAGGCACCTCGGGTAGATTTACTGAAGCCCGGGCTTGCTGAGATACCCAAGGTTGGTTAGTGGCTCTAGATGGATGCTGCGGCTTGTAGCCCGGCGGGGCCAGCATGGTGGTGCCAAGCGATACGCCACAGACGCACTTCGCTCATGTTGGGTGGCTTTGTCGTCAGAGCCCAAGGGACCCATGGGTACACACCCCTGCAAACATGGCTCTTCTGATGCGCTATTTGCCTTTGCGTAGCGCTGCACGTACCCTACGCCGTGCAGCTTGCATCGCAGCCGTGTCGGCCTTATCCCGTTGCTCTTGCAGCGTGGCCGTTGCGGGAGTC
>Ga0315904_10011003_pt1 | contig 11612 bp, 5 predicted proteins | sample LakEriMetagenome_6_FD_203529 | JGI IMG/M metagenome (GOLD analysis project Ga0315904, IMG submission 203529) | Freshwater fungal communities from buoy surface, Lake Erie, Ohio, United States - Buoy 12 MA120 | ecosystem: Environmental > Aquatic > Freshwater > Lake | place: USA: Lake Erie, Ohio...
GTATGATGGCAATGATAAAGGTAAAAGGGATGCTGATGTTCGGCTTAGATTCCCAAATGGCAGGTCTCAATCAATCGCAGAGTACGTAATAAGAACAACTGGCAGTCTTCTCGGTATAACGGAATCAGAATTGGCCGAACACAGGACAGGAGAAAAGGTAAACCCGATCTTAAATAGGCAACCAGACTGGGAGCAATTCCACGCAAATCAAAAAGCCGCCGCTCCGAAAGCAGAAACGAAGCCAAAAGCAAAACAACCTGTTCTCGCCAAGAAGCCTGCTGGCGCAGTTGAAGTTACCAATACATCCAATCCAAAAACGGAAGAGAAAAGCTCGCTTGTGGCCGCTGGATTGACGGAGCAGCAACTTGAGGAATGGAAGAAGGCTAACAAGGTACAGCAACGTAAAAGCCGCCTTGAACAAGTTCAGGAAGCCGTCAATAAGTTGCTGTCTGGGGAGATGTCTTTTAGGGAATACCTTCCGATAGCGAGGGAGGCCATGAAGACAGAGGTGATGAAGGCGTTGCCTAAGCCTGCATCGCTGAGAGATGTCGCTGCGGCGATCGACAAGTCCAAACGTGCCATCGGGATTGTCGGCCTTAACAAGTTCATACAGCCAGGAACAAGGGTCGGTCTTCGCCTTGACATACCCGCGTTCGACAATTACGGGAAAAAGGTTGTAGCGATCCACCCGGCTGGAAAAGATGCAGCAATCGGATATAGCAACGTGGCATCTGCAAGGAACGTCACGTTTCAGACGAAAGTAAGAACTGCGGCTAAGATTGCGTCAGGCCAAACCACAAAAGAACCATTTGCGAAGGCAGAAGGAGAGTGGATCGGCGAGACACAAGAAAGCCTTATGGCAAGAGCCGAGGAAGCCATGACCTCACCTGATTGGGTACAGGTAAGTATGAACCCATTCAAGCATAGTTTTTTCTTTGACCGTGCTGATGGTAACCCGGTTATATCCGCCGATGAGGTTATTCAAATCGGAAATCTTTTGCTTGCGAAGAACCCGGTCAAATTGGATTTGGCAACGGATGCTGGCATGAAGCAATTCCGTGACAAGTTCAGTTACACCACAAAGGATGGAGTCACATTCCAATTCAGACAAGGTGAAGTAACGGGAGCAGAAGTATCCAAAGAGAAAGCCGCTGAACGTGTCAAGCGTATCAAGGACTTCTTTAAAAACTCAGGTATTGAAGTCAATGAAGTCACGAGTGCTGAAATGTCTGACATTGTCGGCAAAGACAAAGACGGCAAGAAAATCGGTGGCGTGTTCTTCTCTTCAGAAGGGAAGATTTATTTAAACACGGATCAGGTAGGCGCAAAAGATGTAATCGGTGACATCATTGCGTTCCATGAAGCCACGCACCCTGTTGTTAATATCATCAGGAACACGAATCCGAAGTTGTACGATGCCATCGTCAAGACAATCAATAGCGAGGCTAAGACAAATCCGGAAGTAGCAAAGGCTGTTGATGATGTAAAGAAAGCTAATGAAGGTAATAGTAAAGAAACGATAGAGGACGAAACTGTCGTTGAGGTTTTGGCCAGAATCGCCGCCGGTGAAATCGATTCATCTAAATTCAGTAAGCCATTTAAAGATAAGCTTATTGATTTCATGAATATGGTTGCTAACATGCTCGGCCTTCCGAACATATCCAAAACCAGCACCAATTCTGAGTTCAAGAAATTCGCTGACAAACTTTCAACTGCACTTAACACGGCAGAGGGCAACATTGCGGACGTGGTCGGCGAAGAACAAGTAAGAGAAACACAAGGCAAAGATGTAGCTGTTACAAGTGAAGTTATTGCACGTCAAGAGCGTACAATAAAAGATAAGGTTAGAAGCCTTCTTGGAATTAAAGGAACAAACATTGAAAAAAAGCTTGATGATCAGGAATTCATAAGCAGTATAACTCCAGTTTCAAAAGCAGACTTAATAGCTGGTGAAGCAGCAATAAGAGATATTTATGCGAGGCTTGCTGAAAGGACTGGGGTATCAATTCCAAAAATAGACCTGTCAAACGCCACGGTTGATACACCTGTGGCCGTCCTAATTGCCGATCCACTCATCGAGTCGATTTACGATGATGCACCTAATTCTCTGTACCAAAAGTTAAGAAGGGAATTGATGGTAGGATATGGTAAAGAAGTATTCGACAGGGTGTCAAATGACCTTGAAAGCAAACGTAAAGGAGAAGAAGCACAAGTAAACCTGGTCACGAAGGAAAGGGAGGCGTTGAAGGTACTTCTTGCTGAGGTTACAGGCAAAAAGATAAAAGATACTTTAGAAACAAAGAATCTTATATCCTTGCTAAAAGACCTGCTGAAAAATATGACCGAACAAATGAGGTCTCTTTTCAGCGCAAAAGAAATTGATGTTACAAAGTTGAATTCCGACATGACGCTAAATGATCTTGCGACATTGTTGGCATATAGGAATAATAAAATTCTGATTAGACCGAATAGTGTTGTTGAATACACAACACCTGACGGTAAAAAGTTTTTGTCATACAAAGAAGCAAGTAATCACATTACCGAAGTTTACCTTAAAGCTTTGGATGGAGTTGCAGAAGGCAATATTAAAAAGGCAACTATTGATGATGCAAAGGATTTTGTTCAAAAACAAGTTGCTGCATACAATGAAGTAGAATCAAAACGAATTAAACTTGATAGCGAGTTTGATAGTACAGCTAAAAGGCTAAATGAAACATATTACAGCATGCTTGAATCTTTTGAAGGCGAAAGATCTGTGTATGATTCATTCGGACGTCCTATAGGACCTACAAAAGAATTTAGCGAATTTTCAAAAGAAGTTTCAAGGATTTTTGAGCCAATAAACACATACATTTATAAGCGAGCAAGGCTATTAACTGAAGAAAAGAATTTGCTTGCTGAAATTGTTTCAATTGAAAATATAATAGATAAAAATGCAAAATACGAACAGAGAAAGAAAGCTGTTGAAAAATGGATAAATGATAATGATATAGTATATAATCCTGAAGAGGTTTATTCAAGAGGTGAATCCTTCGTTTCTGTCGTAGGTGCTTACGCATCAGTTGACAAAAAAGCTTTATTGCAGAATATCCTTTATAACATAGAAGCAAATAAACTTGCAGATTCTGATTTTATAGTTTCAGCCGCAACCGCTAAAGCTGATGCTCCTGTTACAATAGGTGGTACTAAAGGAGACCTTGTCATCCGTATGTATCCAAGCCCAAGTGACATAAAGTGGGCGTCTTCAGCAGATGTTGGTAGTGGTAGTATAATGGATATTCCTTATGCGTTCGCACCAGACCGGAAAAAAGAGAGCGTTGGAATTTCATATGACAAATACCCACTTGAGGCAAATAGAACAATATCAAATATGTCTCCAAACTTGGCAGACATTATTGAAGGGAGAAAAGAATATCATAATGAACTTGGAATTGCGCTAAAAAATAACAACTGGCGTCTTGAATACAGCGAAAATCTTAGCGTTGCGGAAAGGAATTTAGTTGATGCAATCAACGCTGAACTTGATAAGAAATATGGTGCAATAGAAAAACCTACAATAAGCACAAACAACCCTATTGCTCCTGTAAAGACAAAAGAAAACACTACATCCTACGATGAAATTGTTGCATCAATTCCTGTAGAAGAATCACTGGACATTGTAAAAAAAGGATTGGATATTCTTGCCGCAAGAGATTTGGCTCGTAAATATCCAAGGGCGTTCATTACAAGTAGGGTTACTACACCAGAAGCAATTGCAGAAGAAAGAGCAAAGAGTGATACTGTCCCATCATCTCTTCGTGATTACAAGAACATCAAAAAACTTGAGGAAGCAGTTAAAGCATCTCCTCAGTCAGATGTGAGGGCCGCCCTTGACAAGATGAAAAATGCTTGGGCAGATTGGCTTGGAGGTGGTATGGGTGCAATGGCGGATCCCAAGGAAGAGGCGAGGAAACTTGCTGCTGCCATCGACGCCACATTGAACTTAGGTGCAGAATTGATAAAATTTGGCGTTACGGATTTGGCTGAGTGGTCCAAGCGAGTGAAGGACCTTGTCAAAGGAACCGGCTCAACGTGGATGGATACCGTCAGCGATGCGTTCGTTGAGAAGATGTACAATGAATCTAAAAGGCGTGCTGAAGAAGGAGTCAAACCAACCCAGGCACCGGCTAAAGAAACCGAAGAAGAGAAAGCACCAGAAGGACAGAAGGTACGCAAAGCCTATAAATCTGCAAAAGAAAAAGGCGGTATTGATATTGATGAAGTATTGGCAGAGCAGGATAAATTCTATCCTCCACGTAAAATTGCTGATGTAACCGAGTACGCCAAACAATTCATCAAGGAGAAAGGTACGCAGGGTGTAATTGAATACCTGCGTAGTGGTACGACTGATTTTGATACTGCCGTAATAGCCGGCAAGGAACTTCTGAAATATTGGCATAACCAAGCCAAGACAACATCCGATCCTAAAGCGAAAGCTGAAGCGTTGAGGAATGCCGCAGATGTTGCGAGCGAATTGTTCCAACTCGGATCACGTTTGGGACAGGGCGTCAATGCGTATAAAGGTTACGCAGAAGGCATGATGTTGTTCGGCCCTGAGTTCATGTTGAAATTCGCCACAAAACGTGTGGCAGAGGTACGTAAGAAAATACTTGGCAGAACAGAAAAGATAGACCAAGCAGCAGCTGAATCAATCAATGAAGGTACGGATGATGCAAAAAATATTGCTATCAATTCCAACTCCGTCACAAATGCAATCGACGAGGCTATCAACGAATCAAAGCCTGAAACCATTTTAGGACTTACCAAAGAACAGATAAGGGCAAGGCAAGCCAAAGCTCTTGCAAAGGCGAGAGCCGCGTTCAAAGGTGGGGAATTGTTAACGGGTGCAGACATAAGACCGTTGCTTGATGCGGTTGCCGCAGTTGCGGAGTATGGCTTCTATCTCGCGGCGGAAGGTGTTGTTAATTTCAAGACATGGTCTGCAAGGATTAAAAAAGAAATCCCAAATATCACAGATGATATTCTACAGAAGGCTTGGCAAACCGAGTATGAAGGTATCACACCGGAGATGATGGCCGCTAAGATATCCGCAACAGATAAACTGAGCGGAATCATGGCTGACAAAAAAGACAAGGCATCCGATCCATTACGCCAAGTTGCCGACATCGTTAGGAAAAAAATCAAAGGCAGGACTAAGTCTGAACCTAAATCACCAACGGCTCAACTTGCAGAAGCAGTAACCAATGCGGAGAGATATGCCGACGCATGGAACACGGCAAGGGCTGAAGTGATTAACAAAATCCAGAACGGTCCCGGAACTGATTCTGAAAAGCAAAGTAAGATAGATGCCCTTAACAATGCATTGGATGAAGCAATCGGGCAACCTTTCAGCGACAGCCTTGTAAAGAAGGCCATCAAGAAAGAAATGGAAGCGCGTAATCAGACAATGAAAGATGTCTTAAAAGATTACGACCTCGCTAAAATGACCGCCGATGAGGTGGCAAAAAAGATTGCCGAGGATACCGGTCTTGCTGAAGAGCAAGCCAAGAAAGTTGCCGATGCTGTAAAGAAAGAATTCGACAACAACATAAAGAAAGCACGCAGGGCTGCATTGCTGAGAAACCTTGGTGCTGAAGGCAAGATTTATTTTGACTTCGTTGACAAGGTAGGAGAAAAGATATCTCCGGATGAATGGAACAAATACTTGGCTGAAAAATATAAGTTGCCAACGCTCGATGATGAGACAATCCAACAACTGAATGATGTTGCCGAACAAGCGGCAAGTCTACCTGAAGGATCATACGTGCAATCTAAAACCGGTGCTGAAGCCATGAAGATTTTGGCTGACATAAACGGTATAGATAAGGCCGGATTGTTTTGGGATTTGCATTACGCTAAAATGTTAGGGTCTTTTAAAACCCACGCAAGAAACATAATTGGAAACTTTTACAACGCCGTTACCGAGATCGGTATTACTGGCATTGAGCAACTGATTCGTAACGGAGATTTTTTTGCAGGGTTCAACTCTGCTATGGGATTCTTGAATGCCGCCGCTACGATGGGTCAATTGATGTCACGTGAAGTTGCGGCTACAGGAATTGTTGTGAAAGGAAGCAAGTTTGAGGCACCAGGAACTATTGAGTCAATTCGTAAAGGTCAAAACATATTCAAATGGGCTGGAACTCCTGGTCAGAAAGCAACTCAGATGTTGACATACGCGAAGTATGTTGGCAGAGCATTGGCCGCAGAAGACGCGTTCTTTTTCCAAGCTTCGAGGGGTATGAGAATGAGGGAGATAATCCGGGAAGAGGTCATTAAAAACAATAAACTACTCGGATTGAAAAAATCCCAAAAGCAAATTTGGAAAGAGGTAAACGATATCCTGTACGGAACAAAGGCAGAACAAGCCGCCGCTAAAAGAACAGTAGAATACGAAGCCCAAAAATTCGGTTATACAAAACGGGAGAAGGCTCTACGTTATTATGAAATAATGGAAGAGCGTATTCCATCCAAAGTAAAAGGTGAAGGTGAAAGGGTAGGTGCATTCATTTCGTACAACTACAAACCTGTAGGTATCCTTGGCGGATTGTCTGAAATGATTTCAAACTTCAAGGCAAAAAATTCAAGGAACAAATTGTTGAACCTTATCATCCCATTCACGAGGGTCCCTGCCAACGTATTGAATCAGCAATTGTCATTCACTCCTGTAGGTGTATTGAGGGCAATGACAAAATCAGGAAGGGCTGAATTTGACCTGATCACTTCCGAGCAACGCAATAGGGAATTGATTAAAGGCGTACTCGGAACCACAATGATGACAATGGCTATGTATCCTTTGATTGCTGAGTTCTTATTGGGAGAGCGTGATGATGAGGATAAAGAAAAATTCTCATTCAAGGTTCATGGTCCTGGACCTAAAAATTATGACATGAGGGTCTTGATGGAGTCACAAGGTTGGATGCCGTATTCAGTTGAACTTACCATCAATGGTAAAACAACCTTTATTCCCTATCAACAATCTCCATTCGCATTGCCACTTACAATTGCAGGTACGCTGAAAGATACATTCGCATCCGGCAATTTTTCTCAAAAAGAATATTCTGATATTGCATGGCATGTTGCTGCTAAAGCAATGGCATCTGTATCTGATAGGTCATTCCTGTCAGGTCTTGGAGACGCATTTGAAATTCTATCCGGTGATGAAAGAGCTGGTAAAAAATTGGAACGGATGTTTATTAGGTCAACTAATCCGATGCCAAACTTTGTTCCAGAAATAGCCGGTTGGGTTGATGGATTGCTTGGGGATAAGGATGAATTAAAATATAAACCCACCGATTTCGGTAGTGAGTATATCAAAAACCTTCCAGTAGTTAGAGATATGTATGGGTTGAAACCAGACCTCGATGTATTCGGGAGGCCGATTAAAAACACAAGTTCAAGTCCTTTCTCTCTAATTGCGCGTGAAAAGACACCTGATACGGTTGTTGATTTCATGGTTGAGAATGGTCTTAGCATTGAGAAGCCAGGCCAAACAACAAAAATAAACGGGGAGTTGGCTACGGAAGATCAGCTTAGACGTATCGTCGAATTATCTGGGCCTAAGATTTACAAATCTATTCAATTCTCTATTCCTTCTTTAAGAATGTACCAAGATAAAGACCTAATGCAAAAACACATCAATGCTATTCGTACCAATTTTATAGATGAAGCCAAATATCAAGTTTACTTGGAGTATAAGTGATTTACAAAATATTATCTTTGTGTCATGGCATCAATTGAAAGAAATGCGAGTATGATACCCGTCGTCATCACGGACATTGACGGGCCTCATAATCTATTCGCCGGGCAAAACTATACGTGTCTAACACCGCCTCCTGCGGTGGTGAACGATACGGATGGGCCTCACAATCTATCATCCGGTCAGACCTACACATGTCTTCCTTGCCCACCTGCATCCGCGACTACGACATTGAATTTCGGAGTTGGGTTGCAGAATGTAATCTTCCAAAGGATGAGCATGCAGGGAACATTCAATTCATCGGTTCTGACCAATGTGGCCACATCATCCATTTACAAGAACGATGTATTAGTCACAGTTCCATTCTCATTTAATAATGGTGACAGGATTTTCGTTGAAATCACAAGAACCAATCCTGCGCTCGCAGCATCCATAGCTCTGAACACATCGGGGATTACAAATGCGCTGACCTTTTCATCAACCACATACTACAAGCCGCGCACCACGCACTTCGTTGAGAACATGACCACCACGCAGAACTATGTGGATGGGATTGGTGTCAAGGGAACAGGAAACACATTCTCGTATTTGACAAATTGTATTTTTACAAATCCTGTAAAGGGTGTTTTTGAAATACAAATGCCGCCAATCAATTCAATTGGTTCGTTTACGAATTTTAGATACGGACTGAACAATCTCACGGTAAGCAACACGGTTGCAAATAGATTTCCGAGATGTCAATACATGATTTTGATTAGAAATAACTTTTTTGAAATCTTGGAATTGGGAGTATCAAAAGCGAATGTTCTTGTAGGTTATAGCGAAATACATTGGTCTAAAATCACATCAACATATACATCTCCAGGGGTTTATACAATCCGTTATTATTATTCCGATAATGATAGAGCCACTTGGACATTGTTGTACACCTCCCTGACCACGCACAACGGAACGGTTAATTTCCATTCTGACTTTGTCGCAAATTATGGCTATTATTTGCAAACACACGTTGCAGAACTAACGCAGAACTAATGGCACTCGTAAAGATTGAAGACAAGGACATGATGGGTGAAATCGTTACGATTAACGATTCGGACACCTTTGAGTATTTCCCTTGCTATGCTAATGCAGGCTACCACTATGTGTTCATCACGGATGAGTTCATCAATAGGGTGATTGTTCCGTTTGATGAAATCACCTTGCCATACCCTGCGCTTGACAACTTCACAAGGGTTGTTGATGCCACCATCCTGACCGCCCACAACTTACCAGAGGGACAACCATAATGGCTATCATAGAAAGAAACGCAAGCATGATTCCCGTCACGATTATCGACGGGATGACAACGGTGTATGAATATGCAGGTGCTACATATACTTGTGGAGCTGGTCCGGCGTCATCAACGCTCGGCATCCATTTCCAACACAACCGCGCCCACAAGCAGTTCTTCCGTTGGCCAATTGATTCGACCATCACAGGGGTCACGACAACCAACTTGCTCACTTATGACATTTGGGTAAACGATGTGCTAATCACTCCGCTCTCCTTCCCGATTTCGATGGTGCAGGGTGACAGGGTGTATGCGGCCATCACGCACACAGGATCCGGTAATGCTCAAATCGACCTGCAAGTTGCAGGAATCAGCGTTCCAATTACCTACAACTCCTTGGATTACTACCATCCACGAACAATGATTCACAAGGAGAATGTCAAGCAGCAACATCTTTGGATGCATCAGACCGACCAAGCCATTCAGGGTCAGGGAAGCACGACATCATTCCAAACAAACTGTGTGTTCGGTGATTCAATCAAGAATGATTTCTATGTAATTTGGGAACCTGCGCTGTGGAACTTTACAGGGCAACACACCTTCGGCCTCAACGACTTGAGCCTTCCGTACAACACGGTGAACCGTTACCCAAGGATGCGTTACTGCATTATGCTCGATGCGAACAATGTGAAGATTTACGAGTTCGGAATTCTCAAGGCCACCATCGCGTTGCCTTACAATCAGATGTTCCACTACCGATTCTTTTCCAAGTTCAGCACACCTCCTGGGGCTTATAGCATGGTCTACGAATACTCCACCGACAACATGGCCACTTGGAACTCGCTCTATGTTTCGCTTGACTTCAGGGCCGCAGGCGTTGACCTTTACCCCGACTGGGCAACCCAAGGAGGCTACCATGCACGTCATCATCCACCAATGCTAATCGGCTAAAAAAAATGGCACTTGTAAAAATCGAAATCAAAGACCTCCAGGGGCAGTTGGTGACATACTACGAGAGCGACACATTTGAAGTGTTCGCGGCTTATCAATTGCCAAACCACCACGTATATTTCATTGATGATGCATTCATCGCAAGGCTGTTGGTGCCATACGATACAATCGACCCACCATATGCTTGGCTTGATGCACACATCCGCCTGATCTCACCATCCATCCTCGTGGCTCACGGTTTACCCGAAGGTCAACCGGGTCCTTGGGAAGAGGTTGTCTAACAAGGATAGGCAGAGAACTCGCCTTTCTTTTTCTCTATCACCTTGAAGTTACGGAAGAAGAATCCGCCGCCTTCCTCCAGAGTTACGTGTGCAAACCCATGTTGGGAGTTGCCTGTTTGAGGTGAGTAGTCCGGACGCAATTGGCAGAGGCAACCGAGCGACCAGGCACCGATGATTTTACCCGACATCGTGACTTCGTTGTGATGGCTTGGGTTGTGCAGGTGGCCTATTACGATGTTGTCCTTGGCCTTGGTGAATGCACCGCGAGCAGGGTTGACCGGAGCGAAGATACCACGCACAACATGGTGGCCGTGAGCCGCGTTTAGTTTACCGAGCCTGACGACCGTCTTGTCGTTCAGCCATTCGATGTTGAGGCTTGCCAAGTCCAGACGCTGATGTAGGTGGTAGTACGGATCCTCGAACAACTCCGGTGCTTGCCTTCTGAGATAGTGTTCATACCTCACGTCGTGGTTGCCGTAAGCCCATGCGATGTGTGCATCTGGGAAGGCTTCACGCAAAGCCTCAAGGAATGCCCTGCCTGCCTTCAGTTCCTGGATGACCGACCGCTTGGAAGGGTCTTTCTCAAACCTACTGATGTTGTGGTTGTCGATGAAGTCGCCAAGGATAAGTATGCCGTTAATGTTGTTTGCCTTCGCGTAATCAAGGGCGACGGTGATTGCCCCGATGCTGTGGTACGGAACGTGCAGGTCGCTGATTAAAAGTATTTCGTTGATATCTTTCGGCCATTTGTAGATAGGTTGTGCCTTTTCGTAGGACGATGGCAGATTGTATGGGTTGCGTGGCCGTTCAACTTTGGCAAATTCTGGAACCTGTTCGGCGATGGACTTCTTTACCTTCACGTTCGTCCCCTTGCTTTTGCCTTCGATGTGGCGCAGGGCGGATCGTGCCGTCTCTACGTTGCTGAATTGTTCGGGCTTCTCTTGGTACATGATTCGTGCCAATGCTTTGGTCGGTATTTCCCATCCGTACTTTTTACGGAACTCCAATGCCGTATCAAATTGTGTCATGTAAAAAAGTTTGCCATAAAGTTATGGAGTTTTTTTACACTTGAGGTTAATTCAAAATTGCACAATCGTATGTGCTGTTCACTCAGCAAAATGCTTTTTACAAAAAGCAAAATCGTGAAATGCTTTTTGCATACAGAAAGAGGGAATAAAAAACCCCGGATAAAACACCGGGGTCACTCACTCAAAAAATACACTATGCTGATACTCTAATCTTGCTTTTCTTTTTTCTTCCCGATCTTGGTGACGTCCAACTTGCTGACAATCAAATCGAAGAACTGTCCGCCGATGACATCCGCTTTGTATAGGTTCTCCGAAACGGAAATGAATTGTGTCGATAGGATTGC
>Ga0315904_10011006_pt1 | contig 11611 bp, 7 predicted proteins | sample LakEriMetagenome_6_FD_203529 | JGI IMG/M metagenome (GOLD analysis project Ga0315904, IMG submission 203529) | Freshwater fungal communities from buoy surface, Lake Erie, Ohio, United States - Buoy 12 MA120 | ecosystem: Environmental > Aquatic > Freshwater > Lake | place: USA: Lake Erie, Ohio...
CGTCGCAGTCGCACTGCGGGTACGGCTCGCAGTCACCGTAGCCGTCCGACTGCGCGTCATACTTGCTGTGCGTGTACGAGTGGCCGTGCGGCTCCGACTCGGCGTCGCAGTCGCAGTAGCGGTACGAGTAGCAGTGCGCGTATACGTGGGAGGGCGGGTGCGCGTGGCGGTGCGTGTGTAGGTGAGAGGACGTGTCTGCGTGGCGACCTGTGGCACAGCCGCCCGCATGTGGTTATGCTGCGCCACGCCATGCGATAGCACCGACATTGGGGACGTGCTTGCCCAGACGAGCATGACCATCACGCTTGTGCGCACCACTCCATACATTTCTACCATCCATCATCGTCGCAACACATCTGTGACATAGACGCATCAACATCGGTACGAGTTCAATGTCACTTTGGGACACAATACGATGCCCCATCTCTCGCATATTGTACCGTGCATATCAGGGGTGTGGTATCCATTCCATACCCCTACTTGACACGTCCTTGACACGTCATCAATGGATTTGGTATATACTACAATTCATAGTAATAGTAACAGCCCTGTCTGCCAAGACATCACATTCGAGCGGTGTTTTTCGCATACCTGTGATATAATGGCGCCGACAAAATCTACTGCAGGAGGTCTGTATCGTGCAACTTACCACCTATCAAATCATGCTACTCGCATTTATCGGAAGTTTTATAGTGATGGCTGGCGTTGTGATGATGGTACTGCGGACGATGCCGGCGTTTGTACATATTTGGCCACGCTTTGCAGGCTTTCTGCAGCAGCGTGCATTTCCATTGACGAGTGGGCAAGAACGCAACAAATTTGCGGTGTTGCGCATCTGTTTCGGCATTATCATCTTTGTACGGGCCATCGATGTGGCCTCACTGCTCATTCCTGAGGAATACTTCACCCCTGTAGGCATCTATAACGGCATGGAGTTTTTCTTTGCCGTGTTTATCACAATTGGATTTTGTACACAATTTGCACTTGGGTTTTTTATTTTTGTGATGTGGTTAGTGGGTGAAGCGGTGCTCGGCACCAGTACACTCGGCAACGACATTGCTGCCATGGTCGCCGTGTTTTTCATTCTCGCCGAATCAGGGCGCAGCTTGTCCGTAGATAGTCTGCTGATACGACGCTTCCCGGCACTGCGGCTCGTGCTCGGGTACGGAGCACAGATTCCGGGCGACACACCCATTACCATTGCAAAATTTCTGCTGGTTACCTCGTATTGGTTGATGTGTGTCTATTCGTTTTTGATGCATCTGAATGAGTCTGCGTGGATGACGGGTGTGGCTGGCCCCATGCTCTTTGTGAGCAATTTTATGTCGCGTTTCCATGCACTCTTTGAGCCCATCCTACTCGAAAGCAGTATAGCCGTCCTGCTTGCACGTATTTCGTTAGTCTTTATGATGGTCTGGTATGTCATGCTCATGCCGTGGGTACTGCTTGGTGGGTGGTGGCGCAGATTTATCATCATCTGGGGAATTTTGTTTTTCATCCTCTCCGGCGTCATTTTGCAACTCGGCTCATTAGCATACATCGAAGCAGTGATGTGGATTATCCTGTTTTGGCCACGTTGGGGTGTTGACGACACCAAAAAATTGTTGTTGTTTTATGACGACAAATGTAATTTATGTGATCGCACCGTGCAGTTTGTCCGCACCATTGACATCTTTGACCGCGTCGTATTAACACCTGTGTCACGCAATCACGCAACCCTCGCACAATACGGCATTCCTGTTGATGCTGCACTCGAAGATTTACACGGTGTCATCCCACCACACGGTACCGTACATGCGGGGTATGCACTCTACGAAGCATTGGCACGCCATCTCGTGTTGCTCTGGGTCGTCATCCCCATCCTCTGGCTTGGGCGGGTGCTGACAATTGGGCCGGCACTCTATCGCTATATCGCCGCCCGCCGCCGCGCCATGTTTGGCGTGTGCACGTTGCCACGCCCCAAACCAGAATGGCATACCGGACCACGCCCGAGTAACGAACTTTCACCGTTCTTTCATATCATCAGCTGGCACATCGTGGTGCTCAGCATCATCTATGCGGTATCGATGCCCGCTCCGTATGTGGGTATCGCCGGCAACGACCGACATCCGTTGGTGATGGCCGCGCAGTTCTACGGCATTGCGCCTATCAACGTCTTTAACAACATCGATCTCCAGATGGTTGACAACTGGTTCACCTTGGCGGATACCCAAACAGACACCTTGTTGCCGATTCTCGATGTTGATGGCTCTCGTTTGGCCTATCACCGCTCTGATCGCATCTACTTTGGCAACACGGTAGGATTCCGGCGTGGCGAAATCGGCTCTACGGATTGCTCGTTTACGCGGCGCGAAAAAAGCATCCGCTACCTGGCCAACGTCTGGATGGCAGAAAACAGCATCACGGGGACGCGTGCAATACGCTATACACAGTACTATCGACCACACCCTGATCAGCAGCTGTTGGCACAGAACATTTACCGGATTAATCCAGTTACCATTCGCTGTACCGTGGATTTCAGTATCACCCGCTAATGCGCCATCGATAATCTGGGGCGAATACATCCTATTGTTCTGGTTTGTAGCCCACCGCCGCATGCATGCGCCGGAGCACCGCCATACTCAGATAAAACGATGCAATACTACTAAACAATACCGCCACAAGGCACAAAACCACGCGGAGCAGCGTCATGCGCCCATCGACTTCCACCATGCGTTTGGGGGGATAGGTGGCTGCACTTACCGTACCTGCACGCCATGTAGGGGATGCCAGCTGCTCATCGGGCAGCCGCTCAAACAAATGGACCACATCACCCAGTGCGGGCACACTGCTATTGCTCGTCACTGGCAGGATATGAATGAGCGCAGCCCCACTCAGTTGCACCGCGCCCGGTGCATACACCACAATTGGTGCATAGGGGGGGAGCATGTTCAGGATGTCGGTGGGCCACGTGGGGTCACACTGTGCGCATGTGAGTTGCACAAACCGTGCACCGGGTGCTGCATCCTTGGTTGTCAACACCATTGAATCCCGTAAGGTAAATTGCGCCACAGGTCGCGGCACATATGGGGTCTGTGTAGGGGCAGGCGTAGCAGTTGCTTCACCTTTGAACAACAGGTAACGTGTCGATGTGCTCGGGAGCACCAGCTGTGCCACGATGCGTGGCAACGGTGCATCTGGTAACGCACGTGCGTGCACCGCCGGTGGTAGTGCGAGCTGCTCAATATCATTGCGCGCATCACCGAGATCAATCACTAGGCTCCGACTATCGTCTGGTGCAATCACAATGAGTGCCGCCTGTGGTTGTACCACTGGTGTTTGGGCATACGCTTGTGGCATCGTTGCATACAGCGCATACCCGAGTACCAGCGCCAATGTCATACGGTGTACATATGTCACAGTTGCATGACCTTTACAAAATTCGTGGCTCCACCTACTGCAATGGGATGACCTCCAACTAAGACGATAGTGCTCCCTGCAGGCAGAATCTGGTTCCCAATCAGGAGCGTTTGTAATTCTTCGATTAAGTCATCGAGTCGACTCACTTCACGCGCATGATAGGCTTGGACGCCCCAGACAAGTGCCATGCGATTGACTGTCGCATGAGATGGCGATACTGCAATAATTGCAGTAGGAGGGCGATGGCGTGAGACCAACCGCGCCGTCAGACCAGACATCGTAAATGCAACAATGGCCACTGCATTGACTTCGCGCGCAATCGCACATGCAGCATGACTCATCGCATCAGCCATCACATCCGCAGGGCCAAGTCCATCTGGCTCGGGTGCACCAAAATCACCGTAGCGACCACTCTGCTCAGTCGCCATTGCAATCCGATGCATCATTCGCACCGCATCAATTGGCCACGCACCGGTCGCAGTTTCACCACTGAGCATGACTGCATCCGTGCCATCAATAATCGCATTTGCCACATCACTCGCTTCGGCTCGTGTGGGGCGTGGATTACGAATCATTGAATCGAGCATCTGTGTGGCAGTAATCACGGGTACTCCTTTGTGTTTCGCCGCCTCAATGATTCGTTTTTGTGCAATCGGCACCAATTCTGGCGCCATTTCGACACCCAGATCACCACGTGCAACCATCACACCATCACACAATGCTAGAATCGCTTCGAGTTCGCCGAGTGCCTCAGGTTTTTCAATTTTGGCCACCACACCCACTTTTTTACCGTGGGCAGCGATAGCATCACGGATGGTATGCATATCAGCAGCACGCCGTACAAACGACAATGCCACGTAATCGACATCATGGTGCAACCCGAATGCAAGATCTTCACGGTCTTTGGCGGTTAACGCAGGAATACTCACTGCAACTCCAGGCAGATTGATGCCTTGGTGCTGGCGCAACTCGCCTCCTGAGACCACCCGTGTCACCACCGTATCTGCACTCGCTTCTTGCACACACAGCTCAATTAATCCATCACTAATCAAGATACGGTCGCCACTGTGCACATCGTTCGGCAAATGTGTGTAGGTCGTAGATACACCATGCACATCACCCACAATTTCGCGTGTCGTAATAAAAAAAGGCGCATCTGCTTCAAGTATGACCGTTTGCCCATCGCGCAATGCGCCAGTACGAATTTTGGGGCCTTGGAGATCCTGCAAAATCGCCACAGGCTGACCGCTACGTGCTGCAGCAGCTCGAATAGCATGGATGCGCTGTGCATGATCAGCATGGGTACCATGCGAAAAGTTCAATCGCGCCACATTCATCCCCGCATTGATGAGCGCATCGAGCTGACTCTCTGATTCGGTGGCGGGTCCGATAGTCGCCACAATACGCGTGCGGCGGGTGTCGTGATGCATGCAATGTTCCTTTTCTTTGTCACGAAAAACGAATATACGGACCAAGCTTTGTTTGCAGCGCAGGACCAATACCCGGCACTTCACCAAGCTCTTCCATGTTGTCAAAATTACCGTGCGTTGTGCGATATGCCACAATACGTGCTGCAAGGGCAGGGCCGATACCTGGCAATTCTGCGAGCATAGCTGCGGTTGCCGTATTGATGGCAATTTGGGTGGTGTCAGCAACTGACGCGGTATCTGGCACTGCCACATCAATAAGCCCCACCGCAACAACGTGTACGTGTTGCCCATCTGTGACAGGAGCTGCCAAATTGATCGCAACCATGTCAGCATCGGCCCGCAGCCCACCTGCTTGTGACACGACATCGGCAACTCGTGCGCCTGCGTCTACCGTATATACACCGGGATGATGCACTGCACCACTTATATATACCACACTCGCTACTACCTGCGTTGCCGTCGTGGGCATATCAGCAACATGCCGCACCAGCGTGGTCGGTTGTACGAGCTGCTCCTCATGCACAGGTGGCACCATGAATACCTGTGCTAACACCAGCACCACACCACCCACAATGAATCCCCAAGCCAACCAAACACCCACACGATATCCTAGCGTTGTTTCCATCTCAGTACTCCTATAATCGCTATACGATTCCATAGAAATACCGTTTGTCCCGTCCAAAAAGGTACGCGCCTGTGTGCAACGCACAACAGACGCGGTATGGTGACTATCGAGTTGGCAATCTTACATGACGATTTTTTTGACTGATTCAACCACATCAGTGGCGCTACTCGCTTTGCGTGCTGGTTTGGCGGTGCTACTCGCTTTGCGTGCTGGTTTGGTGGCGCTACTCGCTTTGCGTGCTGGTTTGGTGGCGCTACTCGCTTTGCGTGCTGGTTTGGCGGTGCTACTCGCTTTGCGCGCTGGTTTGGTGGCGCTACTCGCTTTGCGCGCTGGTTTGATGGCGCTACTCGCTTTGCGAGTTGGTTTGGTGGCGCTACTCGCGGTGGTTGGATCAAAATTAGCGACCTCGGCCAAATCATTAACAAGATAATCGCATTGTGGATAGCGATTACAGCCATAAAACGGGCGGCCAAACTTGCCACGACGGGCAAGTAGTTGTCCTTGTGTACATTTAGGGCACGACACCCCAGTTGGTTCCGGCGGGGCAACCGGTTTGCCATCACGTCCAATCTTGCGTGTACCGCGGCATTCGGGGTACTTGGTGCATGCCAAAAAGTTACCAAAGCGTCCTTTGCGCATCACCATGGGGCCAGCACAAATATCGCAGGTCACATCAGGGACAACGGTGAGTTCACCATCATCACTCCGCCCTTTGAGTGCAATGCGACCGTGTTCATCGCGGCTAAAATCGCTAGTAAATTGGCACTCTGGGTAGCGGTTACACCCCACGAATTCACCTTGGCGCCCAAAACGTACTATCAGCATACCGCCATCACATTTGGGGCAAGGCAAACCGGTACCGACGTCCACACGGTCCCCCGTATTTGCCACGATAGCCGCATTAAACGGCTCATAAAATGAGCGCACCACCGGAACCCACGGCATATTCCCCTCTGCGATCGTATCGAGGCGTTTTTCAAGATCCGAGGTGAATTCATAGTCAACGATATTTGCAAAATCCTGCACCAACAAGTCATTCACTGTGCTGCCAAGGACTGTGGGGACAAACCGTTGATTCTGTAGCTCCACATATTTGCGATCTACGATGGTCGCAATCGTTGGTGAGTATGTCGAGGGGCGCCCAATGCCGAGACGTTCGAGTTCTTTGATGAGGCTCGCATCACTATAGCGTGGTGGTGGCTCGGTAAAGTGCTGGTTGGGAGTGAGTGTCTTGAGCATGAGTGGCTCAGCAACAGCCAGGAGTGGCAGGCGGCGTTCGCTGTCTTCGTCTTCTTCGCCATCGTCGAGGCTCACGTTGTAGACGGCCAAAAACCCTGGCACTTTGAGCACTGACCCTGTGGCACGAAACGTGTATGGGGCTGGGGTTGCCAGGGTCTTACCAGCAGCAATATCCACGGTCATGCTATCAAAGATGGCTGGAGCCATCTGACTCGCAACAAAGCGCTTCCAGATCAAATCGTACAAGCGCGACTGGTCATGGCTGAGATGGGTTTTGAGTGTCGCTGGCATGCGATGTACTGCAGTAGGTCTGATGGCTTCGTGTGCTTCTTGGGCGCCACGTGCCTTAGTCGTATAGGTGTTTGGTTTGGCAGGCACTGCATCAGCGCCATATTGTGTTTGAATAAAGGCGCGTGCTTCTTGTTGGGCATCCTGCGACACGTTGACACTATCGGTACGCATGTAGGTGATTAACCCGACAGTCCCTTCGCTGCCCAAGTCGATGCCCTCGTATAGTTGCTGGGCCACTATCATGGTTTTTTTGGCCGAAAAGCCCAACTTGCGTGAGGCTTCTTGTTGCATGGTACTCGTAGTAAAGGGCGGAGCCGCATTACGCCGTTTATCACTGCGTTTGACATTGGCGACCTGCCACTGGGCATCGGTCAAATCTGCCACGATTTGGTTGGCGTGGCTAGCATTCGCAATATCAAATTTGTCGAGCTTGCGCCCTGCAATTTCAATGAGACTAGCACGGAACGGGGTTGACTTTGCTTTCTGTTGAAGCAAATCGGCTTCAATGCTCCAGTATTCTTGTGGCACAAATGCTTGAATTTCACGTTCACGTTCGACCACTAACCGGACCGCCACAGACTGGACACGCCCCGCCGAAAGACCACGGCGCACCCGTTTCCACAAGACACGTGAAAGCCGATACCCAACCAAACGATCAAGGATACGGCGTGCCTGTTGGGCATCGACCAAGGACATGTCGATGTCGCGTGGGCGTTCAATGGCCTGTTTTACCGCATTCGGTGTAATTTCAGTGAATGTGACACGATGAATGGGTGTCTTTTTGGGAATATTGATAGCCTGCACAATATGCCATGCGATGGCTTCACCTTCGCGATCAGGGTCTGTTGCCATATAGACGGCACTTGCAGCTCGGGCGGATGTGCGTAGCTGTGACACGACCTGCTCTTTGTCGGGCATGATGACATAGGTAGGAGCAAAATCATGCTCAACATCAATGGATTCGTTTCCTTCGGGTAAATCGCGTACATGGCCAACAGATGCGAGGACACGATAGCCAGCACCGAGATATTTCCCAATGGTTTTGGCCTTGGCCGGTGATTCAACGATAACCAATTTATCGGACATGCAGGTATTCCTTGATGCTGAGGACGCACACTACAGGGGTAGTAGCAGAATACTACACACTATATGGGTAGTATCGCATCATTGTCAAGCAATTCAGTGTATCAGTACCAGATTGCCACAAAATACCATCACAAATGCATATCAGTTACAATACCTCGCAGGGAATATTCATACAATGGGGTTGCGTGTGTCGATTTTATATTTGTTGCTTGCACTAGTAGTAGTCACACTGACAGGATGGCCTATCCGCGCATGGCGAGGTGCACATGACAACGGGGTCGACACATTGTTTCAGGCAGCCATCACTGGTGCAGTTGTACACGGTGGTATTGCGGTTGCCCTGGCTGCCATTGGCGTATTTTCGCTACCACTCCAGCTTGGCATCACATCCGTGATAGTTGTCCTAGTCATCGTACGATGTCGACAGCAACACATCTCGATGCGTATCCCCATTATCCCCACCAATGAGCGGATGCCGGTGATGGTCGCCGCTGGGGTACTGCTCGTAGCCATCATCCTTTCTGGTACTCCGAGTGAGGTCATTCTGGGTGGTCGAGATGCGGGAATCTACGCCAATACGGGTATCATGATTGCCCGCACAGGCAGTATTCGCCAGTACGACCCGCTTGTTGCTGATCTGGCACAGCGACGCAACCAAGAGAGCGATGCAGCACAAGGCTGGAGCAATTTACTCGGTGTACAATCAGGCATGCGCTTTATGTCGTCACGGATGCGGCTGGCAGGCTTGTTTATCAGTGAATCAAACGCCATAAACGGCGAATATACGCCACAATTTTTGCATCTGTTTCCTGCATGGATTGCCATTTTTGCGAGTCTGTTCGGCATTCAATATGCATTATTGGCAACTGGATTTGCAGGAGTGCTGGGTATCTGGAGTGTGGGGATGGCAGGGCGAGCCATGCATTCACCATGGCTCGGGGTCATTGCAATGGTGTTGCTCACCCTCAACAGCGTCCAAATCTGGTTTAGTCGCTATCCCATGTCAGAAACAACCGCACAGTGGCTCATTTTTGTGGTCATTTATGGCATGGCGCGAATAGCGCAACGCCCACAACCACACGATGCCACCTATGCTGCACTGCTTGCGGGAGCCGCAGCCGGTCAACTCATTCTGACGCGCCTCGATTTCGTGTTCGTGGTTGCCCCACTCATGGCATGGATGTTGTGGCGCTGGGTCACACAGCGCTTCGACAATTCATTACGGTGGCTCATGGGCGGGTTGGTCATCTGTGGCATACACGGCGTGGTACACTTGCTCACTATTTCCAAGAATTATTTCATTGATACCTTTTTTGCGCTCTTCCAAAAAAGTGCCCTCACGGCACTTGCCATCTTTCCATTCTTGACGCCGACCTTACAACGCGTCTTTCTCGTGCGTCCCTGCTCACCGCTCACCATGCAACCGTGCCCGGGTGAGAGTATTGCCGACGCGCCGTGGCGCTACGGGCGCATTGGTGTGGAATTTGTCGCGTTAATCGGCATTGTGGCTCTCATTTGGGTCATCCGCACCCGTACCACTGTACCGACACGCATACTAGCGTGGCTCACACCATGGTATCAATCGGCTCTGCGTGTCGCTGCTATCGCCAGCCTCGTCATCGTCGCATATGCCTACGTTATCCGCCCACAAATCTTGACACCGACGGTTATTGCAGATGCACCGGCGTGTCTGAGTGCCACACAGCGTAGCACCCCGACAGACTCATGTCTGGTGTTACAAGGGTATATTGGGGCACCAATTGCCCCACCCATGCATGCAGACATCATCTCTCAAGGGTTGAGTCGCATCCTGCAGTTGCTGCGTGGGCAAGACCAAACAGTCGAGCCGCTACGTGACATGTATGCGAATTCGATGGCCAATTTGGTACGCATCGGCTGGTATATCTCGCCCATCGGGATTCTGGCAAGTGCCATCGGGCTGGCACTCTGGTTGTGGCATGGACTCACCCGACGCGATTGGTTTTTTATGGTGGTCACCTTGGCCACCGCCATCGTGTTTATTCAACTGAGCTACGGCACCAGTGCGCAAACCTATATTTACATCATGCGCCGTTATTTGCCCACCATCTACCCGGGGCTCGCATTGTTGAGTGCGTATGCGATTGTGGTAATCTGGAATACACAGTGGTGGCGTCGCCTCATCAGTGGTGGTACCACTGCGGTGCTCGTACTCTTTCTCATCGCTACCATGCGTCCCGTGCTACAAATTCCCGAGTATGCGGGCGCTATTAGTCAAGTAGCAACCATAGCAGCTACCAGTACCCAGCGCGATGTGGTACTGATCCGCGGCGGCGCCCCCAGTTATGTCATGGCGCGGGATGCCAGCGATGTCATCGCGCTGCCGTTGGCCGCCATCCATGGGCGTGAAGTGTTTAGTGTGCGCAGTCAATACCCAGACAACTATGCCCGCGACCTCGCCACGTTGTACCAGCGGTGGATGAATCAAGATCGCCGCATCTTCTTTCTGTTGGGAGCCAACGGTGCACTCTGGATTCCAGGGATGTCGTTCGTCAAACAAGAGCCCATCACCTTTGTGGTACCGGAGTTTTCGCAGCTCCTCAATCAAAAACCCGCATCAGTGGGACAGCTCGCAGTCACCTACCAACGCTACGAGCTGGTCCGTGGTGATGCACCACTCGCAACACGCATTGACGTCAGCGATACGGCATCCCAAGTCGGCGGGTTTTATACGCAAGAAACAATCAAGGGGCGTACATTTGCCTGGACAACTGGACGAGCTGTATTGCGTTTTGATGCACCACCAGCGCCACGCCCATTGACACTACGTGTCTCAGCAGGGAGTCGCCCTGCACTGCTCGGGGCTGCCAAAGTATGCATCGATGTGGCCGCGCAGGTGATTCCACAAACCGATGCCAATACCACATGGCAAGAACTCGATTGTATGGACCTGGTCAGCACCGCCATCCAAACAATCTCAGTCACGGTACCTGTCATCGATACATCTGCCAGCAATGCGACCGGTGCCATACTTGTCAAACTACGGAGTGTGCCGTGGGTGATGGCCGAAGTCGACCCGTTGCAGCACGATCGTCGACCACTGGGCATTCAATTTCTTGGTGCCGATTTTGCATCACCCTAGTCAGGAAGGCGTCTCGATGCGTGACCGTTTCAATGCACTCTCATACATCCATCTCGCGCTACTGAGTGGCATTGGTTGGACCATCATTTATCTCACCACATTGACGCAGGTGCATACATTCGATGCACTGTCGTATATTTTTGATATATCACGCAAACCGTGGCAAGAAAGTTTTCATCCACACCACCTCGCCTACGGCCCAGTCGGCGTGTTTGCCACATGGGTGGCACAGGGTGGCGATGCAGCCATTGTGATGCAACAAATCAACGCCCTAGCCGGGGCTGCCGGAGTAGCACTGTTTGTGGCCATCGTGGGGCGCCGCTGGCATCGCCATGACCTCAGTCTGCTTGCTAGTCTTGCGCTCGGCGGCAGTTACGCCTTTTGGTACTATGCCGTCGAAGTCGAAGTCTATACGTTGGC
>Ga0315904_10011013_pt1 | contig 11606 bp, 14 predicted proteins | sample LakEriMetagenome_6_FD_203529 | JGI IMG/M metagenome (GOLD analysis project Ga0315904, IMG submission 203529) | Freshwater fungal communities from buoy surface, Lake Erie, Ohio, United States - Buoy 12 MA120 | ecosystem: Environmental > Aquatic > Freshwater > Lake | place: USA: Lake Erie, Ohio...
AAAACTCTATCCCACCCATCAGGGATACTAAGTCCTTTGCGTTCATTGAATGGTGTCCTTATGTGGTTAGGATCTATGACGTGCCCAACACCCACGGTCCACAGCAGGGCTGGACAACGGTAAGGTTTTGTCCTTACTCCTTCATCCTTCTTAATACCTTCTATGCAGGCTTTGCTAACCTTCACTTCTTGCCCCACTGACGAGAACCAAACCAGAAGGCAATGATTCCAGACAGTAAGGCCATCTCATCCTCAGAGAAGATGACATCAGTGGCTGCGATGAACTGATCCACGTCCATGTTACCTAGTCCACCACGGAGCAGGAAGTAGGTCAGTGCTATGTTAATCATCACTAACTCTAGGACAAAGATAAAGGTAACTGTTGGGCGTACTATCCCATTCAGGTTAACCACCCAGTTAGAAGCCCTAGCCATAATAGCCTTGTCGTGGTCTAAAGCGGCGCTCTGGCGGTCTGCGTCAGTCTGGAGGGCAATCTGGTCAGTCCTGATCTCTTCGACCTTCTGCTGGGCTAAGAAGCCCCTCTCTGCCAGGGCTAGTTCACGCTCAGTCTGCATCTGGGCAAGCTTTAACTCTTGAGCCTTGTCAGCCTTGTCTTGGAAGAAGCTAAGTACCTGGGGTAGGCCAGAGGCTAGGAAACCAACTGCAGAGGAAATAAGGGATAACATATTGACTCCTTAAGGCTTATAGCCCATGACGTAGGCAAAACTAACTAGGATGAAAGCAGCCATGAAACAGTACCACTTGAGTAGTGCAAGCTTCTTTATATCTCTACCAAACTCATCAGTTAAATCCTTGTTGTCCTTAAGGATTCTCTGCTGGATAACCTCTACCTCAGCCCAAGCATCCTGACCATGCTTGTCGATAATGTCCTGCTTTAGTTCGTCTTGTAGCTTCTTGATTTCGTATACTCCTCGCCACTCCTCGACAGCAGAGAAGACAGAAGTATCAGATGGTCTCTGTTTCTGCTTACGGCGGTAGGCATCTCTGGCTCGGATCTCAGACTTACCAAGGTCTTGAATGTCCTTAGTAACAGCCTCTATCTCCTTACCAACGGCTAAAGCCTCTCTAATGCCAGAGACAGCAGCCTTGGCAGCTTGTGTTACTGGTTCACTCATGGATTACTCTTTCCCAGTTCTAGCTTTGCGTTCTTTCTCAAGCACGTCTAGTTGATTAGCGTACCACTCCAAGGACTCCATAGCAGTCTCCGCTTCTCTTGTCTTTTCTTTCTTCAATGCGCTCCTGACTAGGCCCTTAGCAGCATTAATATCAGACTGTATTTTCTGAGCCTTCTGGAATTCTACTTCTGACAAGTTTAAGTCCAGCACTTTCAGACCAAAGAGAGCCTGAGTAACCCGTTGGTCCTCTTGCAGATCCTGCCTAGTTTCTCTGGTGGCTCCAAAGATACTAGGAGTAGTTGTCATCTCTCCAGTTTTTATATCCTTAGTTCTTGTTCCAAATATACCAGCAGGATTTAATCTATCAATTTCATTTAGGACAACGATGTTAGATATTAGTTTAGCAAGATGAACAGGAATCTCTATCCCAAACATATCAGCCTTTTGTCCTTCAAAGTCCTTAATGTTCTTACGCCTAAAGAAATCATAGTTAGCTAAGAATTCAACAGGAGCCTTAAGTAACGGCGATACACTAGACAATGCTGAGGATATTTCAGGAGATAGTTTACCACGCTCTATTGCTGACGGTTCAGTCGTAGTATTTAAGAACTTAAAGAACGGGGCTAAGTCTGCAAACGGCAGAGTATTCTGTAGCTGGAAGACTGATACAACAGCAGGGTCTTCGCTTCTGCCTGTATAGATGGGCATTCCGTCAACCACATAGGAAGGAACCTCTGAGGCATCTGGTGTCTCTACTCCGTAGGCTGCTTGGACATTCTCTTTAGCCAAGTTAATCTTATTGATCTTGTCTGGGTGCAGGGCAATGGCCTCTAACTGCAAAGGGATATTCTTACGAGACCATGTATAGAAAGGCATTGCTCTCTTAAGCACATCCTTTTCAAAAGGACTAACATCACCGTAGTCAAACAGGTACTTCTGCACTGCCTTGCCTGCTTGATCATAGCTCTGACCTTTAGACACACGGTCCAAGAACAAAGCAATACGAGCATTGTCTTCTAGTGTCTGTCCTACTTTGAAACCAGCCTGAAGCACAGGGTTTTCTGTAGACAAAGTAAACGGATTACGAGAGCCGCCTTGAATCTCTTTCTCTAAATTGCGGACGATATCGCCACCATACTGGCCTTCACCAAAGACACCACGGTTAGCCATCTCATCATACAGTTCTTGTACTGGTTTGCCTACAAGCTTACCACTGAAATCATTCTTAGCTAACTTAGTCTGGAATACACCAGCTTCTCCGTATCGAACAGGATTAGTTAAGCCGCCAAGATAGGAGTTCCATACGTTACCAATTACGTTCTTAGTATGGTAGGCCGGACGAATACCCAGAGACCACATCTTCCACCAGTTCTGAGCACCGTCATAAAGCTTTAATACTTTATTAACTTCTTCTGTATTAGACAGCGCACGATAGGATCTGTTTAATAGCTTAGCTACTTCTGGTGGGAAAGACACATCAGGGATTTCAGGGACAGTCTTATAGTTTGCTGGTGCTTCTGCTTTAGGAACACCTAATTGTTTAGCATCATCTAAGAACTTCCTGCCTGCAATTGCATTAGCTGCCCTGAAGTCAGCAACTCCTTGTAGAATAGCTGGGTCATCTTGAAAGAATTTATTAGATCCGTACAGGTTCTTAGCATTAATCTCTGCAACTGTACCTTCAATCTCTCTGCTCAGCCCAGAAGGAGTCTTAGCAGAAGGACGAAGACCAAAGAAGTTCTTAGCACCTGCGTTATTAATTAGATCATCTGCCTCTTTAGTAAGGACGTGAGGCATATAGGTAGCACCTAAATCCCCAATCTCTACGCCAGCAGCCCTTTGCTGTTCTAAGATATCACGATTACGATCAACAATCTTCTGCTCTATCTGCCCAATGACATCATCACTTAGAGAACCTGTCTCAACATCGTGTACAATCTTTGCCTTTAATTCATTGACAGGAATACCAGTCTGCTTAGATAGTGCTTTGATCTCATTGTTCAAGGTTTTAGCATTACGAACACCTTCGTTGGTAGCCTTGTCTCGTATATAGCGGTACTTATTGTACAGGTCACGCGCCTTAGTTAAGTCACCATCTGTAACATTGACAGCCGCCGCAAAGGAACGGAACAACTCATTGTCTGTCAAGCGAGTAGGCATAGACACGCTGTCTGTCGCTGTCTGAATAAGACTCTTAGCCTTGCTAAAAGGATTACCTGCATTTAAGGGGTCTACTACTATGTCTCCTGCAAAACCAAAGATAGCAGCTTTGACAGGATTAGCCTTTCTAAACTCATCGCTTAGAAGCTCTTGAGTAGAAGCCTTCTCTTCTCCCTTTAAACCCCTGACAGCAGCTTGTCCTACCTTAGTAACTGCCTCTGGTTTAGAGAAAGCACGAGCGAGGACAGGTAATGCAAATATCTCATCACCTTTAACTTCCTTCTTAATCTCAGCACCTGCCGCCTTAGCTCCAGTAGCTACTGCTTGAAAGGGACGAGAGAGATAGTCAATAGCATCTAACAGGAAGTTACCAGTAGTCTTTAGTGGCTGCTTAACTCCCTCTGGTAAAGCTTCCCACCCTTCTTGAACAGTCTCGCCTACTGCTGCAGCAGCTTCTTTAACTGGAGCAGGAATAGCAGCAGCGATACTCTCAACTGCCTGCTTGTTAACCTGTTGAGTTATAGGGTCTTGTACTGCCTTAGTAGGAACAGCAGCAGAAATAGTTTCCCACTCATCTTCCTTTTTCTCTCGCCTTACTCCGGGTGTAATAATTTCCCATTCAGCCATTGTTTATCCTTAAGGAGTTTTCTTTTTGCGCTGTATTGATCCTCCGGGACCTTCTCTGTATTCGTAATTAACTGGATCGTATACTTGACCAGCAGCCTCTACCTTTGCTTTAATAGGATTAACTTCTGCTGGTTTAGGAGCCGCCGCAGCCGCTGGCCTAGGAGCAGTACCACCCCAAGGCTCACGCAATGCTGTGCTCTGTGCCCTGACTAACTCTGTATTTATTAGTGCAGCGCCTTTTAGAGGCTTCTTAGGATCTAGATTATTAGCTGCAAATAGATCTATGGCTGCTTGTCGCTCAGCATTCCATCTATCACCAGCCTCAAACTTATCACCAAGTTGAGCAAGCTCCTTCTTATTCTTAGCTATAGTTGTCCGTATGCTCTCTGCACTCAAGGCTTCCTTCTCTGCCTGTGCAGTTGCAGTCATTGCACCAGAAGACGCAGCCTGAGCAATCGTATTGTACTCAGAAATAGCAGTAGAATCCTGTGGATTAATCTCAATGCGAGCAGCCAACTCTGCCAGTTTAGTAGCAGCCTGCTCAGGATTCTTCTTGTAAAACTCTATGTTCTTACGATAAGACTCAGTAGCTGCTGTCTCTTGCTTTTGGAACTGTTCCATAGCACCTGTTACACCAGCTTGAGTAATAGCATTATACCTTCTCAAGGCAACAGGATTATTAGGATTGATTTCTAACTGTCTAGCTAGGTCAGCCAGTGCAGCACCAGTCTGCTCAGGAGCTTTCTCATAGAACTGAGCGTCTGTCCTAAGAGAAGTCATCTCGTCTGTAGTTGCTTTTTGTGCTGCCTCTAATGCAGTAGATCTAGACGAAGCATACTCAGGAGTCTGTGGCAAAGCCTCAGCCACTGCTCTGTAGTATTCTGGAGAACCCGCAGGAAACCTAGACGATGCAGTAGAGATAGCGCCATAAACATCAGACTCTCTTTTAACATCTGAGTCTTCCATTCCAAATAACTTAGACGCACCCGCTCCAAACAACTGACCAATAGAAAAACCAATAGATCTATAAGGGTCTCCGCTTAAAAGAGAAGCTGTAAGTTTAGCGTCTTGCTCCCTTCTCCGGCGCTTCCGTTCTTCTGGATCATACCCAAGTAATTCAGTTGTAAAAAGATTAGCCTTAGCCATATATTATCCTTAGTAAATCAAACTATAATCAACAGCCTTGTATCCGTACTCTGTGGTGAACACAGCCTCTGGGATAATCTTCTCTACCTCATGGGCCATCACACCAATGTATACACCATGGCCACCATACGGACTATCCTTGAACTCTGGTTTATACTCATAGTGATAAACATTTAAACCGTTAGTAAGTTTACCAACCTGCTTAATGTTTTCTTTAGTCCTTATGTCTGATGCTTTCATTCCACCACCAAATGCAGAACCAGCGCCTTGTGACAACCCAGCCAGAAACTGTGCGTTAATACTTGCAGCATCTTTTGCACCAGCGTACTGAGTCTGAGCAGCCTGACTGAGTAGGTTTGCAGCAGCAGAAGCACCTTGTTGAGCGGCTCCACCAATCTGTAAACCAAGCTGTAGAGGCTGCTGGCCCATCTCTTCGATAGTACCGATAGTACCAAGATAGGACTGGAGTGGTGCAAGAGCCTGACCAGGAAGAGCGTACTGCTGACCAAATAACCCAAGACCCTGTCCCATAAGACCAGCACCAAACATTTGTCTTTGCTGTGCAGCCTGCTCTGCTTGAGCACCTAACTGTAGCTCTTGCATCCTACGAGCGCCTGCTAAGGTAGATAGTTCAGGCTGCGCCCCTCCTACTGTTAAACCAGCACGGCCACGACCAAAGACAGAGGAGGCTAGTCGCTGTTCTTCAGCCTGCCTAGCAGGAGCTAACAAGGCCATCTGCTCATTAAAGAACTGCTGACGAGCCATCTCAGGGGACTGAGCTAAGTATTGCTGCCCTAAACCAAATAGCTGTTGACCACCCATTCCCACTTGTTGAGCAGCTTGTTGTGCAGCAGCAGCCTGTTGAGAAGCAAAAGGAATTAGACCAAAGAGTTGATCCTGAATAGCTAGTAACTCAGGGGCTACTGTATACTCAGCAGAAGATACTCTAGGTATTCCACCAATTTTTTTATATCCAAACTTAGATGTACCAAATCTGGAGGTCATCCCAACAGGACGGAACACTGATGCTAGGGCAGCTTCTCTTTGTGAAGCCGCAGCTTGATTAGCCGCATCCCGTGCTTGGTTAGCCCCTGTTATGTCTCCGATAAAATTACCAATCAACTTACCCATTATACACTCCTAATATCAATCTGATAAACATTTCCATCGTTTCCTATCAAATTTTTTAAGTATTTGAATCCTATCGTTTTACTAAACTTACTAAGCTTATCATTGTCTATCATTGCATAAATAGGAGCATTGAGTAGTGATTGAAGCTGGTTTAAATCTTTAATATAATGTCTCTTTGTTTCTGCTGACCACTTAAACACATCTGTATGAAGCCAGTATAAGTTACTAAACAACTCCAAGTACATTATATATTCTTGTCTATTTACTACTGGAAACTTGTGCATCATGTCTTCATAATGTAGCAAAGGGCATAGTACGGTGGCAGATTAGCGCCTGTACCTGAAGAACCTGCTGATGCAATCGTAGTCTGAACAGTAATTCCTGTTGTTGCTGTTTCAGTTGGATAAAAGCTATTGTCTGCACTAGAATCTTTGGGAAGACGCGGGTTGGATCCCGCACTAGCTTCAACTTCTATATTGTGGAAGTGGCCCGGATCAGTAACAGCAGACGTAGCTGTGTGCGTATGTGCTACTACAGTAGAGTTTGCAGAACCACCAGTAGCACCTACAGTCACTACTCCACCAGAAGCAGAAATAGTAGTGCTTGCAAAAGCATCACCATTATTTAATGTGTATGTTCCTGCTCCTCCAGTGCCTGTTCCAAGTCCTGTAATTTGGATACCAAAGTCAATACCAGTACCTGTTAAGAACTGATTAACAGCAAGAGTTCCAGAAGCAACAGCAGAAACTCGTAGGATTGTAGAGTTAATAGTTAAGGTTGTACTTGCTAAAGTATAAGTACCAGTTAGACTAGCTGAGGTTTGTGTCTGGCTAATACTTACCGTATAAGTACCAATCCCGCCTGCTGGCCCAGTAAGCTGATTGACAATTGTAGTTCCTGCACTAACAGAACCACCAGTAATAACTTGGTCTTTAATAAGAGTACCAGCAGAAATTGCAGTTACTGTTAGCGTAGTTCCAGAGATAGAACCAGTAAACGAAGAAGTTGAACCTGTGTAAGTTAAGGTGTAAGTTCCTGTGTTTCCTGTTCCAGTTCCTAATCCTGAGATAGTAGTCGTTTGTAATATTGAAGAATGGCTTACAGTATCACTAACCTCCAATGTACCAAACGTTACCCCAGTTACCGTAAGTGTGGTTCCAGAGATAGAGCCAGTTACTGATGCTCCCGCAGTTCCTGTTGCACTTGCAGCAAGAGAACCAGCACCAATAATAAACCTACCACGAAGGTCTGGAGTTGAGTTGTTCCCATCGCAGAGTACCCAGCCAGAAGGAATACTAGCCTGAGATCCAGACCATAATAGGATTAGACCAGTAGGTAAAGACGCTGTAATAGAGTTCTGTACAAAAGCGGTAGTCGCAAGCTGAGTTGTGTTGGTAGCGGTAGATGCCGTAGGCCCTGCTGGAGTACCTGTAAAGGTAGGGCTATTTAGGTCAGCCTTGGACGAGATAGCAGAGGCGATAGCGTTATACTCGGTATCAATCTCTGTTCCCTTGATGATCTTGGCTGGATTGCCAGTAGATAGTCCGTCTTTAACGGCAAAGTTAGTCGCTTTTACATAGTTACTCATATCTGTTTTCCTTGTTTAATATATATGTCAATCCTCTGAATAGATATAGGATTACCATTAATCTCAGCCTCTAATCCAACCTGCAGAACAGCGCCTCTTCCACCAGCCTGTATCTTAAATTTGTCTAGTACAATACCATTTGAGAACTCAGCAATATTATACTCCCCTATATTATACTCGTAAACTACTGAATTGTCAAGCTTTTTCGTAACAGCAAAGTAATTTTCGTTATAATCAAAGCCCCACTTGACAGCCAAGTTCTGATTAGCACCACCAATGACCACAAATCCAACCTGTTTCATAATCTTTTCAATGGATGGTTGTTCAAAGTCAAAGTAGTTAGTATAGTAACTAAACTGGTAATTAGCCCCATTATCAGAATGCCCAAAGTACTTACCAATATACCCAGGTTTTCCAATGTAGAGTTCTTTAGAAGTGGTCACAATAAAGGATTTAGGCTCTATGGCGCTCCAAGTAGTAGCCCTAGCAGACCCGTCCTGTAGCGGTGTTCTCATGTCAAAGCAGTAAACTGACTTAGTGGTAGGCAGACTAAGGAGGTAGAAAGCATCTCTATCATAGTAGACAGACTTGATATTAGCTGCTGTCTCAGAGGCTACGCTAACCATCAACTCATCACGAACATTCTTGGAAATATCCCGCATAGGTAAGGACTTCTCCTGAATAACCCGCTGAAGGCTTCTAACCCCAGAGTCAGACAGGAAGATAATATCCATACCAGTGCTCTGTACAGAGTCCCTAGAGATACAACCCACATTAGGAATATAATCAGCTAAAGTCAGTGTTGTAACATCGATAGGATTAGCATAGACAGCAATGTTATTACGACCAAAGATAATAAGGAATCCATTGTGCGCTGCAATAGCTACTATCTTGTCTGTGTTCGGAAATACAGTATTTAAGGATATAGATCCAGAGTCTCCACCTTGGAAGTCTGATCCGTCTAGCAATCTAGTAAAGTAGACCGTCTGTGGGTCTCCTGCTATATCTGCCACCCAGATACGCCCATAAGCCGCTAAAGCGCAGTTAGGAGAGAAATCACCAATAGAATATCCTAAAGGTATTGTCCCGATGTCTCCAAGCCTCTGGAAGCCGTATGAGCCTGCGTGGGAGTGTGGATTAGCAACGGTTGTTACTGTGCTAGTAAGGGCATCAGAGACTGTGTATCCAGCACCACCAGTAGTGATCGTTACAGTAGCCACACCTGTACCAGACAAGGTAGCCACAGTCACGGTAGCAGCAGTGGTTCCACCAGACAGGGTTAGGATATCTCCTACATTGTAGCCTGACCCAGCAGCAGTTACTGTCAAGGCAGTGATAGCGCCACTAGAGACAGTCGAGACTGTAAAGGTAGCGCCTGTACCGGGAGTAGGCATACGATGGTAGGTCAACATAGGATGACCAGTCTGGACTAGGTAGGCATGAGGTTCTGCACTTGCTCCATCACCGTAGGGCAGAGCAGCCCCTTGCCAGTTGTTACTAGTAATCGTGTATGTTAGATTTGCACTGTTAGCTTGATTACGCACAGTCTTGGTGGTCATAGTCGTAGTACCAGTAAACAGTCTATTATTACCAGCACTAAGGAACTGACTAGATCCATTATCAGTTAACTCAAACATAAACTCTACTGGGTTAGCAGCGCCTAAGTCTGTGTTAACTGTTGAGTTTACAGGTGTCCAGCCTCTACGAGCACCAATACGACCATATCGGTCAATGACGCAATTGTTTGCCTCTAGCGCAAAGCCAGAAGACAACGATACTGCAGACTCTTGGATGTTTAATCCAAAGAATCCTGGTGCTGCAATACTAGCGGTCTGTGAAGGAGATGCCATTAAGTAGGTGTCCAGGTAAATTCATCAGGATACTTGTTGCCCTCAACCGACACATGGTCTGCCAAGGATGTCTGATACAGGCCATAAGCTTCAGAGCTACTCAGTCCACCATCTTCCCCACGCTCTGCCAGTGCCTTAGCATAGGCCAAGAAGATTACAGGCTCATCAGGAACCTTGATAGCGTCAGAGTTAAGAGCTAAAGGAGCTTGTGGCTTAATGATGTTAAAGTTAACAATGTAGTTAGCATCAGGGATGGGATACAAGTCTACCTGTGTATCGCCGTTAGCGTCTACACCGTTGAAGTTATAGTAGCGTGGTGAGCCATACTCAGGGGTGTTGACGAGGAACCAAGCATCCATCTCTTGCGTTGCAGCATTGTTTAGGAACCAGTTGCTAGAGTCATTCAGAACATCAAAGACCCTAAATCGAATGCCAGCATTAGTGAGGACATAGTTAAAGAGGTTAGCAGTAGTAGACACAGTAAGAGTTTCAGACAGAGCATTCCAATTGTATGCATCCTCTACCTGCCTTTTAGCGTCATTAACGAACTTGCTAATTAGTTTTGAGTAAGAAGTATCATTGACGGAAGTAACCTCGTTCTCACGAAGCCTAACCAGCACATCATTGACAAGTTCGATATAAGTTTTGTTAGCCATTTAACAATCCCATTTCCTTAGTGCTAATGCTTTACGGGTGGGTCTACCCTTCTCATCCTTCATAGGTCCTGGTACACCACTCATCCTAGCACAGAAAGACTTCCTCCTAGCAGCCTTCTTAGGAGACTTAGCAGCCTCTTTAGAAGACACAGGAGGCTTCAGGTTAGCGCCTTCCTTGTTCTTGAAGTATGCTCTACCTTTGGCGTTTAAACCACCTTCTGGATTCTGATATACCTTCTTTACCATTATTTCTTCGCAGTCTTCTTAGCTTGTTTAAATGCCTTAGCTGTGGGAGCGCCTTTAGAGCCAACCTTACGCATCTTCTCACCAGATCCTGCAGCTATCCGCTTACGCTTTGCATTGATGTTGGCATACAGCCCTGGTTTAGTAGTCACGATAAGTACCCATTTTCTTAGCTTTCTTCTTCTTCATACCAGCCATCGATAAGCCAACAGCTACTGCCTGCTTCTGTGGCATACCTTCTTTACGAAGCTTACTGATCTTAGCCGATGCTGCTGCTTGTTTGCCCTTCTTAGTGTAAGGGTATTTCTTTCCGTCTACCATTGGCATACTATTCTCCTTTAGAATTGAAATTGAACTGTTGTTTCAGGCACGAACTCTACAGTAGCTATGTAAGTTACTGTATTAGTGCTAGAGTTTTGTACTCGAATCTCATCACCAGCTTGCATTACTACCTCTGTGTTACCATCTAATATAATAAACTCACCAGCACCTAAGTTCTTACCACCAACAATAAAGTACTCAGTGTTAGTAGAAGAGTCGTACCAGTAGACCTTTGGAGTATCGTTACCAGTAAGACTAATGATATACATTAACTGCCAAAGACCAGTATTCTTGGTAGGAACCGTAAGGATAGTTTCCTTAGTGGTAGTAGTCTTGGTTGTAACAGCGGATACTTTTCTGCTCATTTCTTACCCAACCATCCCTTAACTGTCTCGGTTTCATAGATCCGAAAGCCAGTCCAAACAATAGTAAACAGAGCAGCAACAGCAGGTAGTATCTCTGCTAGTGTGCCAATGACAGTCACAACAGACAGTGCATCTGCTGTGTTCTTAGCTGCTTCGCTCATGTGCTCAGTTGCCATACTATCTCCACTTAGGGCCTTCCATCCAGGCTACTAGCGAATGTCTAGTACCTTTTGTGATTGGGTTTACCTTATGAACCACAAAGGAGGGAAACACTAAAACAGTTCCTTGTGTTCTTAGGTGCTCTTGGGCAGGGGCATTAAGATGTAACGGCTGCATCTCAAACTCACCACCTTCATACTCTTCTGGGCTAGACAGTTGGCACAC
>Ga0315904_10011014_pt1 | contig 11606 bp, 2 predicted proteins | sample LakEriMetagenome_6_FD_203529 | JGI IMG/M metagenome (GOLD analysis project Ga0315904, IMG submission 203529) | Freshwater fungal communities from buoy surface, Lake Erie, Ohio, United States - Buoy 12 MA120 | ecosystem: Environmental > Aquatic > Freshwater > Lake | place: USA: Lake Erie, Ohio...
TGACAACAAAGTTACATTATTGTCTGTAAATTCTATGTTATTGTCAATAAAGAAATCCGTAATGTAAGAACCATTATCAGAATATTTTAATCCATCTATGGTTGAAAATCCCACCTCTGTCTCTAAGACCAACCAAGCTTGAGGATTTAATGTTTTTGATTGCGATAAGGTTATTGTCCCGCCATTTGATGGTAGAGTATTCGAAACATATGGATTAAATTGTATTGGACTCGTAACATATTGTGTGGTAGAATTATGTGACCTATATGAATCAAAAATTCTTCTTTTATAATTTGAAGGATTCCCGTAACGCAATATAACATCATATTGTAAAAAGTTCTTTATGATATTACTGAAATTGGTAAGTTGTAAATTAAACAAACTATTGAAATAGTCTGTGTCATTGTTTTGTACGGTAGATTGTTGAGATGTAACTATCATCAAACTTTTAAATAAAGTTTGGAAATTTTTAAATTGTATATTAACATCAACAACAGGTTGATTGAATTTTACAATTTGCTCACTTGTCGGAATATTTGTTTCAGGTTTACAGAAATTCAAAAATTCCAATTCAAATTGGTCTAATATACTTTTTTCAAAAACTGAAAATATCTCCTCAATTTTGGAATAACTATCATCATTCAATAAACGAAACGGTGTTTGTTCTGTTGTACCAGTACTAAACTTATTTAAATATTCATCAGGTTGTGGCTTAACCAATATATCACTATCAAAATATCCATAATTTGGTGCTGACCATAAAGTTCTTATTGTTCCATTATATATATTTGAATTATCAGTCGGATTAACAACCAAACTTCCAGATTGTATTCCTTCAGTATTTAATTGGTTTACATTACTTCCAAACGAAGGAATGATAAAATATTCAAGCCCTGTCGTGTTATTTTTTGGATTACAAGTTGGATCCTCCAAAACTAAATTTAGTTTAGGAACTAAAACAGAATATGTTATTTCCTGAAATGTTTTGGCACCAGAAATTGCATTAACATTTGAACTTCCATAATTATATATTTTCATTCCTATGTTTACACTTTTTTGAACTTCTTCATTCGTGTACCCACTGAAATAATCAAATCCATTATAAAAATAATTGAAGTCCGTTATAACTTTGGGGTAAAATCCAACATTTAACTTAATTGTATCTGTAGTTTCATTTTGTAAGGTAATATTCAAAGGATTTTGTCCATAGTTGAAACTATATGTTTGAGTTACAGAACTTAAAACAGGACTATAATTTGTTTTATAATCAAAATTTTTCCAAGCACTTTCAATTATATCTACACCAGTCTCCTTATATTTTTTGTATCTATGCCACACAGATCCCATTTTCAATACCCAAGAATATGGTATTTTGTGAATCGCACCATACTTCTTAAATACAGATGCAATATAATCTAAACTTTGAGTTGTACCGTTATCGTATGATTTATATCTTTCTTTTAAGGAAGCTAAAGGTAAAGAATTTATGAAAAAATAAGCCGCCTGTATATACGGATAAACATCTTTTTTTCTTTGATTATAAACTCCATTTTGAATCGCATTTACAAAAAATGGTGTGTTTAATAAAGAAGTTGAGCTATCATAGAAAATTTTTCTTACAGGTGAGTAATTACTCAATAAACCTTCTGAAGGTATAAAATTATTATAATTACTTATTCTACTTAAATAAAAATCATACAGATTTGTAATCCCATTCTGCGTAGGATTTTGACTTACATTCAAATAAGAAAAATTAGTAACTGGTCTATTTTCAGTAAAATTATAAACATCAGTAAAATTAGATATTATATTTTTTGAAGTAAAAACTTTAAGTGTTCGATTGGTGTTATAAACTGCGGTTAACTGACCTTGTTTTGAATCAGCCATATTTGTTAAAACCCACGAATTATTTGTAAATGGAAATGTATCACACAAAATTGGTTCGTTAGCAGGAGTTTTAATTAAACTATCTAATGCTTTAGAAGTAGGTGACAATGTTGGTATTCTACCTAAATCTGTTGTTGGTAAAATACTGAAAGAATTTTCTGTAATAGTTCGTATATATGGAGTAACAAAAAAATCTCTAATGAAATCTTGGTACGATCTACCAGTCCCATCATTAGATATTCTTTCTAAAACATCTTTATAGTTTTGTGCTGTTAAAGTGTAATTTTGTAATTTTAATGACAAATATGGTGAACTAACACCCAAAGCATTTACAATATTACTTACCTCTGTTTCAGTTATTAAATTAATTAATTCACTTATTTGATTAAAATTAGCCCTAACTAATCCAGTATAATAAGAAGTAATAAATTGTCTTTCCCAAATTTCATAAAAAAATCTTACTTCTTGTTTATTTAAATATGCTAAACCCAATTGCGGATACTCTATTGCATTTATATTAATCCTATTGGTATCTTGAAAATTTTCTAATGGAGGTGGAGCAACAGGTGGATTAAATTTTTGAGTTAATCCTTTCATGAATTCTTCCACAAATTCAACTTCAGGCCACTTATCGTATAGGTATCCTTGAGTTAAATTTACAACCGATGGGTCTGCGATATATTTAAGTTGAAATCTACCTTTCTTGTCTTCAGGAGTTTCAACAAAAAATTGTGGCCAAGGATAAACGGGAAGTTCTGCCGTATTAATTTTATCCACAGTATCAGAACCAGGTGCCGATGAAGGGTTATCAAGTATCGCTTGTTTTCTAACTGGATCATATTTTACATCCCACGCATTTGTATGTACATCATCTAACAACCTTATAAATGCCTCACTTGATGCCATAATGACGGCAATGATATTTCTAACAGTTGGTTTGAACCCTAATCCGACATTAGTACTTTGTAATCTATCCGCCAAATCCGCAGATATTGTAGTTTCAAATTCAGACAATTTCTTATTCGCCTGTGCTTCCATTGATGAAATTTCATCGTTGAACCTGAATAGTCCTTCAAAAATATAAAAACTTTGTGCAATTACCGTTTCTCCTTGTTTCTGATTTTTTTCTATAACAGGTAAATATAAATTATTATAATTTCTTTGTATAATTGCAATATCAGCTTCGGTTGGTTTTTGTATTCCGGTTTGTTGTGTTGTTGTTAATTCCCAAGAAATCATATTAACACTAACATCAATTTGTATTGTTTTTACTGAAATATTATTCTTTATTTCATTCTTACTACCTACCCCTAGTGTTTTATTTTTAGCAAGTAAATTAGTATATTCTTTGACTAAAGTTTCTAGTTCTGTTTTAGCAGTTTTAATCGCCCCTTCGTCTAAATTTTTTTTGAAAACATAAACAAAATCTTTGTTTGTCAATACGATTGGTTTAGGATCCAAATATTTGTTATACCAGGATGAAGTACCAACACGAATCCTATCGTAATATTGTGTTAATGTATTTTTATAATCCCGTATATTTGTTAGAGGTTCTAGATTTGCTTTGGGATATGAATTTATAATAAAGTTTTCAAAATTTTGTAACTTGTTCATCAATTGAACTAAAGTAAGTTCAGGGAAGTCAGGAACAATTAGTCCTTTTGCTTTATATTCACTGTATACCTCTCTAATTTTTTGATATCCTCGTTCAGATGTTACTTGTGTAACTAAATTATCTTGATTGTTAGATGCTTGTCCGGCTAATTTTCCTTCTGTCGCTGATTGAACTTGAGCCGTAGTGTTTGTGGTTTGTAATTGTTCAGGGTTACTTGTTACTGTGAAAACTTGTGAATACATATGTGGAGTCGCCAACAATTGACCCATAGATATTTCATTCAAGATATTGAATTTATATCCTCTAAATTCCAGACTTACAAGATAATTACCTTTTTGTCCGTCAAATCTAGCATTAAATTTTTCCAAATTTAATTGATATCTTATCGCCTGACCATAATATCCTTTTAAAGTTAGATAAAATTGTGGATATGGTAGATTAAAAAATGCAGCATAAGGTGAATTATCACCTAATTGAAACAATGCTTTACCTTGAACATCCTCTAATTCTATCTTTACGGATGGAACAAATGAACTATTTGTCGTTATATTAATTTGTGTTATACCTAACAAACCATTGTCTACAACTGCGTTTTCATCACGAACTGTGTTTCGGAAATATGGTTCTCCCTCACTATTTGTAAAAGATATTTCTTTGGGTTGGTTTTGACCCCTCATATCTATTGTATCCACACCCGTAAATTCCTCATAATATCCAACACCCAAAAAATTATCTTTTGTGGGTTTCAAAAAATTCATTTTTGCCACGGATATTGTTCGTATTCTATCTTGAGAAGTACCTCCAACCGCCAACTTTGTTCTCGGTAACATTTCCGCCTCCAAGTTGGCAAACATTACCAAACTTTCGTGATCAACTAATCTTTCTTCTATATTACCAAAATTATCAATAGTTTTGTTAGGATCGACAACAATTAAATTGTTGTAATCGAATTCTACTAATATATTTCCGTTACTGTCAGCCTGAACATTACCTGCCATAATAATAAAAATAATTTTCTAAAGCCGCTTTATAATCTTGTAACGATGGAATTAATGGAAATGGAATAATTAAAATCGCCCCGTCATATATATTATTTTCTAATCCACCAAACTGTGGATTTGCTTGTAATATCAACCAATTGAATACAGGTGAATTATAAAATTCTTGTGAAACTCTATCTAGTCTACTTCTACCAACTTTGTAAATATAAGATTTGTCTGTTACCTTTTGAGGTATTTGCACGAATGGAACAACGGTTTGTTCTCCATTAATTAAAAAATCACTGTAACGATTATAATACGGAAATCCCATTAGTTTAATTTTACTTTTGATACATAGACACCAGTGCTAGACCCACTAGGTCCATCATTCCATTTATTAACATTAGTAGTTATATTCGACGATGCACCTAACCCTCTTATTAATGTTTTTTGTGATTCTATTTTTTCAGCGTCACCGTTATTTTGGGTGGTATAAGTAAACACTCGTTTCTTTACAGAATATGGAGTATAATTGATAAAATCTTTAAGTACATTTTTCTCCATATGGTCAATAAATTCTTTTGTTATATTGTTTTCATCCAAGAAAATCGGTTTAGTATTCTCAATCCAATAAGCATCAAAATATTTTTCAACTTCAGTTGACCCTTGTCCAAGAATTGCATTATTGTTAATTATATTACCTATAATTTGATTTTTAAATGTTTGATATTTTTTATCATCCAAAATGTCATCCGACAATAACATATATGACCTTCTAAATACAGAACTATTTTTTAACGATAAAGTTAATCCAACCCCTAAATTTTTAGTTTTCGTACTAAAAGGAATAAAAACTTGTGCCACGTTTAATTGACTACTATCAACAAGACTACCATTTTCCGCTACTTCATATACTAATCTACCCGAATAATTTTGTTTATCAACACTATATGTAAAACTTGTTTCAGTTTGGATTAAAGTTTTGAATGTATTCAAACTTAAAATTATTTTTCTAATATCTTCTTTTAACTCATCACGAGTATTTGTGACATTTTGTGAACTTTGGTCAACTTCTGTTGTTCCACTTGTTACATATATTTTAACTCTACCATTTGGTTCTTGTAGTCCATCAGTACCTGTATTTACAACTGAACCAAATGTCATCGTATTTATTCTTCCAATAGTCTGCAAATACAATTGTTCCTGATTTACTAAACTTTGCGTTATACTAGTTACCCCATTTTGGAATGTTGAACTTTTTGATTTAATCAAATTACTTAAATTTTCTTTAAGTTGTCTTATTACTTTTGTACTGAATGATTTACTTGGTTGTGACATAAACTTAATAAACTCATCTTCGTCATCATCGATGTTATCAATATATGTTGATACTATAGTATTTACATTTGATTCAAAACTTGAAGGCTTACCAAATAATTTAACCTCCGCCAAATCTACATTGAAATTACCGCTCGTATAATTTCTATTTGTAATCCATTCTTGTCTAACGGCATTGTTATATTGATTCACAGTCTCCTTTAGTTTGTTAACAATTGTTTGAAAATAAGTTTGTGTCTCATTCTTAAACCTTTCCATATAATCAGAATAACTAATAGTTCCAGTTTCATACTCGCCAATATTATTCGTAATAATAGTACCTATTGTACTATTATTTGATTGGCCAGCATTTGGTGTAGTTTGATTTATAGTCGGAGGAGTTTGAGGTTGTATGGCATCCAAAAATTCTTTGTCTAACACTTTATAACTTTCATCTGTAACATCCGCCCTGTCATCCCACATTTCAGTGTTGGCATAAAAATTAAAAGTTAATGCATTCTGTAATTTATCAATAGATGTTTTTAACCCACTTCCTCCAACAAAATTAAATCCTAATGTTATATTTGCAATCATAGGTTGTACTCCAATACCTTCAGGATTCAAATCCAAATTTTCATAAGTTATTCCTAAAGATGTTGGGATAATTTTAGTATTATAAAAATCACCGACTCTTAAAACTAAAACAGGTGGTGCCCCAAATGATGTATTTATCGCATTGTCATATTGTAAACTTTGGGTACCATTAATTTCCTTTATTGTTGGTATTGTATCACCTGGTCTAACACATTGTTGTAAAAAGGTTAATCTTGAATTAAGTCCTTCTGGTGTTGTCGAATGGAAAGATGGGTGGAAAAATTTCAATTTATCTTTCAAGTTATCAAACACCATAGGTGTTTCTTCTTTTATAGTCTCAAAATAATCACATTCCGATAACAAAGCCCTTAAAACCCTTTTAGTTATGTTATTCCTTAAAACGCTACTTTCTTCAACAGTATTAACTTTTCGTGTTTGAGTTACAACATTTCCTACCAAAACGTCACTATATTGGGCAACCGCTTCTTGTGGTTTTGGTATATTGTTGGACAACGTACTAACAATACTACTAACAAATGTCCTTCTACAAGCCATAGCATTGTATGTGAAAACATCATATGTTCCAACCGTAGAGTCTCCACCAACCGCATTTTTATCGTCATCAGTACAATTGATGGTATTTCCAACTTCAAAATTTACAGGGTCAGCTTGACCTGAAGATTTCAAAACCCTTGGGCTTGATGTCGTTGTCTCACCCAAAGCTCTATTATTTACTGAATTAACTATTAACCTACCACTTTGTATAAATGGTTTCAAACTTTCTGTTTCACTAAAAAATTGAATAGCCGACTCTATTCTTCTTTTTGCCAATTCTAAATTATAGTTTTTAGTGGCCGGTGCAGAACAACTTGAATCTAATACTACAGTAACATTTCCTTCTTTATTTTGAGTTAACTGATAAGCCAAGTCATTTGTAAACGCAGTCATCACAGAATAATTAGGTATGACCACATTGTCAAAAAAGTTATTAGTTTTTTGGGGGTCTTTGTTTTTTGGACTATTGGTATAAACCTCTCTATTTGTTGTTGAAGTATATCTATTAAATTCTTGAGTATAATTTACAACAGAACCTTCATAGGGATAATTATTTCCAAAATAAAATCCGAAGGTCAAATATTTGTTAAAATAATTTGGGTCTAACGGATTTGCAATTGTTTGGTCAGACCCATTAGTTGAATATACTCCTGTTTGTATAGTTTGTTTAGAAAACTCTAATTGTTCAGCAGTTAATTCTTTTGAAGTAATCGCCTGTTGTAACTGGTATAAATCATTTGGATTAACTGTATAATATTTTTTTGCAAGTTCATATAAGTCATATTTTCTACATCCAGCAAAAAAAGATTCTAAAATAGAATCAACCCTAACCTTATTAGTTTCGTTATTTAATACTTTATTTACTATTAAATTTAAAACTGATGGGTGGTCAACTACAATCTTCCAAGATATAGTACCTGTCCTAGATGTATTCTTGTACGTATAAATTGGTTCAGGTCTACCTAAAAAGCTTGTATCATTCCAACTTGGTGATATTGTTTCTGAAAAAGTTAATGCGTAAGGTGGAAACCACATTACTCTTCCACCATTAGGACCTCTCTCACATATTGGTAAATCAGAAACAGAATAACCAGGTGTGTTAGATGTTCTCCACGCCAAATTTTCTAAAGAAAACATATATTTTTTAGCATAACCAACATTTGTACTTAAACCACCAGGACCATTAATTAAGTTTGTCGAACTTTGTCCTCCTTCTTGTTTGTTTGGTGATATATTTAAATTATATGTTTTGTCTAATACTGACCATGAAAATCTTCTTCCTTCTGTAACAGTACCATCTGTTTTTTGTAAATCGTTATATTGTAAATAAGGTATATCTTTAGCAAAAACACGACAATATTCAGTACCCACTTCTTGTCCTATCGCACCAACATAAGAAAGAACACGAGAACCTTTTGTAAGTTCTTTATATCCGTCATTAAATACCTTACTTACTTGGTCTATCGCATTTCCAACATGCTGCAGTCTACGCCCTCCTTGGGGTTGACTGTCAATAATTCTTTGGGTATTATCTAATATTGAACCCTCTCTAAAAGTTAGATTAGTAGACTCTGTTGAGTTATATGATGATGGTTTAAAATCTTCATCTTCGTTGGTAACTTCACCTCCTATACCAACTTTCTTACCCGCATTACCTTTGTATTTTGGCGAAACCCAAGTTAATCCACCTTCTATTCCACCTCCATTGGAGTATGTAGGACCATTGGATCCAAGTTTAATTTCTTTACTCGGACCTTCATATAATTGAGCTAATTCAGTTGGTCCAAATACAGGTGATTGTTGTTCTTGACCATAACTATTAATCGGTAATGCACCAGATGGAGAAAAAACTCGTGATGGTTCAGCGGTTACAGATCCAACATAATAAGTAGAATTATTAGTTGTTGATGGAACTGCCAAACCGGCTAATCTATTAAATAGTGTTCTATCGTAACTAGGTTTATATTTGTTATAATCTATATTTTTGAATAACCTTGATTTTTGTCCACTACCAGTGTTATTATAAAATATTTGAGATCCAGATAGATTTGTACCTAATAATGTAGAAACAAAATTTCCAACTGCACTTTTCCTGAAAGCATTTTGTAATTGAGCAACTGTTGTTGGTTGTCTCAAACTTATTCCATCATCAAAATAAGAACCAGGTATCGGTGATATCGGTAAAATACTACCACCCAATCTTAATATGAAGTTTGTTGCCGCTAAAATTGGATTTTCAGATTGAGTAATAACCCAGTTGGGCTCTATTAATGGAACTCTACCTGTTATCAGGTTAACAACATCAGTTGCACTATCAACACTAAATAAATTAACTCTACCAATAGTATCTTGCTCTATTTGGCGAGCAATTCTTTCTTCAAATTCTTTTCTTAAAGTTATTGCTCCTAATCTAGCAATAAATGAATCTTGACTTAATAATCCATTGTCTCCTTGAGGATCGGGACTTAAAAGAATTGATAATGGACTATATGTCGAATTGTTGAAAAATGGGTACGGCTGGTTGTTATATAACCCTTGACTTTGTATGATGTTGGGTGAGGAAATAAATTCCCCACTATCTAATAATTGTGTTGATCCATTACTATAAGCATTAACCTTTTTCCAATTTTTGGATTCAGGTTCTGCTTGATCTAATATTTTTGCGTTTTGTTGTCCTGGACCATATTCACCCCTATTAGATTTTGAATTATTTAATACTCCAACGTCAGGAACTTCATTATATCCACCTTCACTTCCCCATTGATTTAATGGATACAATTTATTAGCAAAACTAGGTTCATCTATCAGTTGGTCAGGAGAATCAACAACTGAACTATCTGATTGTATGTATTCATAATTTATGGGAAATGATGGTCTATTCGGCGCCTTGGCATAAGGTGTCAAATTTCTTGTGACAAGTTTTTTTCTAAAACCATCCGAACTTATAAAATCTAAAGGACTTCCCATTTATGTTTTATATATAAATAGGTTGATAGATATTTTTTTAATTTTGTGGTTTGGATTTTAAGTTTGTTGACCTACTATTAACTATACCATGAATTGTATTTTGAAATTCTTGAGTTTGGAATGTTCTTCTCAATATTTCTTGAAGTTCCTTTGCATCTATCTTGGAGTATTCTGGAGGTAATTTCAAATCAATGGTTATTCCTCCACCGAAATCAATTTTTGAAGTATTGGGTTGACCATCAGGTGTAACGGATTTTTGTATTTGGCCAGCAATTGATTGTTGTCCCTCTATAAAGAATTTACCTAATGGTTGTGAACCCAATTTTTCTTTTTCAACAGATTCGACAAATCCAGTCAATTCACCCATTGCCTTCTTCAAGAAACCTTCTCCTGCGGTTTCTGAACCCATTTTATCAGTAACCTCTTTCGCATAGTTTTTCATACTACTGAAAAAGGATTTATCCAATTGGTCAAATTGTTTTCCTGATTTCTCCAAAAATTCATTTATTGCCTTTGGTAATTCAGCGGTTGATTTTGTTTTGAATAATTCTTCTAAACTATTATAAAATTGATTCGCTTGTCCTCTGACATCTTGTACATCAAAGTATCCTTTTCCTGTTGAAGATAATGTACCGGTAACCGCTTCTGTTGTTCGTCTAACACCCTCCCCAGCCCTAACTGCAGCAGTAGTGGATGCAATACCATATAACAATTTATCTTTAATCGCCCTTATGTCGTTCATCATTATCTCATCCAATCTCAACTGGTCTCTAGCAATTTCTTCTATTGGTTTTTGCGCGTCTTTTTGATCCTCGATAAGTTGATTCATTTCTGTTTGTGTAACATCGACCAACCTTTTCTGATATTCTTGTCCCCTATCGTCTTTGAGATTAACAACATATTCCCCATCCTTCATAGAAGCAATGTTAGCCAAATATTGTTTATCTTCCTCTTTAGCGAATTTAATTTGTGGGCTTATTGATGATAATCTTTTATCCAGTTCCGCGGCAGCAATACCCGCTTTCATCAATTCACTTGAACTTACACCTGTCTGATCTTCAATTTCTTTCAATCTTAAAACACCTTCAGGACTGATTTTGAACCTACCGGCAGCTTCATCAAACTCTGTAAATTGTTTTCCAACATTAATCAAACTATCTTGTAAACCTTGTGGATCATTGATCGATTGATTCATAAGTTGGAATGGGTCAACCAAGTTACCAACAGAAACACCTAATCTTTGGAAAGCAGATGCTACCTCGACAGCTCTATCAGGACTCAAAACTTTTTCAGCTAATTGAAATGTATTATACATATCAAATTTTAACATAGATGCTTGAGCAGCCATCTTTGTTAATCCTTGCACCCCTCCTTCAAATTGGTATCTATTCAGTTTGTCAGTATTATCCAACACATCTCCCATAACCTGTTTAGCATTACCTCCAATACTTTGAATATATGAGATCGATGTTTCTAATTGTTTTGGTATTTTATCGAACGTGAAACCAATATCAGAGAATGTTTTGGTTAGAGTTTGAGCATCCGTAGCCAATATTTTGGAGGCAGCATATAATTTCTCAACTGATTCAGTATTTGCGATTACATTCCTTCTAGCTCCCAATGCAACATCTCCAATAGTTTTCGTAACATCTCCGATGTTTCCACCCAACCTTGTAATACCAGGAATTGCA
>Ga0315904_10011017_pt1 | contig 11604 bp, 9 predicted proteins | sample LakEriMetagenome_6_FD_203529 | JGI IMG/M metagenome (GOLD analysis project Ga0315904, IMG submission 203529) | Freshwater fungal communities from buoy surface, Lake Erie, Ohio, United States - Buoy 12 MA120 | ecosystem: Environmental > Aquatic > Freshwater > Lake | place: USA: Lake Erie, Ohio...
TGGCCAGGAAGAACATCCGGTTGCCATCGAGGGATTTGAGGTATTTATCATGCATCGTGCGCGACAGATCATCGTCCAGCGGCAGCGGACGGTAACTGAAATCACTGCCCGACAGATGCAGGTACATGAGCGTTCCGGCCTGGGCCTGGGCCTGGGTCGGAGCAAGCTCCGCCTTCGCGACAGGCGTGTCGCCCTGGGTTGCCGCATAGGCGATAGCCAGAGGCAGCAGTGCCGCGATTGCCAGAACGATCCGTTTTTTCATGGGTTGCCTCGTAAGTTACCGCGATTGTGCGCACATCGCGCGGGAAAAGCATGGGCCATTGGTTGGGTCAGGCTTCGACGAAGCCGGCATCCATGGCCATACGGTCGGCGTGGTAGCTGGAACGCACCATCGGTCCTGATGCGACATGGGTGAAACCCAATTGGTTCCCGTAAGCTTCGATTTCGGCGAATTCTTCCGGGGTCCAATAGCGCATCACCGGATGGTGGTGCGGGGTCGGTTGCAGGTACTGGCCGACGGTGATCATGTCGACGTCATGGGCACGCAGATCGCGGAGCGTCTGCTGCACCTGTTCCATGGTTTCGCCCAGCCCGAGCATGATGCCGGATTTGGTCGGCAACCCCGGATTGTCGGCCTTGAACTGCTTGAGCAGGGTCAGCGACCACTGGTAGTCGGCTCCGGGACGTACATTTGGGTACAGATCGGGCACGGTTTCCAGATTGTGGTTGAACACATCCGGCGGCGATTGATTCAGCAGCTCCAGCGCGCGTTCCATACGGCCCTTGCCGCGGAAGTCCGGAGTCAGGATTTCGATCTTTATGTCCGGACTGAAACGGCGGACCTCTTCGATGCAGCGGGTGAAGTGTTCGGCACCGCCATCACGCAGATCGTCGCGGTCTACCGATGTGATGACCACATAACGCAGCTTCATGTCGGCGATGGTTTTAGCCAGATTCAGCGGTTCGGACGCGTCCGGCGGCTTCGGGCGACCATGCGCGACATCGCAGAAACTGCAACGGCGCGTGCAAACCTCGCCCAGAATCATAAAGGTTGCGGTACCGTGGCTGAAACATTCATGGATGTTCGGGCAGCTGGCTTCTTCGCAGACGGTGATCAGATGGTTCTCGCGCAGCTGCGATTTCAATTTGGCGACGGCGTTTCCGGAAGGAATGCGCACGCGGATCCAGCTCGGTTTGCGCAATACCGGCGCCTCGGCAAAATTGACCGGACTGCGGGCGATTTTGCTTTCGCCTAACTGCTTGACCCCGGCCTCGAGGCTGGTGACAGTCTGCGCGGTGATGGTTTTATCTTTGGACATGACCCACTCACATTTCGGAAAGGAATGCCGACGGCAACGCATCGATCCAGACCGGGGACAATCCCAGCTGCTGCGAGAGCTGCGCCACCAAAACGGGCTCGACCTGATCAAGACCCACGGCAGGGTTCAATTCTAGCATCTGCGTCACTTCCAGACCGGCATAGCCGCAGGGGTTGATGCCGTGGAACGGCGCCAGATCCATGGCGATATTGAAGGCCAGACCGTGCAGACTGCAGCCGTGCTTGATACGCAGGCCGAGCGCGGCGATCTTGGCGGTGCCGACATACACCCCGGGCGCACCGGCGCGGCGTTCGGCTACGATGTCCCAGTGCGCAAGGGTATTAATCAGCGCCTGCTCGATGTGGGTCACCAACTCGCGTACGCCAAGGCCGAGACGCCGAAGATTGACCAAAGGATAGGCCACGATCTGGCCCGGACCGTGGTAAGTCACCTGACCGCCGCGGTTACAGCGGATGACCGGGATATCGCCCGGCAGAAGCACATGTTCGGGCTTGCCGGCCTGACCCAAGGTATAGACCGGCTCGTGCTGGAGCAGCCAGAGTTCGTCATGGCCGTCGGCATCGCCGCGTTCGGCGGTATGCCGCTCCTGGGCCGCCCAGACCGGCGGATAGGGCTGGATGCCAAGCCGGCGGATCTGCCAGGACGGATTTACAGCGTCCACTTGATCTCGGGGTGGGCCCGCAGGGCGTTGTGCGCCGCCTCGTAATCGGCCCGGCTTTCGGCTTTGAACTTTAGGCTGATTGAAACGAAGCGGCCGGCACTGGAAGCGCGGCTGGATACGGTTTCATGCAGTACCGTCAAGCCGGCCTGCTCGAGCTCATGCGGAACGGCCGTTTCCAGATGGGCGGCGGCGCTGCCCAAGGCCGTGATTTCAAACACGCCCGGGAAGGTGAAGCCCTTTTCAGGGGTTTTTTCGGTAGTCATGCCGTCATTATCGGGGCAATCCGGGCAAAACCCAAGGCCGGACCGGGCCGGATATGCCTTTCGGCACATTTTATTAACGCGCTTTCACGTAAAATCGGGAAATTATCCACCAAAGGTCCTTTCCCATGTCGAAAAATCCCGTCACCCTCGCCATCGCCCTCGCCTTGGCTACCGCCAGCATCGGCCTGCCCGCCGAATCGGCACAGGCCGCTGCCACCAAGGAATCCGCGCAAGCCATGAATCCGTTCTTCCAGAAAAGCCCGCTGCCCTACCAATACCCGCAGTTCGACAAAATCAACAATGCCGTTTACGGTCCTGCCTTTGAAGCCGGCATGAAAGAGGGCGCGGCTGATATCGAGAAAATCGCCAACAATCCGGCCAAACCGAGTTTCGAAAACACCATCGTGGCGATGGAGAAATCCGGACAGGTGCTCGACCGCGTATCCACCGTATTCTTCAGCCTGATCGGCACCAACAACAATCCGGATATGCTCAAGCTGCAGGCGGAACTGGCCCCGAAACTCTCGGCCTACTCCGATGCCATCACCTTGAACGGTAAACTGTATGCCCGCGTCAAGGCGCTGCATGATCAGCGCGACAGTCTGGGACTGGATGCTGAATCCAAGCGTCTACTTGAGCGCTACCATACCGATTTCGTGCGCGAAGGTGCGCAATTGAATGATACAGACAAAGCCATACTGAAAGACATCAACGCCAAATTGGCCGGCCTGCAGACCACCTTCAGCCAGAATGTGCAGAAGGAAGTCAACGCCGCCGCCATCGTGGTCGACCGCAAGGAAGATCTCGCCGGCATGTCCGATTCCGACATCGCGGCCGCCGCCGCCGTATCCAAGGCCCGCGGCATGGAAGGCAAGTACGTCATTGCGCTGCTCAACACCTCTGGCCAGCCGGCGCTGGACTCCCTCGACAACCGTGCATTGCGCGAGCGCATCCAGAAAGCCTCGATTGCCCGTGGCAGCCAGGGCGGTCAGTTCGACAACCGTGCCGTGTTCGCCGAAATCGTGAAGCTGCGTGCCCAGCGTGCCAAACTACTCGGCTATGGCAACCATGCCGAATACGTGTTGGAGGATGCCACCGCAAAGACCACAGACGCCGTCAACAAGATGCTGTTCGGTCTGGCACCTGCTGCCGTGGCAAACGCCAAGAAAGAAGCGACCGACATGCAGAAAGTGGTCGATGCCGAAAAGGGCAAGTTCCAGCTGGCCGCCTGGGACTGGTCGTACTATGCCGAAAAGGTCCGTAAAGACCGCTATGCATTCGATGAATCGCAGCTGCGTCCGTATTTTGAAATGACCAGTGTTCTTGAGAACGGCGTATTCTATGCCGCCGAGAAACTATACGGCTTGACCTTCAAGCGCCGCGATGATCTTCCGAAATACCACGAAGACACTACGGTCTACGAAGTGTTCGATGCCGACGGCAAGCATCTCGCCCTGTTCATCGCCGACATGTATGCGCGCGATAACAAACGCGGCGGTGCCTGGATGAACGCTTATGTGTCGCAGAACCGACTGACCGGCAATACGCCGGTGGTGGCCAACCACCTGAACGTGCCCAAGCCGCCGAAAGGCGAGCCGACCCTGCTGACCTTCGATGAAGTCACCACCATGTTCCATGAATTCGGCCACGCGCTGCATGGCATGTTCTCGGACGTGAAATACCCGCGCTTCTCCGGCACATCGGTACCGCGCGATTTCGTGGAGTACCCTTCGCAGGTCAACGAAATGTGGGCCACCGATCCGGCCATCCTGAGCAACTACGCCAAGCATTACCAGACCGGCGTGCAGATTCCGCAGGCGCTGCTGGACAAGGTCCAGGCCGCCGCCCAGTTCAACGAAGGCTTCCGCACCACCGAATACCTGGCCGCTTCCATCATCGACCAGGCCTGGCATCAGAAAACTGCCGACCAACTTCCCGGTGTCGATGGCGTCCTGGCGTTTGAAAGCAAAGCCCTGGATGAAGCCGGCATCAATCTGGCCCTAGTTCCGCCGCGCTACCGCACCACGTATTTCAGCCACATCATCGGTGGCTATTCGGCCGGTTATTACTCCTATCTGTGGAGCGAAGTGCTGGATGCCGACTCGGTAGAGTGGTTCAAGGAAAACGGCGGGCTGAAACGCGAGAACGGCGATCACTTCCGCAAGACCCTGCTGTCACGTGGCGGCAGCGAAGATGCGATGAAGCTGTTCGAGGATTTCCGCGGCCGCGCTCCGGACATCCAGCCACTGCTGAAACGCCGCGGCCTGACTGCATCTCCGACTCCGGGCAAGTAAGCCATTCGGGCAAAGAAAAAGGCCGGAGCAATCCGGCCTTTTTTTATTTCACTGTGTCTCACGGTTACAGGTTATCCCACCACATCAGGAAACCGTCCCACAGCCGTCCGAAGAAGCCGGCTTCAGCCACGGCAACTTTGGCAACCAGCGGCGCTTCCGCAACCACTTTACCGTCGAGACTGATTTTCAGCGTGCCGACTTTCTGGCCGGCGGCCAGCGGCGCGATGACGTGCTTGGGCAGATCGATGTTAGCTTTCAGTGCATCGAACTTGCCGCGCGGCAACGAGACGCTGAACGGCATGGCCACGGCCAGGGCCACGGTATTATCTTTGCCTTTCCAGACACGCGGCGAGGCGATGACTTTATCCGGCGTATACAGCGTACGTGTTTCATAGAAGCGGAAACCCCAGTTCAGCAATGCCAGATTGCCGTTCTCGCGAAGATCGAAGCCCTGTTTCTGGGAATCGGTCTGGATGCCGAGGACAACCGACACCAGGCGCTGTTCGCCGCGCTTGGCCGAAGCCAGCAGGCAGTAACCGGCGGCCGAGGTGTGTCCGGTCTTGATGCCGTCGACCGAAGTATCCTTCCACAACAGGCCGTTGCGGTTGTGCTGGCGGATGCCGTTGACCGTGTATTCCTTGATCTTGTTGTAAGCATAGGCTTCCGGAAAATCACGGATCATCGCGCGGCCCATCAGCGCCAGATCACGGGCGGTCGAATAATGATTCGGATCGGAAAGACCGTGCGGATTGGCAAAGTTCGTATTATTCATGCCGATTTTCTTGGCATAGGTGTTCATCAGTTCCACAAAGGCCGTTTCCGAGCCGGCAATATGTTCGGCCAAAGCGATGGCGGCATCATTGCCGGACTGGATGACCATGCCGCGTTCGAGTTCATCGAGGCTGACCATGCTGCCCAGCGGCAGGAAGCTGGTGGATCCATCGGTACCGCCGCCTCCGCCGCTCCAGGCGTTTTCGCTGATCAGCACCTGATCGGTGCGCTTGATCTTGCCGGCTTTCATTTCGGCGGCGACCACATAGGATGTCATCACTTTGGTAATGCTGGCCGGTTCCACGCGGGCATCCGGATTGGCGCCAGCCAAAATCTGGCCATTGCTGAAGTCCATCAGCAGCCAAGCCGAAGCGCCGGCCGGTGCCGGTGCAGCTGGAATCTGCACGGAATTTGACGGGGCCGCATTCGGCACCGGAACGGATTGCGCGGCGGCGAAAGCCACGGCACACAGAGTAGCGCTGGCCGCAAGAAAACGGGGGAATCGCATGGAAGCTCCAAATGGGGGTTGATGCCCCGCCATTTTAAGCCTATTCGGACCCGACACGGACTCCCTGTAGACCGATTTCCTGCAATAACTGCTGAATCCGCGAGATTTCCAGACTATTCAAGGGACCGATGCGGACCCGCCAGACCAGCCCCTGCTCAGTCCGTGCTTTCTGGATGAAGGCGGCATCGATGGATAGATCGCGCAAGCGCTCCTTCAGGACCTTGGCATTATCCTCGCTGGCAAAGGAACCGATCTGCAGATAGCGCTTTTCACTTTCCGGCGCTTCCACGACCGCGACGGGAGCCAAATCCTCAAGATTGCTGACGGCTTCGACCTCCACCTTTGCCGTTCCGAGGCGGTTGATGCCGAGCTTGCTGGCCGCCGCAAAACTCAGATCGATGATCCGGCCTTCATGGAAGGGACCGCGATCGTTGACGCGCACGATCACCGACTGCCCGGTATCCAGCCGCGTCACCCGGACGAAGCTCGGCAGTGGCAAGGACTTGTGTGCGGCGCTGAATTGGCACATGTCATAGATTTCGCCGTTGGAGGTGGTGCGCCCGTGGAATTTCGTGCCGTACCAGGAGGCGACGCCGCGTTCCTTGTACCCTTCCGCCGAATCACGCACGTAATAACTGCGGCCCAAGACCTTGTAGGGCGATCGGTTACCCCCTCTTGATTTCGGCTCAATACGCGGCACCGGTTCTTTCAGCAAACTGACATCGAGTTCACCATCCGGATGGGCGTCGGCAACACCGGGCGCGTAGAGACCACCTTTAGTGTAATTGCGTTCATCATGCTGCATCACCTGACGGCAGACGCGCGCATTGTTGCGTTCGGCTTCGTCCGCGGTGTCCGGCAGGGGTGGAGTCACCGCCGGTACCTGTGCCTGTGGCGGTTTTGATGCAGACGGCGCCGGCACTTCAGGACGTGGCGGCGCGCTGCTGCAGGCCGCGAGCATCAGCGCCAGTAACGGTGCGTATTTCGATGCCGTCATCGTCCGGCCGGTGCTTGTGGGGTGACGGAAGAATCTTCAGGCGCACCGTAGGACCGCTGCGCGATTTCCTGCGACAGCTGCCAGACCGCCATGGCATACATCGGCGAGCGGTTGTAGCGCGTAATCACCCAGAAGTTCTTGAAACCGATCCAATGCTCGGTGCCTTGCACGCCTTCAAGCGTCAGCAGCGTTGATGGCAGGTTCTGCACAGGACGGACCGGGGCATATCCACGGGATGCAAGTTCGGACAAGGTGAACTTCGCTTCCCAGTTTTCCGGTTTATACGGTGCAGCACCCGGAGCTGCAGCTGCTCGTACGAACACCGGCTTGCCGGTCTGCCAGCCGAAGCCGTTGAAGTAATTGGCGATGGACGCAAAAGTATCTTTCTTCGAACCGAAAAGGTCACGGCGTCCATCACCATCGCCATCCACCGCATATTTCCGGTAGCTCGATGGCATGAACTGACCCAGGCCCATGGCGCCGGCGTAACTGCCTTTCAAGGCATGGATGTCGAATCCTTCCTCGCGCGTCAGCGCGAACAGCTGGCCCAGTTCATCGGTGAAGAATGCGGAACGTGCCGGATTAGGTTTACCGTTGATGATTGGGTAATGAAACGCCAGGGTATACAAGGCATCAAGGACATTATGGCTGCCCATATTGCCGCCCCATCCGGTTTCTACCCCCATGATGGCCAGTATGATTTCAGAAGGCACGCCGCTCTTTGTGGCAACCTCTTCGACGCTGACGCGGTTATCGGCAAAATAGGCACGACCCTGCCGGATACGGCTCTCGGTCAGGAAGATGGGGCGGTATTGCGCCCAGGTCCGGGTCGATTCCGCCGGACGGGACATGGCATTGACGATGGACTGCCGGTAAATCGCTTTGGTCAGGATAGCGCGGATTTCAGCTTCGGGAATGCCGTATTTCTTCGCGGTATCGGCGATGAACTGCTGCTTGCGCGTCTGCAGATCCGCACTCAACGGCTCGCTTTCGACCAGCGGCGGAATTGGCGCTGGTGCGGGAACCGGAAGCGGCGCTGTCGGTGCCGGAGCCTGCTTGACCGGCGAACCGTTACAGCTGGCCAGTGCGAGAGTCATCACCAGCAGAGAGATTTTCTTCATGTCCTGTTTCCTTGTTCACTCAGTGCACGATTCCAAATTACCACAGTTCATTTGCCACCGTAATGCGTCTGGCGTGAACTCAAAGTAAATCCGGATCGAGATCCCGGCAGAGCGGATCGAGCGCGGCAAAGCGGACAAGTTGAGCGTCCTTGGCCGGAAGCTCCCAGGTGATGAAATAATGCGCAGCAGCGATTTTTCCCTGCAGCAAGGATAGGCGCGGACCACGGGCATCGGCCAGCAACCGCGATGCGGTCAATGCCTGATCCAACCACAACCAGGCGACGATGGCATGCCCCATCGCATCCAGCAGAAGATAGGCATTGGCCAGCGCCATGTCCATGTCGGTGCGCGCCGCCGCACCGGCGGCCTGCACGGCGGGGGCGAAATTCGCCCATCGCATTGCCAGAAAATCAGCTAACGGCGCGAGTGCGTCATCGCTGCGGGCGGCGGCAAGCGTGGTTTCGACACGCGCGGACAGCAGGGCGAATGCACGGCCGCCATCGCCCAGAAGTTTGCGGCCAAGCAGGTCCATGGCCTGGATGCCGTTGGTACCTTCATGAATGGCATTGATGCGGTTCTCGCGCCAGAGGCGCTCGACCGGAAAATCCCGCGTATACCCGGCGCCGCCGTGCACCTGTATCGCGATGGAGTTCGCTTCCTGCGCATAATCCGACGGCCAGGCCTTGACGATTGGCGTCAGCAGATCGACCAGTGCCTGGGATTCGGCCGCTACCGCGCCACCGGACTTCGCTTCATCGACAAGACGCGCGGCATAGAGACATAACGCCAGCCCGCCTTCCACATAACTCTTGGCACGCAGAAGCATGCGGCGCACATCGGCATGCCCGATGATCGGAATCATCGGCGAAGACGCATCGCGCTCGCCCACGGCCCTGCCTTGGCGGCGCTCCTTGGCATAAGCCAGCGCCGCTCGGTAACCGGCATAACCGCCCATGGTGGCCCCGATGCCGACGCCGATGCGGGCCTCATTCATCATCACGAACATGCCGCGCAGACCGTCGTGCGGCGCACCGACCAGCTCCCCGATGCATTCCTCGGGTTCACCGAAGCCAAGCAGGCAGTTGACCTGGCCATGCGTCCCGAGCTTGTGGTTCAAGCCAATCAGGGTGACGCCGTTACGCGCGCCCGCATTGCCGTCTGCATCGACCTGCCGCCGCGGCACGATGAACAGCGAAATACCCTTGCTACCCGCCGGACCGCCCGGAATTTTGGCCAACACCAGATGCACGATGTTCTCGGAAATTTCATGGTCGCCGCTGCTGATCCACATTTTGTTGCCGCGCAAGGCATAGCGCCCGTCCGGAAGCGGTTCGGCGATGGTGCGGATGTCGGCCAGACTGGAGCCGGCCTGGGGTTCCGAAAGGCACATGGTGCCGTACCAGCGGCCCTCGACCATCGGCGGGAGATAACGACGCTTCTGGTCTTCGCTGCCGACCTCACGGATCAGATTGGCAGCAGCCTTGGTGAGGAACGCATAGCCGTTGGTCGCCACATTTGCGCAGGAAAAGATGCCGCCCAGAGTCGCCACCAGGGTGTAGGGAAGTCCGAGCCCGCCTTCATCGAGTGGCGTACCCATGCCGAAGAATCCGGCATCGCGGTAGGCCGAAAGCGCCTGCGTGATTTCAGGCATCAACACGACACGGCCGTCTTTGATCTGCGGCGGATTGGCATCCGACTTAGCCGCGTGCGGCAGGAACTCGGCCTCGGCAAGGGCCAGCCCGGCATCCAGCATGGCCTGCATGGTGTCGGCGTCGGCATGCGCGAACTGTGGAATGTCAGTCAGGTTCTGGGCATTCAGCCAGTCGAACAGAAGAAAATTCAGATCATCGCGGGGTGGCAGCATCGGAGTTCATCCAGTCAGGGCGGTTAAGGGGCTTGGTCGTTCGGTACGGATCGGCAAGGTTCAGTCGCCGATGTATTTGCGGTGGGAATAGGCGGACATGATCAATCCGAAACCGGCCAACAGCGAGACGGCGGAGGTACCGCCGTAACTGATCAGGGGCATCGGCACGCCGACCACCGGCAGGAAGCCGGCAACCATGCCGCCGTTGACCACGATGTAGATGAAGAAGGTCAGCGCCAACGCGCCGGCCAGCAGGCGCGAGTAGGTGTCCTTGGATTGCAGCGCCATCCAGAGGCAACGCGCGATGACGAAGAAGTACAAGGCCATCACCAGCAGTACGCCGAGCCAGCCCCACTCTTCGGAAAACACCGAGAACGCGAAATCGGTCGTATGCTCCGGCAGGAAATCGAGCGCCGCCTGGGTGCTTTCGCCCCAACCCTTGCCGCTGAAACCGCCGGAGCCGATGGCGATTTTGGATTGGATGATGTTCCAGCCGGCACCCTGCGGGGCGCTTTCCGGATTCAGGAACACCATGATGCGGTCTTTTTGATAGGGCATCAGGAACTGATAGCCGATGGGAACCGCCGCCGCCGCGGCACCGATGGAAATCAGAATGCGGCGTAACTGCAATCCGGCGAGGAACAACGCGAAACCGCCCGAGGCGGCGACCAGCATGCCGGTACCGAAGTCCGGCTGCTTCACGATCAGCAGCACCGGCAAGCCGACGATCATTGCGCTCACCGCCAGCGTCTTCCAACTGGGCGGCAACGCTTCCCGGTGAAGGTACCAGGCCAGCATCATCGGTACGCTTAATTTCAACAGTTCGCCCGGTTGCAGATAGAACACACCGAGATCCAGCCAGAGATTGGCGCTGCGGCCACTGCCGAAAATGAAAACCAAGGGCATCAGCGACAAGGTGCCGGCATAGATCCATGGCGTCCAGGAACGCAGGGTGGCGGGTGTGGTATTGGCCAGAAGCAGCAGCGCGGCGGAGCCGAGCACGAAGCGTGCGCCCTGGGCCAGCACCGCATGCAATGCATTGTCACCGGCACTGGACTGGACCAGAAGGCTGACCGCCATCAATCCGGTCAATGCCGCCATCAATGGTACATCGACCCGGGACAGCAGACGCGCGATGGCATCACGGAATCCGGCAAGCAGCTCAATCATTCGGTTTCTCCGGCACCACGGCTTCGGACTTCGGCAGCAGGTAGGCATCCAACATCTTGCGCGCAATCGGTCCGGCCGTGCTGGCACCGTAACCACCGTGCTCCACCACCACCACCACCGCGATTTTCGGATTTTCGGCCGGCGCGTAGCCGATGAACAGCGCCTGATGGCGCAGATGCAGGGGCAGACTGCGCGGATCCATGCTGACGCTGCCGCGCCGGCTGATCTTCTGCACGGTCCCGGTTTTTCCGGCAATCCGGTAAGGCGAACCGAGCGCAATCGCCCAGCCGGTGCCCTTGCGGGTATGCATGGTGGCCTCCATGCCGGTACGGATGTCCTGCAGCTGCGCCGCGGTGGCACCGATGGAGGTGCTCGGCGGTGCCGGCATCGGTTGCCATGCCTGATTCAATCCGGTGCGGGTGGCCTGTACCAAGCGCAGAGGAATACGGCGGCCGCCATTGGCAAGGCTGGCTGTGCCCTGCGCCAGTTGCAGCGGAGTCACCACCCAGTAGCCTTGTCCGATGCCGGCAATCACCGTTTCGCCCAGATACCAGGGCTGGTTGAAACGCTTGCGCTTCCATTCCGGTGACGGCAAAATGCCCGGAATCTCACCGA